>Ga0272442_10006867_pt1 | contig 14834 bp, 9 predicted proteins | sample SSMForm2O_FD_200262 | JGI IMG/M metagenome (GOLD analysis project Ga0272442, IMG submission 200262) | Marine sediment archaeal communities from Little Sippewissett salt marsh, Falmouth, MA, United States - SSM-Form-2O | ecosystem: Environmental > Aquatic > Marine > Wetlands > Sediment ...
CTCGAACCCAATATAATTATTAACAAAAGGATTTAAAACTTCTAAATAAGGTTTTTTTCCACAACCTATATCGAGAAGATCTCCTTCAATGTAATCTAATGTGCAAAGCACGGACTGCAGATTAATTTTGTGTACTAACCAATTATGAGATAAAAATTTCTTCATTCTCAAAAACCTCAATCTTCTATAACTCTTCAGCCGGGGAAACAATATTAATAGCCATCTTCAGTAAAATTTAATGAGCAAATCACTCTATATTGGTTTTATTAAATTGTTGGCGATTGACCACTTTTTTCCTTTACCACGGGTTGATTCTTGCGCTTATATATTACTTTGAAATCAATGTCAATAGACCGATTTTGAATCGACTGAATAGTTCTCAAAACTTCTTTTTTATTACTTTTGCAGGATTGCCTAAAGCGATTACATCGGATGGTATATTTTTGTATACAACTGAACCAACACCGATCCAACTATTTTTTCCTATTGTAACCCCAGGTAATAATACTGAATTTGAACCTACTGCAGAATTAGATTCGAGAACCACTGGCCCTGAAATTAAAGCTTGTTCCTTCTGAGGGGACATTGAACTAAAATTATAATCATAATTATCTGAAAGATCTAATAAATTTCTATAATGATGGGAAAATGAATAAATTTTTGAACCTGCTGCAACACCGCCACCTATATAAGTTCCTCCCATTCCAGATATAATAGTGAAAGGTGCTATATGTATGTCATTCGCTATAATAAGTTCTCCTTCCTCCCCCTTATAATCTTTATTAGGTTTTCGATATATTTTCCTTTCTCCTACTATTGGTTTTCCCGCTAGGAGAATTACATGCTTGTCTATCCAAGTGTTGCTCCCAATTGAGATGTATTCGGGGTTTATGATTGTGACTCCCACATCAATTTTGACATTCTCTCCGATATACTTCATTTTTTTTCTGTAGTAGTTATATCGAAGTTTTTCCCCCAAGTATCCCGGTAAATAAAATATCGGTAACAAAACCAATTCATAAAAACTTTTTGTCAAGAATTTTGAAAAAATAATCAATTTTTTATGTTTCTTCATAATTCCGTAACACCTCTACAATGCGTTCCGCATCTGCAAATGATACATTTGGATGTGTGGGGAGATTGGCGTTGTGGTTTGCCACATATTCCGCTACAGGGCAACAACCCGGTTCATAATGAATATTTTCTAGAAAAGAACCTTTAGGATGAATGGGATTGTTGAACCACTCACCTAATTCAATACCTTCACTATTAAATATATTTTTTAACTTTTCGCGATTTTTGACAATAAACCAGTATCTTATGTAAGAAGGTTTATATTTTACATCGTTACGCTCTGGAATTTTATACTTAAGTTTTTGCAATGATTCCCTGTAAAAATTAGCTAGTTTACGTCTATGATTTAAGTTGAATTCAATGTTCTTTAATTGATTTAACCCAATTTGAGCCTGAAGATTTGACAATCTAACTGGATATTTCTTTGTTTTGTCTCCCCGTAATTCGTCTTCAGTTGTAGATACAATAAAGAAATTAGATCTATTCAGGAAGTATCTAATATACCCCCCAATAAAACTTATATATGGGTAATAAAGCACTTTGTAAAGCACAATTTGTAAAGCTATTCTTCGTATAATTTTTTCATTATGAAATTCAGATTCACCTTGAATTTTCTGTAATCTTAACGCAATTTTCTCATCATTAGTTACTGCAAACCCACCCATACCTGTAGATATTAATTTGGATTGTTCGGTTGTAAAGTATGCTGCGTCGCCAAATGTTCCTGCCTTTTTACCATTATACTCAGCGCCTAATGCATGCGCACAATCTTCAACTATTTTTAAATTATATTTTTTTGCTATTTTTGTGATAACATCCATGTTGCAGAAGGTTCCAAAAGTGTGTTGTGCATAGATCACTTTAGTTTTAGATGTTATTTTTGTTTCAATTTTTTTGACATCAATATTTAATGTATCTGGTTCAATGTCTACATATACGGGTTTTGCTCCGCAGTAAATTATTGCATTAGGGACTACCACACAAGTATAACCTGGAAGAATAACCTCATCCCCTTCGCTTATGCCCAAGGCTTTCAATATTGCATAAAATGCCATTCTTCCTGCACCAAAACTATAAGCATATTTCACTCCTAAATATTTACTAACTTCCGATTCATACCTTTTTATATATTCTCCTTCCACTATATTTTTTCCATTAAAAATCGAAACTAAAATAATTAAACATTCTTTCCAAGTGGTGGTTCCCGAACTAAATCGAATGTTTTTGATACGTCTTATTAAAATACTATTTTTTAAAGTTATGAATCTGGACTTTTGTGGCATTCTTGTATCCTTCATTTTGCTGGATCGCTTTATCAGTTATTACTATTTATCTCTTTAGAAATATATAATAGTTCGATTACAATATGTCTAAAATTCCTTTAACCGTCCCGATCACATCTTCCACATCCTCATCTGTTAATTTTGCAGAGAGAGGGATTGAAACAGTTCTCTCAGAAATCCACTCCGAATTTGGGAGGTCACCAATTTTGTATCCAAATGTATTCCGATAAAATGGATGTAAATGCAGAGCAACATAATGTACTCCAGTACCAATATTCCGTTTTGTCATCATATCCAAAAAATCATCCCTACTTATCCTCAATCTTTCAATATCAAGCAAAAGAGTATAGAGATGATATGCATGTTTTGTATCTGATTCAACCAGTGCGGGAGTGAACACTGGTAAATCTTTAAACGCCTCGTTATACATATTCCAGATTTCCTGGCGCCTATTCCATTGATGATCCACTCTTTGAAGTTGATGAATACCAATAGCTGCCTGAAGATCCATCATATTGTACTTATATCCAGCATAGAGGACTTGATAATGTTTATATCCGGAATCTCCAAATCTTTCCCAAGCATCTTTGCTCATGCCGTGTAAAGCCATTATTTTTATTGTGCTGGAATATTCTTCATTATCCGTAATGGCCATTCCACCTTCTCCAGTCACAATATTTTTTGTAACGTAAAAACTGAAACAGCCCAAATCTCCAAAAGTGCCTGCTTTTTTACCATGATATTCAGTTTCAATCGCATGAGCACAATCTTCTATAACCCTCAGATTATGACGTTGTGCAATATCCATAATTGCGTCCATCTCACATGCACGGCCTGCAAAATGAACCGGAATAATTGCTTTTGTCTTGGGAGTGATCTTCCTCTTGAGATCTTCTGGATCAATATTCATTGTATCTTTTTTGCAATCCGCAAAAACCGGAATTCCTCCTGCGTGAATTACGACACTAGCAGTAGAAGTAAAGGTCATCGTTGGTACAATCACTTCGTCCCCAGGTTTGATTCCTATTGCAAGGAGGGAAAGGTGCAAAGCGGCAGTACAGGAATTTACGGCCATTGCGTATTTTGACCCTTTGTATTCTTTATACATTTCTTCAAACTTATGGACCTTCGGACCTGTACCCAGCCAGCCAGATTTAATTGATTCAACTACTTCTTCTATTTCAGGTTGCTCAATCAAGGGACTTCCAAAAACCAGAAAATCTTTTCTCATGGTTTGCCTCTTCCAGCCTAGATTGTTTATAGTTATTTTAGTTAAACAAGTCCTTAGAGTCGGCTTTATTTGTATCCACTTGAATTTTATTCTTAATCGTTAGCATTATTTCGTTAGCGTAGTGGAGGGATTCAAATGTGCCCGCATCAGTCCATTCTCCCTTTACGACCCCGTAGGTAATTTCATTTCTTTTTATGTACTCATTGTTAACATCACTTATTTCAAACTCCCCACGATCAGAAGGTTTGAGCACCCTTATTATATCAAATACCGTATAATCATAAATGTAGACACCAATAACTGCGTAACTGCTTTTTGGATTCTTTGGCTTTTCTTCTATCTCAATTATCATTTTATTTTCTTCATCAAGTGCAGCGACCCCGAACCTTTCTGGATCACCTACTTTTTTCAGAAGAACTTTTGCACCTGATTTCTTCTCCATAAATTCATCTACATGGGGTTTTATGCTGTGAGTAAGAATATTATCCCCAAGAATCACAGCCATACTACCTCCATTCACAAACCCTTCGGCAAGTGAAAGTCCATGGGCAATACCCTTTGCAGATTCTTGAACCTTGAATGTAAAGTTACATCCCATATTCTCGCCGCTTCCGAGGAGGTTTACAATATCTCCCATATGTTCCTTACTCGTGACTACAAGAATATCCTTAATTCCTGCAGATAATAATTGTCGGATCGGGTTGAATATCATCGGTTCTATCCCGACAGGCAGCAAATGTTTGTTTGTGACTTTTGTTAGGGGAAATAAGCGTGTGCCTTTTCCACCTGCTAAAATGATACCTTTCATTAATTGTCCCCCCAAGGTGAAAATTTATGAAAATGTTTGGATTTAAAAAGTTCCCGGTAAAATGTATAGAAATACCCTTTTTATGTAGAGAATATTTTATGATTCTTTTAATGCCATCATTTTATTCCCATAAACTTTCTTATAATAGGTAAGATATTTTTCTGAGATGATTGAATTCATCCAACCTTGATGGTTAAGATACCAGTTTATGGTTTCTTTGATCCCTTCTTCGTAAGAAACCATTGGTTTCCATCCCAATTCATTCTGGATTTTTGTTGAATCAATAGCATACCTCCGGTCATGACCTTTACGATCTTCAATATATGTTATGGATTTTTCCGAAATTCCATAATCTGGTTGAGTCTTTCCAAGGATATTGAGGATAGTTTTTACAACATCGATATTTGTTTTCTCATTATTTCCTCCAATATTGTAAATTTCTCCCGGAATCCCATTCCAAAGCACAGAATCTATTGCAGAGCAATGATCTTCAACATATATCCAATCCCTAATGTTTAGTCCATCTCCGTATACAGGCACCCCTTTCCTCCTAAGATAATTTGAAATAACTAAAGGTATTAATTTTTCCGGGAATTGATATGGGCCATAGTTATTAGAGCAACGAGTAATATTAACAGGTAATTGAAAAGTAGTGTAATAAGCAAGAGCTAAAAGATCTGCAGAAGCTTTACTTGCTGAATATGGACTATGGGGGTCTAGGGGTGTATTCTCTGTGAAATAACCTTCTTTTCCAAGCGAACCATAAACTTCATCAGTCGATATCTGGATGAACTTTGCCACTCCGCAATTTAATGAACACTGTAATAAATTCTGTACACCTAGAACATTGGTTTTTATAAATTCTTCAGGATCTAAAATACTCCGATCTACATGTGATTCTGCTGCAAAATTAACAATATAATCCGGTTTGAAAAGCTCAAAAACCGAAATGAGCTTTTCTTTATTGCAGATATCCCCCTTGATAAATGAATATTCGGGATGTTTTTCAACTTCCTTTAAATTTAACAGATTCCCGGCATATGTTAACTTATCATAATTTATTATTTTAATATTCGAATATTTGTTGAGCAGATATTTGATAAAATTACTTCCTATAAATCCTGCTCCACCAGTTATTAATATTTTTTTCTTTTTCTCTTTACTCATAAGGAATTTATCATCCATCACCATAAAACTTCCACCCCTGCCGCTTTTATTCTTTTTTTCCAATATTTTTCACATTAAACCCAGCTTTCCCCCATAATTCTTCATTGATAACATTCCTACTATCAAATATATTCAGACTAGACATTTTCCCACAAAACTCACCTGGTTCCATTTCCTTAAACTCCGAATGATCAGTAAGCACCACAATACAATCGCTCTCCCCAACAGCCTCTTCCAATCCCAGGATCGGATAGCTCCACTCCTTCACAAACGGATCATATATCTTAACCTTGAACCCTTCCTTTTCTGCAAGTTTGATAAACTTCTTAGCCGGAGTAGCCCTCGTATCTGCAATATCTCCCTTATATGCAACCCCAAAAACAGTAATCTTCGGACTCTCGATACCTGCAAGCATTTCCTTGACCATTTTCAGGATGTACTGGGGCATTGAGTCATTGATCTGCCTGGACATCATGATGAGGCTGCTGTTGTTTGCGTTTTCGGTGAGGAACCAGGGGTCTATGGCTATACAGTGGCCGCCCACTCCTGGGCCGGGTTTTAAGATGTTTACGCGGGGGTGCTTATTTGCGATTTCAATGGCTTTCCAGACATCTATGCCGCAGTCATCGGCTATCTGGGCGAATTCGTTGGCGAGGGCAATGTTGACGTCACGGAAGGTGTTTTCCATAAGTTTGATCATCTCGGCGGTGGTGCTGGTGGTGAGATGGAGGCTGCCTTTTACAAAAGAAGAATAGAGGTCGGCTGTAAGCTGGGTGGACTTTTTGTCTACCCCACCGATTACGCGGTCGTTATAGACCATTTCGTGGAGAGTGTTTCCGGGAATTGCTCTCTCGGGGCAGTGGGAGACGTACAAGTCTTCGCACATTTTAAGGCCTGAGTTTTCGAGGATCTGTTTTACCTGCCTGTCACAGGTTTTGGGGGGAACTGTGGATTCTATGATTACGAGGTTGCCATTTCTCAGGTGAGGGACGATCATCTCGCAGGCTGATACTACGTATTTTAGGTCTGCCATCCGCATCTCGGAGTCGAAGGGGGTCGGGACGGCTACGAGGAAGACATCGGCTTCTTCAACAAAGGATTCTGCTCTGAAGGCTTTTTTCTCAAGGGCGCTGTCCAGAAGCTCCTGAAAGCCTTTTTCTCCGAATGGCATCTTTCCGGTTTTGAGGATGTCTACCAAGCGCCTGTTTACGTCGACACCCACAACTTCGTGGCCGTTGTTTGCAAATAGAAGAGCAGTTGGAAGGCCTATGTAGCCAAGACCGAGGATACAGATTTTTGACATGTTCTTCCCCCCATTTGAATATGCTTTTTCTGATTTCAATATCAGATCGGACTAAATTTGATTTTATGATTGATTTTGTAATCTGGCCGTAATTTGATTTGCAATTTTGATGATCGTAGATTCCTGAATTCTGGATTCTCCGTAAGCGGCTACTGTAATTTCCCAAGTGTCAGCTCCGCTGAATCTCCATTTCCGTAGGGGGCGTCCCATTTGGATTTTGATTTCATCATCTGCCTGGTACAGAAAATTATCTTATCGCCTGTTCCCGCAATCAAATTTGCACCCACATCGACCGTTTCCGGCCTTTCGGTATTGTCGCGGAGTGTCACGCAGGGTATTTTCAGGATGCAGCTTTCCTCCTGAACGCCTCCGCTGTCGGTGAAGATCAGCCTTGCTCCATCTTCGAGCTGCAGGAATTCTAGGTAACCCAGGGGTTCGATCAGTCTGGTACCTTCCGGGACTTCGAATCCTAATCCTTTTATCATTTTAACGGTTCTGGGGTGTGCCGGGAAGATTATTGGGAGGCCGAATTCTTCGTAGATCTGCCTGAAACCATTGAGGATACCTACTAGGCGTTCTTTGCTGTCTACATTTTCGGCTCTGTGGGTGGTAGCTGCGAAGTATTCTTTTTCTTTTAAACCCAGGTTTTCAAGAACGTTTCCGGTCTGTTTTGCGATTTCCAGGTTCTGGTAAGCGGCGTCAACTACCGTATTTCCTGTAATGAAGATTTTTTCTTCGGGGATGCCTTCGTTCAAAAGGTACTGTTTTGAGTTTTCGGTGGGAGCAAAGAGATAATCGGAAATGTGGTCCGCAATCATCCTGTTTGTTTCCTCTGGCATTGTCCTGTCAAAAGACCTGAGCCCTGCTTCGACATGGCCAACTTTGATCTGGAGTTTGGAAGCTGCAAGGGCACCGGCGAGGACTGTATTCGTATCCCCCTGTACGAGAACCACATCAGGTGTGTCTTTAAGCAGGATTTCTTCTATTCCGGTAAGCATTTTTGCGGTCTGCTCCCCGTGTTTGCCCGATCCCACATCGAGGTTGTACTTTGCTTCTGGAAGTTTGAGCTGTTCAAAAAAGATCCGGTCCATATCGTAGCTGTAGTGCTGGCCGGTGTGGAGAATGTAATATTCTATTTTCTGTTTTTCACATTCCCTTATGATGGGGCTCATTTTTATGATCTCGGGCCGGGTGCCGAGGATGATTGTGATTTTCATTCCTTCTCACTTGTGAATACAGGCTATTTCCTTCATCATAATACAGTGTCCACTCCTGCGGTAGCGTGTCTGGAGATTAAGGCTGTGCCTGGGCTTAAATGTGATATTTTTTATGCCGCTTTCGGTTTATCAGAGCTTTTTTGCAATCACTGGTTTTAGTCCGAAGACAACTTCTTTACTTCCGGATTGCTCTTTTACACTACTCTGTAGCAACCTTGAAAGCCTTCCCCCAAAGGCAGCTTACCTTTAATGATCTCAATTTTGTGAGTTTCACTTGATTTTTTACACAGCCTATTTTGTAACTGTATGGATTTTTCATAAAACGGTGTTCATTTGGTTTTTATTGAGAGCATAAAGTAGCTCTTCCCCCATTTCTCCATATCCTAAATAGCCTTCATATCATTAAAATTATTCCATTCCTTCTATAAAATTATATCAATTTGTGAAGTTGCTGGGTACCATTTCGATCCGGAATTAAAAGTTCATACTCTTCGTTTTGAACACAATGTAATAATCAAACAAAATTAGAAAAGATGACTCTGAAGATGTACATATATAACAGCTCTCTATTTTAGCCGATTGCTGAGGTTGAAATATAGAAAACATGCTTCAATTTGCAGAAACAGTCCGGAAGCCCGATGTCCGAATGCTCTCCGACATGAAAGACGCCCTCGTTGGTGAAGAGTCAATATTGAAAATGTTGACCACTTCTTCACTTTTTCCAACGGAAAAAAGGATCGATTCTACGCATTCCGAGATGCGCAGGTCAGACTTTTCCTGCTTCCCCTCACCAGGATTTGAGCTGCTTCGGGTTTTTGTAAGAAAAGGTGTGATCTTACGTGGAAGCAGGTATAAAAAGAAATTTTTCGGGGCTTTTTAAAAAGAGTAAGGTCTGAAAAGCAGAAGACTCTTTAGTCTTCTACTTTTCAGGTTATTTTTCTCTTTTTACGGTTTTTCATCATATTTCTTTCTTTGCATCACGACCACCCCTATCAGGATTACTATTATGAACCCTATCGGGAAGATAGTGCCTTTCGAAATGCCTGTTTCTCCCTGCTCTTCAGGTTCCTGGGCGGTACCTTTCGGATGTTCTGTTCCTATGGGAGCTTGCACTTCCTCTTCTTCGCTTCCAGCCTCAATGACTATCTTCTCACTGTTGGCTGTGATCGCAAATGGAGAGAAACCGGGAGTTTTGGCTTCGAAGTAAATGTATTCGTCATCCTCACTGACTTTTACAGTCTGGAGCGAGTTCCAGCCCTCGTCGAAGTGTTGAAGAGTTATTGAGTCCACGATTATGCCGTTTTTGGTGATCCAGGCCTTGCTCACCCTGAAGCCCACAATGGCATTTCCGATGTTATCAGGGTTTGCTAAACCGCCGCTTCCTATCCAGATGTTCATGTGCTGGTACACCTTGCCTTCCGGTTCTACCGGGGTCAGTGCGGATTTTTCCTTGAGCATCTCTATTATTGCAGTGGTCTTACCAAAGCTTCTTTTGGGGTCAAATTCCACATACCTTATGTCATTCTGATCCCCTTTAAATGTATATCTGGCTCTGACGCCATTGGTTATGAAACACTGGGAAATCTCTTTTAGCTTGACATTCTCTGAAGGTTCGAGAGAGGCAGCCCCTCCTCCGCTACTACCTCCTGATGATGTTTTTTCGACTGGAGATGTTGAAATATCTTCGATCTGGACAGTACCATCTATTACTGTTGTCGGAATTGAATCGCCGCTTGAATTGCTTACCACCACATTTGAAAGTTGTAATTTGCATATTCCTGAACTATTGGTTGAACTGATATGGATCGTTGCAAGGGTCCCCGGTGTTGCCACCATGTTCTTGCCCAGGACAAAACTGTAAACCCCGGTAACAGTACCCAAAGAGTTGTCAACGGTACCCTGGCTGAACAAAGTTGTTGCGCCGGTTTGTGTGAAGAAGTCGCCTTCCTGAATATCTTTGACATTGACCTGGGACTTATCAAAATTGAGGTCAAACTGAGCTCCTGATATCGATTCTTCAGGTTCAACATATATGTAAAAGATGAAATCCTCGTTTTCTCCAATGGATTGCATTTGTGGTGATATGCCTATAATTGTCTCTGCTGAAGCGGCACCTGTGAATAAGGTAGTCAAAGAGACAAATAGCAGTAAAATCAAACTCAGGCGTAATGTATTGTTTTGCAGGCTATTTCTGTGCATTTGAATTACTCCCACTTTTTCCCGGAAACTTCAGTACTCATTGACAGAATTACTCATGAACAAAATTCATTCATGGATGGAGTTAGTATTGTTCTAATCAATCCGGGAACTCCTTTTCTGCTACTGATATTCCTGCTCATTTATTGGCCGTATCGGGCAAAAGTAATTTTTTATGTAGTGTGGTGTAATTATAAATAAATAACAATACATAACTCTAAAAATAATAATATTTTCTAAGTTATGTATTGCTGGAAAAAGTAATTCTGACGCAGGTTCTCCGTACCTGCGTCACTTCTTTTTACTCTATTATCTCTCCAAAGTGATATCCAACAACGCTAAGGTCCTGGATATTGACGGTACCATCCTGGGTTACGTCCCATCTCGGATAAGGTTCGGTTGTAGTGGTTCCATATTTCTGTGAAACAATGGCTACATCCAGGATATTCACCTTCCAGTCCTTGTTGACGTCCCAGCTCGGATGGTAGTCATTGACGTAGATGGTGTGCTGTTCTATTACCTGATCGATTCCATCGCTTACCGTTACTTCTACCGTATGCTCCCCACTGCTTGAGTAGCCGGTCTTCCAGATATAACTCGGTTCAGTGCTACATGTTACCCCATCGATCTTGATAGTGTAGCTCAGGAGCTGTCCGTCCGAATCAAATGCGCTTACTGAAATGTTTATTTTGTCTTTTTCTTTGAAGTTCGCTCCGTTTTCCGGTTCGAAAGAATCAATGACTGGAACATTGTTTGCCGGATTCACGGTTATTGAAACATCTTCGGAATTGCTGAGGTATCCATCGCTTACTTCAAAGGTGACTGTATAAACTCCGGACTGTCCCGTGGACGGTGTCCAGGTAAAAACTCCTGCTGCCGTGTCAAAGCTTGCTCCATCAGGAAGACCTGCGGCTGAATAACTCAGGTCATTGCCGTCTGCATCGTCAGCATCCACCGTAAGGGTCAGGGTTTCCGTTTCAGAAACCGATTTAGGACCGATTGAGTTCAGGACAGGTGCAGTGTCGATCAACACAGTTGCATTGTTAATGGTAATTGGTACGGCGTTTGAACCGCTGTCACTCACAATAACATTAGAGAGATCGAGTTCTGCTATGCCTGTGTTGCTTCCTGCTGTCATGGTGATAGTTGCCATCGCACCCGATGAGGATACGCTTGATCCACCAAGGATTGAGCCGTAGATATTTTCAACTTTTCCAGCAGTATTGTCAATAGCTCCGCTGCTGAAAAAGGTTTCAGCTCCGTCCTGGTTGAAAAGATTTCCTTCAGTCACGCTGTCTGCGGTTGCCATTGAACTGTCGAATAGGTGGTCAAACTGGGCTCCGGTGATTGGTATTGATGGATCTACTAAAACATCGAGTGTAAATGTTTCGCCTGGTGTTATGTGATTTGATGAAGGTGAGATGGATACGATAGTATCTGATGGCTTATTTAATACAGTTACTAGGCAGGTATCAGAGCCTGTATTACCATCTGTATCTTTAACAGTTAGGGTAACGGTGTACGTTCCTTCACCCGTGTATGTATGGGACGGGTTCTGTTCTGTACTGTCAACACTTCCATCGTTGTCAAAGTCCCACTGCCAGGAAGAAACAGTATCATCCGAAGCATCTGTAAACTGAACCGCGAGTGGAGCATAACCAGAAGTAGGCGTTGCACTGAATGCTGCAACAGGTGCCGATGGTATCGACTCACTTACAGATATGTAGTCGGTCTTTACTTCTGAATCACTTCCACCTGCATTGCTAACTGTCAGATTTACCGTGTAGGTGCCGGATGATTCGTAGGTATATGAAGGGCTCTGTCCGGTACTGTCAACATTTCCATCGTTGTCGAAGTCCCAGTACCATGCTGTTGCTTTTTCACTCAGGTCGGTGAACTGGACTGTGAGGGGCTTTGGTCCTGAAGTGCTGTCTGCACTAAATTCTGCCATTGGATTGGGCTGGTCCTGCAACGAAAGGATGTGGTTTATCATCTCTCCACGAACCACATCGAGATCCTGAGAGGACAAGTCCGATTTTTTCAGATTTGCAAGATAGTTCTCTGCAGCAGTTGTGTCCTTTCCTTGACTTTTAGCTAAAATGATCGTATTTTGAAGTGTAGTCAAATACCGTACATCATCCACGCCTTCCCTGAAGCCTTCCCACTGGATTGTATCAATAACTCCATTCATAGTAGGATAAGCAAAAACATGGTCTCTATAGTCATACGTACCTCCCTCATAGTCAAAGTCATTCCATATATCCCCATAAGAATGTTGATAGGCGTAATCCATTGCTCCGTCATAATCTTTCTGCCATAACAAAAGACCAAAATTCCGCCTATATGCTCTCGGATATTCTGGAACTGTCTGTGGATTTCCATACGAAAAGATTCTATTGCCGTTTTTGTGGTATAAAGCCGCCAAGTCAGGATCTGGGCTGAATGGAACAGTGGCTAAATCTAAATGTGTTGCAATGTCATAAGCTTGATCTGGGTACTGAGCATTGAGTACTTTACCTCCTGCGGCATGTATAGCTTTTATTTTTTCGATAGTCTCAGGGTCTGTGAGTGGTCGTTCATCGTACCCATAGACATAAACTTCCTTCACTCCGTAGGGGGCGGTTACACTTTTTACACGGTCAATCTCAGCCACATCATTTAATGACAACCAAACAGTGTATAAATTAGAGTTATTCATACCTATTTGTTGGCGGATAGAATAAGCTAAAGTTAGGCGAGAAGTATCTGAAATAAACATACAGGGATTTGTTACCCCATGATCGAACATATCTTGAAGTTCGGCAGTAAGTTGCTCAGTAGTTTTACTTTCAGAGGATATACTTCCTGTTCCGTCTGTTGTTGTACGCCCCTTATAATAAATACTATATTCCAAGTAGGGGTCTGAAAGTGTAATAGGTAGTACTGTAACGTCTAACTTGATTGTAGAAAGTAGTGTATTTCCAACTCTTGCCGTTATAGTACCTATATAATTTCCCGGCTGGGTATCCTCTGGTATATGCACCGTAACCCAAAACTGTTTATTCATGTTTTGTCTAAGTGTTACGGGTTGAAGAGTTGTTGCATCTTTTATGGGACGTTCAGATATTGGAGTAATAACATAACTTGTATATTTTGTGCTATCATCGGATATGTCGATGTAAGAACCGTCAACTTTGAGGTAATTTCTACCACCGGGATTAGACATATCATATACTGGCCACTCTTCCCCTTCAACATATATCAATGACTCGTCTTTTAAGAGAAGTTCAGGAGTTAGGTATCGCCCTATTATATTATTATTATATAACTCGTATCCACCTTGATACCAGCACTTGACAGTTCGTATGTCTATATTTGTGCTTTGTATTTCTCCGTTGCTTCCTGTTAGATTATCTATGTCAATTATCACAGATTCAATATCTTCATCGGCACGAATTACAAAACTGGCAGGCTCAAATTCTCCTGGGGATGCTTTGACTGAAATGGTATCAGATATATAGGACGATGAGATTTCAGAACTTGGCAGAATTTTGTCATCAGTTATTGTCGGTACGGCGTATACAGTGACACTTTTAGCATCTACGCACTGTATGTTGAAAAGACAGAAAATAAACAATATGCCAATTATTGATGTTTTTTTCATAGTCATAGACTCACACATATTGAATTAAAATATATTTATATTGTATTTTTGTATTACATTTTATGAAATTTCTAACTTTGAATCCATATCTCTCTAATTTTTCTATAAATTTGGCTCAATTTTATGTTTACAGTTTCATGGGTTTCTAGATAGTATTCACTCTATGAACGTTGATCATTTCATAGTCTCTAGCATCGCGTTCATCTGAAAACGACATCATCAGATGATTCCAAAAAACATATAGTAAAAACATGGAAATGATGTAGGATTTATTTCTTGATTTTTAGAAATTACCTCTTACTGAGTGAGTTTCTTTTTTAACCAACTCCGTCAATATATTATTCTTTACATTTCATTACTTTTTACGAATTGGCGTTGTAGATTTATATCATTCTATTATAAAATATTGATGGTATTATCTAAAAAAATTAAATGTATATCTAAAATAATTTAAAGTACATAAAAACTAATGTATGAGGTTGCGTCCAAAGAATTGAAACTTTAGAGGTTGTTTGAATATCACTTTTCAGTTGAGCATATCCCCAAAATATTATTGGCCATTAAATTTGTTGAGGAGCCTCATAAATTTGAGATTCTGATTGAAATAGGATAAATTCTCGCTCCTGATACTGGTAAGTCTATATTTTTGCTGGAATGGTTGTAAATTTGTAAAAGATAAGGCTCTTAATTAAGAGAAATAGGATTTGCAAAATGGGAAAATGAATAAAAATCTTTTGAATCATGGAGGAGGGAGGATAAAAAAGAAGTTAATCTAACAATGCCAAGATATCTATGGAGTAAATAAGTAGGTTGCACAAGCTGTCTCACAACTTAACCCATTTCGTAACTATTCAGGGTAAGGGAGGTACATCTTCAATAGCCGTATCAAGTGAACCTATAACAGGCATGTTA
>Ga0272442_10006870_pt1 | contig 14832 bp, 10 predicted proteins | sample SSMForm2O_FD_200262 | JGI IMG/M metagenome (GOLD analysis project Ga0272442, IMG submission 200262) | Marine sediment archaeal communities from Little Sippewissett salt marsh, Falmouth, MA, United States - SSM-Form-2O | ecosystem: Environmental > Aquatic > Marine > Wetlands > Sediment ...
CTAACTGCGGGAACGGGATAGCTGATATGGTAGGCATCGTGAAAGAAATCAGGAAGCAAAATCCCGGAATACCGATTCTTGTGCATGCCAATGCCGGGATGCCTGTTTATCAGGACGGCAAAACTGTTTTTCCGGAAACTGCTGAAGAAATGGCGGCATGCATCCCGGAAATTATTGATGCCGGGGTAAATATTGTTGGCGGTTGCTGTGGCACCACTCCGGGGCATATCTGTAAGGTGAGGGAAGTAGTTGATAATTTTTGATTTTTATTCCTAAGACGAGGGAATTCCTGCCCATGTTAATGACTAATTCTTATATTCAATGAATAAAGTCCCGTTCCATATAATTTCCGGTTTCCTGGGAAGCGGTAAAACAACTTTCCTGAAGCGGGCTATCGACAAGTATGCCGGTGAGTTAAGGATCGGGGTAATTCAAAACGAGTTTGCCCCCGCTAACATCGACGGCGAAGAATTAACACAAACCGGGAAGGATTTTAAGCTCCTGGAAATAAACAACGGCTCGGTTTTTTGTGTATGCCTGTTGGGAAGTTTTGTCCGGTCGCTGGAGGAATTTATTGATGAAGTAAAACCGGATATCATCCTTATGGAAGCTTCCGGTTTATCGGATACAACTTCGGTTTCCGAGATTGTATCAGCAGGGCAAATCGGTGAAAAAATATTCCTCGCGGCCAACTGGTGTGTGGTCGATGCCCTTAATTTTGAAAAAGCCGGTATGATGAAACAACGGGTCATTCATCAGTTGCGCATGGCCGATATTATCGTAATCAATAAAACCGACCTGCTCACCGGCAGTGTAGATGAATTAAAAAATGAATTAGCAAAGGTCAATCCTTTTGCTGAAATTACCGAATCAGTTTTTTGTGATATCGGTTTTGAATTGGGATCCCTGCCCCGCGAAAAGTTTTATTTCGATCAGGTTGAGCCAATGGGAAGGCCTGAAATTAATTCCATCGTCCTGAAAAGTTCACGAAAACTGAGCCGTCCTGCCCTTGAAGAATTTTTAGCCCGATGGGCTCCCCGTGCATTCCGCATTAAAGGATTTGTAAACCTCAAAAACGGCGAAACATTGGCTGTCCAGTGTACTTTTAATAATGTGGCATTGGAACCAGTCAGGCAGTCATACCACCCTACCGAACTTGTAGTAATGACTACAGAATTCACCCATAAAGAATTCAACCACTCTTTCCGGGAATATTCAAAAGTATGATACTTGTCTATGACAAAACTCCTTAAAAAATTTAAGATAAACTTCTATCTTTTCCACATTAAAACATTCGGGTTGCAACTGCTATTATTTTATTATTATATTGCAGGGCCAATGTTGGGAAAGGTTGTCAATTGACACATTTAAAGTTTATTATCAAGATAGTAATTAGATAAAATATCCATATATGAACAAGTTTCTGTTTGCTTCGATTGGCAAAAAATTCATTATGAGCGTTTCAGGTATTTTCCTGATGATGTTTATCCTGGTGCACTTAACAGTAAACCTGTTACTTATTTTCGACGACAGTGGTGGGCTGTTTAACCGGGGGGCAGCGTTTATGGCTACAAATCCTGTGATAAAAATTGTCGAGCCAGTCCTGGGGCTGGGTTTTCTGATTCATATTCTATGGTCGTTGGTTGTTTCATACCAGAACTGGAGGGCCAGGCCTGTCCGCTATGCCAAATCCGCTCCCGGCGAGTCAAGTAACTGGGTATCGAGGAATATGTTAATCCTGGGAGCTTTAATCCTGACCTTCCTCATTATCCATCTGATTAATTTTTTCTGGGTAATTAAATTCGATCCACACTCGCTCCCAAACGTGCGGGGGACAGAAACGGAAGATACTTATGCCCTGGTTTCCGGCCTTTTTAAAAACAGCATTCTTTACTGTATTATGTATATAATCGGTGCGGTTCTTTTGGGATTGCACCTTACGCATGGTTTCTGGTCATCGTTCCAGACACTCGGCCTGAATAATAAAAACTGGATGAAACGCCTCGAGTGGATTGCCAAGGTATATGCGATAATTGTTGCTGTCGGATTTTCTGTAATACCGTTATACTTCCAGATCAGATTTTAATTTGAAAAACAGACAAGAGTATGAGCAAACTATTGGAATCAAAAATACCGGAAGGGTCATTGGCAGAAAAATGGGCCAGGCATCAGGCATCGGTTAAACTTGTTAATCCGGCAAACAAGAAAAAACTTGACATTATTGTTGTGGGTGCGGGAGCAGCAGGGGCATCTGCCGCTGCCTCCCTTGCCGAGTTAGGGTATAATGTAAAAGTGTATATTTTCCAGGACTCCTCGCGCAGAGCCCATTCCATTGCTTCGCAGGGCGGCATCAATGCGACCAAAAACTACAAAAATGATGCTGACAGCGATTTCCGCCTGTTTTATGATATGATCAAAGGGGGTGATTTCCGCGCCAGGGAGGCCAATGTATATCGAGCTGCGGAAATCAGCAATGAAATCATCGATCAATATGTTGCGCAGGGAGTTCCTTTTGCAAGGGAATACAGCGGCTATCTTTCGAACCGTTCTTTCGGGGGGGTACAGGTGTCGCGTACTTTTTATGCCCAGGGGCAAACGGGGCAGCAATGTACTCTGGCAGCCTATCAGGCTCTGAGCCGGCAAATAAAGGACGGGAAAGCAAAATTATTCGCCCGCCGTGATATGCTCGACCTGGTGGTTATCGATGGAAGGGCAAGAGGAATCATAACAAGGAATCTGATTACCGGGGAAATTGAACGGCATTCGTCCCATGCCGTTGTCCTGGCCACAGGTGGATTCGGCACCGTATATTACCTGTCAACTCTCGCTGTCAACTCAAACGGCAGCGCTGCGATGGCTGCGTATAAAAAAGGAGCCTTAATGGCTAATCCGAGTATGGCCCAGATACATCCGACCAGTATTCCTGTTTTAAATGACTATCAGGCAAAACTTACCCTTATGTCTGAATCGCTGAGGAACGACGGAAGGGTTTGGGTTCCCAAAATGAAAGGAGATAAACGGCCGGCCAATGAAATAAAAGAGGAAGAAAGGGATTATTACCTTGAACGTAAATACCCTGCTTTCGGGAACCTGGTTCCGCGGGATGTTGCCTCCAGGGCTGCAAAAGAAAGATGTGACGAAGGATATGGGGTTGGAGAAACCGGATTGTCGGTATACCTCGATTTCAGGGATGCGATTAGTAATCAGGGAGAAGAAACAATCAGAGCCAAATACGGAACCCTTTTTGATTTATATACCAAGATTACTGGCATGAACCCCTATAAAGAACCAATGCGGATTTACCCGGCTTCCCATTATACCATGGGAGGATTATGGGTTGATTATAATCTTATGACCACCATCCCCGGTCTGTATGCCATCGGGGAAGCCAATTTTTCTGACCACGGGGCCAACCGCCTGGGGGCAAGTTCCCTGATGCAATGTTCAGGAGACGGGTATTTTATATTGCCAGTTACAATCGGCGATTACCTCGCTGATCAGATCAGCATTCCCCGTATCCCGACAGATACTCCTGAATTTGCTGAAGCTGAAAAAGCAGTTAAGGAAAAAATGAATAAGCTCCTGTCAATTAATGGGACGCAAACTCCTACCTCTTTTCATAAACGGCTTGGGCATATATTATGGGCTCATTCCGGCATGAAAAGAAACGAGGAAGGATTGAAAAAAGCTCTGGTAGAAATAAAAGAATTGAAAGAAGAATTCTGGAAAGATGTGAAGGTGGCTGGTGGCTTGAATGAGATGAACCATGAACTTGAGAAAGCAGGCAGGATCGCCGATTTTTTTGACCTCGCTAACCTGATTGTTACCGATGCGCTTAACCGTAAAGAATCATGCGGCGCCCACTTCCGGGAAGAATTTCAAACGGAAGAAGGCGAACCAAAACGCGATGATAAAAACTACTCGTATGTAGCAGCCTGGGAATACACCGGCGAAACAACCGACCCGATCCTGCACAAAGAAGAGCTTACCTTCGAATATGTCACACCTGTACAAAGAAGCTACAAATAGATAAAGTAATCAACGCTCAAATCTGTATGACATGAATATAACACTGAAAATCTGGCGTCAGAAAAATAAGGAAGAAAAAGGGAAATTCATTACATATAAACTTGACGGTGTCTCAACTGAAATGACCTTTCTTGAAATGTTGGACTACCTTAACGAAAAACTTGTAAAAGAAGACGCTGACCCGGTTGCTTTCGACAGTGATTGCCGTGAAGGTATCTGCGGAATGTGTGGCTTATATATTAACGGCAGGCCCAATGGCCCCCGGAAAGGTGTTACTACCTGCCAGTTGAGCATGAGCGCTTTTAAAGACGGCGAGGTTATAACCGTCGAGCCATGGAGGTCAAAAACCTTTCCGGTTATCAAAGATTTAGTCGTTGACAGAAGTTCTTTCGACCAGCTCATACAGGCAGGAGGATATATTTCAGTGAATACCGGCTGTGCTCCTGAAGCAAACGCGATCCCTGTAATAAAAGAAAATGCGGAAAGGGCTTTTGAGGCAGGGATCTGTATTGGCTGCGGAACATGTGTGGCAGCCTGTAAGAATGCTTCTGCCATGCTGTTCGTGTCGGCTAAGATAAGCCATCTGGCACTTTTGCCACAGGGAAGGGTGGAAGCAAAAGAAAGGGTGAGGGCCATGGTGCAGAAAATGGATGAGTTGGGATTCGGGAACTGCTCTAATACCGGTGCCTGCGAAGCCGAATGCCCCAAGGAAATCAAGCTCGCTAATATTGCCATGCTGAACCGGGAGTACCTGAAGGCAAGGTTCAGTGAATAAAGGGAAGCAATTATTTGTAATCGGAACGACTAAAAAAAGGAACTATTCATTTCTTCAAGTTTTTTGATGGTCTGTTCAGGAGGTAATACCCAGATATTCCTTTTTAAGGGGAATCCTTCTTCAACAGGAGCTACTATCCAGGTCTCTGAAGGTTGAATATCATCAAGAGCATTCCAGAAACCTCGTGTTGGTTGTGGCGATTTTGTTGCTTTGCATTCAATTGCAAGAATTTTATTTCCAAATTTTAAAACCAAATCGATTTCTGCCCCTGCCGATGTGCGGTAAAAAAAATACTCCCAGCCGGGTGAAACAGCAATCAGGTTTTCGATAACCAATCCTTCCCACGATGAACCAAAAACAGGATGCCCCAGAAGTTGGTCAAAACTTCCCAATTGCAATAAAGAATGTAAAATTCCGTGGTCTCTTAAATAAATCCGTGGCGTTTTTACCAGCCTTTTTTTGATATTTTTGTTATATGGCTGTAAAACCCTGACCATGAAAGTTTCCGACAATAAGTCAATATAATTCCTGATAGTTGTATGGCTTAACCCCAATGAATTTCCGAGGGAAGATAAATTTAACAACTGCCCGTGTTGGTGTGCAAGCATTTGCCATAACCGCCGGATCGTTTCGGCTGGAATAGAAAATCCTAATTGAGGGATATCCCTTTCCAGAAAGGTTTGGATAAAGCTATTCCGCCATGTAAAGCTCGCTTTATCGGATGTTGCCAAAAAACTCGAAGGGAAGCCTCCCCTTAACCAATATTTTTGAAACGATTGCTCCGGATAAATTTCCTGAAATAAAAATGGAGTCAGGTTTAAGTAAATAATTCTTCCGGCAAGCGATTCAGAGCTTTGCCTTACCAAATCTTTTGAGGCTGATCCTAATATCAGGAACCTGCCTGCCTTTCTATTAATATCAATTTCTGAACGTATTACCTGAAAAATTTCCGGTAAACGTTGAATTTCATCCAGGCAAATTAATTTATTCCTGTTCGTTTCAAAAAATATCTCCGGGTCAGAAATCTTTAAACGATCGGATGGTTTTTCTAAGTCAAGGTAAACAACATCTTTCATGCCTTGTAGTACCATTTTAGCCAGTGTTGATTTCCCGCACTGACGCGGCCCGAGAATTGCCACAGCAGGAAATTCCTGTAGGTTTTCAATCAAGTATTTCTTGAGGTATCTTTCTATTATTACCATGTAATTTGAAACATCAGGTTTCAATTTGCAAGGTTAAATATACAAAAATTAATGATATTAGTAAAAAATGTTTGTAATACCATCAGTGCCTGCGAAGCCGAGTGCCTCAAGGAAATCAAGCTCCCAAATATTGCTATGCTGAACCGGGAGTACCTGAAAGCGAGGTTCCGTGAGTAATCTTATAACTATTTTCTTAAAATAAACTTCCTGGCAACCGGATTATTCTTTTCAGTAAGAAAAACAGCTACGTATATCCCCGGCTGCCATAAAACGGCATTAACAACAGTGTGGGTTGTTTTAAGAATTTTTTTTTCAGCCAGCTTCCTCCCCCGGGCATCTGTAATAAAAATGCGTGTAATGTCTTCCGGGAAACGGGCTTCAACCTGGTTCGATTCATTTATAAATACGATATATTCATCTGTCCGGAAATTCTGAATGGTTGAATTTGTCTGCCCGCAGGTATCGCACAACTGGTGCCCGCAAACATTGTACTGAAAATCATAGGTTGCATCAAAATCAGGTACCGGGAATATCCGGTTATAATCGCCGTACCGGCACCAGGTGGGGATGGTTTCGGTATTGCCCCAGTCGTAACCGTTGAAAAACCGGAAATAAACTTCCGAGTTTGCCAGCAGTGTCAGCGTTTTGGCATAAAGGTTTTTCCCCACTTTTTCCATCGCCATCCGCGGCCCCCACGAATCAAAAAACTTCCCGTAAATATACATACCGTCTTCATGGACTGTGTATCCTTCCATGTTGACACGAAACGTTATTTTTACCGAATCAGCCTTTTTGTAGATATGCTGCCAGTAATCGTTAAAAACAGTATCGGATGCAGGGGCACTGAAAGCCCGGTCGGTTGTATTGCCAACCCTGAAAACCTCGGGGACGGTTTCGGGCTGGGCTTCTTTATAAAATCTGTAAACATGAAAGCTTTTTTCAGGAAGCTTAATATTTAATGAATAGATGGTATCGGCTGTTTTTTGCAGTTGGACTTTGGTACCACCAGTAAAGGAGCCTTCGACAAAAAAATCAGCCCCCTCTATTTCAGCGCTTTTTACGTGCAGCCGGACACCCACTTCAACGCTGTCGGTTGGTCTTGTTTCCCCTGAAATCCCGGGATAAGTATAATTCATGTAATCGATCGAGGGATTGACTTCGTTGCCTTTGCTGTAATCGAAAAACGACTTGTCATGCCAGTTTGCCCCTATCTGCCCTGATTCATTTATCATTGTTTGCCCTGTTACCCAAAACGGCTCCCAGGGCATCATGCCCTTCCCGCCTCCATCAATAATTTCCTGCACCAGGTCGATGAAATATTTTTTCTGCCCTGAAACCGAAGGGTAATAATTGGGTTCCATTTGTTCCAGTTCTCCTTCAGTCGGGGAGGAGCCATAAATTTTCCACAGATAGGCTGTTTCAACACACATTACATCTTTCCCGAATTTACTTTTCCAACCGGGTATATAACCACTGATTTCAGAAAGGGGGACATCTGACCAGCGTGCATAGTATGAAAAACCGATGATATCAAATCCTGATACTCCGGCGGCGGTCATCTCGGTAAACCACCAGTCCACATTCTCGGGTTGGGCAATGTGGATGATGATTTTTGGCATGATTGTACTTTGTGAACCTGCATCTTTAACGGCTTGTATGGTCCGATTCAGCAAGGTCGCCAGGTTTGATTTACTGGTTGACAGCCTTCCATGAGGAAAAAGGAAACCAGGATTTATTTCATTTCCCACCTGCACATACTCGGGCATCAATCCTTCGGCATCGAGGGCGGAGAGGACACGGAATGTGTATGCATAAAGGCTGTCGTTTACCTGGTCAAAGGTTAATCCTTCCCATGCTGCCGGGAGTTCCTGGTTTCCCGGGTCGGCCCATGTATCGGAATAATGAAAATCGAGGCAAACCGCCAGACCCTGTTCCTTCGACCTTTTGATCGCTTCTTTTACATCGTAATAATCGTGATACAACTGTGTGGCTTCCTGCCCGGCGTCGATATAAACCTGTTTTGTCCATTGCGGGTTGTGCCAGATACGGAACCTTGCGCAATTGCCCCCGTGCCTGGCAAACAGTTGATAAGGGTCAGTTGATTCACCATCTTCGCGCCACACGGCGCCTTTATCCTCAATATGGTTTACATACGACATGTCGGCACCCATACAAAATTCATCGTGGGAATAGTAAGTTTGAGAAAAACTGTTTGTTGTAATAAACAGAAAAATAAACGATATAATTATGTACTGAAATTTCATTTTTATTCTAACCTGAAATAAATTTCAATTGCAATTTTCAAAAACATCAAATAAATATATGATATTCATTTATAAACCGAAAAAACATCTTCAGGTTTAATGCTTTTTGGATTATAAATTTTAATTTTAAAATTCATTAAAAAACTAATCATCGATGAAACAATACACTGTCCGCGACATTCCACGTCGCGATTTTCTGAAAATGAGTATGAAAGGCGGGCTTGTTTTTGCTGCCACTCCGGCGATCCTGTCAAGCCTTACATCCTGCGGGCCTGAAGCTGCATCGGCTTCCACCGGGCTGGATATGGATCCGGCTGTCCTGAAAAAAGTAATTGCCAAAGCCCTGGAAAAAGGAGGCGATTTTGCCGATGTGTACCTCGAAAACCGGATTTCACGGCAAATCGTCATGGAAGAGTCCAAATTTAAAAACGGGTTGTATGGCATCAGCCAGGGAGCCGGTGTGAGGGTGATTTCAGGGAATAAAACCGGCTATGCCTACACCGATGAAATCACCGAAGAAAAATTATTACGGGCTGCGGAAGTTGCATCATTTGTTGCCAAAAACGATTCGCCTGTTGCACCTGTCGATATTAACAAGGCAGAACGTAAATCGTTTATTACAGTAGAACAACCCCTTTCTGAAATTGCCGATTCAAAACGTATTGAAATCATGCAACGTGCCGATGATGCAGCGTTAGGTTATAATCCTGTAATCAAAATGGCTTCGATCGATTATTACGATGAAGTGCGGTCGCGGGTCATTGCCAATTCGGAAGGAATTTATTTGCGGGATTCAAATCCGTTGCTTTTTTTTATTGTTCAGACGATGAGCGACAACGGAAAGGCAAGGCACATGTCGCGCGAAAGGATCAGCAAACACTCGGGATTTGAAATGTTTGACAAGCTTACCCCGGAAAGTGTAGCTGAAAAAGCGGCGCGTGAAGCGGTTGTTATGCTCGATGCTGAAGAAGCGCCTGCCGGAATTATGGACGTGGTGATGATGAATGGCTGGGGAGGCGTGCTGGTTCACGAGGCTGTGGGGCACCCGCTCGAAGCCGATAATATTGCAAAAGGGATAGGCGCCTTTACAGGAAAGATGGGGCAGAAAGTTGCCAGCGATGTGTTCACCATGGTCGACGACGGTTCGATCCCCAATGCCCGGGGAACCATCAACTTCGACGATGAAGGGACACAGGCAAGGAGGAATGTCCTGATAGAAAAAGGAGTCCTGAAAGGGTACATGACCGACATCCTGAGTGCCAGACAACTCGATATGGAACGCACCGGGAATGGTCGCAGGGAATCGTTCCGGTATATCCCGATCCCACGGATGACCAACACGTTTATTGAAAACGGCGAAAGCGATCCTGCCGATATCCTTGCTTCAACCCCAAAGGGGCTTTATGTACAAAGCCTGAGCGGCGGAAGCGTTAACCCGGTAACCGGTGTTTTCAATTTTACCTGCCGTGAAGCATACATAATTGAAAACGGTAAAAAAGTCCAGCCGGTTAAGGGTGCTACCTTAATAGGATCATGCATTGATGTGGTTTCAAATATAGATGCTGTTGGGAATGACCTTGATTTTGCTCCGGGAATTTGTGGGAAAGGACAGGCTGCAGAAGTAGATGCCGGCCAACCTACCATACGCATCAGAGGAATAAATGTAGGAGGGAGCAGAAGCTAAAAATCTCAGATTTTAATTTGAGTAAATAAAATTAATATGACTCACCCTGATTTCGACTTCGTCTCAATCGTCCCTCTCTACGCGTAGAGAGGGATAAGAGGGAGAGTTTATATCTTAATGTGATTTATTTAAAGCAGAGATTAAAAATAATTAAGAGTAAAAAAACTATAAAAATGGACTATACAAAACTTACCAGTGGTCTTGTTGAAAAAGCACTGAAACTGGGCGCCGATGCTGCCGAGGTTTATCTTGAAACAGGGCGGAACCTGAGCATACAGGTATTAAACGGTGAAATTGAAACCATTGAAGAAGCTTCATCTGCGGGTATCGGATTCCGGGTTATTGTTGAAGGGAAAATAGGATTCAGCCATTGCAACGATTTAAGTGAAAACTCGCTGGAGGATACGCTGCAGAAAGCAATTGATTTTGCAAAACTTACCACTCCTGATGAAAATAATATCCTGCCCGGCGATTCAGAAATGACAGAAATCGACGGGTTGTTCGATCCTGAAATTGCAACCATCCCCATGGATAAAAAAATTGAAATGGCGCTTGAAGTGGAAAGGCTGGCTTTATCTGATCCTCGTATTTCTAAGAGTTCAGGTTCCGGTTATGGCGAAAGCGAGGGTGAAGTTTACATAGCTAATTCAAACGGGTTATCGAAGAATTACAAATCGAACGGATGCAGCATCGGGGTTAGTGTGGTTGCTGAGAAAGGCGAACAAAAAAATACCGGAGGCGAATATTGCACGCGGCGGTTTTTTGCCGACCTTGACGCGCTTGATAAAATTGCTAAAAAAGCAGCCGACGATGCCGCTTCGCTGATCGATCCTGAAATGATAAAAACCCAGAGGGCTGCGGTAATAATCGATTCTGAAACAACCGGGTCACTGATCCGGGGGATTATCGGTGCCTTAAACGGCGAACGGGTAGCACAGGGCGCCAGCTTCCTGAAGGATAAAATGAACAAACAGTTTGCCAGCCCCTTGCTTACTATTATCGATGACGGAGTCCGTCCCAGAGGAATGGGCAGCGCACCATTCGATGGCGAAGGCGTCCCCACGCAAAAACGGGTGCTCGTTGAAAAGGGTGTCGTGAAAGGATTTATTTATAACACTATTGCAGCCAAACGTGCAGGCGTTGGAAGCACCGGCAATGCATCACGCCGTGGATTTACCAGCCTGCCGGGAATTGGCACACATAACATCCTTGTGGAGCCCGGCGATAAAACTCCCGAAGAAATAATTGCTGCAACAGCGAAAGGCTTGCTGGTGACTCAAATTACAGGCTATGGCATAAACTCGGTAAGCGGCAACTTCAGCGGCGGGGTCAGCGGTTTCTGGATTGAAAACGGCAAAAAAGGCCATCCTGTGAAAGGCGCGACCATCGCCGGCATAGCCGAAAAAATCCTGAATGCCATCGACATGATGGGGAACGATGTGGACCTGAACCGTTCGTTTGCTGTGCCTACTTTCAGGATCAAGGAAATGCAGATTGGCGGGGCATAATCCAACAGTTACAAAAGATACAACCCCTTGTCTCCTGATAAGGATTTTTTATAATCCACATGCCATTGTGAATAAAACCAGTGGCGAAGGGGTATTTTTTCCGGCAATGATTTTTAACTTCGCATAAAAACAAGATTATGCCGTACCGCCGATTGCCGACAACCGACCAGGCCCGCCGAAGGGCTATGGTCAAAGCCCTTGAAATGGGGAGTGTGAAAGTACCGGCTGAATTATCCTTTTCTCAAAAGACCCTGGAAAAACTCAGGGTATTCAGCCCCGAATTTGAAAAAGCCCTGGCAAATTATAAATCCTGCCTTGAGTTCCAGGTACAGAAGAATAAAAATTACAGCGAAATTGTGCGGAAAGCCCGGTTGTATATTTCCCATTTTATTCAGGTATTGAACCTGTCGGTTGCGAGGGAGGAGATTGACCCGGTTGAAAGGGAGTTTTACGGGTTGGGCAAGGACGATAACAATGTCCCTCCGCTAAACCTTGAATCGGAGATTTTGAACTGGGGGGAAAACATTATCAAAGGTGAAGAGGCGCGCATGGCAAAAGGTGGCAATCCGGTTTACTGCCCTTCGATCGCATTGGTGAAGGTTCATTTTTCGGCATTTAAGGATGCCTGCCATCTTCAGAAAACATTACAGGCCAATACTGCAAGGGCTTTGGAACAAATTGCCGAAATGCGCCAGTCAGCCGATAACCTGATCAGGGAACTCTGGAACGAAATCGAATTACACTACCAGATCCTTTCGCCCAAACACAAAAGGCAAAAGGCAAAGGATTACGGGATTGTGTACATTTACCGAAGAAATGAGTTGAAAAAAGCCAGCCCGGAAGAATTACAAACCGACCTGGTGTTTGAAATGTAGAAGCCCCTCCATACCTCTCCCATGGAGGAGTTTGCGAAATTCTTCCGGGAAAAATCAACTTCTGTGTTACATTCTGTAATTCTTTAATCTGGTCAAAAAATTATATTGCTATTTTTACAGTAATAAAACCAACTGAAATTAAACTGACAAAAACCAAATTAAATGCAAAAATCCATATTTATTTTGATTTTTACGACACTGATTTTTTTTATAATCAGCTCAGGATGCACTAAAAACCAACAACCCCGCGAAATAATAAAATTTACCAAAGAGTGGAAATTTATTCCTGAAGATAACCAACAGTTTAGTAAAACTGATTTTGATGATTCTGAATGGAGGGTGTTGAATATCCCTCACGACTGGAGCATCGAAGGAGAGTTCGACAGAAGGAATCCTGCCACACCGGGAGGAGGCGCATTGCCCGGAGGTGTCGGCTGGTACCGGAAAACATTTACAATTCCGGCAACCGATAAAGACAAGCTTGTTTTTATCGACTTCGATGGGATTTATATGAACAGCGAAGTGTGGATTAACGGGCATTCTCTGGGTTTACGCCCATACGGGTATATTTCATTTCGGTATGAATTAACTCCTTATCTGGACTTTGGAAGTGAAAATGTTATTGCCGTAAAAGTCGATAATTCGGAACAACCTAACTCCCGCTGGTATTCGGGCTCGGGGATTTACCGGAATGTCTGGCTAATAAAAAAGGAAAAGCTGTTTGTCGGCCATTGGGGGACCTTTGTAACAACTCCTGAAGTCAGCAAAGAAGAAGCAAAAATTTCAGTTGAAACCATATTGAAAAATAGAATGGAAACCACCTCAATGACAACACTGAAAACTTTGGTTTATGATCCTGAAGGTAAACAGGTTGCCAATATTGAAGAAACCATTGAAACGGTTCCCGGTAAAGAAACTTCCGTCACTCAAGAATTAAAGGTAAAAGAACCGGATTTATGGAGTATTGAAAATCCAAATTTATACAAAGCTGTTTCTGAAGTTTACAGCGATGGAACTCTGACAGACCGGTATGAAACGCCCTTCGGTATCCGCTGGTTTAAATTCGACCCGTATGAAGGGTTCAGCCTGAACGGTGAAAAAATGAAATTGCAGGGGGTTTGCCAGCACCACGACCTGGGTGCCCTGGGTTCTGCCATTAACACACGCGCGCTCGAACGACAGTTGGAAATTCTTAAAGAAATGGGCTGTAATTCCATCCGTACTTCGCACAATCCTCCTGCACCCGAACTGCTCAGCCTGTGTGATAAAATGGGTTTTATTGTCCAGGATGAAACTTTTGATATGTGGCGGAAAAAGAAAACCCGCTACGATTATTCCCGTTACTTCCCCGAATGGCACGAACGCGATCTGGTCGACCATATTTTACGTGACCGCAACCATCCATCTGTAATGATGTGGAGCATCGGCAATGAAGTTCTCGAACAGTGGGAGGATGTTAGAGCAGATACACTGGATATCCAGCAGGCCAATTTCCTCCTGAATTTTGAAAAAAATGTGGATGAAAGCATTATCAGTTCCGGGGAAATGTCGGTTAATTCTTTGCTGACCATAAAACTGGCAAACATTGTAAAAAGCCTTGATCCAACCCGCCCGGTAACTTCAGGCTGTAACGAGGTGAATCCCTGGAACAATCTGTTTAAATCAGGTGCGATCGATTTATACGGCTTTAATTATCACCATGAAAACTATGCGGATTTTCATGAAGCATATCCGGGCAAAAAGTTTTATGTATCGGAAGCCACATCCGGATTAATGACACGCGGTTTTTACCAGATGCCTTCGGATACGGTTTTTATCTGGCCACACCGGGGGTCAACACGAGGAATACCGTTTGGAAACCCGGAACAACAATGCTCATCTTTTGATAATTGCCATGTCCCCTGGGGATCAACCCATGAGGAAAGCTGGAAATTGGTTAAAAAATACGATCATATTGCGGGAACATACATCTGGACCGGTTTTGATTATTTGGGAGAGCCTACTCCTTACTGGTGGCCATCACGTAGTTCATATTTTGGAATTATCGACCTGGCAGGATTCCCGAAAGATGTCTATTACATGTATCAAAGTGAATGGACAGATAAGGATGTCCTGCATATCTTCCCTCACTGGAACTGGGAAGCCGGGCAGGAAGTTGATGTGTGGGCTTATACCAATGCCGATGAAGTGGAATTATTCCTGAACGGGAAATCATTGGGCTCGAAAAGCAAAGAAGACGATGAACTTCACATAGTTTGGCGAGTCCCCTTTGAACCGGGAACATTAAAAGCTGTTTCTAAAACCAATGGAAAAATAGTTCTTGAAAAAGAAATCAAAACGGCTGGTGAAGCTACTCAGTTAAGTGCCACTGCCGACAGATATGAAATAATTGCCGATGGTTATGACCTTTCATTTATTACTATTGAAGTGTTGGATGAGAAGGGAGTATTTGTTCCGAATGCCTCAAATCAAATCGTTTTTGAAATAGAAGGCGG
>Ga0272442_10006871_pt1 | contig 14831 bp, 10 predicted proteins | sample SSMForm2O_FD_200262 | JGI IMG/M metagenome (GOLD analysis project Ga0272442, IMG submission 200262) | Marine sediment archaeal communities from Little Sippewissett salt marsh, Falmouth, MA, United States - SSM-Form-2O | ecosystem: Environmental > Aquatic > Marine > Wetlands > Sediment ...
ATACAATGTTAGGAAGATAAAGTTTTTTCCTAATACCCGGGATCCGAGATATGAGAAAGGTAATCCGGAATATAATGAGCTTTCAATGTATAAAAGAAAAAAGGAATGAGAAGCAGAAAATGAGAAACGAATGGGGAATTTTACTCTGGACCCCTTTCTCCTCATTATGTACCCGGAATCTCTACTCCTGGGGATTACGGGTGTTTGAGTTATGCAAGATTCCGCAACTTCCGATTCGCGACATTCAAGGTATTTTCAGGACAAGATAGGTTTGGCTTAATTGCAAGCTTCCTGCCCTTTGAATTCAATTCATAATTCCTGACCTGCAATCGATTTCTGTTTCCGGTTCATCATATAAAACTTCAAAAGCACGGCCGCTCCCATCAGCACTGCAAGCCCCAAGGGGAAAAACGGGGACCTGATTATATCCCAGCGCCCTGACAAGACCAGAAAACCGGTCAGGAAAAGGACCGAGGAACCCGTGATCCCGGAAATCTCCACAGGGACTTTGATAGAGCCCAGGGTAAAACGGTTCTGGTTCTCAACAGTCTCCAGGCGCTGTTCAAGCCTTTCGACATAGTTCCTGGCTGCTTCCTCCCTCTCACATGCCGCCGTAATTTCCCCGCCCATAGTCTCGAGTTCGGCACTCAGTTCCCCGTGCACAAAATCCGAAAGCCCGTTTATTGTCTCCTGAAGAGAGCGTAAGCTTTCGGAAAGCCCGGAAAAAAGGGCATTAATCTCCTTCACTTTATCGGCACCTGAGGAAACTTCGGAAGAAGTATTCACGAAAACAAAAGGCCCTTCCGAGACATCGGCAGAGGAAAGCACGGCACTGAAGGAAAGGTTCGAAACTCCTGTTTCCGAAAGTGAAGAGACCTCATCGGGAGATAAAGAACTCCCAGGTAGAGTTAAAGAAACATCGGGAGAGACAGAAGGACACTGCGGAGAAACCGAAGAGCCGCACACGGAATTTCCCGGGTTTTCTTCCTGTAATGAATCGGAAAAAGCACTGGAGAAGAAGCCACCTGGCTGCAACTTCCCTGGCGCTTCAATAGACAGGCGGCGCTCTACTGCCCTGAGCCGCTTTTCAAAACTCCGGATACTCTGGTCAAAAACCTCAATTCTTCCGTGCAGGTCTTCCCTGAATTCGGGCCCTGCCTCACGTACCTTACCCAATTAAAACATACCCCCACTTAAATTTCTAATATGAATTGAAGCAAGAACATGATATAAATTTTTTGATTGATAACTTGAATATTAAAAAAAAGAAGTAAAATCAAAAAGTGAAAACGAAAGTAAGGGGAAAACGGAAAAGAAAGAAGGAAAAACGAAAAACAGAAGCGAAAGATGGAAAAAAGGAAAGGGAAAAGAACAGATCCGAAGCGGGTTAAAGCTTCCGGATTTCGATTAGTTCCCCGATATCCATAGCTTCCATTATTTCCTGGGCAAGGTCCGAATTAATCCTGAGTTTCACGTCTCCGTGCCTGCTAACGGTTGCGCTGAAGATGTATTCGTCTTCTATATAGATTTCAACATCTCCTCCTGACAGTTCCGGGGCACTGAGGATCAGGTGTTTTTTTGTTTTTTCAATAATGGGATGGGCTGAGACAGGTTGCTCTGCTTCCGGAAAACCGGTCATCCCAGCAGTTTTCGCATAGACTTCGGATTTTCCGGCGTACTTCGTCCCTCTTGCGGGCTTTGAGGGTTCGGACTCGAATTCCCGGACATCAATGTGGATCCCGAGCATCTTTTCGATCCTGTCGATTACGCTTCCGCCTTTTCCGATAACTTTTCGCATTTCCGAGTCCCGGACTTTCACAATGGCACTGTTGTCCGAAGTAACCTCCACTTCGACAGGCCCGTTGGCATACTTCCTGATAACGTTCCGGATCTCTTCTTCAGCAAGTTTCCAGGCAGGTTTTCGTTCCTCTTTCCTGGTTCCGATGGGCATGACCACGACCTGTTCGCCGTAGGTGTAGATTTCATAATCAACCTTGCCGGTCTCGAAGTCCTCAACCGTGATCACGGGCCTTGCAAGGTCCTGCTCGGTCATCCCGTGGGGCACCTTGACCGTGAAAGCCAGGACAAGGACCTTTGCGACCTCTCCTTTGTCAATGAAAATTACCGTGTCCACTACCTGAGGGATCACACCCAGTTCCACCCTTCCGATCAGGCGCTGGATTGCGTCCACGGCCCGGGTTGCGTGCACGACCCCGATCATCCCGACCCCTGCCAGGCGCATGTCCGCAAAGATCAGGAAATCGCCGGTCTTCCGGACCTCGTCGTAAACCGTATAGTCCGGCCTGACCAGGAGCAGGAGGTCCGCAGTATCTTCCATCCGTCCGTTCAGGGGAGAATACTGGGTGATTTCAGGCGGTACCTGCAGGTCCCTGGGAGATTCCATGGTTTTTACCACCTGCCCATGATCGTTCAGATAGCGGGCAACCCCGGCTGCAAAAGTAGACTTCCCGGCTCCCGGTGGCCCGGCAATCAGGATTCCGCGCTGGCTTTCGATTCTTTCCTTCAATTTATCGCTCAGGCGGTACTGTTCAAGGTCCACGATAACCGTGGGACGGACCACGGTAATCTCCATGTCATCGGAAAAAGGCGGGTGGGCAATTGCAATCCTCATGTTCCGGATCTGCAGGACCGTTGCCCCGGCAGAAGACATCTCAATAAAGGATTCCGGGTCAACCCTGGCTCTTTCGATAAGCTCTTTCGAAATACTCTGAAGTTCCAGCATCGAGGCTGGCTCGTCCCGGATTCTGAGATAAAGCACTCTCCCCACAGGCCCCTTCTTTGCCATGGGGGAAACCCCGTTTTTGAGGTGCACGGACATGGTATCGTCGGTGAAAAATTGTTCAACCCTGAGAGGCCCCAGTTCCGACGGGTCCACGACCTTCGGGGGCACGTAATCCACATCAAGCCCCCTGGCTTCCGCAATCAGGGACTGTACCCTGTCTTCACTCACAAAGAGCCCGCCTACCTCAAGGGCCGTGCTGCGGATCAGGGCATCCACCCTGCCTTCTTTAGAAAGCCTGATTTCCTCAATGCTGGGCCGGGCTCCGCTGAACTTCAGGGTGATGTCTCCTCTCTCAGCAAGCCTGTGCAGTTCCGAAAGTTCGTCCAGCCCTTTGTAACCGATTTCCCTTCCCTTGTTTGCCTGGGCTTCCAGTTCCGACACCACTGCTTCCGGGACGACTACCTCGGCTCCCCGGTACTCACCGCTCCTGACCCTGGCCGAGATTCTCCCGTCAATGATCACACTGGTATCCGGAACAATCCTCCATATCCGCGTCTCTTCAGCCATATAAGGAGATATAGACCCGAGAAGTATATAATAAAACTTCTGGGGCTTTTTTTCCGATGAACGAAGTTAAAAATCGAAATCGATGGAAAAATAAGGCTCCGAAAAACCTGAAAAAGTGGAAAAAGTGGAAAACTTTAAGGATACACCTTAAATCTTTAAGAATAAAGTTCAGATATTTAAGAGTATACCTCATCAGGTTCGAAAACCTTCTCTCCGACAACCTCTCCTTCGAGGTTCCGGTAGAAGCAGGAACGATAGCCCATGTGGCATGCCCCGCCCACCTGTTCCACCAGCAGGAGCACGGAATCCATGTCGCAGTCGATCCTTATCTCTTTTACATATTGTAAGTGTCCCGAGCTTTCCCCTTTCTTCCACAAGCTCTTCCGGCTCCGGCTCCAGAAATGGGAAATCCCGGTCTCCACGGTTTTTTCAAGAGCTTCCCGGTTCATGTAGGCGCACATAAGCACTTCTCTGGTTTTAATGTCCTGAACAATCGCCTGGATCATACCGTTTTCGTATTTCAGGGTATCGAAATTAATCATGTGCGTATTGATGGTTTACATGGTATAAAAATTGACTCGATCAGAAAATTTCCAGCTGGAAAATTCCACCTGAAAACTCATAGCTTACGGAACTGAGAACATGCCACCTGCTATACCAATAAATAAAAGTTAGAAAGATGAACTACAGGCTATACGAACAAAACCATAAAAGTGAGAAAGTTTATACCAAATACTGTAGCAAAAATAATGCTGAGTGGGGACAGTATTTCAATTGCTTCATTCCTGACAAAAAATTGCAAAGCACTGCAAAGAAATTGCAAAAATTGTATGAGGAGGAAAGTATGAAGCTAAAAATAAAAACTAAAATGTTGCCTGTATTAGTTTTGTGTGCAGTAGTTCTTGGAACGGTTCTTCCGGCATCTGCGTTTGTACAGGCAGAGCCCTATGACATATATAAAAATGTCATATTATACGATTCATATAACCAGGCCCAGGAAAATTCATATAGCCAGATCCTTGAGGATACACAGAACCACAAACATGGTCCTGAAGAAATCATAGTTAAGTTTGAACCCGGGGTTTCGGAGGAAAAAATCGCAAGCATCAACTCCAGGCACGGGACAAAAGAAATATACACAAGCTCCCGTGCAAGATTCAAACTGCTGAAGATCCCTAAAAGCAAAACCGTCGAAGAGATGGTAAAAATCTACAGCAAAAACCCGAATGTCGAATATGCACTGCCAAATGCTATAACCCATGCAGCGACGGTACCCAACGACCAGCTATATGGGTACCAGTGGAATTTCAAGGACGGAATAGGCGGGATCAATGTCGAGCCCGCGTGGGATGTCTCCACAGGGCAGGGAGTCGTAGTCGCGGTGCTTGACACCGGAGTTGCCTATGAAAATTACGGCACCTACACCATAGCCCCGGACCTATCAAACACCAATTTTGTTCCGGGTTATGACTTTGTCAACAACGACGCACACCCGAATGACGACCATTATCACGGCACCCATGTAGCGGGTACCGTAGCCCAGAACACAAATGACGGGTACGGTGTAGCCGGAGTTGCATATGGCTGTTCCATAATGCCCGTAAAAGTAATGGACGGAAACGGAAACGGGACTCTCCAGCAGCTTATTGACGGTATTTATTTCGCAACCGATAATGGTGCTGACATAATAAGCATGAGCCTTTCTTTTGACCCCGGGTATTATCCTGGCCAGGCCCTTGACGATGCACTCGAATATGCCTACAATAACGGCGTCACCACCATCGCTGCCGCCGGGAATGAGCAGACAGGCACGGTGAGTTATCCTGCAGCCTATCACAGGTGCATTGCAGTCGGAGCAACCAACTATAACGGAGTCCTGGCAGACTACTCGAACTACGGAACCGACATTGACATAGTAGCTCCCGGAGGGGATTCACAGGACCTTAATGGCGACGGCTACATGGACGGAATCCTCCAGAACACCTTTAACCCCCAGACAAAAGACCCCACTGACTTCAACTGGTGGTTCCTCACGGGGACGTCAATGGCAACCCCGCATGTCTCAGGGACCGCGGCCCTGATGCTTGCAGCAAACAGTGAAGCTACCCCTGACGATATCATGGATGCACTCGAAAACACGGCAAAGGATATGGGAAGCCAGGGCTGGGACCAGTACTACGGACATGGCATAATAAATGCGACCGCAGCCCTTGAATACATAACCCAGCCTCCAGCCCCAAATACCCCCCCGGTAGCTGATGCAGGAGGTCCATATAATGGGGAAGCAGACCAGCTCATCACCTTTAACGGAGCAGGTTCATACGACACTGACGGATACATCATTTCGTATGAATGGAACTTCGGGGACGGAAGCACGGGTTTGGGAGTTGCTCCGGAACATGCCTATTCAAACGCAGGAGTCTACAACGTCACACTCACGATATGGGACAATAAAAATGCCACCGGTACTGACACAGCTGCTGTGGAAATAAACGAGGTGCCTCCACCCGTAAACAATCCTCCCGTAGCTAATGCCGGCGGACCTTACAGTGCTGAAGAGGAACAGGACATCACTTTTGACGGCTCGGGCTCATACGACCCTGACCAGGATGGATATATAAGCCGTTATGAGTGGGACTTTGGAGACGGAAGCACCGGCTCAGGAGTTTCTCCTGTACATGCCTATTCCACTGCCGGGACCTACAATGTCACACTCACGGTGTGGGACGATAAAAATGCTACGGGTACTGACACAAGTACTGCGGAAATAACGGAAGCAAGCCAGGAGAACCTCGTCCATATTGCCAGTGTCGAGGTAAACACGGCTTCAAGAAAAGCTGGGAAAAACATTTTTGTTTCCGCAACTGCATTTGTGACCGTCCTTGACAGCAGCAATGCGCCTGTTGACGGGGCTACGGTTACTGGCTACTGGAGTGATGCAACCAGCGACACGGACTCTGCCGTGACAGACTCAACAGGAACTGTAACGGTTTACTCGGACGAAGTCAAGTACAAAAAAGGTACATTGACTTTCACCTTTACCGTAAACGGTGTAAGCCACACGATTCCATGGGATGGAAATACTGCATCCGGAACGGCAGTCTATCCTTGAGCCCAAAAATAACGGATAAAAAAATCAAGAATATAAGATTTAAGTTGAAAAAATCAGGTCTCGATTCAATGACCTGATACTTTACTTTTTTGAAAAAACGTTTAACCCACATCTTACGGTTTCGTCCCGAGAACATCTTCAACATACGCCCGCAAAATCTCCGCGACGCTCCAGGCCTGGGCAGGACAGCCGCCGGGGGTGTATGGGAAATCACCGTCAAAGACTTCTGAGATGCTTCCTATGCCTGCTTCTTCGAGATGCTTGTCAAAGCCCAGAAGGAGGGAGCGCATGTCTTCAAGGCTTTCTTTTGAATAATTGTGGACTTTCCGGTAGGCTTTTACGTAGGCGCCGAGGAGCCAGGACCAGACTGTGCCGTTATGGTAGGCGCGGTCCCGGGACTTTGGGTCACCGTGGTAGTGGCCGGTGTAGTCGGGGTGGTCCCTTGAAAGGGTGCGGAGCCCGAAAGGCGTGAGCAGGTCCTGTTCTACACGATCCACAATGGCTTTTTCTTTGTAGGGAGAGAGCATGGTATGAGGAAGAGCAACTGCAAGGATCTGGTTAGGGCGGATTGCGGGGTCTTTTAGCGGGTTTCCGGCATCGTCGGTGCGATCCGTGGAAACGGTATCGAAAAGACAGTTAGTTTCCGGGTTCCAGAAAAGGGCTTCGAAGTTCGAAGCCGCCCCTTCTGCCATGGACTCATAGCTTGCAGTGTCCATTTCCAGCAGTTCCCCGAGTTCGGAGGCGATTTTCAGGGCATTGTACCAGAGGGCGTTGATTTCGCAGGCTTTGCCTGCCCTCGGGGTCACTGCACGGGAATCGACTTTCGCGTCCATCCAGGTCAGCTGCGGACCCTGCCGGATCAGGAAGTCGGAGTCCATCCCGATACCGAAGTCAGTGCCCTTGCTGTAGTACTTGATGACATTTTCCACGGTGCCCCAGACATCCGAGAGAAAAACAAGGTCTTTAGTGTATGCAAAATAACGGCCCAGGGCCTGGATGAACCATAGGGAAGCGTCAACAGTATTGTAGACAGCTTCTCCGCCGAGAGCCGGAAAGCTGTTAGGGATAAGCCCCCTGCGACAGTTCCGGGAAAAGTTTGCAAGAATGGAACGCGCGTCTTCAAAGCGGCGGGGTACCAGGGCAAGGCCCGGAAGAGCGATCATGGCGTCCCTCCCCCAGTCCGAAAACCAGGGATAACCGGCAATAACGGTTTTTTCGCCGGTGGCAGGATGCTTTACGATAAAAGGATCCGTTGCCCGAAGAAGTTTGAGGGCAAAAGGTTCCGAGAGCATCGAATTGTAGGCAAGCAGGTTTTGCCTGTAGACTGCGCGGGTATGGAGTTCTTCGGCATCCTCAAGGGAAAGGGACGAAATGTCTTCCGTCGAGGAGGCAACAAAAAAGCGGGAAGTTCCCTTCTTGACCTCGGTTTCGAAAAAGCCGGGACTGAAATTATCTTCCTGGAAAGCCAGCCCTCTTTTCAATTCTGCCTCGTATTCGAAGTTGTAGTACCATTTCGGGTCAGAGTGGTAGTCAAGGTTGGATTTTATCCAGAACACAAAACCGTTTGAGCTTTCAAGCCTCAAACCATTTGCCCCTTTTTCCTGGAAAAAATCGAGGTCTCCGGAACGGGTTGTAGCGTGGAAACTCCTTGCATTTACAAGAGGATAAATCTTCAGCCGACCCTCTTCCCTCCCGCACTTTATCTCGTAAAGCACTACAGTCGTATTTTTGCCGTAGACCATGAACACCTTTTTTTTAAGGATAAAGTCTCCGGCCCGGTAAACCCAGACAGGAAAGGGGGCGAGAGAAAATTTTTCAAGGTAGGAAAACCCCTCGGGATGGACTGTACCTGGATACTTATGGGCTGCCAGGCGAAAGACTCCTTCCCCGCAGGAAAGTTCCTCGTCAAGGGAGGAAAGCAGGAGGAACCTGCCGGAAGCCCCCCTGGGAGCTGCAACCAGCATCCCATGGTAGGTCCTTGAAGCGGCGCCTATTACAGTGGACGAGGCATATCCACCGAGCCCGTTTCCTACGAACCATTCTTTTTCGATACCTGATTCATAAGAAGAAAACGAATCTGCCCCAAGCCAGATCCCACTCATACATACCTGATTAGGCTCTGATTTAATATATATCTGTACCATAACTGTCTCCTGAAAAGAAGGAAGACCGGGAAGAAGAAAGGCCGGAATTAAGGTGAGACCCAAAATTATTATATTTCAATAGTAAACATAAACTATTTTAGCTGTACAAGATATAAGCGAATGAGAATCATGAAGCAAGACCTGCTAGAAATCCTTGTGGACATTTTCAAATCATCCGGATACAGTGTAAAAATATCCAGTCCGTGCGATATCCTTGTGGAGAAAAACGGGCACAGGGCATTTGTCCGGAGTACACTGCAACCCGACTACAGGGAAATAAAGGCTTTTTCCGAAGAAATCGATGATGACACCGGGATCTATGTCATTACCCGAAAAACTACGGGAGAACTTAACGAGTACGCAGCCGAACTCGGGGTATATATATGGGACAGGGACGAACTTGCCCTCCAGATAGGGAGAGCTGTCCTGGCAAACATGGAAAGAAAGGAAACTGCCCCTATGCAGGAGCCTGAAATCCCGGAAAAAGTAGAGGAAGAAGTCCCGACGCAGTTCAGCAAGTTCCCGGGTGACCTGAGCCTGGAGAGCAGAGAAACGGAGAGTAGAGAAGCGGAAAATAGAGAAACCGAAAATGAAAATCCGCCACTGAGTACTGACTTCGGCAACGGGCTTGTCCCACTGCAGGAGATGCAGGCTAAAGAGGAAAAAACTTATTTTGTACCCGAGTCAGCCCCAAAAACCCCAGAGGTCAGAAAGCCTTCGAAGAAACATGAACATGCTGAAGTCCCAAAAGTAGATTCCTACGATATCCTGAACATAAAATCGGTTGAACCGGGGATTTCTAAAGAACAGGCAATAATAATCGCAAAACCATATTTGAGCAACCCGAAAGATGCCATACTGAAGTTTGTTCCTTTCTGGAAATACACTTACAGCGTAGAATCGGAGAGACGCTTCAGGTCCAAGGTTTTTAGCATTACCGGAGAGGGAAAGGGTTTCCTCAATGCCCTGAACAAAACGAAAGAAGACATGGAGCTTGAAGGCCTCGAAGCCCCAACCCGGATCCCGGCAGTGGTCTATGAAGTGAAAAGAGCAAGTGTCAACAAACAGCAGGCAGAAAAAATGCTTCTGGACGAAATCATAGAAGAAAACACCCGGGAAATGCGCATCAACAACACCGAAGGGCAGGCAATAATCTATGAGCAGAGAAGCGTCAAACCCAAAAGCGAAGACATCGAACTCAAAGTAGAGCTAGTGTATATCCCTGTCTGGGAAGTAAAGGGAAAAAGAAATTCCCTGGAAATCAACGCTTACAACGCCGAGGTGCTGGAAGAACCCGTGGATGAAGATGCGGAATTTGTATAAAGGAAGCGTCCCGGAAGCAAGAATTTTTATGATAGGAAAAATATATAAAATATAAAATATATTTATACATACACGGGATTCTTAGATTCCTGACAAAAATCCGGGCCATGTCAGGTTCGAGCTTTCTTTGAAAGCCGATACCTTTTAAATAGACAAGAGGAAAACCTCACACAAGCATTATAAAGTAGTAAATGCAAGGTTATATAACCTTTAGAAGGTATCTGTAACCTGTAACGGATGGCACCTTGTATAAGAGAATCAAACTTAAAATAGATCAAGATTATCGAAAATACGGAGAGGTATATATAATGATCGAAGTAACAGACAAAGCGGCCGCCGAACTTAAAGAGCTGCTCACCCAGGAAAACAAGCCGGGACTTGCTCTCAGGATATTCGTTGCCGGTATAGCATGCAGCGGCCCACAATACGGGCTTGCCCTTGATGAAGAAGTAAAGGAAGACGACGTGACTATGGAAAGCAACGGTATCAAGCTCATCATGTCAAAAGACATCCAGAAAAACTTCTACGAAGGTAGTATCGACTTCGTAGAAGATGAAAACGGCAAAGGATTCCTTATCCGGAACCCGAACGCCGGTGGATGCGGAACCTGCGGCGGATGCCACTAAACGGCAACTCCTGAACACAGGTAAAGGCACCTTATTGAGAATAACGCGGAATCATAAAAACAAAGGAGAAGGGGATCTTATGTTTCCAGGCATGGGAGGCCGGGGTATGAACCCGGCTAAGATGAAACAAATGATGAAACAAATGGGGATAAACACCAAGGAAATAAAAGACGTTGAAGAAATAATTATAAAAACCGCGGACTCCAACATAATTATTGAAAACGCAAACGTCACCATAATGACGGTTCAGGGTTCCGACACCTACCAGATAGTAGGTGATGCAAGGGAAGTTCCCAAAGAACTGGAAATCCCCGAAGACGACATCAAACTTGTCATGGAGCAGACCGGCGTCTCCGAAGAAGAGGCCAGGGAAGCCCTCAAAAACTCAAACGGTGATCTGGCAGAAGCCATTGTGGCACTCTCCTCTGCCTGATTCCATTTCATTTTAGAGATTACTGAATTCAATTCCATTAAGTGCCGAAGTTAATTCCATTAAGCACTGAGTTCAATCCCACTAAGTGCCGAAGTCAATTCCATTAAGCGCTGAGTTTAATTTTAGAGTATTAAACCATTTTTTTCTGAATTTTGGACTGTCTCCTTTTTTTGGAATAATTAATATCCATATAGTCCTAAAACTGTTCTAAAACTGTTTTCAATTGCTCCGAAATGAAATTTTATATGGATGATACCCGGAATAGACGTTTTGTTGAGATATATACAAAAATGCTCTTTTCAATACACTCCGCCCCAATATCAGTAAATATAAAAAAGATATGTTTTTAAAAGAATAGGTTATTAGTTTTACATTAATGGGCACGGTGTGACATGATTTTACATAGTACGGCATCGTAGAACATAACATAACGTTTGCAATTATAAAATATATGTAATAATAACCATGGGACACGGTCCAGAAAGAAATCACTTGGAACTAGATCATCCGCTAATGTTACACTAAGATCCCTAACTTAAAAAAGGAACTGAATGGATAAAAAAATGGAGCATTCAGGAGAAAAAAAAGATGTCAGAAACAAAAAATGGTGAACGAGAGCAGCTCGCGAGCCGGATCGGCTTTTTATTAATTTCTGCCGGGTGCGCAATTGGGCTCGGGAACGTCTGGCGTTTCCCCTTCATTACCGGAAAATACGGAGGAGGGGCTTTCGTTCTGGTATATCTCTTATTCCTGCTATTGCTAGGGCTTCCTATCATGATAATGGAGTTTTCCATAGGAAGGGCCGGCCGTAAAAACATTGCAGGTGCACTCAAGGCCCTGGAACCCCCTCAAAGCAAATGGCATATAGCGGGCTATCTGGGAATCATCGGAAACGTTATCCTCATGATGTTCTATACCACAGTAGCAGGCTGGGGTTTTGCCTATCTGTATAGGGAGGCTACGGGAGCTTTCAACGGGCTTCCCCCTGAAGAAATCGGAGCAATGTTCGGAGCATTCCTCGGCAGTACTGGAGAACTTATATTCTGGATGGCAATTGTGGTTCTCCTGGGATTTTTCATATGTTCCCTGGGACTCCAAAAAGGAGTGGAAAAAGCAGGAAAAATAATGATGTCGGGCATGTTCATCATGCTTCTAATTCTGGTAGCTAAAGCCGTAACCCTTCCGGGAGCCTCAGCAGGCCTGGCCTTTTACCTTAAACCGGACTTTTCAAGCCTCAGTGGGGAAGCAATTTACGCCGCTATGGGACAGGCCTTCTTTACCCTTAGCCTGGGGATAGGAAGCATGGCCATTTTCGGAAGCTACATAGGCAAAGAACGCTCCCTGACAGGCGAATCCCTGCACGTAATGGCACTGGACACATTAGTTGCCCTACTTGCAGGTATGGTAATTTTCCCTGCAGCCTTTGCTTTCGGAGTTGATGCCGGAGCAGGACCAGGGCTTGTCTTCGTAACCCTTCCTAACATCTTTAACCAGATGCTCGGAGGCCAGATATGGGGAACCCTCTTCTTCCTGTTCCTGACCTTTGCAGCCATGACCACCGTGATTGCCGTCTTTGAAAACATAATGGCCTTCACCATTGACGAATGGGGCTGGACCCGGAAGAAAGCCTCCGTAATAAACGGGATTGGAATCTTCATTCTCTCCTTGCCCTGTGCTCTTGGTTTCGGACCCTGGAGCAGCTTTGCCCCCCTGGGAGAAGGTACGGTTGTGCTGGACCTCGAAGACTTTATCCTGAGCAATAACCTCCTGCCCCTGGGAGCCCTGGTCTTTGTGCTCTTCTGTTCCAACGGCTTCGGCTGGGGCTGGAGCAACTTCACCAAAGAAGCCGATACAGGGGAAGGGATCAAGTTCCCAAAATGGATCAAACCGTACGTCTCATACGTCCTGCCCCTGATCATCCTTGTCGTCTTTTTCATGGGCTGGAAGGACATAATATTGAAGCTTCTGACCTGAAAGACCGAAAAGAAAAATGAAAAAATAACGAGGCTTCGGGCAACCAGGCCTGAAGCCAACACTTTCCTTATTTTGGATAGCCTGAATTTTCGTAGAGTTACCGGCAATCTCTTTTCCCGGAAGTACGTCGGATCCAATACTACCCCTGACCCCTACCCGAAATGGTTCCCCCCGGAGTAAAAGAAAAAGGTTTCGGATATTTTCTCAAGTACCCCTATAGAATCAACTTTCCCGGATATTTAAATAAAATCATATGAATAAATATCTCGTATATTAGGAAAGGGGCTAGCCTTATAGGGTACATTGGGACATGGAAAGAGGTCGTCTTGAATTCTCCGGGTTTTTACCAGAACATGCCAAGGAACGGAGGATATAGCGACCCGCTCAAATTTGCAGGAGTCAGCTTTGCAATCTACGGCTTATTTACGATGATATTTAATCGGAGTATGTTTCCCTTCCAGGGGGAATTACCTTCATTTATGGTGCCCGCATCTCTGATAATAACCCCGATTGCAGGCACAATATCCCTATTTGTTGAGGCGGCGATTCTCTATTTTTTGTTTAAAAGCCTGGGAGGGTCCGGCACTTACGAAGGAACGGTAAGAATTGTAGCCTATTCGACTGCCATACTGTTGTTAGCCTGGATCCCGTATATTGGCATAGTCTTTGGACTATACAGCGTATACCTTTATGGAATAGGGAGCACTTTTGTCCATAACATAATCCTTGAGAGGTCCTCCTTATTGGTACTTCTGCCAGCTATAATGATCTTTGTAATCACCATGCCGCTTCTAGCCCTGTATGCTGGAATGGAGATCCTGACTTGAGGAGGAAGCTTCAAGAAATATTTATAAATGAAGCAGAGAACCAGCTTACGGTTTGCCAGTATGCTTTTTTTATATACTTGTTTAACATCCGGGCATAGCCGCCCGCCTAGGCGGGCGGAGGGCAGCACGCCCCTTACGGGGCGGGGACGGACCTCCGGCTAACTTCCCGATCGGCACGATTAAACCCTAATCCGGAAAGAATCGAAGTGATTATCAAAAAAGCAGAGCAGTCTAGTACTGCGATCCCAAAATATTGCCATAAATCCGGACTTGAAATAAACCTGCTTGTCAACCAAAAGAACCACAGATGGACACGGATAAACACGGATTAAAGAGGTGAACATGGAAGCGTGCCAGAGTTCCCGATGCCTCACACACCCGAATTGCGCATCGGGAGCACGCAGTCCGTTTCGCTTCGCTCAAGCGGACAAAATTAAAGCGTTAAGCTAAGAAAACAGACTGAGAAAAAAAATAGTATAAACTCTTCAAAAAGAAATTTGCTAGAAAAAGGGAGTAGATTAAGGTGAGCATGGCAGCGTTCCAGAGTTCCCGATGCCTCACACACCCGAATTGCGCATCGGGAGCACGCCGTCCGTTTCGCTTCGCTCAAGCGGACAAAATTAAAGCGTTAAGCTAAGAAAACAAACTGAGAAAAAACAATAGTATAAACTCTTCAAAAAGAAATTTGCTAGAAAAAGGGAGTAGATTAAGGTGAGCATGGCAGCGTTCCAGAGTTCCCGAAGGCTCGCGCACTTCAGTACAGTAGGGAACGCAGGCAGGCTTATCTGCTGTGTTCGGAAAGGGTACAGGAGTTGCCCTGCCGCTATGGCCGCCATACTCAACCTGTAAAATGGATTAGATGAATGAATAAGTCATGTACGGTGCTGCATAAACTGGATTTCGCCTGGATCTGGAAAATGGTGAAACGGAACGGATGGTTAGTGAACGCGGACTTAACACCTCGTTGCCTTGGTGCTTACATCCCGTTTCTATCAAACCGGTCTTGTACCGGAAACCTTAACGAAGTCTCTTATTTAGGCGGGATTTCGAGCTTAGATGCATTCAGCTCTTATTCCGTGGCG
>Ga0272442_10006876_pt1 | contig 14821 bp, 11 predicted proteins | sample SSMForm2O_FD_200262 | JGI IMG/M metagenome (GOLD analysis project Ga0272442, IMG submission 200262) | Marine sediment archaeal communities from Little Sippewissett salt marsh, Falmouth, MA, United States - SSM-Form-2O | ecosystem: Environmental > Aquatic > Marine > Wetlands > Sediment ...
CATGTTTGCATTGACTTCTTTTGCCTTTTCAATGAAGTTCATGAGAGGTACGTCCCTTCCGATGTCATGGACTTCAAAACCTGCGGACTGGAGCATGGTAGAAACAATAGACTTGCCGATGTCGTGCACGTCCCCTTCTACGGTTCCGTTCACGATGACACCGAGTTTCTTGCTCTCGCTGCCTTCAGGCATGTCGGCTTCAAGGACTTTTACGCCGGCTGTCATTGCATCTGCAGCCATCATCACGTGTGGCAGGAAAAGTTTTCCTCTCTCGAAAAGGACTCCGACCTCGTTCATGCCGGCTGCGAGCCCCTTGTCAATGATTTCTGCGGGTTCCATTACCTCTTTTGCCTTTTCTACGGCAGCGAGTACTGCGTCTTTCTTACAGGAAATAATCGCATCCGAAAGTTCCTGAATTAATTCTTCTTTGCTTGCCATTTTTAAACCTCCATTCATAAAATCCGGTCTTGCTCCTGGTCGGAACAGGTTGATTCCTCGTCGTCTGCCATTTTCAACGTCTGTTTTGCCTCAGGAAACATTCCGGTTTTATACAAACACAGGGTAATCTTGAAATCTGAATTATCCTGAAATCTGAATAACCCTGATTGTTTTTCTTTTATATTTTTGAAAATATTTAGCCTAGCCCATGCCGTTTTTTCCCGGACACCGGGAATTGGAAGGGAAAAAGAGATTCAGGAGGGAAAATGCGCCATGTTCCCGCAGGTGGATAACGGCGTTAATCCTGCGTATATACCCGGAGCTCTTGTCTGGCGCAAAGGATTGGTCTGGCGCAAGAGATTTGTCATACACAGGAGATTGGTCATACGCAGGAGATTGGTAATACACAGGAGATTGGTAATACACAGGAGATTGGTAATACACAGGAGATTAGTATATATGGAAATGCTTGAATAATTAGAGTGGATTTATTCGAAGTACATTATACAGGACATGGTATATGGGACCGGAGATAGCACACGGAACAGGATAAAGTATGAAGCAGGGCACAAAAAAATTAAGATACAGTATGAAAGAGCAGGGTACAGGGAAATCATCTCTCCCCGGTTCTCAGCCCTCTGTTTATTGCTGCTCTGCCAGGGGTCCGGGACCGGAGCCCGCAATAAAAAGCACAATATTTTTATAAATAATAAGTATAAAATATGATTGAAATGAGCTCTTCGTTATGTGATACACTCTGGCTTTCCGAGAAAAGGAAAAACCTGCTCCTTCTGTTGATGGAGGGTCCAAGGGATATGGGACAGATCAAAACGTCCCTGAATGTGACCTCCAAGGCCATGACGCCCCAGATTAAGATCCTGATGAAAGACGAACTGGTCGCCCAGGATGAGGAGTCCTACGAGCTTTCGGAGATCGGCAGGCTCATCGTGGGAAACATGCTCCCGCTTTTGAATACCCTGGAAGTAATCGAGGACAACCGGGAATACTGGGCGAGCAGGGACCTGAGCATCCTTCCGGATAACCTTTTTCTCAGGCTCGGGGAACTGGGGGAATGCATGCTCATCGAACCCGACCTGAACCACATGTTCGACCTTCCCAGGGAGTTTACGGAAAACCTGAAAAAAGCCGGGCAAATTATGACCCTTGTTTCCTATTATCATCCTCTCTACGCTTCCCTGTACTCGGAACTAGCCCAAAGCGGGATCGAAATGTCGATAATGGTTACCGAACCTGTGCTTGACAGGATGAAAAACGAGTGCAAGGGAGAGTTCGAGAACATCATCAATGCGGAAAATACCAGGCTGGAAGTCTGCAGCGAAAAGCCGGGACTGCCCACCCTTGCCATCACGGACCGTTTCATGTATCTCTGCCTCTTCGATAAGCAGGGGAAATATGACCACAGGAAAATATTGAGCTTTGATGCAAGTGCCCTGGAATGGGGCAGGGAACTGTTCATGCATTACCGGAAAGAAACCCGGGAAGTGTCCGAAGCCTGAAGCTTCAAGTTTTTCCGGCTAAACAAGAATGACAAAGAAGGACGCAGCATTTTTTCATCTTCCTTTCTTTCCCTCCTCCTGCCCTGCAGGCCGAAAAACACAGGATTGAGCCCATCATGAGATTCAAGGAAGTCCCCCTAAAAACCAAGCTGATCCTCTACATCGTACTCGGGGTCCTGCTGGTGCTGGCAGCTTCCATGGGGGTTATCATCTCCACGGTTACGTCCCAGGAAGAAAAACTGGCATACCAGCAGTCAGTGGAGATGTCCTCCAGTTATGCTAACCGGTTCGATGCGGACATGAAAGCCAACTTTGCCATAGCAAAGACAATTTCAAACACCATGGACAGCTACGAGGCTGCGGATCGGGAAGAAGTCAAGGGCATCCTGGAAAACCTGCTCATTGAAAATCCCCACCTTCTCGGGACCTACGTAGCTTACGAACCAGATGCTTTTGACGGGAGGGATGCCGAGTTCGTAAACACTTCCGGGCACGATTCCACTGGAAGGTTCGTTCCTTACTGGAACAAAATGAACGGACCCCTCGTCCTGGACCCGCTGCTCCACTACGAGCACTCGGACTATTACCAGCTCCCGAAAGAGACAAAAGGAGACCTGCTCACAGAGCCCTATTACTACGAAGGCGTATTCATGGTGAGCTATGTCTCCCCGATCTTTAAAGACGGCGAGTTCGTGGGGATAGGGGGAGTGGACGTTTCCCTGGAATACGTGGACGAGGTGGTCAGCGAGGTAAAGACCTTTGATACGGGCTATGCTTTCATGGTGAGCAACACGGGAACTTTCCTATCCCATCCCACCAATAAGGACTGGATCGGGAAAAGGAACCTCAATGATTTTGGAGGGGAGGAACTTAAGAAAGCCAGTTCGGACATTAAAAGCGGAGTAGGAGGGCATCTGGAAACCATAGACCCCACCACTGGCAAGACCGTTGTGATGTTCTACGAGCCTGTGGATACGGGAAACTCCGCATTCGTCCTTGTGGTCCCCAAAGAGGAAATGCTTGCAGGGGTAACGGACCTTCGGAACCGGTTGCTCATAATCTCGGCAGTTTCGATCCTGTTTATGGCCGCCCTTGCCTGGATGATCGCCAGGTCCATTACAAGGCCGATTGACGAAATTGTTGAAGGGTTCAGCTGTATTGCCGAGGATGCCGTCAAAGGAAAGCTCGACAGCAGGGCAGATACCGACGTGGAAGTTGACTTCCGGGAAATCCCCCGTGGCCTGAATAAAATCCTTGACGCGGTGATCCTGCCTATCCGCGAAACCATGAGGGTGACCAATGCCCTTGCTGAGGGGGAACTGAAAGAAAGAGTCAACCTGGACGTTGAGGGTGAGTTCAGGGAACTCGGGGACACCCTTGATAAATTTTCCGAAACACTCAACACGATAATCGATGACTCTAATGCGGTCCTTTCCGCCTTCCAGAATAATGATTTCAAACATCCGATCAGGGTTCACGGGCAGGGAGATTTCAAGATCCTGACCGACGGGATAGAAGAGGCCCGCCGCTCCCTGGACAGGGCCACGGCCGAGCGCAGGGAAGCCGAAAAAGCCCTACTGGCTTATGCAATGGAGCTTGAAAAGTCCAACAAGCTTAAAGAAGATATGGAAAGGATCGTGAACAACAGCCCTGTGATAGCTTTCCTCTGGAAATACGAGGATATGTGGCCTGCGGAGTTCGTTTCCAAGAACGTTTCCAGGCTCGGCTACAGTCCCAAAGATTTTACCTCCCGGCGCGTCCTTTACGGGAATATTGTCCACCCTGATGACCTCGACAGGATGAATGAAGAACTCTCCAGAAACGTGGAATCCGGCTGTGACGTCTATACTTCGGAATACCGGATCTTTACGAAATCCGGGGAAATTCGCTGGGTCGATGAAAGGACCTTTATCCAGAGGGACCTGAAGGGCGAGATCCACCTGCAGGGCGTCATCCTGGATATCACGGAGCACAGGAAAGCCCAGGATGCCCTGCTCCTCGTTGAAGAAGTCCGGAAAAAGGAAATCCATCACCGGATCAAGAACAACCTGCAGGTAATTTCAACCCTGCTCTACCTCGAGTCCGGGAACTTCGAAGACGAAAAAGTAATCGGGGCATTCAAGGACAGCCAGCACAGGGTCAAGTCCATGGCCCTGGTACACGAAAAGCTTTACCAGTCCGAAGACATGGTAAGCGTGGACTTTGCAGATTACATCCAGAACCTTACGGATTACCTCTTCCAGTCCTATTCCGTCCGAAACGGAAACATCAGTCTGGAACTTGAAGTGGAAGACATCTTCCTGGGGATGGACACGGCAGTCCCCCTGGGTATCATCATCAACGAGCTGGTCTCGAATTCCCTGAAGCACGCTTTTGAGGGAAGGGACAGCGGGGAGATCAGAATCAGCCTGAAAAGGGATAAACACGGCAGTCCAGATGCCGGTAGTCCCGATGGCGATATTCCAGTTGAGGGTGGTTCAGGTGAGGGTGGTTCAGGTGATGTTATTCCTGATTCCAGTAGTTCTGAAGAGGCAGCCGGGGTTTCCTGCAGGCAACCTAAAGATAAAGTCGATTCCGATGATGCTGATGAGTACTTTTTGCTTAACGTCAGGGACAACGGCGTGGGCTTTCCGGAAGACCTGGATTTCATGGATACGGATTCCCTTGGCCTTCAGCTGGTGGTTACCCTTGTTGACCAGATCGAAGGAGAGATAAAGCTTGATGCGAGTAAGGGAGGAACTGAATTCCGCATCCTTTTCAAGGAGTTGAAGTACAGGACAAAATTATGAAGGAGTTTAATATGGCCGAAGGAAGGATTCTTGTTGTTGAAGACGAGCACATAGTTGCCATGGGCATTAAAAAAATGTTAAAGAGTCTTGGTTACCAGGTTACGGGCATAGCCTCCACCGGAGAAGATGCAATCAGCAAAGCCGAAAGTACCTTCCCGGACCTTGTTCTCATGGACATCATGTTGAAAGGAAACATTGACGGGATCGAAGCTGCCCGGGAGATCATAAAACGCTTCGACCTTCCCATAGTTTACCTTTCCGCATACTCCGACAGCAAGATCCTGGAACGGGCAAAACAGACAGGGCCCTTCGGTTACATAGTCAAGCCCTTTGAAGAAAAAGACCTGTACAGCAGCATTGAAATGGCACTTCAAAGGCACGCCGTAGAAAAAAAAAAGCAAGAAGAAGACTCCTGATTTTCGCTGAGAATAAGAAACAAGAAATAAGAAACAAGAAATAAGAAACAAGAAATAAGAAACAAGAAATAAGAAACAAGAAATAAGAAACAAGAAACAAGAAATAAGAAACAAGAAACAAGAAATAAGAAACAAGTAGAATCCCTGAAAGTTTTTCCGGCGTTCCTCACAAAAAGAAGCAAAAAACCAATGCAAACCAACCTGTAAAGGCTTTGCAGAAAACCTATCTAAACCAATCCGGAAAAGGTAGATATAATTCTCATGTCAGACATTCCCGAAAACCTTTTTTCGATTTTCTTTTCAGGTACCGGCGCTCTCACCGGTCGTCGTAGACGACCGGCTTTTCCATGAATTATTTTTAAAAGATCTATAATTTAAAAGATTAAAAATGGCAGCAAGATCCATGAAGTATATTTAAAAAATATATACACTACTTTTTTAAAACCTATAAATAGTATGGGGATGCCTGAAAAATGAATCTACAGTCAACGACCCAAATTCTTTTATCAATCTCAATTTAAATTTTAACCACAGAAAGCACTGAAAACACGGAATAAAGGAAATAGGAGTACGTTCTTTCCGTGCTTTCTGTGTCTTCCGTGTTATAGCCTAAGTGTAAATATTTACGTTCGGGACTATAAAATGAATAAACGAATGAATAAATGACTGAAATGATTATTATGGTTGTTTCAACATCGAAGTCAGTATGCAAAACCAGAATAATGGTTCTGTCAACAGTTTATATGCAAGCACTTTTTTCCAGATCTTTCGGGAAGGGCCGCCCGCAAAGCGGGCGGTGAGGGCCCTTGTTCTCGATACGAAGAAGTAAATTCCCGGAACCGGAATCAACAAGTGTTAAATCCTGTCCCAAAAATCAGGGCCTTTTCAATCAATATGACCTGAATCCTGCAGAGCAAAAGTTAGGTAAATATTTGCGTTTGGGACTACAAATAAAAAAGAAATTCGGAATTAGGTTTCCAATCCAAAAGAAAAGGGTGAAACCCACAGGGATATTACGTTTGATTCTTCCTTAAACCTGTGTGTATTTACCGTTTGCTGCTATGCAAAGGGAGATTCGGTCATGTTTGGAAGGCAGGGAGGTACCTTTTCTAAACATGGGTTTTCTTGCATCGGTTTCTTCTTACACACTGGCTTTCCTTTTTAATGGGGCTGTTGAATCGGATTCACTTCCCCTTTTAGAGAATTGGGGTTTCCTCTCAGGTGGGGCTTTTACTTTTGGAGGGGTTCCAAAACTTTCAAATTTGCCGCTTCTTCAGATCCCTGCAGATTTCTTAACCTGTTGATGAGTTCCCAACTCATATCCCGGTCTTTTTATTCCCGTTTTTCTATTCCCTTTTTTCTACTGTCGTTTTTCCATTGCCGTTTTTTGCTGGTGAGTTCCAGTGCATATCCAGTTCGTATTTAGTGTCGTTTTTCTGTTGATGAGTTCCCGGCTCATCAACTCATATCCTATTTGTTCTTATGCTGCCGGATTTTTTTCATTGATGAGTCCCAACTCATATCCCGGCTTGAGGTTCGTCTTCCATATTTCAGGGTTTTCGACCACATTTCCTCCGTTTCCTCCTCTTCCTGCATCAGGAGGACGTGGGTCAGCTCATAGTTTATTCCCGCTTGTCTGATTTACTGAACCTCTGTTCATTTCAAGGTTGAAACCCTCGTTGACCGAAGAATGGCCAACGGGTTTCACTGTTCCCTGACAGATTAGTATATACCCTTGATAATATAAAGCCCAAACTCTGAGGTTTCGACAGGAGTCACGGGTTTCGGAAAGAGTCTGGAGACTTTGCCTGCAACATGAGATTTTTTTATGGCTTTGAAAATTATAACCAGTTTGAATGTGATTCTCATTATGATTCTCTTAATAGAGGTTTAGACGTGATTTTTTTCATGGAGACCTGCTTAAAGGTAGATACGGTAGAATTGCATATCCCCGAAATATCCCGGAAATGAAAGAAAATTCAAAACCGGATTCAAAACAGAATGAAATTGCCGGAGTGATCTGAGGGTTTCCAATTCAAAACAGAAAAGAATATTGGAGGGTCCCGAGGGTTGTGACCTTAAGTCCCACCGTCACAACCTTCAGGCTATTTTTAATGCAGTTGCTGGGGTTCAAAAGAGAAGCATGAAGAACAGCCTCCGTTTCCGGCCGGCCGGTTTCTTTCCAGCTCCCATTTTCTCAGGCGGGCCCGCAAGAACCGGACCGCACTCCCACATGCAGGCCGATATCTCCCGTTCTCCCTGAGACTTTTTTTCTTTTGAGGATGCAATTTTTTCGATTTTCGTCTTTTAATCCGTTTTTTTGTGCCATTCAGTTATTTAAGCAGTTCAAACCGTTTTTTGTGCCATTAAATCTTGAACCGCTTAACATTTTTTAGTGCCATATTTACGAATTATCTTCCACAATGTGCCGGGATTTCTCCTGGCAACTTGCTTATGCTGGACAGGTATTTCCCTTCCAGTTCCTACATTATTCTATGACTGTATCTTATATAGCCCAACCCATGCCGCTCTTACCAAAGTTCAGGGTTAAAGTAGGTGGAATGGGGAAATGGAAGGTTGCTAGGGAAATGAGCAGGAGATAGGGAAATGCCAGGGGAAATGGATTTTTTAACGCCATTGAAAATTTCAACACCTTCCATGAAATTCCATGACCCTAAAATCGAAACTTTATTTTTAACTGTCTGGCTATCTTACCATGCCGTTTATTCCATCTTCCCGTTTGTTTCCTATCTGCCTGTTTGTTTCCACCTGCCCTTTTGTTTCCACCTGCCTTTTTGTTTCCATCTGCCTTTTTGTTTCCATCTGCCTATTATCTTTTCAGGATTACTATTTACACATCTACCACTTACACATCTACCACTTACACATCTACCACTTACACATCTACCACTTACACATCTCATATTTTTCAGATTCAATATTATCTTTTTAAATAGAAACAAAATTTATAAATAAAAGGATTCTTATAAAATAATATTCAGAATGAGTTCTTCCCTGAGTGACACTGTCTGGCTTTCTGAAAAAAGGAAAAATCTGCTCCTTTTGCTGATGGAAGGGCCCCGGGACATCGAGCAAATAAAAGCTTCTCTTAACGTAACTTCCAAAGCGATGATGCCCCAGATAAAGATCCTGAAAAAGCAGGAGCTGATCCTTCAGACCGAGGAAACATACGAGCTATCGGAGATCGGGAAACTGGTAGTTGGAAACATGCTCCCTCTCCTCAACACTTTTGAAGTCCTTGAGGACAACAAAGGGTACTGGGCAAGCCGGGACATGAGCGCAATACCCCACGACCTTTTCATGCGCCTGGGGGAACTCGGGGAATGTATGGTGATTGAGCCCGACCTGAACCACATGTTCGACCTTCCCCGGGAATTTACGGAAAACCTTGGAAAATCCAGGTGCATTATGAGTTCTCTTTCTTATTATCATCCCCTTTATCCTCCCCTTTATTCAAAACTTGCAAAAAGTGGAGCGCAAGTTGAAATCGTGCTGACGGAGGCCGTATACGAGAGAATGAAAAGCGAGTCTCCGGATGATCTTGGTGTGCTGCTGGACTCCGGGAATACGATGGTAAAAGTCTTCAGTGAAGAAAGCCTCAGGCTTCCCACAATTGCTGTCACCGACCGCTTCATGTACCTCTGCCTTTTCGACAAACAGGGAAAATACGACCACAGGAAGGTAATGAGCTTCGATGCAAGTGCGGTCCGCTGGGGCAGGGAGCTTTTCACGCATTACAGGGGGCTGTGCCGGGAAGTAAGCGGAGTATAAATATTGCCAGCGATGCCGGTGCTGCCGGTGCTGCCAGTGCTGCCAGCTGTTAAAGCCGTGGAAAATAAAGCGGTATTTTGCCGTTCATCCTTCCTGAATACCGGGTGTGGGAGTTGAGTACAATGAGGTTCAAAGACGTCCCCTTAAAAACAAAACTGGTTCTCTTTATTGTCGTAGGGGTATTTCTTGTCCTGGCCGCGTCCACGGCAGTAATTATCGGCACGGTAACCTCCCAGGAAGAAGACCTTGCTTACCGGAAATCCATTGAAATGGCGAGCAACTATGCGAATCAGTTTGACAGTAATATGAAAGCCAACCAGGCAGTTGCAAGCACTCTTGCCCTTACGATGGCCGAGTACGAAGGCTCCGACAGGGAAGAAGTGATGATGATCCTGAGAAGGGTCCTAGATGAAAAATCCAACCTGATAGGGACCTATGTGGGATACGAGCCAAACGCTTTTGACGGCAGGGATGCGGATTACGTGAATACCCCGGGCCACGACTCCACGGGCAGGTTTGTCCCTTACTGCAATACCATCAACGGCCCCATGGTTATCGAGCCTCTTGTTGATTACGAGAGCTCGGACTACTACCAGCTTCCGAAAAACACGAAAAAAGATGTCCTTACAGAGCCTTATTTCTATGAAGGAATATTCATGGTGAGCTACGACTCCCCCATCATCCGGGACGGGGAGTTTGTGGGGATAGCAGGTGTTGACGTCCCCCTGGAATACGTGGATGATGTTGTAAGCGATATCCAGGCTTTCGATACGGGATATGCTTTCATGGTAAGCAACACCGGAATTTTCCTTTCCCACCCGACAAATAAGGAATGGATAGGAAAAAAGAGCCTCGGTGATTTTGAATCTGAAGATGTCATCGCCGCAGCAGAAGACATTAAAAACGGCATTGGTGGACATATTGAAACCACAGACCCCACAACAGGCAAGAACGTGATAATGTTTTACGAGCCTGTTAAAACCGGGGACTTCGCATTCGTCCTTGTGGTCCCAAAAGAAGAAATGCTCGCAGGGGTGACATCCCTCCGGAACAGACTGCTCATCATATCTTCAATCTCAATTCTCTTCATGGCTGCCCTTGGCTACATGATTGCCCGTTCTATCACAGGGCCCATAGACGAAATAGTTGAAGACTTCAAGAAAATAGCTGATGATGCCGTAAAAGGAAAACTCGACAGCAGGGCGGATACCGACGTAGAAGTCGATTTCCGGGAAATCCCACGGGGCCTGAACAAAATCCTTAAAGCGGTAATCATTCCCATCCGGGAGACCATGAGGGTTACGGATGCCCTTGCAGCGGGGGAACTGAAAGAAAGGGTCAATGTGGACCTGCAGGGGGAGTTCAGGGAACTCGGGGATACCCTTGATAAGTTCTCGGAAACCCTCAATGCGATAATCGATGACTCTAATGCGGTCCTTACCGCCTTCCAGAACAACGACTTCAAACGTAGCATCGAGGTGCACGGGCAGGGAGACTTTAAGCTCCTGACCAACGGGATAGAAGAGACCCGGGAGGTGCTTGACAGGGTAACCATCCAGCGCATGAAGACCGAAGAAGCCCTGCTGGCCTATGCAATGGAGCTTGAGCAGTCCAACAAGCTTAAAGAAGAAATGGAGAATATTATCAATAACAGCCCGGTGATTGTCTTCCTCTGGAAATACGAAGACATGTGGCCTGCCGAGTTCGTTTCCGAGAATGTATCCCGGCTGGGTTACAGTCCCGAAGATTTCACCTCGCAGCGCGTCCTCTACGGGGATATTGTCCACCCGGATGACCTGGACAGGATGAGGGAAGAGCTCTCCAGAAATGTGGAATCCGGCTGTGACGTCTATACCTCGGAATACCGGGTGCTGACGAAATCCGGGGAAGTACGCTGGGTGGATGAAAGGACTTTTATCCAGAGGAACAGGCAGGGTAAAATCCGTCTTCAGGGCATCATCCTGGACATAACCGAGCACAAGAAAGCCGAAGAGGCCCTCCTCCAGATGGAGGAAATCCGGAAAAAGGAAATCCACCACAGGATCAAGAACAACCTGCAGGTAATCTCAACCCTGCTCTACCTGGAATCAGGAAATTTCCTGGACGAAAAGGCAATCGGGGCTTTCAGGGACAGCCAGCACAGGGTCAAGTCCATGGCTCTTGTCCACGAAAAACTTTACCAGTCCGAGGACATGGCAAGTGTGGACTTTGCGGACTATATCCAGAACCTTGCAGATTATCTCTTCCAGTCCTATCCCGTAGGAGTAAAGGAAGTAAGTTTGAAGCTTGATGTAGATAGGATCTTCCTCGGGATAGATACTGCAATTCCCCTGGGGATCATCATCAACGAGCTGGTTTCGAATTCCCTTAAACATGCTTTTAAGGGAAGGGAAAGTGGAGAGATCAGCATCAGCCTGAAAAGGAATGAATGCGAATCCCTGGATGAAGCATCCGGCTCCCTGGGTGAACAGCAGGCAGGGGAAGCTGAAGAGTGTTTCTTGCTAACTGTAAAGGACAATGGCATGGGCTTCCCGGAAGCCATTGATTTCAGGGACACGGAATCCCTGGGTCTTCAGCTGGTAGTCAACCTTGTTGATCAGATAGAAGGCGTTGTCGAGCTTGACACAAGTATTGAGGGAACCGAATTCCGCATCCTTTTCAGGGAGTTAAAATATAGGATCAAAGTATGAAAGGAGTTTAAAATGGCCGAAGGAAGGATTCTTGTTGTTGAAGACGAGCACATAGTTGCAATGGGCATTAAAAAAATGCTGAAGAGCCTGGGGTACCAGGTCACGGGGATAGCCTCTTCAGGAGAAGATGCTATCAGCAAAGCCGAAAGCACCTTCCCTGACCTTGTGCTTATGGATATCATGCTGAAAGGAAACATAGACGGGATTGAAGCCGCCCGGGAAATCATAAAACGTTTCGACCTGCCCGTGGTCTATCTCTCCGCATACTCCGACAGCAAGATCCTGGAACGGGCAAAGCAGACAGGCCCCTTTGGCTATATCGTCAAGCCCTTCGAGGAAAAGGACCTGCACAGCAGCATCGAAGTAGCGCTCCACAGGCACGCCGTGGAAAAAAAGAAGCAGGAAGATACTCCTGATAGTCCGTAACTTTCAATGTCACTCCATCAGCAACCCTATGTGTGTGAAGAGGTACGGGGTTAAGCTCCAATGCTCCAGCCCGGGCTGCCGGATCGGGTTGTTAATTTAGGTGCTGCATTAAAAGGTTGTTACAGCTACTCAAAAATTGCCATAATTTAATAGCTCTTCGACGGCATGTCAGGCGTTCCTTCGTCCAACCTTTTTTTCGTAAGTTTTCGTAAGGAAGCACCTTTCCAGAGCTGATATGAAGAGTTAAACTGTTTTTGTATCAAGTGTTAAAAAAGGCCTCCTCAAGCTTGCCTGGCGCTCCTCATAAAAAGGAAATGATAGCTAGTGTATCGATTCCAAAATATGATAATAAACCACGGATAAACACATATGCACACAGATGGCTTTAATCCGTGTTTATCCGTGTCCATCTGTGGTTCTTTTGGTTGACATGCAGGTTTATTTCAAGTCCGGATTTATGGCAATATTTTGGAATCGCAGTACTGGATATGGGCTAGAAATCCTGTTATAGTGCTCGAAAAGGCCCTGGTATGTGACTGAAACTGCTCCATTTTTAAATCGTTTCGTTATTTTCCTAATATCGTGCCCATGGCCCTCACCGCCCGCAAAGCGGGCGGCCTTTTCCAGAATTATTGTGAAAAAAATGCTTCAAAATAAATTTCCATGAGGGGTCTTCACTTTTATTTGATTCTACAATCTTTTTTTATCTTTTTTTATCTTCCTCTATCTTCCTCTATCTTCCTCTATCTTTTTCTATCTTCCTCTATCTTCCTCTATCTTTCTCTTTCTTCCTCTATCTTTCTCTATCTTCCTCTATCTTTCTCTATCTTCTTTTATCTTCTTTTTACCTGTCTATTCTTTATTCCGGAAAAGCCGTCCGCCTTTGGAGCCCGGGACAAAAACGACGTGATGTAACCAATTACGGTTGCATGAGGCATAATTAAGGATTCGAAGTAGGCCGTTACTTTATTTACTTTAAAATAGCAAGCTAATAATGCAGGAAGACTCAATTTTAATGTCGTTTAAAATTATAAAGGGATAAAAATTTCCAGAAGCACTGGAAAAGGCAGGTCCCATATGTCAGGGACATAGACCTTTTCAAATCCCTTCCCCGCGGAAAGGACAGCACAAAGCAGGTTATATAGATCCATTTCTATAAAAGCAATCAATAAGAAATAATCTGACCCATTAGCTTCCGAAGTTCAGAAAAATTCACCCCTTCCTGGAGTTTTACTTTTTCATCTTTGATGATGCTGTGATTCTCTCTCCTGGCTCCTGAGATAAAATGGCCCGCCGGAAATGGGGAAAGCATTTCTACAGGTATCAGGTCGGGCAGGAATGATGTGGATAAAATAATGATCGGAAAACTGTATCGGAACCTAAAATGGCAAAATAAAGGTTCTGGCAGGCAGAAGAAGGAGATATAAACAAGAATATCCGGATTTCCCTATTGGCAAAAGGGAGAGTGTCCCTGCTAAAGTAGATTCTGTAAATAAGATTTTCATTCCTGGTATGGCGAGTTTTCGGTATCCAGACTGAGGAGTGGAATATGCATTGTTATGCGCACTATTCGAGCAGGGAAGCCGGGTTCAACATTTCAACGAGAGGGAGAAAGGATAAAGGTGTAAGTTGATGAAAAGAAAAAAAATTCTTGTCGTTGAAGACGAACACATAGTTGCAATGGGAATAAAGAGAATGTTAAAGAGCCTGGGGTATCAGGTTACGGGCATAGCTTCCACCGGGGAAGACGCAGTCCGCAAGGCTGAGAGTACTTTTCCGGACCTCGTGCTCATGGACATCATGCTTAAAGGAAAACTTGAAGGGCTCAAAGCTGCGGAAGAGATCAAAAACAGGTTCGATACTCCCGTAATATATATTACAGCCTGTTCGGATAAAAAGATCCGGGAACAGGCCGAAAAGACAGGAGCTTTTGGCTATATCACCAAACCCTTTGATGAAAATGACCTGGCCGAGGGTATTGAAACAGCTTTAAAAAACCACGAGGCCGAAAAAAAAAGCAGTAGCAAGAAAGTCTTTCCCGAATTAATAATTTCCCTGCCTGCGGAAATAATCCCGGAGAAGCAATAGTTCCCTGAAAGAATCGGTGGTAAGCAAAAAAGGACTTGAATGAGGCTTTTAGAGCCGGAATTTCGAGCCCTTTTTGATGTTTTCTTCTTGAGGCTTTGTAGTGATCCTGTTATATTGCTTGAAAAGGCCCTGGTTTTTGTGACAGGTTTTATGCTGGTCCCAATTCCGGGAATTTTCTTCCTGGTATCGAGAACATGGGGCCTCACCGCCCCAAAGCGGACGGCCCTTCCCATAATTTCTGAAAGAAAGCTATTGTAAAATAGACTGCAGTTACTGGTTTTTTGCTTTTATTCAACCCCACTTCAAGTCAATATTCTGATTTTTTTAGTTATCCAGACATATTATTAGTCACTTATCTTCTGAAAACATATTTTTGGTCACTTATCTTCTGAAAACATATTTTTGGTCACTTATCTTCTGAAAACATATTTTTGGTCACTTATCTTCTGAAAACATATTTTTGGTCACTTATCTACTGAAAACATATTTTTGGTCACCTTTTACTCATAAAAATATACTTCATGGAAAAGTCGGTCGTCTTCGACGACCGGTGAGAGCGCCGGTACCTAGTACATCGATTCCAAAGTCTGTGAATAAACCACGGATGGACACAGATAAACACGGATGGCCAAAATCCGTGTCCATCAGTGTTCATCTGTGGTTCT
>Ga0272442_10006877_pt1 | contig 14819 bp, 12 predicted proteins | sample SSMForm2O_FD_200262 | JGI IMG/M metagenome (GOLD analysis project Ga0272442, IMG submission 200262) | Marine sediment archaeal communities from Little Sippewissett salt marsh, Falmouth, MA, United States - SSM-Form-2O | ecosystem: Environmental > Aquatic > Marine > Wetlands > Sediment ...
CTCGGGAAGGCCATACCGCACGAGCACGAAGGACATCAGCACGGCGCCAAGATGCACCGGGTGCGACGCGTCAACGGAGAGCGGGTACCGAGTGATGGTCGCGAGGTTGTCATCGAACCGACGCAGACTCCAGGTGTTCGCCCGGCCGATTGCCGGCTTGTCCACCGGGGCGAGGACACACGAGTAGTCCTTCCCATTGATGCCGTAGCTCCCGTGGGACACACCCGCGAGGGCGATCTTGCGGCCGATTGAGTCGATGATGATGGGGGAGAACGTTCCACCAATACCGATGGATCGAATCGTCCAGCGATCCCCGTTTGGGAGTTCAACTCGCTGGCCGGAGCCGAGGTAGACCTTGAACCATCCGGTGCGACCCATGTGAGCCAGCACTTCCCCGTCCTTTTCGAGGGCGAAGACGGGGAACTTCCAGCGTCTGAGCCGCCGCACCGTCGCCTTGCCAACGAGCCAGAAGGCATCGTTGCTCGCGGCGACCTGTGGGGGTATCGCTGCCGTCATGAGATGCACGCTTCCCGGCGTGGGCGCTTCTCAGTCACATGCACCACGGACCTTTCTGCGCACCCCGATCGACAGATCGGGGATGGCTCGTTCGGACGGTTTCACTCTTGCTCTTACCGTACCTCTCCGACAGAGGACAAGGACCCGCTCGAAGCTCCTAGGCCGATAGCGGCGGCCTCCGGTCGGCCCACGGCTGTGAGCGCTCGAGCTGCGCGGCGAGCGACAGCAGGCCCTCCTCGGATCCGAACCGACCGAGGAAGTGTGAACCTACGGGAAGGCCGTCCGGCGTCCAATGGAGAGGAACCGACATTGCGGGGAGTCCGGCGAAGTTGCCGAGGGGCGTGAACGCCACGTACCGGTTCACCAGCTCGATGAACTCATTCCAGGGAAGCGTCTGATCGAGCGCACCTATCGGAATCGGCGGTGAGCCGAGAACCGGGGTGAGGAAGACGTCGTGATCGACCAGGAAGTCACCGGTGTGGTGGGCGATGGCCTGGAGTGAGGCTTCGGCGTTCTGGAGATCCGTTTGTGATCGGCGACTGGATCGTTCGGCGAGTGCGATCGTGAACGGCTCAAAGGCCGGCAACCCGGAATCCCTCTGATCGAGGCGAGCAATCATCCTCATGGTGCGTCGGTCACCGATGAGGCGCCGTAGACGGCCGACGCCGGTCATGCGCTCGGTTGCGGCGTCGAGCACGAGGCTGAAGGCATGCGCCGCAAGCGCCGCCCACATCTCAATGAAGGCGTCGGCCATTGCTGCTCCGTCGATACCGGGGTCGGCCTCGACCACGGTGTGCCCGAGGCTCTCGAGGATGGCGGCCGTCTCAAGAACGGCTGCCTCGCACTCGGGATGAACGCGGTCACCCCTGAAGTCCCGGACGCTGAAGGCGACCGTCAATCGCCCTGGATCACGATTCGCAGCCTCGGTGAATGGTGCGGACGGAGGGGGAGCCCAGTATCGGTCTCCCGGGGCGGCCCCATGGACCGCGTCGAGGAACGCAGCGCTATCGCGTACGGTTCTCGTCACGGCATGTTCGGTGGAGAGGTAGTCGACACTTCCGCCCGGCCGTCGCGGGACGCGCCCACGACAGGGTTTGAGGCCGAATAGGCCGGTCGTCGACGCCGGGATGCGAATCGATCCGCCACCGTCGCTCGCCTGGGCGAGTGGCACGATTCCCGCAGCAACGGCGGCCGCCGCCCCACCACTCGAGCCGCCGGCGGAGCGGCTGAGGTCCCAGGGGTTCCTCGTTGGGCCGTTGAGGACCGGTTCGGTCGTGGGGAGAAGTCCGAACTCGGGGGTGCTGGTGCGACCCAGCTCGACGAAGCCCGCACGGGTGATGCGGTGACGGAACTCCGATGTCTCGTCGCCGACATAGTCTCGGAGGAAGACGGACCCGAAAGAGACCGGAACACCCTCCTCGACAACCAGATCCTTGATCAGGATCGGGACACCGCCGAACGGCCCCTCACGGCCGCGGGACGCGGCCTCGAGACGGGCGGCATCGATCCGTTCCCGGATCACCGCGTTGACGGCCGGGTTCACCGCAGCGATGCGCTCTGCGGCGGCTTCGACGAGTTCGAGGGGATGGACGTCACCATCCGCGACAAGCTCCGAGAGCCCAACCGCGTCGTACTGCGCGTAGTCCGCAAAAGGTTCCATGGAGGCAATCTATCGTCTCCGAATAGAGGGATAGTCGCGGAATCGTCGCGCGAGAATCAAGTGCCTATCGTGCGTGTTCCCCAGAGAGAGGGTGGCTATGGCTTCATCAGCATCAGCCGTGTCGAAAAGGGCGGTCGGCGTGGCAGCGTCGGCAACGCTGGCGATCACGAACCAGGCAAGCGCATTGCGCGCCGCGGGACATCCGGTCATCGGCTTTGGGGCCGGCGAGCCGGATTTCCCGACACCCGCATACATCGTCGACGCCGCTCGTGTCGCCGTGGACGACCCCGCCACACATCGCTACACCGCTGCGGCAGGTCTCCCGCCGCTGCGCGCTGCCGTTGCAGCCGCCATGGCGCGCACGTCCGGGTTCGTTGTTGAGCCCTCACAGGTCGTTATCACCAACGGAGGGAAGCAGGCCGTCTACCTCGCACTTCAAGCGCTTCTCGATCCGGGCGACGAGGTGCTGCTCCCAGCGCCGTATTGGGTCACCTACCCGGAGGCGATTCGGCTCGCCGACGGGGTTCCCGTTGCGGTACCGACAAGCGATCGCGACGGATTCCAGGTCACGGTCGAACAACTCGAGGCTGCGACGACCGATCGCACGAAGGCCCTGATCTTCGTGTCGCCATCCAATCCAACCGGCGCGGTGTACCCGCGCGAGCGGATGGCTGAGATCGGGCGCTGGGCGGCCGACCGAGGCATCTGGGTGCTCACCGACGAAATCTACGAACATCTGGTCTATGGAGACGCGGTGTTTCATTCAATGCCCGTTGTTGCCCCGGAGATCGCCGACCGAACCATCGTCGTGAACGGCGTTGCAAAGACCTATGCCATGACGGGATGGCGTGTTGGATGGTTGGTGGCGCCCCAGGAGATCGCCTCAGCGGCAATCAGACTGCAGAGCCACATCTCCTCGAACGTCGCCAATGTGTCGCAGCGCGCAGCCCTCGCCGCGGTAGAGGGGCCGCTGGATGCCGTTGCGACCATGCGCGAGGCGTTTGATCGAAGGCGCCGCACGATGGTCCATCTCCTCGGCGAGGTCCCCGGCGTTGAATGCCTCGATCCTCAGGGTGCGTTCTATGCCTTCCCCAACATGACCGGCCTGCTTGGTCGCGACCTTCGCGGGCGCAGGGCCGAGACGACGATGGAGCTTGCCGCCGTGCTGCTTGATGAGATCAATATCGCGATTGTTCCCGGAGAAGCCTTCGGGGCACCGGGTTATGCACGGCTGTCGTTCGCCTTGGCCGACGAGGATCTCGAAGAGGGCCTGAGGCGCCTCGTCGAATTCACTACCTGAGGCGGTCAACCTCGTCGACGACTTTCTCCCATGCAGGCAAGGTCGGGTCGGTGAGCGCTTCATGTCCGACGCCTTCGAGCTCGTGATAGACCACCGTGTCGCCCTCGTCGGCGGCTCGTCCAGCGAACGAGCGGCTGATCGCTGCCGGTATGCGGTCGTCCTCGTCTCCATGGACAACGAGCAGCGGCACACCGATCGGCAGGTTCATGATTGGGGAAGCTGCGACATGCCTCTCCGGCGATTGGTCGGGCGTTCGGCGCATGAACGCTTCAACCGCTCCGTCACCAACACCGGCTTGGTGGGCCGCCTCGAGATCCCCGATAGGCGCGAGCGCTGCGACGGCGGATATTGGGACTTCGTTCATGCCGACCGCCGCGAGGAGTGCGAGGTGGCCACCGGAGCCGTGGCCAATCACGACGACGCGGTCGAGGTCGAGATCGTGCCCCTCAGCGAAGTCGGCGAGAGAACCGATCGCCAACGAGATGTCGGCGGTTGTTGCCCTGAACCCTCCGCCGGAACCGACGCGAGCAAACTCGATGTTCCACGTTGCCCAGCCGCGACGCGTGAGGTCAACGGCGGCCGGCTCGAGAAGGTCGCGGGCTGCAGTGTTTCGCCAGAAACCGCCGTGGATCAGCACTGCCACTGGGTGCGGACCCTCGCTGCGCGGAATGCGCAGGTCGCCAATGTTGTCGGAATCGGGGCCGTAGGAGATGGTCTCTACCGGCCAGGCAGTGCGTGCAACGAGGTACCGGATTGCGTCTCGATAGCCGAGGACACCGCGGCCGAAGATGGTGGTGGCACACACCTCGGATACCACGGAAACTCGGCGCCATGGCTCCCGGTCGCGCACGTTTGAGATGTGTACCTCGACGGTTGGTAGCCCGATGGCATCGATGGCGTCACGGATTGCATACGAGTAGTGGGTGAATGCGCCGGGGTTGATGACAACACCATCCGCGTCACGGGCGGCGTGAAGACGATCAATGATGTCGCCTTCATGATTCGATTGGAAGGTTTCGACTTCGCACCCCGATTCGATTCCCCAGCCACGACACGCGGTGTCGAGCTCCTCGAGGGTCGTGGTGCCGTAGATCTCCGGCGAACGGGTTCCGATGAGGTTGAGGTTGGGACCGTTGATGATGACGAGTCGCATGGCCGCTAGTTTCGGCGGGGATAGCCCTTCGCGCAAGGGACGATCGTCACGGGACGTGGAGTGGTGCGAGTTCGCGAGCGCCGGCAAGTGTGGATGCATCGATCGATGTGGGCACAAGTATACGCTCTTCTCCGATGACGCCGACGATCGCGTCAATCACGTGTGACACGTCGATGTCGGGAGCGATGTCATGAACCGAACCGACCGTGTCGGGATCCCAGTCGATGCCGAGTGCGCGGTATGTAGGAACCAGCACAGCTCGTGTTGCCTCGGTACTACCGACCACGAGCACACCGCCGACGTGTGCGGCATGACGGGCCAGGCGCTGGCCGATGCCGGCGAGCTTCATCTGTCCGGCGTGGTTCACGCTGAATTCCCCTGGGCAGTATTCGCCGGGGACCTCTCCGACGGTCGCACGAACGCCAAGACGGCCGAGGGCACGGGTGATCACAGAGGTCGTCGCCTCGAACCGTTCGCGGATGCCGCGCACCGGATCGGGGCTCGGAATCGTCCATGAGAAGGCAACCGTCTCCTCATGGAAGACTGCGGCCCGGCCACCCGGCATGCGAATGATTGGATCGAAACCGTGGTCACGTGTTATCTGAACAGCCCGATCGAACCCGGCGGCGAGCCGATCCTGTTTTCCGAACGCCACTACACGAGTCGGCCGGTAGATGCGGATGGTCTCGGAAAGCTCACCGGCCGAGACTCGCTCCAGAAGCGCGTGGGAGACCCCCGTGTCGAGCCCTATGGCGTCTTCGAATCCCGAGCGTATCAATGCGACGGTGTCATCGGGCATCGAGCGAGCGTAGGGAGATGACCGTCGGTATTCGTTGAACGGTGGCACACTTGACGCCGTGTCGAGCGTGCGCGTCCCATACATTGTCTGGATGATCGCCGCACTCGCGCTCGTTTTGGGCGCGTGTGGCGAATCAGGTCCGCTCGAAGGTGTCGGCGACAGAGCCGGCGCGTGGGTCACCGCCGCGACCCTGCCAACGACGACATCGCCTCCGGTGGTCATCGAGGTAGGGAACGAAGGCCTCGTTGGAGCGAGCGACCTCCTCTGGGTCAACGACGACATCGGACCGGCCCAACCTCATGACGATCCTCAATCCATGATTGCCACCGTCTGGAATCGCCAATTGGGCAGCCGATTCGTGCAGGCGAGCCGGGTTGAGGTCGCGACGGCGCTTCCCACGATCCAGTTTCCGGAGGTGGTGCCGGAAGACGTCCGGTGGGTTACGAGCCAGCTTGTTTACGACCCGGCGACGGGGCTCCTCGACGCCGACACGTCCGCCGCATTCGGATTTTGGACCGTCGAGCCGTACACGGCCGACAGCGGCCAACTTGGTGTACTTCGAGTCGGTCCGGCGCCCGATGGAATCGGCGCAGCGAGGAGCGACGTCGTGCCGATCATCGTTCCTGACGGGCTGAGCCTTGGTTGGACCGAATCAGGCCTCCGCTACGAACTGTTCTGCCAAGCGTCGGTCACCGACGCGGTCTGCAACGCCATCGTGGATTCGTTCGTGTCGCTGCGCGAGGTGCTGGTGTCATGAGGCGTCTGGCCACGCTGCTCGCTGCCGGTGTCGTGATTCTGTCAGCGTGCTCCGGTGGCGGGCCGTCGATTGATGAGTATTCGTCGGCCGTCGAAGCTCGAGCGGGGGCGTACGCGGATGAGGTCACGGACCTCGCCGACACCAACATCTCGGAGCTCGATGTTGCCGTGGTACGTCTCCAGCGCGACTTCGAAGGTGACGAGCTTCTGGAGGCTGCCATCAACGAGACCGCCAGACTTGCCTCGATGCTGTTCGCCGGGATCGGCGACGCTCTCGACCGCTACGTGCAGGACCTTGATGCGCTCGAGGTGCCATCCGAACTCGAGTTGGACCACACTGCCTACATCGAAGCCCTCGACGCCTCACGGTCGGGCATCGCTCCGCTTCTTTCGGACCTTGGCGATGCGGCAACATTCGACGACGTCGACCGTGCCATCGCTTCGTCCGGTTTCTCAGACGCTCAGCCGCGGGTTGTGGCTGCCTGCACCACCCTCCAGAGCGGCATCGAGGAAGCCGGGCCGGCCGTTGATCTGCGATGTGACGTCGACGGATGAGGAGAGCACAGATCTACGGCCTCCGGCACGGGCGACGAGGAACGATGCTTTGGCGTAGTTTCGCCGCCATGACTCTTGTGGTGATCGTTGCCGGATGTGGCAACGCCGACGATGTGGCGGAGACCATGGTCCCGGCGGAGGGATGTGCCAACGTCGTCGACGTCGTCGTGGAGCGTTCGGGCGACCGTTTCGTCGTGACAGCAACCGTGCAGAGTGCCGACACCGGCTGGGATCGTTACGCCGATGCGTGGGAGGTCCGAACGATGGACGGTGACGTGCTCGGCACCCGAGTGTTGGCTCACCCGCACGTTGACGAGCAGCCGTTCACGCGGTCGCTGACTGATGTTGAGATCCCAGGGACCGTGACAACCGTCGAGGTCGCCGCCCGCGACTCCGTGGTTGGCTTCTGCGGAACGACGGCGACGGTGGCGGTGCCGGCTTCCTGACGCTCACCGTGGGGGCGACTAGTCCGCGATCGAATCGGGGAGCATCTCTCGCGGCTCCACTCCATCGTCTCTCGGCGGCGCCGGCACAACCAGCACCGTGCGGCCGGATTCCAGCATGACGCGTGCCGAGATGCTCTCCCACGCGTCCCGATTGAAGATCGGCCGCGTAGCTCCGAGGATGACCACATCGGCATCGAGAGCGTCGGCAGCCTGCGTGATCCCTGTGGCAGCGTCATCACCTTCGACGAACCGCACCTTGGAGGGAATACGCGCGGACTCGAGCGCAGCTCGCACAGGTTCAACGGTCTTGCGTCCCCGTTCCTCGAGGTATCGGGCAACCGCCTCTTCCCGGCCGTCCTCCGACAACAGCGGACGGCCGTCCGAAGCGTGGAGGTCTTCGAGAAACGCCCGAGGGACCTCGATGACGGTAATGAGGGTGACGCGCCCGTTCTGGCCGAGGAGGTGTCGGGTGAACTCAACGGCCGGTTCCGGGCTGAGTACGCCGGATGTGGCGATGAGCACGTGCATTTCGCCATTCTAGGGTGGTGGCTCACGCGACGACCCCGGGAGGAACGATGGATACCGAGACCCTCAACGCCGTGACCTGGTCGATACCGAACGCGCTGTGTCTGATCGGCTCGCGCGACGGCGACGAGTGGAATGGCATGACCCAGTCGTGGGTGACTCAGGTATCGCTGGAGCCGGTGCTCATAGCCATCTCCGTCGATCGGAAGGCAGTGACGAATCGGCTCATTCGAGACGGACGGGCGTTCTCGGTCAATCTCTGGAATCGCGAGGACACGGGCGTGTTTCGCAAGTTCTCGACACCTGCCGAGAGGGATGGGCAGATGCTCAATGGCCGACCCGTTCGGACGGGGCTGACGGGCGTCCCCATCTTTGACGAGGCGGTGGCTTGGCTCGAGTGCCGCGTGGCTCAGGTAGTTGACGTTGGTACCCACGATCTGTTCCTCGGCGAGGTCGTCGACGCCGGCTTCAGCGAAGGGGGCAGGGATGCTGCCGTCGCGAGGATGGAGGACACACGCATGAAGTACGGTGGCGTTCGAAGAGGCGGACACTGAACGGAGCGCACATGGAGATCCGATTCGACGAGCGAGTTGTGCTGGTGACCGGCGGCAGCCGGGGGATTGGAGAGGCTATCGCGGCGGAGTTCCTGGCATCGGGTGCTCGAGGAGTTGCCGTGACGTCGCGCCGTGCAGAGAACCTCGCGGGGGTCGTTTCACGCCTCGGTGGTGGCGACCGGCTTCTGCCGATCGCCGCACGAGCGGACGACGACGAGGCGGCGGAGCGAGCGGTCGGGGAGGTGATCGACCGGTTCGGGTCCTGCGACATCCTTGTCAACAACGCCGGCACCAATCCGTCAGCTGGACCGTTGGTTGACGTCGATCTGGGGGCGGTGGACAAGACCTGGGCGGTCAACCAGCGAGCCCCGCTCGTGTGGTCACGGGAGGTGTGGCGGCAGTCGATGAGCAAAACCGGCGGCTCGATCGTCAACATCGCATCCGTCGGGGGGCTTCAACCCGGCTCCGCCCTCGGCGCATACAACATCTCGAAGGCGGCACTGATCCATCTGACGCGACAGCTTGCGTTCGAGTTGGCGCCGGGTGTGCGAGTGAACGCCGTGGCTCCGGCGATCGTGCGCACGAAGCTGTCCGCATTGCTGTGGGACGGAATCGAGGATCACACCGCGTCGCTTCATCCGCTAAAGCGCATCGGGGAGCCGAACGACGTTGCCGCGGCTGTCTTGTTCCTTGCGTCCGACGCGGCGTCGTGGATCACCGGAACGGTCCTGCCGGTGGATGGCGGGGCTACGGGAGCGAGTCCTGTTCCAGGGTTGTGACCAGGGGATCGAACCCCGGCATCCCGGTCTCGATCCACTCCTCGAATGCGACCGCGCTGTCGATGTCCCGTCCGCGTTCTGACGCAATCGCGAAACGGTAGTTGAGATAGTCGCAGAACTCTTGGATCGGATCGGCGTCTGGGCGAAGCTTCGCGATACGCGCCGTGAAAGGCTCGAAGCGGTTGATGCGCCAGTTCATCGCCGACACAGTTCTCGCGGTCTTCGAGTCAGGGTCATAGCTTCCGCCGTGTTTTGCGCGGTGGTAGCGCATGTCGCTCAGAATCTGGCGCGCCTGGTTCTCCGCCGCGTCGATGCCGGTGAGTTCCCGCAGGCGTTGGGAGTGGAATGTTCGGCCCCCGACACTCACCGCAATGCGCACGCGGCTTGACGATCCTTCCGGGATGATCTCGACATCATCGACGGCGAAGCCGAGATCGTTCAGTCGTCCGACCCGCTCGCGGATCCGATACCGCTCATCCGATGCGATCACCGAATCGGTGGTCAGCTCATCCCACAACGCAACGTACCGGTCGGTGATGTCGAACCCGATCTCGAGATCGGCATCTTCAAGGTCGTAGCCCTCTGATGCGGCGATGTCGGACATGTCACCGGCAAGGTTCACTTGCATGATCTCGAGATCCTCGCGACGTTGACCCACGCTTAGCTCGTCGTAGAGGCGGGAGGTCTCGGCATCGACCATCACCGCTTCGATCTTGGCCGCGTCGTAGCGATAGAGCACGTTGGAAAGCGAGCAGTCGCCCCAGAAACACCCCGCGAGGTGAAGTTCGACGAGGAGACCGGCGAAGGCGTCGAGCATCTGCCGTCTGCGACTTCCGAAACCGCCCCCGGAAACCAGTTCTCGATAGGGGAATGCATAGTTCACAAATCGTGTGATCAACGCGCCGGAGTACTCCTCATGCGGATCGGCCCACTCGCGGATAACCAGCCCGGCCGGAACCGCCGATCTCGTCGTCCGCTTCGCGAGCTTGCCGAGCGTCTTGAACTCGTGCTTGGCCAGCCGGAGCGGGAGTTCCTTGATGGCGTAGACACCCTCGGGATAGGCAACAAACACAACCGGGTGACGGTGGATTCCGGTCGGCATCTCGACGAGGTGAGGGTCGTCCCAATCGAGGATTGGGAGGTCCCACGGGAGGTCGAGGAAATCGGGATTGCCTGGTCGGATCTTGAGTTTGGGCACTGGCATACACCGGACGATAGAGCCACTGGTACGGTTCCGAGGTGCAGTACGAACCTGAACGCATCACGGTCGAGCGAGAATCGGTCACGATCGAGTGGATTGACGGAGTGACCACGGCCCTCTCCGGCAGCCGTCTGCGAGACGCATGCCCCTGTGCCGACTGTCGGGAACACACCGCCCCTGCCACCCCGGCCCTGCAACTCGGCGATCGGTCGACGATCACCAACGCCCAACTCGTGGGTGGCTACGCCCTCAGCTTCACCTTCGGCGACAACCACCACGACGGCATCTACCCATACGGGCAGTTGAGGCGGTTGGGGGAAGAGCAAAGAGTAAAGAGAAAAGAGTAAAGAGAAAAGAGCAAAGGGCAGAGAGCAAGTTGGCTTCTTCTTTGTTCTTTGTTCTCTCGCTTCGGCCTTTCAGTTACCCGCTGTTCTCAAGGTGAGACCCTTGTAGCCCATCACGAAGCCGGCATCGACGAGGTCGGGGCGGTAGGGGGAGTCGGCGGCGGCGACTCCGTCGATCCGCTCGACGGTCCAGTGTTTGATGCGAGGCCCGAGGAGGGCGAGGCCGCGAGCAAGGATCGCGCCGTCGTCGGTGAACGAGGAGGTCGAGCGCCCACCGCGGTCGACGAAGGCGACGAGCGCGCCGTCATCCATCACGACGTAGGCCCCCGAGCGGCGGGCGGGTTTCGCGGTCGGGTGATCGGGCCAGGGAACGGCGGCACCGTAGGCGTTGGCCGGGTCCGATGCGGCGAGCAGGAGAAGTCCGGTTGAGTCACGGGACCGGAGGCGGTCCACCGCGCCCGGGACTCCGAACTGCGCGCCGCCGAGCCCTTCGACGAAGTAGCCCCGCCGGGCGCCACCGATGTCTTCGAGTGCGGCCAACACAGGGTAGAGGCCCGCGTACCCGCCCGGCACGGCCTCGGCGAGCACCGTGTCGCGACCCACAATGCCGTGCCGTTCTAGCAGCGTGTTCGCGATGGCTGCCGCAGATTCCTCGGCGGTAGGCGCTGTGCGAAGGAGGTCTGCGACTGCATACCAGCGCCCGACACCGGCTGCTGGAGTGGCAGCAGACAGGACTGGCTTCCGTGTCCGGCGACTCGAGATCCCGGCGCCGACGAAGGCTCGAACGGGGGCAAGCGTGTCATTCGTGACCTCGCCGGCCCAGACAAGATCCCACAGTGCCGCAAGCAAGTCCGACGGGTCACCACCACCGGCGGCGGCATACAGATCACCGAAGAACGAGGCACCCTCGCCGAGTCGCGTTCGGATGGCATCATGGATCGGACCCTCCGGCGCATCGGCGGGTCCCGCCCAATACAGCAGCGGGACCGATGCGCGCGGATAGAGGGCGAGGGCGCCGTCGCGGTCGCCGATGGGTCCGCGCCCGATCCACACGGCCTCACCCGACGCGAGCAGCTCGTCGAATCCGGACGTCACGCCGCGAGTTGCGAGGACATCTGGTTCCAGCGCAGAGGCAATGAGCCGGGCACCGGCGAGGGCCTGGACTACTGCGGACGGATCGGCGGTTCCGCGGGGTTTCGCGGGTACAACGGCTTGCCAGCGTGGAAGGAACCGTGCCAGATCTCGCGGCTCGACTGCTTCGACCTCGGAGCGGAGGCGAGCGAGGCTTGCTCGCCGAACGCGGCGTAGAACGTTCGTGTCGATCCACTCTTCGTCTGTGCCATCCGGCCGGTAGCCGCCCGGCGCCACGCGCGCGGCGGCCTCCAGGCGAGCCAGCACGTCGACGATGACGGCGGGCGGGAGGTTGAGCGCGGCTGCAGCTTCGGTGACGGTGAACGGACCGTGGGTTCGAGCGTATCGACTCACGACGTCTCCGGTGGGGTCGGAGACGGATTCGAGGAGCACCTCCGGCATCTCTGCGGGCGGAGTGACACCGAGGGCGTCGCGGAGGCGGGAGAGATCCTCCACGGCCGCATAGCGATACGAATCCCCGACCTGCACGGTCGCGATGCGGGCCGACGCGGTCAGCTGATCGAGGTGGCCATCGAGGCGGGACGGGTCGTCAACGCGTTCGTTCAGTTCCGCCATTCCGAGCGGGCCAAGATGAAGGAGCAGATCGTGGACCGCGTCTGCTGAGCGAGCGCGGCGGTCGATTGCCAGCCGCTGGAGGTCGCGTTCGACGTCGTCAATGGATTCGGCATCGAGGAGATCACGGAACTCCGGCTCTCCGAGGAGATCAGCGAGGAGCGCACGATCGAGTGACAGGGCGGCGGCTCGTCGCTCCGCGACGGGCGCGTCGTAGTCGTACATGAACGACGCGACGAAGTCGAATGTGAGCGATGACGCAAACGGGCTCGGAGCCGGGAGGTCGAGTTCGACGAGAGTTGTCCGCCGCTGCTCGATGTCTCCGAGAACCTCCTTGAGGGCCGGAACGTCGAAGTGATCCTGGAGGATCTCGCGGTACGTCTCGAGCACGATGGGGAACGAGCCGTACCCCTGGGCGACTTCGAGCAAGTTGGCGGCCCTTCGCCGCTGGAGCCACAGCGGGGTTCGGGTACCGGGCCGACGGCGGGGGAGGAGGAGGGCACGCGCCGCCGCTTCGCGGAATACTGTCGCGAACAGGGCCGAATCTGCAACCTCGCTGAGCAGGAGCGCGTCGAGATGCTCCGGGTCGAGGAGGAGTTGACTCGTTGCAGGGGGCTCGTCCGCGTCGGGGAAGCGGAACAGAATCCCATCGTCTGCCCAGATGAGGTCGATGTCTGAATGTCGGGACTCGCGATAGCGTTGGCGCGCCGCGAGAGCCCAAGGCGCATGGACGCGAGCCCCGAACGGGCTGAGCACGGCAACGCGCCAATCTCCAATCTCGTCCTTGAAACGCTCCACGACGATGGTTCGGTCTGACGGCACCGTGCCGGTTGCGTCTCGCTCGTCACCGATGAACGCCGCGAGGTTCTGAGCAGCCCAATGATCAAGGTGGTATTCGGATTCGAGAACCTCGGTTGCCTCGCTCCGCTCGAGGCCACCGATGCGGCGGGTGAACGCGCCGATGGCGCGACCGAGTTCAAGGGGGCGGCCGGCGGTGTCACCGTGCCAGAACGGCATCTTGCTCGCGCCGCTACCGGGGGCGGGCGTGACGACGACCCGGTCTTGGGTGATTTGATCGACCCGCCAGGTCGACGAGCCGAGTACGAATCGGTCGCCGGCGCGGCTCTCGAAGACCATCTCCTCATCGAGTTCACCGACACGGGTGCCGTCAGGCAGCGCTACCCGGTAGAGCCCGCGATCGGGAATCGTTCCCGGATTCGTGATCGCCAGAATGCGAGCGTTGCTGCGGCCGGAGACGGTCTCGGCCACTCGATCCCACACGATCCTCGGCCGAAGCTCCGCAAACTCGTCCGACGGGTAGCGTCCGGCGAGCATGTCGAGTACCGATTCGAACACGGGTCGTGTCAGATCGCGATACGGAGAGGCTCGCCGGACCAGATCGAACAAGGCGTCCACCGAGATCGTCGCATCCGCAACGATGGCGACGATCTGCTGCGCCAGCACATCGAGCGGACTCTGCGGGATTCGGGTGGATTCGATGGCCCCCTTGTAGATTCGGTCGACAACCACGGCTGCTTCGAGCAGATCACCGCGATGTTTGGGGAAGACCCTGGCAACGCTGGTAGCCCCGACCTGGTGCCCGGCTCTTCCGACACGCTGGAGGCCGCTGGCCACCGACGGCGGGGCCTCAACGAGTACAACGAGATCGACGGCCGCCATGTCGATTCCGAGTTCGAGGGTGGATGTGGCGACGACACCGCGCAGGTCGCCGCTCTTGAGCCGGTCCTCGATCTCGGTCCGCTGCTCGCGGGAGACCGAACCGTGATGGGATCGCACGACTTCCTCGCCTGCCAGCCGATTCAGCTCACCGGCGAGCCGTTCGGCGAGACCACGCGAGTTGACGAAGAAGATCGTGGAGCGGTGTTCGGTGAGCAGCTGATGGAGTTGCGGATACACCGCGGGCCAGATCGATCGTGTCGGCGGTTCTTCGGCGAACGGAGCTGCGGCGATTTCGGGCCGGGTGAGGTCGGGCACCGGGACAATGATCTTGAGATCCAGGTCCTTGTCGCGGGGAGCATCGACGATCGCGACGGGACGTGCCTCCCACCGGCCGTCGTCAATCTCGCCGCCGCCGAGGTACTCGCCGATCGCTTCAAGCGGACGCTGCGTGGCCGACAGCCCGATCCGCTGCGGTGGAACCTCGGTGATCGCCGCAAGGCGTTCGAGGGAGATCGAGAGGTGGGATCCCCGCTTCGTGCCTGCGACCGAGTGCACCTCATCCACGATCACCGTTCGAACCGACGACAGGACCGACCGCATCTGAGACGTCAGCATGAGGTACAGACTCTCCGGCGTGGTGATCAGGATGTCCGGGGGTGTCCGCAGCATCGCCCGGCGCTCGGTCTGTGGAGTATCACCGGTCCGCATCGCAGTGGTGATGGGGGAGAGCGCCCGCCCGATTCGGTCGGCCTCGGCCCGGATGCCGGCAAGCGGCAGGCGCAGGTTCCGTTCAACGTCGTAGGCGAGGGCTTTCATCGGCGAGATGTACAGCACGCGGCAGCGCTTG
>Ga0272442_10006878_pt1 | contig 14818 bp, 15 predicted proteins | sample SSMForm2O_FD_200262 | JGI IMG/M metagenome (GOLD analysis project Ga0272442, IMG submission 200262) | Marine sediment archaeal communities from Little Sippewissett salt marsh, Falmouth, MA, United States - SSM-Form-2O | ecosystem: Environmental > Aquatic > Marine > Wetlands > Sediment ...
CTGGAGGGGGTGAACAACAAGATCAAGGTGATGCTGCGCAAACACTATGGTCTTCGAGACCCGCTATATCTTGATCTCAAACTCCTTAACATCAGAAACGCAAAGCACCAATTAACCGGATGAACCGAAAATCCACGGAGTAGGATATTTTGGAATGTTGACGTTGAAATCAACATGTATCCGAATTATGATGCAATGCAAAGTAACGAATCAAGGAGCCGGTAAATGAAGTTGCCTGAGATAGAAACGAAAGGCAAGATGTCGCTCGAAGAGGCGATTCTCAAGCGAAGGTCGAGAAGGAAGTTCGACGAGCGGCCGCTTGACCTGAAACAACTCTCGCAACTGCTCTGGTCGGTGCAGGGTAAGCTCGGTGAGAAGCGAAGCAGGGCCGTGCCATCGGCAGGCGCGACGTTCCCACTCGAAGTTTACGCAGTTGTCGGGAATGTCGAAGGCGTCGAAGCCGGGCTATACCGTTACGACATCGAGAAACATGCGATTGATCTTATTGGTGAAGGCGACTTGAGGGAGGCGCTTTGCGGGGCGGCGTTGTCGCAGAAGTTTATTGCGCAAGCGCCTGCGACAATTGTTATTGCAGCCGACTACATACGAACATCGCAAAGATACGGCGAAAGGGCCGAAAGGTACGTTCATATGGAAGTCGGGCACGCGGGACAGAATGTTTACCTGGAATGCGAATCGCTGGGACTGGGCACATGCGCGGTCGGGGCGTTCGATGATGCGGCGGTCAAGGCGTTTCTAAGGATAGAGGAAGAGCCTTTGTACTTGCTTCCCGTGGGGTATGCAAAATGAGTTCGGGACAAAGAGTTTATATTTTGGTAGAATTTTTCTTTGCGCAACGGGTAAATACTTGTGAAATGAAGCGACAGAATGCGTCTAAGATAAGAGAAAAGTAATCTTTGATTGTTGGAGTGCTCAAATGAAGAAAAGATGGCTGACGATTGCTATGGCGATTGCCCTCGTCGTGTCGATTGCAGGCGTGGGGTTTGCGGACAAGTACAAATCTTCCGAATGGAAGAAACTTACGAGGGATGTGCAGACCGCGCTAAACGGCGCCGATACGGAGACGGTAAACAGCCTGATTCGCAAGGTCGGCGAGGACGACTCGAAGCGGGCGGTGGAGTTTCTCGTCGCGCTCGGGCTGCAGGTGACAAACCACGAGGTCTATTACGAGATAAAACGCGCCATCGCTTCGATGAGCAACAAGAAGGCGCTCAAGGAGATTGCCAAGCAGATACAAAAAAACCGGGATGTCCGGGTGCGGATAATGCTCGTCGAGGTCCTCGGGCAGAAACGCGACCCCGAGTACGTCAGCGAGATAGGCGAGATATTGAGCGACAAGAAAATCAGGGACATGTCGCTTGCGCGGACCGCGATTGAGGCGCTTGCCAGGATAGGCGGCAAGTCGAGTATGAAGTATCTCGTCGAGTATCTCGAAAGAATCGAGAGAGAACGCAAGGGTACGCGGCTAATGGGCACGGACTGGCACGAATGCCGCATGGCCCTGAAGCACATAACGAAGGACGAGGCCGACTACGAGAAGGCGGCGGACTGGCGCAGCTACTACGAGGGGCTGCCGGACGACTGGAAGCCGACCGCGCCACAGGAAGAGGACACGAGCGCCGAGGACTGGAAGAAGGGCAAGATTTCCACGACGGTCAGCATGCCGAAGAAGACCCCCCAGCTTTTCGGGACGGAAGTAGTGAGTCGCACGCCGGTTTTCGTTATAGACGTTTCAGGCTCCATGGAAAAGAAGGACCCGCCCGAACCGGGCGCCCGAAAAGAGGAAGACGAGGAAAAGGGCACGGGAACCACGCCGGTGGACGAACTGAAGAAAAAACCCAGGGCGGGAGGGGGCAATCCCGCCGACCCCGGTGCGCTCGGCGACGACCGCATGCGCATCGTGCGCGCACAGAAAGAGCTGATTAAGCTTATAAAGGCGCTCGACCGCGGCGTTATGTTCAATATCGTGGCGTATTCGCGCGAGGTGCACGTCTGGTCGACGTCCGGCCTGAAAGCTGCGACCGACTCCAACAAGTCGTCTGCAATCAAATTCGTCGACGGATTTTCCCCTGAATCGACTACCCATACCGACGACGCGATGGAAAAAGCATGGGAGAACATCAAGGACGCCTGCGACACCTTGTATCTCCTTTCCGACGGTTCGCCGACGCACAAGGGCGACTGCTCTGACAGCGACATGCTTATCGAAGAGATACTCAACTTCTTCCGGGCGAACAACAAGTTCAAGAAGGTCAAAGTCTTCACCCTCGGATTCAAGGGAGCCAACAAGCCTTTCATGAGGAAGCTTGCCGAGGAGAACAACGGCAAGTATCAGGATATCAAGTAATCGCACCACAGCCCGGAATCTAAAGCGGACGGGCGGCCGTTCTGCCGCCTGCTTATCGGCGTTTCTCGTTTGCATTTGCATCGCGGGGGCCGGCGTTCTATAATTTAAACAGGCGGGCGGATAATTCTGGAGAAGCGAATGCCTGAACGAGAATCGAGAGAGAAACTGCTTGCGCGTCTCAAGGAGAGGCGGGAAGCGACGCGGAGGAAATGGCGCAAACGCGCCTATAGAATCGGCATCGCACTCGGCGCAATAACAATCCTGCTCGTCCTGCTTTACCCCTTTCTGCAAGTTACCTGGAAGATTAACCAGGCGCGCGAGGGCGATAGCGAGACTCGGAAGTCGGCGCTGAAGTGGCTTACGGATAACAAGGTCAAAAGGGCCATACCAGTCTTTATCGAGGCGTTGAACTCGACCCACGGCGAAAGCAAGATGGCCGAAAAGGCGCTTCGAAAATTCAACGAGCCTTCGGTTGTGCCCGAGCTTTTAAAAACATGGAAGGACACGGCGGCAAAGCCTTATGCGAGGTACAACGCTTTGCAGCTTCTTGCGGAACTCGGCGGCAAGGAACTCGAGGACGTTTTCCTCGACCCGTTCGCCATCGTCTCTGCCGGGTGGGAGTCGGCTTACGATTTTCTCAACAAGCATGCAGACGAATCGACTGTCGCCAAACTGCTTGCGATGCTCGAGTCCGGCGATGAGAAGAATGAGCGAGCGGCCGCGGTGGCGTTCAGGTATCTGAAGAAGAAACCGTTCGTAGAAGGCAGTGGAAAGGTCAAGGATATGCTGGCCGCGAGGCTCAGCTCGAAAAACATCAACGTTCGCGAGGAGTCCGCATACGCATTGAGCGAAATCGCGGACGAGGAGCATTTCGACGAGCTTCTCGCGGCGCTCGACGACGAAAGCCCCGCAGTCTGCAGATACGCAGCAATCGGAATAGGCAGGATGAAGTCCGAGATAGCCGCGAAGGCGCTTCCGAAACTGCTCGAAAAGCTTGTTTGCCTGGACAGCAACATATGCAGGGAAGCCGCTTATACGCTGATTAAAATAGGCAGCTTGGAATCCGTCGAGCAGCTAATCGGCATTGTCGGCGACAACAAGATAGAAGGCTTTTCCCGCCAAAGGGCCATAGAAATCCTGAAGACCCTGCCTGGCCCGAGGGCGTTGGAGGCCATTACCGCGGCGCTGAAAGACGAGAACCAGGATGTGGCCAAGACCGCCGCGACTGCGCTCATAAGGATAGGCGGAGAGGAATCGGTGGCTCCGCTTGTTAATGTTCTCGTAAGCGGCCGGTCGCAGGGCCTTAAAATAATGGCTGCATACGTTCTTGGCATGATGGCTCAGAAGGAGTCCGCACCTGCGCTTATCGAAGCCATGAAGGAGGGCGACTACGAACTCTCGGCGATGGCCGCGAGAACGCTCGTGAAAATCGGTGCGCGCGAGTATGCGCCCCGGCTTGCCGAAATTGTGCTGGATATGGAAGCGCCGCCGGTCTCAAGGCGGGATGCCTTAAGGGTTCTTTCCGAGTTCAGGACTGTCGGGTCGGTCGAAGTAGTCATCGGGATGCTTGCCGACAGCATAATGCAGGTACGCGAGGAGGCGAGAGATTCGGCGATTCAGTTGAGTAAAGACCTTCTTACGCAAGAGCCCGGGAATATCGGGCAGGTGAAGGATATTATCGAAAAAACGGCCTCGGAGATGCTGCAGAAAAAGATAGGAGAAGACCTTCGAGGCCAGTTGGAAAAGGCCGAGAAGTTCGAGGAGATAAATAGCCTGGTATTCGCCGCGATGCGCAGGCTCGACGAGAAAAACAAGCCGGATTTCGATGCGCTCGAAGTCGCAATATCAGATGCAAGGCGCGCGTACTGGGCCGGACTTATGCGCGAGGACTTTGCGAGGCGCGGCCTTGAGCCGACGCAGCTTTCGGAAGCGGCCGAGATGTTGAAAATTTATATTGCGGATACGTACCTGCCGGAAGAGCCGCCGATGTCGGCCCACAAGTTGATAGGCAATGAGTTGATGAAAAGGTTCGGTTTTTCAAAAGAATGATTGATAGCGATAAAAGCAGCGCGGGCGAGGAATTTGAAGGCAGGGAAAATCCGGAGCCGCTTTCCGGCGATGACTGGGCGAAGGAGCTTGCGGATATAAAGGGCGAGGTTCCTCCGGGTCCCGAGATTCCTGAAAACCCTGTCAGGCTTTCCACTCCACCTCCCGGAGGATTCAAGATTCCGTCGATTCATAAGGAAACCGCCAGAGCTTCCGTTCCGCCGATTGAAGATGAGAAACCGCCGATTCTACCGGATACGGAAGAAGAGCTTGACGATGAGCCTTACGAGGAGGAAGAGGAAGATTTCGAGGATGACTTCGACGAAGATGATTTTGAGGATGAAGATATAGAAGATGAAGATGCCCAGGAGGAAAATCCCGAAAGCGAAACCGAGGAAGAAGACGGGTTCGACGACTTGTCGGACGTGGAGAATTTGAACATCCCGCAGCCTTCGGATAGCGCGGCAAAAGTCAGCCGAATCGATATTGAAAGCGCCCTCGGGGGTTCTTCAGGTGAAATTGATTTGCCCCGGAAACCATCCGGCCCGGCAAAAGAAAAAGCCGGGACCGCCGGTGTAATGCTTTCGGTGCTTCTCTTTTTCGCGCTTGCTCTTTCGGTTCTTGCTGGCTATCACTTCCGGTCGAAGGAAGGCGTCGAGTATTATATAAAAAGGCTTGGCTCCGAGGACCCGGCGATTCAAAGCCACGCGAGGGATTCTCTGAGCTTTTTCGGAAACGCGGCCGTGCCGAGGCTAATGGATGTCGTAGGGTCCGGTGATGAGCGCAACGCGCTTGCCGCGGTCGATACGCTGGCAGTAATCGAAAGCGAGGATTCCGTCAGGAATCTCATGTCACTGACGACCCACTGCAACGCGCAGATAAGACGCAGGGCGCTTGCGGCGCTCGGCGAGCGTGCGGCTCCGCAGGCGTTCTCAAATATAGAGGACCAAATCGGCTCAGAAGACCACGACACGCGGCTCTGCGCGATTGCGGCACTCGAAAACTTCGACCCGCAAAAGTCGGTGCCTATCCTGCTCGACCTGCTCGATGACGAGGACTGGCGCATACGCAACGAAGCCGGAAAGGCTTTGCAGGTAATAACCGGGCAGGGCCTCGGGGCGCCCAAGTCCACCTACTCTGAAAAAATGAACGACATTATCCGGCAGCGGTGGCGCGAGTGGTGGGAAAAGGAAGGCGCCGGGTTCGTGAAGCCGGAGAATAACGGGGACTAAAGCTTTGATGCATCCCCGCCAGCAACTCCTATCTTGTGAAGGGCGAAATCATACTTCAATGGGTCCTGGGGGTCAATAACCAGTAGCGATTCGGTTATTTCCTGCGCGGTTTTCCATCTTTTCGATTTTCTCCGTGTCAGCCCGAGAGCGGTCGCAGCGCGAGCGACGTGAACGTCGAGCGGTATGACAAGTTCGGACGGCGCCGGTTCGCTCCAGAGCCCGAGGTCGGGCGAGTCCTTGCGCACGACCCATCGAAGAAAGAGATTGAGCCTCTTGCATGCGCTTCCGCTGCCCGGAGGCGAAAAGAAATATTTCAGCCCCCTCGAGTCAGGCTTGTCGAGTTTTTCGGGTGAAAGCGATACGGCTCGTTCGCAGAAAGACTGAAGTTTGCCGCGCATTTCGCCCTGCCCGGAAGAGGCGAAGAATCGTTCAAGCGAGCCGTAGCTCCTGAGCATTTCCCCGAGTACGTGAAAAAGGGCCGATGTCGCTCCCGGAGTTATCCAGCGGTACTTGATGTTTTCGAAAGGGTTGGAGCGCCAGTTGTGGAAGTGGGCTTTGGCAAACTCGGCCGGTTCGCTTCCGATTATTTTCCATATTTTGCGCAAGTGCGCCATTATGCTCTTGATATTGCCGAATGCAAATCCGGAAGCTACGAAAGATGCAACTTCGCGGTCAGCGGCCGTTTTGAATTTCTTTACTTCTCCGAGAGGGTCGTTTGTTACGTAAATCTCGTCCGAAAAGCGAAGAAGCAGTTTGTCGAGTTGGCTGCGAAGATGGGCCGCTTGCATCACTTGCCCGCCGTTTCATGGATGATTTTCTTGAAGAGGTCTCCGCGCTGCTGAAAATTGTCGAACATATCGTAGCTCGCGCAGGCGGGAGAGAGGAGGATGACTCCGGGAGATTTTGCCATGGAAATCGCGGCAAGCACTGCATCCTCGAAAGTCTCGCACTTCCTGATTTCCGGGCCACCTCCCGCTTCGAGAACCGCCTTCTCTATGCTTTCGCTCGTCGCACCGGCCAGCACGAGGTTTGCGACTTTACCCGCGATGATTGCGCCAAGCTCATCGAACGGGAGTTTTTTGTCGTAGCCGCCAGCAATCAGGGTAATCGGGAGGTCGAACGCGGAAATGGCCGCGACCGTGGATTCCGGGTTTGTGGCGATTGAGTCGTTGTAGAAGCTAACGCCTCCGCGTTCGAGAACGAACTCGAGCCTGTGTTCCACGCCCGCGAATTCGCGAAGAGCCTGAGCCATGTGCTCCGGCCTTGCGCCGAAGCAGAAGGCTGCGGCCGCCGCGCCGAGTGCGTTGGAGATGTTGAAGAGCCCCGGCAGGCGAACTTCGTTTCGTTTGCATATATGCATGGGAAGGCCCCGGTAAACCAGTTCGAGACTGTTGGCTGCGAGCCTCGCGCCGCTCGGAGTCCTGTCAACCGTGGAATAATAAAGGACCTCGCCTTTGGCGCACGCCTCCCAGTGCTCGAATTCCGGATCTTCCATATTAAGCACTGCGTAGTCGTTTGCAGTCTGGTAGTCGAGTATCGCCTGTTTTGCATCTCGATAGGCGTGCATCGTCACGTGCCTGTCGAGATGGTTTGGAGTCAGGTTTGTAATAAGAGCGAGGTGGGGCGATTTCTTGGCCCACCGCAGGCGTTCGAGCTGGAAGGACGAAAGCTCGAGGACGACGGCATGGCCAGGCAGGATTGAGCCAAGCTCGTTTAAAAGCGATTTGCCCACGTTTCCGCCAAGCATGACGGGCGTGGACGAGCGTTGGAGCATCTCGGCGGCAAGGCAGGCCGTCGTCGTCTTGCCGTTCGAGCCGGTAACTCCGAGTATGCGGGCGGGGCAGTGCTTGAAGAAGATGTTCATCTCGGTTGTTATCCTGATGCCTTTGTCCCTGGCCGCCAGGATATATTTCGATGAATCAGGCACTGCGGGCGAGATAACTACGCAGTCCGTATTGGTGAAGTCGTCCATGTCGTGCCTGCCGAAGACCCCGCGAAACGGCAGGTCTTCAATCTGGCGGATAGATGGAGAAAGGGTTTTTTCGCTTTTGAGGTCCGTGATAGTCACATCCGCCCCGCATCCGGCGAGATATCTGACCGTCTCGACGCCGCCCGAGAAAAGGCCCAGCCCCATTACGGTAACGCGGCGCCCGCTGAACTCTTCGCGTCCGGGACGGTTTTTTTCAGCCATTAGGGAGCCTCGCCGTTTTCCTTGTCTGCATTACCGCGGGATTCGGCCTGTGTTTTCCTGGCCCTGTCGAGTATGTTTTCAGGAAGACGTTCCGGAAGGGGTTCGAGCTTGAACGAGTATTCGTGCCTGTCGTGAAGGGTAAGGGGAAAGAATATTTCGAAGAAAAAATCGAGCGGGAAATACTCGAACCACGGGACGCCCGGCGCCGCAACCTGACGGGAGGATTTGCGTCCCTTCATCCTCAAAATTATTTCTCTCGCGCCGTAGAAATCGAACTGTTTCACGAGGGGAGTCCTGCCTTCCTCGCGGCCGTTTATATAGACTGTCGCACCCGGCGGGTCGCTTTTTATGATGAGTTCCCGCACGACGCAGCCGCTTGAAAAAAGCAGCATGGCCGCGGCCGCAAGCGATGCAAACTTGGAGCGCATTGTCATTTGTAAGACTTTTCCACCTTTTCCCTGTATTTTTTCATGTCCTTCAGGAGCTTGCTGATATCAAGGGGTTTTGTATATTTTTTGACTACTTTCATGTTGCCATCCACCACGAGCAGCGCGCAGGATTTGACTCTCAGGTCTTTGTAAGCGTCCTTGTAGCTGTCGTTCGCATAGTCAACTTTCATGCAGATAAATTCGCCTGCCGCCTCCTTGAAGTCATCGTCCGGGAATACTTCCCATCGCAGCCAGATTGCGGTCTTGTTATCTTTGTCCTTGGGGCTGTAAAGGAAGACCAGCCCGGCTTTCTTCTCGGTCTTGAGCTTGTCGTAGAAGCCCAGTACGGACCCCCATGGCAGATTGGTGTCGTTGCCCGGGTCGGTGAGAATTCTTGCCTTTTTTCTTACCCATTCCAACATCCAGGGGATAATGACTTTGCTGCCCGCGGCGAGGTAGTGCTCGATGGCGTGCGAGTTCATCTGCTCTTCCTTGAGTTCGACGGTGGCGCCGGCCGACTTGAGCTGCTGGGCGGCCGTTTTGGCGAAGTTCACGCCGACTATGGGGTCGCCGGTGAAGTGGAATATATAGGCGCCGAGGTTCCCGGCCTTTTTTACGTCCGCCTCGTTTACCTGGAGCCTGCCGCCCATGCTTCCGAAGGCGGAGAATCTCTTGGTGTCGCCCAGGACGAGCTGATAGATGACGGAAGCTCCGCTCGAATGCCCGATTGCCACGTATTGCCTTATGTTGAGCTTGTAGATATCTTCAAGCTCTTCTATCAGGCCGGTAAGGGCGCGCGTGCCACCGGCCCAGTTCTGGCCGGGCGATTTCGGCGCGCATACGACGAAGCCTGCCGATACCGCGGACGCAACCCAGCTCGACCAGACGTTCTTGTTGTCGTTCGCATCTCGTATGCCATCGCCGTGCAGGCAGAGCATGAAGGGCGAACCTTTTGAGGGGTTGTAGCCTTTCGGAACCCCGAGATAAAAATCTATTCCGCCTTTGCTTTTAAGGCTGAAAGTGCCGGACGACATTTTCTTGTAGCTTTTCTTATCCGCGTGCAGCGCCGTCGCCAGGCAGAGAATAAGACAACAGACAAGCGCGAGTGCGGCGAGCCTCTTCATGGCATATCTCCTTTCAATAAAGTTCCTATATATATTGACTCCGTTTTTTGGCATTGATAAGCATCAATTCTACAATTTCAGGTATGTTTTCTTCAAGGAAAACCGCCTTTATCCGCTCCAATATGTAGAAAAACCCGGATTCATGGGGACTATCAGCGGTATTGCCGTTCATTGCGAGATTCATGCTTCGGCTTTTGCTTCGGGGTTTTCGGTATCCGGCTCTGGTATCGTATCTTCCGGATCCTCTGATTCCGCGATGCGTTTCCTGGCTTTTTCTATCGTCTTGCGGTTTGTGATGTAGAAAATGGCCCCGAATACTGCCCAGAGCATTTTACCCAGATGCATGAGCACGGCCGTCATAAAACCTATATCGGCTTTTCCCATGCTGCCGAAGAGCCACGAGTACGCGCCTTCGCCCACGCCGATTCCGGCGATTGATATGGGAACGGCATCGATAAAAGTGCCGACCGGTATCAGGAAAAGGAAGTAGATGAAATGAGCGTCTTTCATGTCGAGCGCGAGTGCGAAGCAGAAGTTCGAGACGACCATAATGAAATGAGCGCCGAGACTCAAAACGAAGGTCCAAATGACGGCTCGCTTATGGGAGCGGTAAAGATAAAGCGCGTCATAGATTTTTTCAATCGTGCGGCCGAGAGGCATTTTTTCAACGAAACGAGTTACGAAGCGCGAGTGCCTTACGCGCTTGGACATGAATACGGCGAAAAATAAAGCCACCATGAAGAGCAGCGAGATGACTATATACAAGACGGTCTTGAGAGTTGGATTCGCAAGCACGTAGGAGAGGTTGGCGAGCAGCGCGACGAAGGCGAAAAATACCATGGCGAAAAGGCCGATTCCCCTGTCGACGAAAACCGAAGTCACCGCACCCGTCTTCTTGTCGGGCTTAATCGTGGCCGCGTAGTAGGCCTTAATCAAATCTCCGCCCGTAGAGCCCGGCATGGCGATATTGAAAAACCAACCTACGAAGGTGAGCTTGAACGACGTAAAGAAATCGAGGTCGATTCCCTGCGCCTTGATAAGAATTCTCCACCTTACGGTGCCGATAATGCCTATTATGAAAAAGAGCGAGAGGCCGAGGAAAAACATGCCTAATTTTATTTCGCTCAGCTTGATTTTGTCCAGTTTTATGGTTCCCGTGAGGACAAGGTAGGCGATAAGCCCGGCCGTGACGGCGATTCTCAATATTAAAAGCAAGGGCTTCTTCAGCTTCAAAATCCTATCTCCGCTCAGTCCTCGATCATTTCAAGGAATGCTTCAATTCTCGTCGCCGCCGGCCCGCTTACCTTGCCGGGCTTGTCGGCCTGTAGCGTAAGAACCGGCGCTCCTGCGGACGCGCGCACGAGCCTGTCCGTTATCTGGCGCCAGCAGAAATTCTGCACGTAGTTTATTATCCCGTCGATGCTTCTTCTTCGAATTTCTTTTTTTACATCCGCCATTCGCCGTTCCGTGTCATACGGATAGGTATAGAGCGAGTATTGTTCTGCGAGCGAGCCGGCGGGGAAGGGCATCGAAAACTGGCGCTGGAACTCGTTGAAAACCACTACCGCGCCCCGGTCTTCAATGAAATCGTGCAGGTCCGAAAGAATCGGCGGAACCCCGAGAATCCCAATCCTCGGGCCCGACCTCTCGGGCCTGCTGGCCGCCTCCTCGACAAACTCGCCGAGTTTCCTTTTGTATTCATGGTAGTCGCCGCAGAAATCGCTCGTCCCCACGAGCCAATTGTGATTCTCCCCGCCGGTCACGCGGCAGCCTTCCCATGTGAGCCTATCCACTTCTGCTGCCAGCGAGCGCACCTCGGTCATGTCCTCGCGAATTTTTTCGGCATTACCAACCGTCGTTCCGAGAGCGGCGCAGAGTTTCTCAATCTCCAGCGCGAGCGCGGATTCGTCGGCGGGATACGGGTAGGAAAATTCGAGCGTCTCCACGCCCTCGGATTCCCAGATTTCAAGGAGTCCCCGCGTGTTCGTGCAATCGCCGCCCGTCACGCCGACCACTTTTCTTATCCCGCTTTCATGCAGGGCGGAATAAATCCCCTTTATCCACGCGCAGGTGTTTTGCGGCATGCCGCTTCGCTCCGCCCGTTCGACGAGGCCCGCCGCGTCAGGGCTCGAAACGAAGAGGTTGTTCAGGTCGGCCGGTACGAGCCCTGCCGCGAAGACGGCTTCCATAGGCAGGGTCGCCGTGATGCCGATACTTTGCGCCTGTTCCATTGCCGCCCCTAATTAAACAACCCCGCCTTTTCGGCAGACGGGGATTGCGTTCATTCACATTACTACAGGCAATAACACTGTCATTCAAGAAGAATTCCGAAATTATTCCACCGGTTTTGCGTTCTCGCCCGCAAGCGCGATTGAGGCCAGCTCCTTCACGTACAAATTCATTATGGAACGCGCCGTTTCCTCGGCTTGCAGGCCGAGTTCATCGAGGCCGCTGGCGGGCACGGGCACTCCTTCCGTGCGAATATTCATCGCGAAATGTATGAGGCTCGAAACCGGCGAGACCGTCGCTATCGAAATCGAAATTTTCCTCTCGCCCAGGTAAAGGTCGTCGCCGTCGCGCGCGATTTCCAGTCCCGTCTTTCCGCTCAGCCAGTCCCTCGCAATCGCCGCAAGCAGCCTCTGTCTCAGCACCGCCTTTTCGAGGTCTGCCTCGAAATGCTCGATTATGAAATGGAGCATCAGGGGGCTGTAGATGCTGCTGCCATCCGCGATGTCGACGAGGTCCACCATGAATTCCGGCTTTACGTCGCAGCCTCCGACGAACGAGGCGATGCAGTCGCCCTCGACCCCGAAAGTCGTGCGAATCCAGCGCGACCTGAGCTGTTCGCCGGTGTAATCAATTTGCTTTTCGGAGAAGTATGTCTGCAATGTTTCAGTCCTGCAAAAGGCGGAACTTGTCCAGCGCGCTCGCCATGTCCGGCATGAGAAGGAAAAGCCTCGATACGCCCAGCATCTGCATGGCGTTTTCCACGGCTTTCTGCAGTCCGGCCAGCACGACGGGGTTCGAGCCCCATTCGCCTCGTTTCGAGTTCGCGTAGCTGACGAGCAGGCTTATTCCGGTCGAGCTTATGAAGGGTACTTCCGACATGTCGAAAAGAAGCCTGCCTATGCTTTTGCCGTCCAACTGGTCGAGTGCCTTGCGCAGCTCGCGGGCCTGGTGCGTCTCGATAAGCCCCTTGAGCCTGACGACTCCCGTTATCGGCGGCCCGTCTTTCACTTCGGCTTCGATTTCCATATTACTATCCGCCCGTTACTTGCCGCTCTCCGCCGGCCTCGTAAAGCCGCTCGTAGCGTCGAATTCCTTCTTGAACTCCAGTATCCCCTTAGCAATTCCTCGCGCTATTTTTCGCCTGTATGACTTCTGTTTGAGCTTGAGGGCGGTGGGGAAGTGCGTCATGAATCCGACTTCCACCAGCACCGCCGGGCATCGCGTCCACTTGATTACCCGGAACCCATGCTCGTCGTCCACGCCCCTGTCGTCGTCGTCAATGTTCGCTTCCAGCCCCTTGCTTATATGCCGCGCCAGCTTCATGCTCTCGCCGTAGCATTCCTTCAGGAGCGTCCGCCAGATGATTTCCTGCAGTTCCCGGTCGGCCTCCTTCAATTCGCCTTCGATGTCCTCGCCTTTTACCGGCGTTTCTTTTGCGCCTTTGCTGCTCTTCGTTTCCATCTCGTCGTCCGGCCGCGCGACGAAGACTTCGAACCCGCATGCGTCGGTGTTCGACGACCCGTTCGCGTGTATCGAGACGAACGCATCCGCTTTCTTCGAGTTCGTGAAGTCGCAACGAAGGTTCAGGTCGGTCGAGAGGTCGTCCGAAAGCTCGATGTCGCGATTTCGCGTCATAAGCACCTCGATGCCTTGCTCCTCAAGGAGCGACTTGACCATCTTCGAGATGTCGAGGTTGATTTCTTTTTCTTCGAGGCCGTTCGCCACCGCGCCGGGGAACCGTCCGCCGTGGCCGGGGTCAATAACTATGCGATTGAGCTTCTTTCCCGTCTTCTGCTCTTTTTTCTCCTCTTTCCTTCGCATTTTGCGAATCTTCTCCACGTGTTTTTTGAGAATATCGGCGAACTTCCTCGGTATCAAAACCTCGCCCTTGTAGAACCGCGTCCTTTTCGGCAGCTTGACGATTTTCGAGTCGAAGCTCGCCACGTCAAGCCCCGGCGTGACGACCACCTCGGTGTCCTCGTCCATTAGCGTCAGCCTGTTGGAAAGCTCGTCTATAAACATGCTCATCTGGCATTCGGACGCAACCTTCGATGCCGGCACGTATGCCGGCCCTTCGTCCGCAACGGCAGGCCGTATTGAAAAAATGACAGACAAAAGAATAGCCAGGATGGCATGTCCTGAAAAAACGCTTCTTCTCATATTCCCGCCCGCACTTACAGTCGTTACCCGATTATTGCACGATTCGCCAAACCAGTCAAACGCAAATTTATGAGGTTTGAAGTCAGGAGGGATTACTTGCCAGCCTTTGCACCATTTTTACTGAGGAAATTTACCATATCATTGTTCTTGAATTCGACAGCCCAATCAAGAGGTGTTTTCCCCTCGTTATCCTTGGGATTAATATCTGCTCCGTTTTCAAAAAGAGCCTTAACCACTTCCTCCATTCCGGGTACTCGTGCAGCCTGGTGCATCGGAGTCCAGCCAAATTTATGCCTGACTCGATTCACATCTGCTCCGTTTTCAATTAGCATGAGAGCAATACCACTATAATCTCTTTCTATTGCACTATGAAGGGGGGTAAGGCCATGAGAATATTTACCATAATTGATTCTTGCTCCTTTTGATATCAAAAACTTAGCTATTTCTTCATGTCCATATAGCACGGCAACATGAAGCGCATTATATCCTGATGAAGTAACCCAGTTTATGTTAACACCTCTCTCAACAAGACGAACAACTTCAGAAAGATTGTTTTCCCTAATTGCTTTAATTAAATCATCACTGTCCAATTGCTTTTCCAGACAACCAGTTGCTAATGATAATAAAATCAAGATGCTAAATATACGCTTCTGTATCATAATCCAATCCTCTGACTTGCCTTCAGTCTTTGTCTCTACTGCAAAAAAAGAATACCACCATGTGCGGCGGGAAGCAAGCTTGGAACTTTCGCGGGAAATGCGGATTTATACAGTGTAGATGAATGTCAATTTACATCTGTTACTTATCTTTGTTTTCCTTCAGTCTGAATTCAAGTTCGAAAGGAATTGAAGAATCTTCACGTTCACCTGAACGGGGGGTGTTGTTTGAACCCCACTCTGTATCACCTGTAATCTTGGTTCATCCGGTTAATTGGTGCTTGAGGGGTTAGCGGGATAGAAAAGGACATCGCGCTCCTGTACAATATGTTGTGTACAAAACTTCATATTGGGAGGCTCACGATGTCCACAAGCATAGTGTAT
>Ga0272442_10006879_pt1 | contig 14818 bp, 12 predicted proteins | sample SSMForm2O_FD_200262 | JGI IMG/M metagenome (GOLD analysis project Ga0272442, IMG submission 200262) | Marine sediment archaeal communities from Little Sippewissett salt marsh, Falmouth, MA, United States - SSM-Form-2O | ecosystem: Environmental > Aquatic > Marine > Wetlands > Sediment ...
CCGGTGACTGGAAGGGCTGTCACGATTCATACTGAGGAGAGCATTCTATGGTCATGTTGGGCATCGCGGTCTTGATATTGACGACTGGCGCGACGACGCCGCTGCCTCTGCCTGGTGATTTTGATCCAGCAGTCAACATGCGCGTCAAGGTCACCGAGACGGGCTCATTCCACGCAAGCCGGGCTGCTGCGTCATTCGCCTCGGGCCTCGTTGCAAACGGCGCCCCGGAGGACCTGGCCCTTGCGGAGAAGGTCCTCGACGCGGTCTTGGCGTGTCAGGAACTGCGCCAAGACAGGAGCCGGTACGGAAACTTCCGCTGGATGCGCGAGGACGAGGGCGTTCGGGACACGAACGCGGTCGAGTTTGTGCTGAGTAGTCTGATTCCCATGATGATCCAGCACAGGGATCGCCTTTCGGAAGACATGCGCCAGCGTCTGCTCGAGAGTATTCGGCTGGGTCTCGACGACATCCGGGCGATGGATGTGACCATAACGTACACGAACATGGCCGTGTACGACATTGCGAACACGTGTTTGGGCGGCGAACTGTTGGATGACGCGACCATTGCGGAGCGGGGCTACGGAAAGCTGCGGGAGTGGGAGGCGTTTACGTGCCGGAACGGCGCGATGTTCGAGTTCAATAGCCCGACCTACACGGCGATCTCGGTGGATGCCCTGAGACGGTTGTCCGACTTCGTCGAGGATGATGAGACGCGCGTGCGCGCCCGAACGATGGCGGCCCGGCTCGGTCTCGGCGTTGCGTTGCGCATTCACCGAGGCACGGGGCGTTGGGCAGGGCCGCATAGCCGGGCGTATCAACCGACGGTCGAGTGTGCGGGGAGGCCTGAGGTCGAGCGCGTCAGAGACTGGATTACAAACGGGACCCTGCCCGACTGGCTCGAGTGCGTGCTCGACAACCCTACGTTGCCGATGCAGGTGGCGGAGACCGCGTGCAATAAGCTCGGAATGGACCTCAGGACGTATCACTCGCCCTCCTTCGCCATGGGCGTAGCCAGCAGGGGGGCGTTACACTTTGGGCTTCAATCGAACCTGTTCATGGTTCATTATACGCGCCCCGAAGCGGAACGTCCGGGCGTCGTCTATTCACGCTACTTGATCAACGACAAGTGGCTTGGTGATTGGTATCACGCTACGGACCGCACCTCGTCGCGGAACCTGTTGGATGAGGGCCGGTTCTACGGTGTCCAGTCGGGGCCGGGGGCGATAGGTGTCTATTCGACTGGCAGCATTCGTTCGTGTAGCAGCGCCAAGGGCAACCTGATTTGGACCGGCTGGCGCTCGGTGGACGAGATCTGGGTCGGTGACCACAAGGTTGACGGTCTGCCGGCGCAGGTCCCGCATGGCGACGTAGTTGTCATGGGGAGTGGGGGAGCTTTGTTGGCGGTCCTTCCGTTGACGCCTACAGACCTCGGCGGGGGGGCGCCGATTCATCTCGTCGAGCGGCAGGGGGACCTCGTGCTCGAGATGTGCAACTACGTCGGTCCAGAGACGACGATCCAGCGGCGCAGGGATCTGCCCCGGTGCGGCTTCTATGTAGAAGCAGCGGAACGGTCGGAATACGCCGACGGAAGTGCTTTCGGACAGGTGGTGGCCGCAGGGAGACTCGTAGACCGGGCCCACGGGCGCGGGAGGCGGTCTTGGCGGGTCGAGTATCGGCGTGACGGTCGACGGGTGGGCCTCGAGGTCGACTTGCTGAGGTGGAAGCTGGAACGGCGGTGGGACGAGGAGGGTGACTTGGGTTGGCCGATGCTGGAGTCACCCGTGGCGCGTCAGAACGCGGTTGGCCGCGTTGCTGTGGGCGACGCCGTGCTCGAGTGTGGAAAGGGGCCCGGCTGGTTGTTTGGCGACCCAGAATCAAATACCTGGGTAGCCGGGTACCATGGTCAACCGGCTCCGGTGAAGCTGACCGTCCCTGGCGGCTCGGTGAGGGTCGAACGCATGGCTACGGGCACGGTGGTATGGCAAGCTGGTGTTGTTCGTGTCGAGGCGGTAGGGCTCGAGGGCGTGGCCGCGGTGAGCGGCGGGACGCTCGCGCAATGAGATGTCCGGGAGACCAAGTACTGTCGCGCTCACAAGGCTCGCGCTGGCGGGCGCCGGTCTTGATGCGGCGTCACGCGCGGCGGGGCTTGCCTACGGGGGCCAGATAGACCACGAATTCGTCTTCGCCGTCCAGGCCAAGGAACGCGTCCATGGCGCCTTGGTCATAGGCGCCGATGGCGCAGGCGCCTGCGCCGATGGCCTCGCTGGCCAAGTAGAGATTCTGACAGACATGGCCGGCGTCGAGCAGCATCACCTTGTGCGCCGCAACGGTGTAGCGCCATTCGCCGCGGTAGGGGACACAGCTCCAGATGAAGAGGACCGGGGCATGGGCCACGAAGCGTTGGCCGAAGGTGGCTTCAAGCACCCGGCGCTGTGCGTCTCCCTTCTCGAAGAGCAATACCAACTCGTGCGACAGGGGCAGATACCGGTGCACGCCGGTATCTACCCCTGTCACGCGATTCACCAGCAGGTAGGTCTCGAACGGGTGGCGCGCACCCGCGGACGGCGATGGACGCAACGTGGCGTAGTCACGCCCGAGCACCTCCTCCACGCCCTGCGTCGCCCACAGCAAATAGGACAGTTCGCCGAGTGAGAGCGGCTCGTCCGTCCAACCGCGCCGGCTCCGCCGCTTCCTCAGGCATACGTCGAGATCGGGATGCACGATTACGCCCGGATCCGGCGCGGGCAGCGAAATCCTGCGCGCCTGTGCGTCATGCGGGCGTTCGAGCGGCGGCTGCGGCTTCCGGAGGCTCTGGTCGGAGGTGCCGGGGGCAAGGCTCGCAAACACCGACTTCATGAATGCGCGGTTGACCCGAATCTCGCGTCTCATGGCCCTACTCCTTGCCTTGCGCTCAGCGCGCATCGGCCGGCGGCTCGAGCACCGCCCCTTTGGCCGCGCTCGCTACAAGCCGCTCGTACCGCGCGAGCCACCCGCGCGTGAACTTCGGCGCCGGACGCCGCCACGCTTTCTTGCGCACGCCAAGCTCGGCCTCGTCCACAAGCAGATCGAGCTTGCGCGCCGGCACGTCGACCCGAATCGCGTCGCCGTCCTGCACCAGGGCGATGGGCCCGCCGTCGGCCGCCTCGGGAGACACGTGCCCGATGCTGAGGTTGCGCGTCCCCCCCGAGAACCGCCCGTCGGTCAGGATGGCGATCTGGTCGCCCAGCCCGCACCCGGTCACCGCGGCCGTCAAGGCAAGCGATTCGCGCATGCCGGGGCCGCCCTTCGGCCCCTCGTAGCGCACTACGAGCACGTCGCCCGCCACCACCTTGCCCTCTTGCAGATACACCATCGCCGCGTCCTCACTGTCAAACACCCGCGCCGTGCCCGTGAACTCCATCATCTCCGGTTTCACAGCACCCTGTTTGACCACCGCGCCCTCAGGCGAAAGGCTGCCTTTTAGAACGACGATGCCGCCTTCCGCGGCCACGGGGCTGTCCAAAGAATGGATCACCTCGGGGCCGGCCACCGGATACGCCGTCAGTAGTTCGCCGAGCGTCTTGCCGGACACGGTCATGCAGTCCTTGTCGAGCCGGGGCTCGAGGGCCTTCAGTAAGGCCGGCATACCGCCCGCCCATTCGAAGTCCTCCATCATGAACTCCCCGGACGGACGTAGTGAGATGAGCTGCGGAATCTCCCGGCTTAGGGCGTCGAAGTCCTCGAGGCCGACGTCCACCTCGGCCGCGTGCGCTATAGCCGGAATGTGAAGCGTGGTGTTGGTCGAGCCACCCAGCGCTAGATCCACCCGGATGGCGTTGCGTACGGCCTCCTTGGTGACGATTTGCCGGCTCGTTATTCCCTGCCGCACTAACTCGACGATGCGCTCGCCGGCCTGCTGCGCAAGACGGGCCTTCTTGGCAGTCACCGCCAGCGCCGTCCCCGTCCCCGGCAGACTCAGCCCCATGGCCTCGGTCAGGCACGCCATGGTGTTCGCCGTGTACAGACCCTGGCACGAGCCCTGGCCCGGGCACGCCTCCACCTCGAGATCGAGCGCGTCTTCCTCGCTCAGCTTGCCCGCTTGGCAAAGCCCCACGGCCTCGAACGTGTCGCGCACCAGGTCAAGACGCCGGCCTTCATGGCGTCCCGACAGCATCGGGCCGGCCGTCACGGCGATCGCCGGCACGTCCAGGCGGCACGCCGCCATGAGCATCCCCGGAGTGATCTTGTCGCAGTTGGTCAACAAGACCACCCCGTCCAACTGGTGCGCCTGCACAATGGTCTCGATCATGTCGGCGATCAACTCGCGAGACGGCAGCGACCAATGCATGCCCGAATGGCCCATGGCCACGCCGTCGCAAATGCCCGGCACCGAGAACAGAAACGGCGCGCCCCCGCCCGCGCACACGCCCCATTCGATTTTCCGCTCAAGGGCCCGCATCCCGATGTGGCCCGGTATCAGGTCCGTGAAACTTGAACATACACCGATAAAGGGCTTGCCCATCTGTTCCTGGGTCACGCCCGTGGCATACAGCAAGGCGCGGTTCGGCATCCGCTCGATGCCCTGTTTCGCCAGATCACTTCGCATCCGTCGCTCTCCTTAGTCGTTAACCAGCCGCGGCGAACACAACGCACACGCCAACGGCACATCTGCTGCAACCTTACGGCGCGAAGCAACCCGTGGTCAAGCGCACGCCTTGCCATACTCTCGTGACTGCCCCGCGCCTGCCCGGCGGCCCAAATGGGAATAGAGCATTGACTGCTGGCGGCCCAAGCTGCTACAATGATCCCCATATGAAACCGTAGCGGCGTCGCGAAGCACCCGCGCGTGCACGTCGGCGTCGGGGCTCCTTGGTGGAGTCACTGAAGGGGGGCGGGGAAGCCGAAGAGCAGATGACGCTTGATGAATCCGCAGGACGTTCCAAGCAATTCGAGAATCTGGTGCTGGAACACCTCGATATGCTCTACGCGGTCGCCCTGCGCCTGACCCGAAATGCTGTGGATGCCCAGGACTTGGCGCAGAACACCGTAGTCAAGGCCCTCCGCTTCCACGATCGCTTCAAAGACGGCACCTACATCAAGGCGTGGCTGCTGACCATCCTGCGCAACACCTTCATCAACGAGTACCGCAGGAACGTCCGTCGCCCCGATTTCGTGCAACTCACCGGCGCGGAAGCCGCCCCAGAGCTCGGAGTCCCCTTCGAAACGGCCGTGGACGACTCCTCGCATCTCTTGGAACTGCTGGACGACCGCGTCAGGGGCGCCGTGGAATCGCTACCGGAGGCCTTCCGCAGGGCCGTGATTATGGCGGACCTGGAGGACAAGTCGTACAAGGAAATCGCCGAGGCGGTTGGTTGTCCCCTGGGTACCGTCATGTCGCGCCTGTACCGGGGACGGAAGATGCTGCGGGAGCAACTCTACGACTACGCCAGGGACCGGCATCTGGTGTCTCCGAAGAAAGAGACCTAAGGCCACACCAGGTGGCCGGCTAATGGTTTGAATGCGAAATCCAGTAAGGAGCTCGTGGCCGTTTCGGCCCTTATACTTCGGATTGACGACTCGAGGCGCTAGCTTCACGGCGGGGCCAGCAGCTCACGGACGGCCTTCTCGATCTCCCGCAAAGGGACCGGCTTGAATAGCACCTTCGACGGATTGCTGAGCAGCCCTTCGTTCAACATGTCGCCATAACCGGTCAGCACAACCACTGGCACGCCAGGCAGGAGTCCACGTATCCGCGCCATGGCCTCGAGGCCGCCCATCCGAGGCATCTCAAGGTCCGTAAGGATTGCGTCGTATTCGCTATATGCGCATTTATTTACGGCATCGAGCCCGTCCTCGGCTTCATCCGCCGTGAAACCGTGCAGGTCAAACCACCGCTTAAGGGCATCGCGGACGGATTGGTCATCGTCGACTATGAGAATGCGTGCCTTCGCCATCTTGTGAATGGTGCGCGGCTCCGACCGGGCACAGCTTGACCTCCTAACATATTGACGCCGTTCTGCCTCTGCGTGTTCAGCAACCGAGCCACACCGGATGCTGACCGATGCTGCACAGGCACCACGTGAGGCGATGTTCACCTACGACCCGCCTCCTTCGCCGCGCGCGGTGCCTGCCAGTGGCCATGGGATGCCTACAATGCCCTCGCCTGGCCACGTGCAATTGTTATCGCAACTCCATTATACCCAAGACTTCCAGATAAAGCCAGTTGCTATAATGCTCTTGCTCGGCCGTGAGAAAGGGCTCTCAATAACCCCGCTGTCGCGATGCCCACCTGGGGCGTTCTGGGGATTTGATCCCCTGTCCCTCTGTATGCTATAAACCTTTTTGGCGGGAGAACTTCCGCTCCGTTCTTGAGAGGTGTTCTACCCCCAGTTTCGACTATGGCAAAACCCCAAATACTAGTCACGAACGACGATGGCATCGAGGCGCCGGAGCTTGCTGTGCTGGTGGCGGCCCTGCAGGAAGCGGGCCAGGTGTGGGTCTACGCACCGGACCGCCAGCAGAGCGCCGTGGGCCACAGCGTCTCCCTACACCGTCCCCTGCGCGTCACGGAGGTGAAGGAGGGTTGGTACCGGGTGGACGGTACGCCGACGGACTGCGTCATGCTGGCCGTGCGCGACCTGCTCGATAAGCGGCCGGACCTGGTGGTTTCAGGCATCAATGCCGGGGCCAACCTTGGCGACGACGTGACGTACTCCGGCACGGTGGCCGGGGCCTACGAAGGCATGCTGCTGGGCATTCCCTCGTTCGCCATTTCGATGGTCCGATACGCTCCCCAGCACTTCGAGTCGGCGGCCGTGTTTGCGCTTAAGCTGGCCCGCTACGTGCTTGATTGTGGCCTGCCGCCGGACACCATGCTGAACGTAAACGTGCCCGACCTGCCCTACGACGAAATCGAAGGTGTCGAGGTGGTTCGGATGGGGAGGCGGGACTACCAGGACGAGATCGTGCGCCGAGTGGACCCGCGCGGCAACCTATACTACTGGATCGGCGGGGCCGAGCCCAGCCACGTGGCCGAGTCCGGCACGGATTTCGACGCCATCGAGAGGAAACGAATCAGCCTGACGCCTCTGCACCGCGACCTGACCAACCACGCGGTCCTGGCCGACCTCGATCAGGCAGGCCTCGAGCTATGAGCACGAGGGCTCAGGTTGCAGAAATCCTGAAGCCACAGTCCTAAACCCTACGACGGAATGATTGTATGAAATGGCTTAGATGGCTCTACGACTGGGTCCTCAGTTGGGCCGATTCCCCCTTTGGCGTCGTGGCCTTGGCCGCGCTCGCCTTTGCCGAGTCGAGCTTCTTTCCTATCCCCCCGGACGTGCTCCTCATCGCGCTGTGCCTGGGCGACCGGCGCAAGTGGGCCTTGTTTGCGGGCGTGTGCGCCGCGGCCTCGCTCGTCGGCGGCCTGGCAGGCTACGCCATCGGGTGGGGGGTCTGGGCCGCCGTGGATCAGTGGTTCTTCGCCTACGTTCCCGGCTTCACGCCCGAGGTCTACGCCCAGGTCAGCGGCCTTTATCAGAAATACGACTTCTGGATTGTCTTCGTGGCGGCCTTCACCCCGATTCCCTACAAAGTCATCACCATCACCGCGGGCGTGTGTCAGATCAACTTCGTCATGTTCGTCATCGCCTCGACCGTCGGACGATCGGCCCGCTTTTTCCTGGTAGCCTTCTTGTTGTATCATTTCGGAGAACACATCAAGGACTTCATCGACAAGCGGTTCAATCTGGTGACCATCGTCTTCGTCGTCCTTCTGATCGGAGGCTTCTTTGCCCTAAAATGGCTGGGACATTGACCCGCGGTCAAGCCCCATTGTTGAATAAGGAGTGCAGTAGAAATGTGTGGAATAGTGGGTTACATCGGCGACAAGAATGCGGTCGAGATCATCATGACAGGACTCCACCGCCTCGAATACCGCGGCTACGACTCGGCAGGCGTCGCGGTCATAAAGGACGGTGCCCTCGAGTGCATCAAGAGCCTGGGCAAACTGGTGGTCATGGACGCCAAACTCGAAGAGGCGGGCCTCTCCGGCCCGATCGGCATCGGCCACACACGGTGGGCTACGCACGGCGCTCCGAGCGAGACCAACTCGCATCCCCATTTCGATGGCCCCATGGAGATCGCGGTGGTCCACAACGGCATCATCGAGAACTTCCAGGAGTTGCGAGCACAACTCGAGTCCGACGGCGTCGAGTTCCGCAGCCAGACCGACACCGAGACCATCGCCCACCTCATCCGCAAGTATTACGACCGCCAGGAAGGCGGCCGCCAGGAAGGCGGCCATGATCTCTTCGCGGCCGTGCAGCGCGCCTTGCAGGACGTCGAAGGCGCCTACGCCATCGGCGTGCTGTGCAAGCACCACCCGGACGTACTGGTGGCCGCCCGCCATGGCAGCCCCCTCATCGTCGGCCTAGGCGACGGTGAAGCCTTCATCGGCTCGGACGTTCCGGCGATCATGAAATACACCCGCCAGGTTCTCTACATCGACAACGGGCAAGTCTGTGAGATCCGGCGCGACGGCCACAGAATCGAGGACCTCGAGGGCAATGCGGTCGAGATGGAGGTCAAGAGCGTCGACTGGGACGATGCGGCGGCCGAGAAAGAGGGCTTCCCGCACTTCATGCTCAAGGAGATCCACCAGCAGCCCAACGTGATTCGGAACACCCTGGCCGGGCGCGTGCGCGAAGGATCGGAGCAGGTCCAGCTTCCCGACATGAAGCTCGATCCGCAAGAGCTCAAAGACTGCAAGAAGGTCATGGTGGTGGCGTGCGGCACGGCCTGGCACGCTGGGCTGGTCGGCAAGTTCATCATCGAGAAGTACGCCAAGATTCCGGTCGAGGTCGACGTCGCCTCCGAGTTCCGCTACCGCGACCCCATCCTCGATCCGAACACGATCGTGATGCCGGTCTCGCAGTCCGGCGAGACCGCAGACACGCTCGAGGCGATCCGCATCGCCCGGCGCCGTGGGGCCAAGGTGATCTCGATCGTCAACGCGGTGGGTTCGAGCATTGCGCGCGAGTCGGACGGGGTGATCTACCAGCAGGCCGGGCATGAGATCGGCGTGGCCTCGACCAAGGCCTACACCTCGCAGATCTGCTGCTTCTCCCTGTTCGCCATCTACCTCGCCGAGTTGCGCGGCGCCATGAGCCAGGAACAGGCCCGAGAGATGATCGCCCACCTGCGCGAGCTTCCCGACAAGCTGCAATGGATCGTCGACAACCACGACACGGTGAAGCGCTGCGCCGATGACCCGAAGTACCGGGACGCGCAGAGCGCGCTGTTCCTGGGCCGCAACTTCAACTTCCCCAGCGCGCTCGAGGGCGCCCTCAAGCTCAAAGAGATCAGCTACATTCACGCCGAAGGCTATGGCGCCGGCGAAATGAAACACGGCCCCATCGCCCTGGTCACCAACGAGCTGCCGGTGGTCTGCATCGCCCCGCACAGCGAGACCTACGACAAAATGGTCTCGAACATCCAGGAGATCCGCGCCCGCGACGGCATCGTGTTGTCGGTGGCCACCCAGGGCGACGATGACATCAAGCAACACAGCGACGACGTGATCTATGTCCCCGACTGTTTCGAGGCCTTTAGCCCGATCCTGGTCGCGGTTCCGCTGCAACTATTGGCCTACTACATCGCAGCCAACCGCGGCTGCGACGTGGACCAGCCCCGCAATCTGGCCAAGAGCGTGACCGTCGAGTAGTCCTGGCGCCCGGCAGGTTGAATTGAAGTTGAACGCGGTTTGCCGGCGGGCCGTCCTGTGGTACAATGCGCACAGGAGGTGCCGGCCATGAGAACACGCGTCGCGCCTGCAGTGGTGCTCCTGTTCCTCTCGGGCTGCGGCGTCGAACTGCTCACGACCACGGCCGTCCAAAGCGAGCTTCAGGCAGAGCAGTTGAAGGCCGTCAAGGGGCAGTTGAGCCACGCCGGCGATACCACGGCCAAGATCAACATCCAGCGCGCCATTGACACCTACCAGGCCGAAAAGGGCCACTATCCCGAAGCCCTCGGGGAACTCGTGCCCGCCTACCTCCCGAGCCTGCCCAGCCGGCCCGACGGCGCCCCCTACGGCTACGATCCCTGGACCGGGAAGGTGCTCGACAGGGCGGTGCCGGCCATGGCGCGACGCCCCACGCACAACGATATGCTCACCATCAACCGGATCCGCACGGCCATCGACCAGTACGGCCGTGCGACCGGTTACTATCCGCCCTCGCTCTACGCCCTCGCCCCGACCTACCTCGCCGTGGTCCCCAAGACGGACTCGGGCGAGGACTTCTACTTCAATCCACAAGACGGCACGCTGCTGCATCCCGCCCAACTGGCACACGGCGCCGGCTACGGCCCTGGCAGCGGGCAGAGACTCGGCCGTGGACCTGGGCAAGGGCTGGGGCGTGGAACCGGGCAAGGGCGCGGCCCGGGGCGCGGGCAAGGGCGCGGCCCGGGGCGCGGTCGCGGCGCCGGGGGCGTCGGCCCGATGGGGGAGGTCATGACGGGCGTCGGCATGCAGCAGCAACTCAACAGCATGGGCCAGAGCGCCACCAGTTCTGCCGGGGGCTACGCGCGCCGCGGCGTGCGCGGCGCTACGCAACAGCACGACAAGAAACAACAACAGGCCATGGACGAACTCGGGCTCTGACCGCACCGACGGACGCGCCCGGCGAATAGACCCGCCCCCTTCCTTGTATCACAATCGAGAGGGCGTGGTGTGTTTGCACACCCGTCTCGCCAATCGTGTAGAATGGCCCCGAAGCCAACACGGGACTCGACAGAGAACGGAGCGAAAGGAGCACGATATGGGGATAGCCTTGATCGTATTGCTGGCGATCATAGTGGTGCTGGTGCTGTGGGTCGTGGCCATGTACAACGCCTTGGTCCGCCTGCGCAACCAGATGAAAAACGCGTGGTCGCAGATCGACGTGCAACTCAAGCGACGCCACGACTTGATCCCGAACCTCGTAGAGACCGTCAAGGGATACGCCGGCCATGAAAAGGAGACTCTCGAGAACGTCACCAAGGCCCGCAACCTCGCCGCTGGAGCCGCTGGCGGGTCGGTAGGCGAGATCGCCAAGGCCGAGACCGGCCTGAGCCAGGCCCTCGGCCGCCTCATGGTTGTCGTCGAGGCCTACCCGGACCTCAAAGCCAACCAGAACTTCCTCGCCCTGCAGGAGGAGTTGACCTCGACGGAGAACAAGGTGGGCTTCGCGCGTCAGGCCTACAACGATGGGGTCATGCTCTTCAACAACAAGATCCAGATGTTCCCGAGCAACGTCATTGCCGGTATGTTCGGCTTCCAGCAAGGCGAGTTCTTCGAGATCGAAGAGGCCGCGGAACGCGAAGCGCCCAAGGTCAGTTTTTCCTAGCGGAAGCAAGGAGTTGAAGATTAGCATGCCCTCACGCAGAGGCGCAGAGACAGCAGAGGAAGCGAGAAGAGTCTCTTGAATTCCATTCTCTGCGTTCTCTGCGCCTCTGCGTGAGGTTCTCGTGTTCGAACGAGAAGGCAAGAGCATCGAGGACGGGAACGAGTGAGATGAAGAGGACGGGACCATGGTGAACATGTGGGAGCAGATCCGCTCGAACCGCCGCCGGACCGTCGTCCTGGTCGTCCTGATTGCGCTGTTGCTGTTTGTGCTGGGCTTCGTGGCAGCCGAGGCCCTGCAACCGGGGGCGGGCTTCATCGGCCTTGCCGTGGCCATGGCGATTTGGATCGTCATGTCGCTGGTCGCCTACTTCAAGGGCGACAATATCCTGCTGGCCGTGAGCGGCGCGAGAGAGATCCAGCATAGCGACCACCCGCGTCTGTTCAACGTCGTCGAGGAAATGGCCATCGCCGCGGGCCTGCCTAAAGTCCCCCGCGTCTACATCATCGACGACATGGCACTCAACGCCTTCGCCACCGGACGCAAGCCGGAGAACGCGGCCGTGGCCGTGACCGCCGGGCTGCTGGGCAAACTCAATCGCGACGAGCTCCAGGGCGTCATCGCGCACGAGATGTCGCACGTCATCAACCGCGACGTGCTTCTCATGACCATGGTGGGCGTCCTGCTAGGGGCCATCGTCATGGTCGCCGAGGTCTTCCTGCGCGGCATGTGGCTTGGCAGCGGCTCGAGACGCTACAGCTCGTCGCGCCGGCAGGGCGGCGGCGCCCAAGGCGTGATGGCCATCCTCGCCATCGTGCTGGCCCTGCTCGCCCCGTTGCTGGCCCAGATCATCTACTTCGCCATATCCAGGCGGCGCGAGTACCTGGCCGACGCCAACGCGGCCGTGTTGACCCGCTACCCGGAGGGGCTGGCCTCGGCCCTGTCGGCCATCGCCCACGACGGCCACGAGCTGGCCAAGGCCAACAAGGCCACCGCCCCGATGTACATCGCCAACCCCTTCCACAAGCCCGGTAAGATGGCCCTCAGCCTGGTCGCCACGCACCCGCCCATCGACCAGCGCATCAAGATACTGCGCTCAATGGCCGGCATGGGCGCGGCCTCCTACCAGCAGTACGACGAGGCCTTCCGCAAGGTCGGCGGTTCAGGCGGCGTCATGCCCGCGTCTGCACTCGCGGCGGGTGAAGGACAAGCCATACGGGCGCCACGCCCCGACGAGGCCAGAGATGCCCGCCAGCGCATGCGGGAGGCAGGCGACCTGCTGCGCAAGGTGAACCGCTTCGTCTTCCTGCCGTGCGCGTGCGGAATGCGCATCAAGCTGCCGCCCGACTTCAAGAAGGACACCATGAAGTGCCCGCGCTGCCACCGCGAGCTCACCGTGCCCGTGGCCGAACTGGCCGGTGTCGAGGCCGCGGCCGGTGCCATGGCGCGCCAGGCAACCGCCCCGCCGACTCCACCCCCCGTGCCCGGACGAAACGTAGTGGCCGCAGCGCCGTTGCGGGTGAAACGTCAGGGCAGCGGCTGGACCTCCTTCAAGTGCACCTGCGGCAACACCGTCACCCTTTCTCCCTCCCAGTCGGACAAGCACACGCGGTGCAGCCGCTGCGGCCGGCGTATCGAGATCGGCTGACGGACGGACGCCACGCCCGGCTGTCCCTTCTGCCGAGGCTCACGCGGCCCCTTTCGACTCCTCCATCAGCCGGATGAACTTGTCGAACAGGTACTGGCTGTCGTGGGGCCCCGGCGACGCCTCGGGGTGATACTGCACGGAAAAGATCGGCAGCGTGCGGTGTTCGAGGCCCTCGACCGACTGGTCGTTCAGGTTGATGTGGGTGACGCGCACCTCGTCCGGGCCCAGCGAATCGGCGTTTACGGCGAATCCGTGGTTCTGTGCGCTGATCTCGACGCGTCCGGTGTCGTGATTGAATACCGGCTGATTGCCGCCGCGATGGCCGAACTTGAGCTTGTAGGTCTTGGCGCCCAACGCGTGCGCCAGCACCTGGTGGCCCAGGCAGATCCCGAAGATCGGCAGCTTGCCGATCAGCCCCTGGATCGTCGGATACACGTACGGCAGCGCCGCCGGGTCGCCCGGGCCATTGGAAAGGAACACGCCGTCCGGCCCGTAGGCCAACACCTGCTCGACGCTGGCCGTGGCGGGCACGACCACGACCCGGCAGCCCCGCTGTTCGAGCAGCCGAAGGCTGTTGTACTTCACACCATAGTCCATGGCGACCACCCGGTACGGCCCCTCGGCGCCGGCGTTCCATTCGTACGCTTCCGAGATGCTGACCGCCTTCACGTAGTCGCTGCCCGCCATCGGCGGCGAATCTTTCGCCTTCTGGACCAGGCTGTCGTGGTCCAGGTCGACCGTGCTGATGACCGACCGCAGTGCGCCCTGGGTACGTAGTGTGGTCGTGATCTTGCGCGTGTCCACGCCGTCGATAGCGACGATGCCGTGTGCCGCCAGGTAGTCGGACAGCGACTGCTGCGCGCGCCAGTTGCTCGGCTTCATGCAGCACTCGCGCATCACGAACCCCTCGACAAAGGGCCGGCGCGACTCGACGTCCTCCTCGTTGACGCCGTAGTTGCCGATCAGCGGATACGTCATCGTCACGATTTGGCCCGCGTAGGACGGGTCCGTCAGGATCTCCTGATAGCCCGTCATACTCGTGTTGAAAACCAACTCGCCGAACGACTCGCCTTCCGCACCCACGGCCAGCCCTTCGTATACGCTGCCATCTTCCAGTGCAAGAACCGCCTTCATCCTTAGGTCCCCTGCCGGGTTGCCTCGGACCGCTCGGAGGTACTCGAACGGCCCATCTAGCTGCTTTCATACACCACGTTGCCGTCGCAGATCGTCGCCTTGATCCGGCCACGAACCGCTCGCCCCGCGAACGGCGTGTTCCGGCTCAACGACAAGAACTCTGCCGGATCCACTGTCCATTCCACATTCGGGTCAAAGACCGTGACGTCGGCCGGGCCGCCCTCCACGAGCACCCCCACAGCCAAGCCCAGCAGTCGGGCAGGGGCGTACGACATCAGCTCGACGGCCCTGTCCAGAGAGAGGACGCCCGGCCCCACCAACTCCGTGATAACCAGGGCGAGGGAGGTCTCGAGCCCGATGACGCCAAACGGCGCCAGCGCAAGCCCGACCTCCTTCTCTTCAGGCGCGTGGGGAGCATGGTCCGTGGCTATACAGTCAATTGTACTGTCGGCGAGCCCCTGCTTGATGGCGGCCACGTCCCTGGCCTCGCGCAACGGAGGCTTCATCTTGGCATTCGGACCCAAGGTCATCACGGCCTCATCCGTCAGAGCCCAGTAGTGGGGGGCCGTCTCGCACGTGACGGCCGCGCCGCGGGCCTTGGCCAGCCGGACGCTGTCCACGCTGCCGGCGGTGCTGACGTGGGCGATGTGGATGCGCGCACCGGCCGCCTCGGCCA
>Ga0272442_10006880_pt1 | contig 14817 bp, 10 predicted proteins | sample SSMForm2O_FD_200262 | JGI IMG/M metagenome (GOLD analysis project Ga0272442, IMG submission 200262) | Marine sediment archaeal communities from Little Sippewissett salt marsh, Falmouth, MA, United States - SSM-Form-2O | ecosystem: Environmental > Aquatic > Marine > Wetlands > Sediment ...
GCGAGCCGACGGTCGTGGGAGGTGCGCCTGGGGACGCTGTTGGGGATGTTCGCGGAATGCGTCGTCTTCGCTCTGGTGCTGGCGGCGGCGGTGGTGCTGATACTCGATCCGCTCCTGGTTCCGGAGGAGATGACGAAGCCGTCGGCGTCGATGTATGAGGGGGTGACGTTTGCGGAGATCGTGTTCCGCGTGGGCTCGGGCGTGTACGAGGAGTTCGTGTTCCGGTTCGTGCTCGCGGGCGTGGTGGCGCTGATCGTTTCGGGCGCGTTCGGGATGAAGTGGAAAGCCGGGATGCTCGTGGGCATCGCCGTCGCGGCGCTGCTTTTTTCGATGATGCATTTCGTGGGGAGCGCCGCGCGTCCGTTCACCACGGTGAGCTTCATCTCGCGGGCGTTTTCGGGTGTGTGCTTCGGGCTGATTTTCCTCTACCGCGGATTCGGTGTTGCAGCCGGGACCCACGTGATGTACAACCTGCTGTGTGAGTTCTTCTACGCGACGCTGGTGTGACGAGCGCCGCGCAACATGTGGCACGGCCGCTCCTCCGGAACCCCGGGGAGACTCCGTCGGAGTCCGAGGGGCCCACGGCCGTGCAGACGCCTGCGTGCGCAGCCGAGGGCGGCTGCGCCACATCAGGAAAGACGCGGTGAGTCAGCCGTCCGGCACGGGAGAGATGTCTTGAGCGAAGACCAACAGCCGACGGAAGCCTATTCGGAGGAGGCATCCTGTCCGATCTGCCGGATCCTGCTGCCGAAGTCGACCCGGGGCAAGGCGATCGTGCTCGTGGTGCTCCTGGCGATGCTCGCCGCGGTGGTGTGGGTGACGGTGTTCGATGAGGACCCGGAGGAACTGATTCACGACGGGATTCGTCTCTACAACGAGGGGAAGCTGGACGAGGCCAAGGCGGCGCTCGACAAGGCGCTGCGGCTGGATGCCAACAAGCCGCTCGCACTCGACTACCTCGGACTCATCGCATTGAAGCAGGGCGACGTCGACGGGGCGATTGCCTGTCGGAAGCGGGCGATCGAGATCGACCCCCACACGCCTCAGCACTATTACAACGCCGCCCAGCTTTACCTCTTCGGCAAGAAGGACCCCGAGGCGGCGGAGACGATGATCGCCCCCGCGCTGAAGCTCGGACCCAAAATGCAGTGTTACCTGTTGTATGCGATCTGTGCCGTCGAGCTCGAGCATCCACAGAAGGTGGTCGCGGCGCGGTTGAGAGCCGCCGTCGACGCGGGTGCGACACAGGTGTACAGTCTGCGCGTCGACCAGCTTCAGCCCGACGGCGTCTTCGCCGGATGGTGGCAGGAGACCTCGAAGCGTCTCGACGGATGCGGCGACAGCTACGGATACGACAAGCTGGTGGCGCTTGCCGACCAATCACCGAAGGAGCACGTGCGCACCTTCGCGAAGGACCTGCTCGACGCAATCGAGAAGGCGAAGAAGACGCCGACGAACTGAGTTTGGTGACGGGATGTTCCGGATTTCGAATCTGCCAGAGAGGGGTGAACCATGCAGCAGGACAGTTACCGATTTTTCGAGAAGCTGATGGCGGCGCCGAGTCCGTCGGGGTTCGAGGAGCCGGCACAGGCGGTGGTGTACGACCGGATGAAGACGTTTTGCGACGGGATCGACACCGACGTGCACGGGAACGTGATCGGCGTGCTGAACGCGAAGGCGGACCTGCGGGTGATGCTGGCCGGTCACATCGACCAGATCGGGTTGATGATCTTGCACATCACGAAGGAGGGGTATCTCACCTTCGACGACATCGGCGGCACCGACGTGGCGACGCTGCCCTCGAAACGCGTCGTGATTCACGGGAAGAAGGGCCCCGTCCTGGGCGTCATCGGCAGAAAAGCCGTGCACCTGATGAAGCCCGACGACCGCAAGAAAGCGGCACCCATCGACAAGCTGTGGATCGATATCGGGACGACCTCGAAGAAGGAGACCGAGAAGCTGGTCGCCATCGGCGATCCGGTCACGTTCGCGGCGCCGATGATTCGTCTGCAGGGCGAGCTGGCGGCGTCGGCCGGGTTCGACGACAAGGTCGGTGCGTTCGTGGTGACCGAGACGATGCGACTGCTTGCGAAGAAGCGTCTCAAGGTGGCGGTGTACGGGGTGAGCACGGTGCAGGAGGAGCTGGGACTTCGCGGCGCACGCACCAGCACGTTCGGCATCGATCCGCACGCCGGCATTGCCATCGACGTCGACCATGCGACCGACTATCCGGACGCCTCGAAGGCGTTAGGCGGCGAGATCAGCGTCGGCAAGGGACCGGTGATTTCGCGCGGGGGCAACATCAACCGCGTGCTCGGCGAGATGATCGTCACCGCGGCCACCAGGCGCAGACTCCCGCATCAGATCACCGGCGATCCCAGCGCCACCGGCACCGACGCCAACGCCATTCAGATCTCCCGCTCCGGCGTCGCGGCCGCGCTCGTCAGCATCCCCAACCGCTACATGCACTCAACCGTCGAGGTCGTCTCGCTCACCGACCTTGAGAACGCCGCCAAGCTGCTCGCCGGCGTTATTGCCGACATGCCCGCGAAGGTGGACTTCCGGCCGCTGGCCGCACACCGTCGTCGGTCTCGGAAGCGTCCCGGTCCCGGCGGCGGGAGAAAGTGAGCGGCATGTATTTCACCGTCATCATCGCGGTCTTCATCGCACTCAGCCCGGCGGCCGGGCTGGGACTCATCCGCGAGCCCGCGCACATCTTTCTCCTGAGTCTCATCGTGACCGCCCTCGCCCCGGTGCCCGGTGTGCTCATGTCGCTCGGGCTTCGGCCGGAAGCGCTTGCCGATTCCTACAGTCGCTCGCGCACCCTCAAGAGACTCCGCATCCAGATCATGTGTTACCACGCCTACCTCCTCATCAGCTACGGGATGGTCATCTTCCTGATCGACTGGCCGTTGTTCGTCGACGTGGGGCTGGGTCTCGGCGGGTGGGTGCTCATCGACGACCTGCTGCGACTGCTGCCGTTTGTCGGGATGCTCGTGCTGGCCTGGATGCCGCTCTATCGCATCGACCGTGTGCTCCGCCGCGGCACGTGGTCGCTGCGTGAATACATCGAGTTCAACTTCAGACAGTACGTCCTCTTCATTCTCGCACCGTTTTCGCTTGTCGTGACGGTGGCCGACGTCTATCCCATGATCCCGGGCACCGACCGACTGCGCGAACTGGGACTCGAAGAACCCGCCGCCGTCTGCGGGATGATCGTCCTCTACGCGCTGCTCCCGCTGATGCTGCGCTTCGTCTGGAAGACACGACACATGGACGACGGACCATTGCGCACCCGACTGCACGAGTTGTGCGAACGTGCACGGATGGAATACACCGACATCCTCGTGTGGGAGACGATGGGCGGTCACATTGCCAACGCGTGCGTCACCGGGGTCACGAGACTCGCACGATACGTCATGATCACCGACGGATTGGTGGATTCACTCTCACCCGAGGAGATCGAATCGGTCTTCGCTCACGAGATCGGTCACGTCAAGCGTCACCACATGGTCTACTACGTGATGATGGCGTTCGCGTTCATCGCGTTTCTGACGGTCGTTCCGACGGGTGAGGGTCCGCCGGTGAGCTTCCTGGACGAGGTGGCGTCGCGTGAGATCGCGGTGGTGCTGGTGGTGTCGGTGCTCTACTGGGGCGTGGCTTTCGGGTTTGTCTCGCGTCGGATGGAGCTGGAGGCGGACCTGTATGCGACGGACCTGGTGGGGAGCACCGAGGTGTTCGTGGCGGCGCTCGAGCGGATCTCGTTCCAGAGCGGTCGTCCGCGGACGGCCGGCGGCTGGCGACACTTCAGCATCGCCAGGCGCACGCAGTTCCTTCTTGCCTGTGCGGCGGAGCCGGTACAACGCGAACGCTTCAACTTCGGCATGCAGATTCTTCGGTGGAGCATCGTCGTCTTCACCGTCTGCGCCGCCGCCGCGGCGACGGCGCTGGCGCATCTCGCCGCACCGTGATGCCGACTCAACGTCTCCGTCGCGATTTCGCCAGCACGTGTGCATAGACCGACTCGATCCCGCGAATCCACCCCTTCACGGTGTGACGTCTCGTGACGTACTCCCGTGCCGCCTCGCCCAGGCGGTCGGCCAGCTCACGGTCCTCGATGAGCTTCAGCAGCGCCCCCGACATGAACCGCTCGTCACCGACGGGAACGAGCACACCCGTCTTCCCGTGCTCGACCACCTCGCGGTTGCCGGGGGTGTCGCTCGCGATCAGCGGTTTGCCCATCGCCATGCCCTCCAAGAGCGACAGGCTCGGCCCCCCCTCGCGGATCGACTGCACGTGGAGGGCCGAGGTGAAGGCGATGCGGATGGCGTCGGATCGGTAGTCGGTGCAGATGACCTGTCGTCGTACGTCGAGCTGTCCGGCGAGGTCGCGGCAGAAATCGATCATGTCGCCGTTGCCGACGAGGACGATGTGGTTTCGAGGCTGCGGGACGAGGACGTGTCGTGACGCACGCAGGAGCGTTCCGGGGTCCTTGGGGGCGTCGAGCTTTCCGACCATCGTGATGAGTCGCGTGGCGACGTTGATGCCGAGACTCTTGCGGACGTCGATGTTGACCGCGGACGTCGGGAGTTCTTCGAAATCGACGCCGTCGCGGACGGTGTGAATGCGGTCGGGGCGGATGAGCTTGAGTCGACGTGCGGTGTCCGTCTCGTGCTGCGAGGCGCAGATCATCGCACCGGTGAACTTCCCGAGCGTCCGTTCGACGCGAATGTGAAACCCCCGCAGCCGCGGATGGTGACTCTCGAGACGTCGCAGCCCGTGAGGCGTGTAGACCACCGCCCCCACGTTCGCCACCCGCGCGGCCGGCCGGCCCACGAACGCCGCCTTGCGTCCGTGCAGGTGGATGATGTCGAAATGTCCCCGTCGAAGGATCGCCATCAGACGCTGCATCGCGGCGAGGTCCTCGGGACCGTTCAGAGACGCGTGCATCGGCACGTCGTGCACCTCGACTTCATACGCACGCAGCTCGTCCAGGAACTCGCGACCCTCGATGCTCGAGGCGACCACCATCGGCTCGAACCGATCGCGGTCGATGTGTCGAAGCAGCATCCGCAACTGTTTCGCCTCGCGTCCCCGACCCGGACGGATGACGTGGAGCAGACGCACCCGTCTCCCGGGCCTTCCGCGCCGGACGGCGCGTCGCATCCGTGTCGCCAGTTTTCCCAGGCTCGAAAAGAGATCGGGTGTGTCGGGGGTCATCCGTTTTTCCGTTGTGACTTGCGCCCGGTCAGTGTGCGCTGTGGCTCTCCAGCGCGTCGGCCAGTTCGCGGGCGTAGGCGGCGATGCCCTCGAGACCGCTCAGACACCCGCCGGCCGCGCGCAGACGTGCGTTCGAACTCTCGACCGTCTCGGTCGGTGCAGCGTCCTCGATGATCTTCGATGAACTCCCGAGCACACCGACAATCGTCTCGGCGATTTCACGCATCGTCAAGATCTCACCCGAGAAACAGTAGACCTCCTCCACGTCGTCAAGCGGTTTGGCGGCGAGCATCCGCAGGTTCTTCGCGGTGTCGACGTTCATGTCGGGCTGCTCGACGCCTTCGACGTGAATCTCCTCGCCGGCGAGTGCCGCCCGCACGACGTCGATGTAAGGTGACGCCTCCAGCCTCGGGTGCACGCCGATGTTCCTCCCGCACAGACGAATCGACGTCGACCCGGTCATCTCCCACTGACAGTGGTAGGCGGTGACGTAGACCTCGACCGCCCGGTTGTAGGCGGCGTATGCCCCGCGCGGCCGGGCGAGCGTCAACTCGTCACGCGGTGCGTCCGGCTCGGGCACCCGTCCGTAGACCGCACCCGACGAGATGAAGATGAACCGCTGGACGCCCGCCAGACGTGCGAACTCCAGCATCTTCAGACTCGACAGCACGTTCAGCTCGAACCACTTCACCGGCGCCTTGAGTTCGTTGCGGTCGTGCCAGTAGCCGTTGTGAATGACGACGTCGACGCCGTCGACGAGCGATTCCAGCGACGCGTCGTCGCCGAAATCCCCCTCCAGCAGTTCCGCACCGCCCCGGCGCAGGAACGCCGCGTCACTCGTCGGACGCACCATCGCACGCAGCACGTCGCCCTCGTTCATGAACTCCCGCGCGATATACCGACCGATGAATCCGGTTGCCCCGGTCAGTGCCACTTTCATCCTTCGTCCTTTCCTGTTGAGAATGACCGTCGTCACCATTGTAGCAGACCCGCACGGAATGTCCACGGGCGACGTCAATTGGGTTGACAGCCCTCGGTCCGCGAATAGAATCCTCAGAAGACCCCGAAACCTTCAAGGAAGGTCCCGTGAAAGCGCTCGTCTTCGATGGTGAGCTCAAGCTCGTGACGACACATCCCGACCCGGAACGCCGACCGGGTGAGGCGCTCATCCGCATGGGTGTCGCCGGCATCTGCAACACCGATCTCGAGATCACCCGCGGCTACATGGACTACACCGGTGTGCTCGGTCACGAGTTCGTCGGCACGGTCGAGCAGTCGGAGGACGACACGCTCGTCGGCAAACGCGTGGCCGGTGAGATCAACCTGCCCTGCGGCGCGTGCGAGACGTGTCGACGCGGTCTCGGCAATCACTGCCCGACACGCGAGGTGCTCGGCATGGTCGGCGGCCGCGGGGCGTTCGCGGAGTTCCTGACGCTGCCCGAGGCGAACCTGCACGTCGTGCCCGACGACGTCACGGACGACGAAGCGGTCTTCACCGAACCGCTGGCCGCGGCGTGTGAAATCCTCCGACAGGTCGACGTCGAACTCGGTGCGAAGGTGTGCGTGCTGGGTGACGGCAAGCTCGGGCTGCTGGTGGTGCAGGTGCTCGAATCGTTCGCGGACGAGATAACGCTGGTCGGGAAGTCGCTCGACAAGATCCACCGCGTGGGCTCTTCGGCCGTCCAGCGCGTGCTCGCCGAAGAGTTCGAGATCTCGCCGCGGTTCGACGTGGTCGTCGATTGCACCGGGTCACCGTCGGGGTTCACCACGGCGATGCAGCTCGTGCGTCCGCGTGGCACCCTGGTGCTCAAGACGACCGCCGTCGACGCGGAACCCGTGAACCTGGCGCCCATCGTCGTCAACGAGGTCACCATCGTCGGGTCCCGCTGCGGGCCCTTCGACCAGGCGCTGCGAATTCTTGAAGAGCATCAGGTCGACACGACGCCGCTCGTCTCCGCACGCTTTGACATCGCGCAGGCGCTCGACGCGTTCAGAACCGCCGCGAAGCCGACGACGCTCAAGGTCCTGATCGATTTTGCCCGGTAGATCGTCCTTCGGAGTTCCACTTGAACCGACACGATACCGGTGAGGTCACGTTTTTCACCTTCGATCTGCTCGAGGGGATTCCGGGAATGGTCCACGCCGTGAGCACGCGTTCGGGCGGGGTGAGCCGGGCTCCGTTCGATTCGCTCAATCTCGCGTTTCACGTCGGGGACGATCCCGAGGCGGTGCTCGAAAACCGCGAACGATTCGCCGCGGCCGTCGGGTTCACGTGCGACGAGGTTGTCACCACCCGACAGGTGCACGGGACGACCGTGCGTCTGGTCCGTCAGTCCGACCGGGGAACGGGCGCCGTCGAACCGACCGATGCGTCGTGGGCGTGTGACGCGCTGGTGACCGACGAAGCGTGCGTCTTCCTGATGGGGTTCTCGGCGGACTGTCCGCTGGTGATGCTAACCGATGCGGAGGCGGGTGTGGTGGCTCTCGCGCACGCGGGATGGCGGGGGGCGTTCGACGGGATCCTCCCCGAAACGATCTCGGTGATGAAAACGGTTGGTGCGGAATCCTCACGCATGCTGGCCGCCCTCTCACCCGCGATCGGCGGCTGCTGTTACGAGGTCGGGGCCGAACTCATCGACGCGCTCGGCGACGAGCGTGAAACATACCGACGATTCTTCCGTCCGCACGGAGACAAGTTCCTGCTCGACCTGCCCGGCCTCTGCCGACGCATGCTGATCAGCTCCGGACTCTCGCAGGGAAACATCGAAATCGCCGAGACCTGCACCCGCTGCAACGAGGAAACGTTCTTCTCCTACCGAGCCGCCGACGGAGCCACAGGTCGCTGCGCTGCGGTCATCGGTCGACGCCCGCAAACGTAAGAAGCGGCGATCGCACAAAAAGAAGCGCGGCCCCGATGTCTCGGGGCCGCGGCAGGTTGTCTCAACGACACGTCGACCTTCTGCGTCCTCAACCCTCCCCGCGGTAGGCGGATGCGAGCATCGCATACTGCGTGTGACGGTCGATCTTCGTGAAGCTCAGTCCCATCCCCTCTTCGTCCTCACGGTCGCTGCTCCACATGACCCTGGCCTCGGCTTCGAGTTCCCGCTCTTCGCCGAAGGGGGTCTTCACCTTCATGTGGATGGTGACATCAGCGCCCTGAGGAAGCGGAGACTTTGTGGCGATGAAAACACCGCCCCGACTGATGTTCAGGATGGCCCCCTCCTCGAACGCTCCGTCGGGCTCGTCGACCTTGCGGTAGCGTGCATGGAGGTCGGAAGGATAACGCTTGTACTGACGCTTCTCCTTCCATTGGTCGTAACTCATCTCGGTCCCCGTTTCAGGTATCTGCGGCATTTTCCTGGCTTCGCCTCACCGGCCCTGCAGCTTCTCACATAGCATATTTCGGCTTAAATCGTTCTGACCTTTCATCTTTTGACGATCTGGCCGTGCGGCTTAACAGAATTGTCAAAGAGGACAACACTCATCGAAATACTCAGAAAGCGCATTTCTGACGCGATATGGGGACTCCGGGGGCTGTCTGGGCCTCTGAAGGCCCCTTCAGTGGCGTTTCCGCTGACTGATTACGTAACCATTTACTACTGAAATACTTACGAGTTTTCGGGCCCTGCCCGATTAACAAATTTGTTAAGAACGACATCGTCGGGCACGCCTCCGGTTGGTCCCGGGTGGGATCGCCGGCAGGTGCCTGTGTCAGGCGTCGGCGGGGTGTCGACTCAGCCCTTCGGGAACATCATGGCGGCGCTGAACTCCATCTGGAAGTCGCTTCGGCCGGCGAGTTCGACGTAGCGGACGCGGCTGGAGATGTCGTCGGCTTCACTGCGGCAGGTGCGGTTGATGAGCGAGATCTTTGCACCGGTCGAGGCGGCGTTGCCGACGAAGCGGATCTTCTCGACCGGTACGTTCGGCAGCAGACCGATGCGCAGCGCACGCTCGGGCCGGATGTAGTTTCCGAACGCCCCGGCCAGGAGCACCTCGGCGATGTCGTCGTCGGTGACGTCGAGTTCCTTTTTCATGAGCTGGATGCCCGCGAAGATGGCTCCCTTGGCCAACTGCACCTCGCGGACGTCACGCTGCGTGAGGTAGACCGCCTCCCCGCTCTGGCACGCCTCGGCAGGGGCGAGGATGAAATCGTTTCCGTTCTCTCCGGCGCAGACGCGTCTGGCGAGTGCATCCGGCAGCGACGGCACGTCGGCCGCGTTGAGGATGCGTCCGGTTTCGTCGATGATGCCCACGCGCAGGAGCTCGGCCACCGTGTCGATGAGACCGGTGCCGCAGATGCCGACCACCCCTTGGGCCGAGCCTCGGGGCGAGACCTTGTCACCCTCGATGAGCCCGAGCGTCACGTCGTCGTTGAGGTCGACCGACTCGATCGCCCCGGCGGCTGCACGCATGCCGAACTTGATGCGGGCACCCTCGAACGCCGGACCCGCCGCGGTCGAACTGGCGATGAGACCTTCACCCGTGCCGAGCACGATCTCGCCGTTCGTGCCGATGTCGACGACCAGTCGCAGCTTGTCGTCCTGGTGCATCTCGGTGGCGAGAACGACACCCACCGTGTCGGCCCCGACGAACCCCGCGATGTTCGGGAGGACCGTGAGTCTTCCGCACCGGTGGATGCGCAGACCGACGTCGGTCGCTGCCACGCTTCGACCGTTGCGGTAGGCGGCCACGTAAGGCGCCTGCGCGATGGCGAACGGGTCGATGCCCAACAGCAGGTGCATCATGGTGGTGTTCCCGACGGCGACGACTTCGTAGACGTCGGTCTTTCGGATGTGGGCGGCCGCGGCCAGATCGCGGACGATCTCGTTCAGACACCCGACGATCTTGCCGTGCAGGAGCGTGAGACCGTCCTTTTCGGTGCCCGCGTAATCGATGCGGCTGACGACGTCGTCGCCGTAAGCGACCTGCGGGTTGGTGCGACCGGCGACGCCCTTCACTTCACCGGTGCGCAGCTCGACGAGCGTGCCGACGACGGTGGTGGTGCCGATGTCGACGGCGATGCCGAAACACGTGTCGGTGGTGTCACCGGGCTCGATGCAGATCAACTCGCCGTCGAAGACGACGGCGGTGACGTTGAACTCCTTCTTGCGCAGCAGCTTCGGGAGACTGCGAATGACGTGCAGCGGGAAGCGGAACCTGCCGCCGGGCGAGGGGATGGCCGAGCCCACACGGTCGGCATCGGCACGCTGGTCGGGCAGCTCGGGCGGCGTCAGTTCGAGGTGCGTCTTGGTGAGCATCGGATCGGGCGTGACCGTGCGTTCGGCGCCGGTCTCGAGAATCTTCTGATCGCTCAGCCGCGTCTCGTCGGGAATGAGCACCGTCAGATCGCTCGTGACGCGAAGCTGACACGCGAGACGATAGCCCTCCTCGAGTTCGTGCTCGCGGAAATGCTCACGGTCGGACTCGGTCACGGGAATGTCGTCACCGTCGGTGATGAGCACCTTGCAGTTGCCGCAGACACCCGTGCCCCCGCAGGGGGAGTTGAGGTGGATGCCCGCCTTGCGTGCGGCGTCGATGACGGTGTGACCTTCGTCGACGTCGACGGTGCGGCCGTCGGGTTGAAACAGCACTCGGAAGGATTCCATCCCGGGTCTCTCTCCTATCGTTGTCGTCTGCGTCTGTTGAACCGCACCTGCGGGCTGTAGCCTTCGGGCACGAACGACGCGTCGTTGGTCACCCACAACTTCGAGATCCACGGACTCTTGCCCGCGTATTTCGCATCGAACGCGACCGCAAGCGTATGTGCCCCGGCGGCAAGCTTCGCGACGTCGGTCGGGTTTCTCCTGTAGCGGCCCTTCCCCGCGAGGACACGGTGGACGAACCAGCGCTCCCTGCCCGGCTTCGTCATGCGACCCATGCGCGTGGGCTGCTCGCCGACGAACGTCCCATGCTCGACACCGTCGAGATCGAGCCGAATCTGCCGATAGCGACCATCCTGCGGGCTGTACTTCATCCACAGATAATACGTCCCGTCGGTCGGGACGTCAAAGGTGAAGGTGGCTTTCTCTTCGTCTTTGCCCTTCTTGTGCGCCACGTACGGGACGTTGATGCCTCGTGCCTTGCCGCGTTCGAGCCCCCGGCTCAGTTTCGCTTTCTCGACGGGGAGTTCAACCGTCACGACGTCCATCGGCTTTGTCTTTGCGGCAATCAGTGCCGGTTTCGACGTCTGTCCGCGACGGTCCACCGCGACGACCTTGTAGTAGTAGACCGTGTTCGGCTTGATGCCCCAGTCGACGGCGGCGGTCTTTCGCGTCGATGAGAGCGCCGTTTCGTTGCCGATCTTGAAGTCCTCGGTGTTTCCGACGTAGACCGAGTAATGCGAAAGATCGAGTGCCGGGTGTGCGTCCCACGCGAGGGCGATCTCGTTCGGTCTCGCCTCGACGATCTTGAGTCCGGTCGGTGCATCGAGCGCCGGCTTGCGGTCGTCCGCGGACGTCGGCTTGTAGCCGGCGTCATCGGTGATGATGATCTTGTCGATGGCCAGCCCGTCGGTGTCGGCTACCGTCTTGAAAGGGGCGGATTTCGGTCTTGAGGCATACACAACCCGCTGCCACTGCCAGTCGGCGCCGGGCTCCCTTTGACGCACCCACACCGCACGGTCGTTCACGGGCACGGGAACAGCGAGCATGCCCATGGCTTCGCCCATGGCGACGGGTGTCACACGGACGGCGTATCCGCCCGAGGCGTCGCCGTCGACCATGAGGCGCATCGGTCGCGTAAGTTCACCTTCCTCCGCTTCAAAGTGCAGGATGACGGGTTTGCCTTCACCGCGGGCCGATGCCTCGTTCGAGAAGTACCCTTCGAGACCTGAATGCTCCTGCCCGGCCACGAGGTAATACGCCGTCGCCGGAGCATCCGTATCGACGAACTCGGTTTTCGTGACGACATCTTCATTGACGCGCGCGTAATCGCGGCCGCTCTTCGTTGAGCGATAGATATTATAGCCCTTGATCTCGCGATGCCGCGTGGGCACGCGCCACGTCAACTTAACGCCGGCGGCCGTTCTCGCGGCCTTGAGCGCTTTCGGGGCGTCGGGCTGTCGGACGATGCAGAGGTAGTAGTCGCTGTGGCCGAGGATGTCGCTGACGTAGCCCATCTTGGTGTAGTCGGGACTCATGATGGACTTCGTCCACACGTCCCACGTCACCTTCGAGACGCGGTAGGTGCACAGTCGCAGGATCGTGCCGGCGTCCTCACGGTCGAACATGACGTACTGTCCGGCGAGTTCTCCGCCGGTGCCGTTGGTGTATCCGTAGCGTCCGTCGGCGGTCATGGCGCCGTAGTCGGTCTGGACCTTGTCGAGGTAGACCCCGTGGACGCGCAGCTTGTCGCGCGGGTCGTTCTCACCGGGATAGTTGGCGTCCTGACGCACCTGCAGCTTGGCCATCGACCCGTAGCTCATGATGCTCCAGGGACGTCCGCCCATCCCGTGCGTGAAGGTGAACTGTGCCCCTTCGCGGAGCTCGCCGGTTTCGAGATTGATGCAGTACTTGCGGTAGACGCCGAACGGGCTGAAGTACTGGACCCACTTGCCGTCGTAGGTGGCCCCGAAGCCCTTGGCGCTCACCGCGGGCACTGGAAAGCGCTTGACGACGGGAGGCGTCTTCGAGGCGTCGACGACGACGAGATCCTTGTCCATGCCGACGAGCTTGTCGCCGGCGACGGTCGCCGAGCGGCCCTTGCCCGTCCGCTCGAACTCGTAGATCAGCTCGTACTTCTTCGTCTTGTCTTTCAGCCGGTAGAACTGCACCCACCCGCGACGCTTGTAGAAGTCCACCCGATACTTCGGCGGATCGAAATTCTTGATCCCGCCGCGGACGAACTGGTCTTTGTCGAAGAAGTACGTCCGACTGCCCCCGCGCGTGATCTGTATCGCCGAGCCGTCATCGGTCCACATCCTGTAGCGTTCGCTGAACCCCTCGTCGGAATACGTCGTCGTAAGTTTTCGGATGGGCGAGCCGGTGCCGACGTCGCGGAAGTACACCTTCTCCTCGGGGACGGTGCGCAAGGGTCGGGCGGCCCGCTCGTAGAGCGCATCGAGCTTTTGCCAGGGGTGGCTGGGCATCTTGCGTCTGTAAAGCTTGACCGGCGGTCCGATAAGGCCCTTCTTCTCCTCTTCGCTAAGCCGACTCACCAGGCGGATGTAGTCGATTTTGAGCCTGCGGTTGTTGTTCATGATCTCGAAGTGGAGCTTGATCTTCTGTTTTCCCGTAAGTCCAAGCGGCTTAAGGTCTTGCGCGATGACGCCGCTGGTGTAGGTGACCTGCACCTGCTTGTCGTTGAAGTAAAGCACCGAGTACATCGGCTTCTCATCGATCTTGCAGACGAGGTATCGGTAGGTATCGAGGTCGACGGTCTGGTCATAAACCTTTTCGCAATCGGCATTTGCGCCGACAACGAGGGGCTGCTCGGGCGGCTTGGCGCCCATGAACGAGCCCACCCAGGTGTCGAAGACGATGCGTCCGTCCTCGATGGAGACCTTCTCGAAGGGGTCGATGAGTTTCCAGCCGTCGGTGGTGTTGAAGTCCTCGGAGAATCCGACGCGGTCGTCGGCGCGGCCGCTCGCGGCTGAACCGAGCGTGAGAACGAGGACGGCGAACGTCGTAAGTGCTTTCTTTCGCATTGTTTATGTCCTTACTGTTGGGCGGCCCGAGCCCGGTCTCGCGCCCGGTGCGCGAGTTATCTCATGCCCCTCGGCAAGGGCATGGTATCACGGATTGGGCCAGGGGCCACAAAAAGTCGGTTCATTTTAGAAGTATGGGCGCTGGCTGTGATGTTTCAGTGAATTGCAGGGGGTTTTGGCGTGGGGATTTCGCTTGACAAGTGGACATCAAATGACATAATTTACGACGCTCTAAGGGCTTGAGGACCGAAAGCAGCGGTGTGAAGGGGGTGTGTCATCGCCAAGGGCAAAGACCTTGAGATGTTCGAGGCGTTCCGGAGTTCGCGGGAACAGCGAGCCCTGAAGGGACACCGTGAAGCCGCCGGCGGCGAGGACGAACCACCTCCGGAGGTGGTTGAGGAGGAAGTGACGCCGGCGCCCCCTGAGGAGGAGCACAAGCCGAAGCCGGACTGGCACCGTGGGGTGGTGGAATCGGAGGACGTGCACGTCTTTCCGCTGGGACAGCGGACGAACGTGGTGTTCCAATTGAGCTACAACGCCCTGGTGGTGGTGATTATCTGCGTGGTGCTCTTTGGTGTGCTGATGGCGTGTCTGGGGTATGCGCTCAGCTCGCGACCGGCTCCGGTGGCGAAGTCGGCCGAGACGGGTAAGCAGCCGGCCGGTGTCGGTGTGATCAGCGGCAAAGACGATGGGGACACGAAGGGCGCCTCGAAGGGCGTCGTCGTGACGCCGACGCGGAAGCCCCGCTACCGTGTCCGGGTGCTGACGGTACCGAACACGCCGGTGCGTCGGGCGGCCCTCATGGAGGACGTGGAGTTTCTGAAGAGCAGCGGCATCAAGGACGTCGTTCACCAGGACAGTCGTCGCGGGCGGAGCATTCTGCTGTATGCCGGTGCGTTCACGGCGGAGCAGCGACAGGCCGCGGAGGCACTGGCTCAGCAGTTGAAGACGAT
>Ga0272442_10006881_pt1 | contig 14816 bp, 12 predicted proteins | sample SSMForm2O_FD_200262 | JGI IMG/M metagenome (GOLD analysis project Ga0272442, IMG submission 200262) | Marine sediment archaeal communities from Little Sippewissett salt marsh, Falmouth, MA, United States - SSM-Form-2O | ecosystem: Environmental > Aquatic > Marine > Wetlands > Sediment ...
CCCGGGGATTCTTTGCAAAGGGGGTGGCGATGTCCAGGCGGGCGGGACCCAGGTTGTAGCCGATATGGGAGAGGGGATGACGCCCGAAAGCGACGTTTTCCGAGATCGAAGCCGAGAGGTTGGCCAGCATAACCCCGGCGGTGACATTGCCTTTGCCCGCCAGACGCTTGGACTGGTAGAAACCGTAGCCCGCGGCGGAACCGTATGCCAGGGTCTTGACGACATCCCGAAAATTCCTGACATGCCCCTGGATGACGCCCTTGATCAGGGTGAACGCCGCCTGTCCCGCCACGTTGTACAGGCGGATGGTACTCTCCGACGCCGCTTGTTGCGCCGGTGGGACCAGCAGAAGGGATCCCCACAGGAATACCAGCAATACCATGATCTTAGTTGCTTTACTCTTCATTGTTACCTCCGCGGTACTCACGAAAGTAGAGAGCAGGTGTTGTGCCAGTTTGGACTGAGTGGCGAAAAACGCTGATAACAAAGGGTTTTGGGGGATTTTACGGTGATTGGGAGAGGCTGAAAGGGTGCGACGAAAGTTGAATGTTTTCGTATGGGTCGGTTGGATGTTGACAGCCCGGAATCGGGGCGAATCAAGCGCGAGGGGAATGGAAGGAAAATCAGGGAACGGCGCGGCCCGGAGGACCGCGCCGCGGGTCGATCAGGAGGACATGGGCAAGGTCCAGCCGGTAAGGGAAAGATCGGCCAGGGTGCGGTCCAAGCGGGCGGGGTCCAGGGGTTTAATCAGGAATCCGTCCCTTTCGCATTCCAGGTCGCCGGCCAGGTCGGTTGCTTTCAGGTAGACGCCGGACATCATAAGCACCCGGGTATCGCGAAGTTCCGGGTGACTGCGCACCCGGCGGCATATTTCCACTCCGTGGGTGCCCGGGAGCAGCATGTCGGTGATCAGGAGATCGGGTTTTTCCCGCAGGGCAATGTTTAATCCAATGGTTCCGTTCTCCGCGGTCATGACTTCCCATCCCCGGTGGATGAGATGCCTCCGCAGGAGAGCGATGGTGACGGGATCATCGTCAATGATCAGAGCTGTGGCGGCCATGTTTTTCCTCATGGGAGGAAATCCGGGAGCCAAGGGAATCCCGTGTCATTTCTTCCGGAACCAACAATCCCATGAACTCGGCGGTAAATTGCTGCAGGGTCGCCCGGGCCATATCCAGATCACTGTTATCGCCGGCGCTTTCCATGGCAAAAGAGATTTTCCGCAGGGATTCCAGGCTGAGGTTTGCCGAAGCGCCCTTCAGGGTATGGGCCTGGTGGCGGATCAGTCGGAAATCTTTTTCAGCCAGGGCGCGGCGCAGTGAATCCAGGCGTTGCATGACATCCTTGACATAGATTTCAAGGAGCTGTTCCAGGAAGGCTTCATCGCCCCCCACCCTCTCCAGCGCTTCGTTGTAATGCGTCCACTTCTGTTTTTTCTCTTTCATGGAATCCTCCTTGATGGAAAATCTCCACCGCCGCCATCTCGACCCGGTCCCGGCCTTTTGCCTTGGCCCGGTAGAGAGCCGCGTCACTTCGGCGCAGGGCCGCTGCGGGGGTGACTCCCTCTCCTGGACCGGCCACCATGCAGCCCAGGCTGGCGGTAATGGCGGGTTTTCCGTCTCCGGCGTCTATGGGTGAGGCGGAGATGCTGCGCCGGACGCGTTCCGCGATTTTCCGGGTTCTCTCGTGATCGCAGCCTGGCAGGATCAGGAGGAACTCTTCGCCGCCGTAACGCCCGACCTTGTCATAGGGCCGCAGGCAGGTCCGTATCCGCCGGGCCGCTTCTTGCAGCACGGCGTCACCCGCCGGGTGGCCCAGTCGGTCGTTGATGGCTTTGAAATGATCGATGTCGAGCATGATGACGCCCAGGGGACGCTGTTCCCGCTGACTCTGAATACAGCGTTCCTCCAGAATACGGCTGATCTCCCGGCGGTTCAGCAATCCGGTGAGGCCGTCATGAACGGCGATGCTGCGCAGCTCATCCTGGACGGAGAGAAGCTTGTGCTGCAGGTTCAGGATACGCTTGCCGATTTTGATGCGGGCTTCCAATTCCCGGATGTTGTAGGGCTTGGTGATGTAGTCGTCGGCACCCGCGCTCAAGCCCTTGACGATATCCTCGGGATGGTTGCGAGCCGTGCAGAGGATAATATAGCGGTAGTCCGCTTCGGTTTCCCCGCGGATGAGGCGGCACAATCGGATTCCCGATATCCGCGGCATCATCCAGTCGAGGATGGCCATATGGATGCCCTGTTCGCGCATGATCTTTAGAGCTGAATCGCCGTCATCGGCGGTGAACACCTGGATGCCCATTCGGGCCACGGCGTGCTCCACCATTCGGCGGGAAACCATGTCGTCGTCGGCGATGAGCATTCTGATCATGGACGAATTCCTCCATTTCGGGGGGTTGCCTTCGCCCTTTCGATCACTTCCGCCAGGCCCTGGCTGTTCAGGGGCTTGGATATGTAGTCGTCCATGCCGTCTCTCATGTACTCATGGCGGTTCCAGGACATTGTGTTGGCCGTCATGGCGATGATGGGCAGACGGCGTCTCCGCGGTATCAGGGTCCGTTCATTTTCGCGGATCACCCGGGTGGCTTCCCGGCCGTCCATTTCCGGCATGCGGATGTCCATCAATACCAGGTCGAAGCTCTCTTTTTCCAGGGTTTCGATGGCTTCCCGACCGTTTTCCACAACCCGGACATGGTATCCCATTTTCTCCAGCATTTTCCGGGCCACCAGCTGGTTGACCCGGTTGTCTTCGGCCACCAGGATGCGCCCCGATGCGCCGTTGTCGTTTGGGCGGGAATCCCGGGCGGCGGCGCCGGATTCTTTCCGGATGTTCGACCGCAACCGGCGCAGCGTGTCCAGGAGATCGGATTGGCGAATCGGTTTCATCAGGGAAGCGGAAATCTCTAAATCCCGGTGATCCTTTTTTGTCTCGGCGATATCGTATGAAGAAAGCATGACGATATGCGACGTAAGGCCTTTGAAACGGCGGCGGATTTCCCCGACCAGGGCGAATCCGTCCATCTCAGGCATCTGCACATCCAGCAGCAGGATGTCGAAGGGCTCTTTTTCCCGGACCGATAGCTCCAGTCGGGCAAGCGCGGATTCCGCGTCCGCCACCGCGACGCTCCGCATATTCCTTTTCCGGAGCATGTGCGTGAGAATCTGCCGCGTGGTGGCGTTGTCGTCCACGATGAGGACATTTGTCCCTCGCAATAGCCCGGCATCGTCCCGGGCCTTTTCCCTCGCGGGGGTATCATCCCGGGCCTCGAGAACGATGGAGAAGATGAAACGGCTTCCTCCGCCGGGATTGGCTTCCACCCGGATCTCGCCATCCATTAACTCGACCAATTGCCTGGATATGGCCAGCCCCAGGCCCGTGCCGCCGAAGCGCCGTGTAATGGAACTGTCGACCTGCTGGAAGTTGTCGAATATGGTCTCGCGCTTTTCTTCCGGAATTCCGATACCCGTGTCGCTGACGCTGAATTCCAGCTCGATTCGATTTCGCATGCGGTTGCGTTCCCTGACCGAGACCACGACCTCGCCACTTTCCGTGAATTTGACTGCATTGGAGATGAGGTTGGATAATATCTGCCTCAGGCGCACGGGATCTCCAGACACCTCGGCGGAGGAAAGTGTGGACATGCGGTAGGCCATTTCAATACCTTTGCCGTGGGCATGGGGGGCATGGGCCGTCAGGGTGTCGGACACCAGTTGCTGCAGGTTGAAGGGTACCGATTCCAGCTCGATTTTGCGGGCCTCGATTTTCGAGATATCCAGGATGTCATTGAGAATACCCATCAATGATTCCGCCGAGGTCCGGATGGACTCCAGGTATTGCCGCTGTTCGGCAGTGAGTTCCGTGAAGAGGGCCAGCTCCGTCATACCGATGACTCCATTCATGGGAGTACGGATTTCATGGCTCATGTTCGCCAGGAAGAGGCTCTTCATACGACTGGCCTCCTGGGCCTCTTTCTTGGCTTCCACCAATTCGGTAACGTCGAGGAGGTTGAATATTACGCCTTCGTAATGCTTTTTGCGGTAAATCGGTTGCAGGCGCAGAATGGTTTCCATGCCCAACAGGGGTCTCTGGATCTCCAGCGACTTGGCGCCGGGGGTCGTTCTGAAATGCCGGATGAGCGGTTTCAGACGGCTGCTTACGACGTCGTCATGGATGTCCCATAAGGATTTCCCGACGATTTCGGCGCGCTTTTTATGCATCAACTTGAGGAAATGGCGATTTACCTCAACGATCCGGTCGCTGCCGTCGGCGAAGACCACGCCTTCCTCCATTCCGGCGATCATGGAGGAGAGCTTGGCGGTTTCCCGCTGCTTTTCCTCTTTCCATTGATTGCCCTTGATGATGCCGGCGATTTCCGCGGCGATGGACCGGATCAGTCTTTTTTCCTCGGGCAGAAATTGAGAGCGCCGCGGGGGCGGAACCCGCTCCAGCAGGAACACTTCCAATTTGCCCCAGGCATGCCTGTCCACGCGGACGGTCGCGTGGATACGCCAGGGGGTTTCCCGGAAGTTCCCGGTATGGAAACTCCGGCCCCGGATTTCCAGCCGGGCGCAGGTTCTTTCGGGGTATTGAAAGGCCGCGGGTATCAGGTCCACGATCCGCTGCATGACCGTTTGGCAGGGATTCCTGGCATTGCACTTCATGCGGGCGATCCGGGTCAGGCAGTCCATTTCCTTGACTCGTTCGCCCAGTTCGGCGGTGCGTTGCCGCAGGTCCTTTTCCGCTTCCTTGCGCGGGGTGATGTCGCGGTAGACGCCGAAAACGGCTTTGACCCGCCCCTCTTCGAATATGGATGCCGAGACCAGGGAAACATCCACCAGGGTACCATCCTTGCGACGGCGCTTGGTATCGATCCTTGCTTTTTCTCCCCGGGACGTTTCCCTGGTGATCTGCGCGGCTTCCCGCTTGAACCGGGACGGAGCGATGAAGGTGTCCAGCTTTTTGCCCAGCATCTCTTCCTGGGTGAAACCGAACAGGCGTATGAATTCCGGATTGATCCGAATGGTGCGGCCCCGGGGGTCGGTGATGGCGATGGCCTCCGGCGCTTCCTGAAACAGCTGGTTGAACAATACTCTGTCGCAGGGCAGGTTTTCGATCTGAACGGGCGCATCCGTTGTTCTCATCGCAGGCTCCCCGCGGCGAAATCGTTGACGGAGGATGAATTCGGAGCGCAGCTTTCCAGGCGGTCGTTGTTGAACTTGAGCAGGGTGCGCAGGTTCTCTTTGTCCACCGCTTTGGAGAGAGCTTCCTCGGCTTCCACTTCATCCGCGGCCACCAGTTCGCAAAGGGCCGTATTGAGCATTTTCATGCCGTGTTGTTTGCCCGTTTGCATCATGGTGGCGATCTGGAAGCTTTTGCCCTCGCGGATCAGGTTGGACACGCCCACGGTGGCGATCAATATTTCATAGGCGCCGATCCGCCCCCCCTGTCTGCGTTTCAAAAGGGTTTGAGAGCAGACGCCGATCAACGATTCGGCCAGCATGGTGCGGATCTGGGCCTGTTGGTTGGAGGGGAATTGGTCGATGATGCGGTTGACCGTGGCGATGGCGGTTGAGGTGTGCAAAGTGCCCAGAACCAGGTGACCCGTGACGGCCATCTCAATGGCGATGGCGATGGTTTCCAGATCCCGCATTTCACCCACCAGAATCACGTCCGGGTCCTCCCGCAGGGCGGCCTTGAGGGCGGATTTGAACGATTGGGTATGGGTGTTGATTTCCCGCTGGTTGATTAAAGATTCCTTGTTGGTGTAGACGAACTCAACGGGGTCCTCCACGGTGACGATATGCTTTTTCTGGGTACGGTTGATATGATCGATCAATGCCGCCAGGGTAGTGGATTTGCCGCTTCCCGTGGGGCCGGTCACCAGGATCAGACCCTTGGGGATCATGCAGAGATTGACGAAGGAATCGGGCAGGCTCAGGTCGGAAACAGTCATGATCTCCGAAGGGATCATCCTGGCCACCATGCCCGCGCCGCGGATATCCCTGAAAGCGTTGCAGCGGAAACGGGCGGTGCCGGCCAGGGCGTAACCAAAATCCGTATCGTTGGTTTCGCGGAATTCCTCCCGGTTGATTTCGGGCATAATGCCGGTGAGAGCCCGGGTCAATCCCTGCTCGGTCAGCGGGGGAAATTGCTCCAGGACGACAATGTCTCCGTCAATGCGCAACGCGGGTTTGCATCCCGACGACAAGTGCAGGTCCGACGCTCCTTTCGTTTTCATCAAACGAAAAAGGTCGTCCATACTCCGCGGCGCCGCCGCCGGTGAAGGCGGAGCCGACGGCACTTTTTGTTTGATTGACAAAGCCGTTTCCCTTGCGTGTTCCGGGGAAGGATTCGCGGGACCTGGGGGAGGCATTATGCGGTGTATCGGATTATCCATTTTCCTGGCTCCTGATGATTTTGTTTTTGTTGATGAAGATATTCCCGCCGTTCATGCGAAACGCAATGAACCTTTCGGGGCCGTTCAGGTAGTCGAGAATACGGGCGTGAGATGAGGGGAGAGTCCGGCCATGCTCCACGTCCAGCTCGATATCGCCCTTCAGGACCAGGTGTACCGATTTCAGGACCGGCATGGGAGGAGAGGGGCTCTGCTCATGGACCCAAATGATTGCCTCCAGGTTGACCAGGTTGAGGCCTTCCCCCCGCCGCAGCCGGACCGGTATGAAGGGCGTGGCGTGGTTGAGGAACTCCTCCAGGCTTTCCGCCCCGGTGCCGTGCCGGGAATGGGGGTTCAGAAACAGCTGGCACTCGTCCGTGAAGGGCGGCGGGGATTCCAGCCGCAATTGAACGGTTTTTTCGATTTTCGTGATCTTATACTCGTTGGGGTTCATGGTTCCTCATTAATTGTCTGATCTCCCGGTGTTTACGCAGAAACAAGTCTACGAGCCGGGGTTCGAATTGCCGCCCACGCTCCCGCCGGATCATTTTCAGCACCGTATCCAGGGGCATGGCCTCCCGGTAGGGGCGATGCGAAGTGCAGGCGTCAAAAAAATCCGCCAGGGCCACGATCCGTCCCTCCAGTGGAATCTGGGTGCCCTTGAGGCCGCAGGGATAGCCCTCGCCGTTCCACCATTCATGATGGGAAATGGCGATGTTATGCGCCAGGCGCAGGATTTCCGAGTGGGTTCCCTCAAGGATACGAGCTCCGATCAGGGTGTGGGTTTTCATGACGGCGAATTCGCTCTTGGAGAGCTTGCCTTTCTTTAACAGGATGTGGTCGGGGATGCCGATTTTACCGATATCATGCATGGCCGAGGCCAGGCCGATCTGCTCCACCATCGGATCGGGGAGCTCCAGTTCTTTCGCGATCAGGACGCTGAAACTACCGATACGCTTGAGATGACTGCCCGTATTGTCGTCTTTGTATTCCGAGGCCAGGATGAGGCAGTTGAGGGTGTCCATGTAGGATTGCTCCAGGTCTCGATGGGCGTTCTTCACGGCGGTATAGGTGCGCTTCAGGTCCTGGGCGAAGAGCATGACCTGATTACGGTTCATGTCGGCCGGGTCCGTTTCGGCTCGCGGGGTTTCTTTCCTGGGATTCTCTCCCCGGAGCCAGCCGTTTGCATGGTTTTCCTGGTTTTGGAAGGGCGCGTACACGGGATTATCCATTTTGCATACCTCGTTTTTCTCTACTGATATCTCTGTTATCTACATGGGCCAGCGGGTCTCTCAGCAATTCTCGAATCCTGGCCAGCAGCCCGGAGGGGCTGAAGGGTTTGAGCCAGTATTCATCGGCGCCGGCGGCCATTCCCTTTTCGATGTCCACCTTTTGACCCCAGGCGGATAGAATACAGATGGCGCATCGCCGGGTGTTGCGTTTGCGCAGAATGGACGTCAGGGAGATGCCGTCCATCTCATCGGACAATCCCACTCCCGTCAGGATCAGGTCGGGCTGTAAGCGCAGGGCCGTCCGCATGGCGGATCGACCCCCCGAGATCGCGATCACGCTGCCGATTCCACCCTCTTCCAGGGTTAGGCGCAGCAGCTCCCGTATCTCGGGGCTTTTCTCCACGACCAGCACGGTCCGGGGTCTGCCGGGGGCAATGGTTCGATTTTCATTTTTCATCACTCCCCAGTGAGCAACAACAATGCCAAAAATAGTGTTCGGGAAAAACCAATTGATAATGGGCTTTTGGGGATATGGGGCGCGTCGGTGTGAAAAATCCGGCTGCGACGAAAGCAGCCTGCCGGAGACGGTTGTTTACAATGCCGCCGGGTATGGTAACCCGGGTCCGCTCTAGGTGCCGAGTATTTCTTCCACCTTGTGGATTAACTCCAGGGGGCTGAAAGGTTTAATGAAATATGCGTCCGCTCCGGCCTCGAGGCCTTTTTCAATGTCCCGGTCCTGTCCCTTTGCGGTCAATAGCAGGATGGAGATGTTCCGTGTTCTCGGATCGGACTTGAGAATTCGTGTGGCTTCCAGGCCGTCGATCTCACCGGGCATCATAATGTCCATGATGATGAGATCGGGACTCTCCCCGCGGGTGACCTCAACCGCTTCCTCGCCGCTCGCCGCCTTGATGATATGGGTATCTTCGGAACTCAAGGTGACATCCACCAATTCCCTTACTTCCGGTTGATCGTCCACGATGAGAATCTTTTTCATTTTCTGTTTTCTCCCTGATGATTTTCGTCTTAATCTTCCTTTTCCGGGTCCATGGGAATCGTGAATACCACCGAGGTTCCCTCCCCGGGCCGGCTGTTCACCCGGATCCGTCCGTGATGTTTGTCGATGATCAGCTTGACGATGCTCATGCCGAGTCCGGTTCCCGGCGGCGCCGTGTCGCTGGTATCCGCGCGGTAAAATTTGTCAAACATATTGCGGACCTGTTCTTCGGTCATGCCGATCCCCTGGTCCGAGACGGTTACCTGGAAATCATTGTCGTCGGCGGTAGTGGAAATCCGGATCTTTCCGTTTGGCGGGGAATAGCGAACCCCGTTGCTGAGAAGATTCGCCATGACCTGGTCAATCTTTTCACCATCGGCGAATACGGGTCGGTCAATGGTTTCCAGATTGGTGATGAACCTGCACTTTTCGTGGGAGATGCGGAAAAGCTCCACGCGCCGGGAAATGATTTCATTCAGGTCGCAGGGGGCCCGTTTGAGGGCAAATCCCGCCCCCGATTCAATGCGGGATATATCCAGCAGGTCATTGATGATATTGGCGAGGTTGATTGCCTGGCGGTTGATATATCCCAGAAATTTCTTCCGGTCCTCCTCTTTGAGTTCCCGGCGGGTCAACAGGATTTCCGAGAATCCCTGGATGGAGGTCAGAGGGGTGCGCAATTCATGGGCCGTGGTGGAAAGGAACTCCGTTTTCATGCGGTCGATTTCCCGTTCCCTCGTGACATCCCGGAAAGTGGTCAGGACTCCGATCAATTCACGACCCTGTATGGATATGGGCTTGGCGGCGGCTTCCAGAATCCGCGTCTCGGCGCCCACCGGAGCGGATTCAATGTCCACATTCAGGTTTCCCGATGATCCGGACAGGGCTTTGTGAATCAGTCGGGCCAGAGGTTCCTGTTTGATCGCATCCGAGACGTTCCGATTGATACTCTCGGAAAACCGGACTCCCAGGTAATCCTCGGCCCGGGCATTCATCAGGATGATGTGGCCGTTGGTGTCCGTGACCAGCAGGCCGTCGGAAACGGACTTGAGAATCGTGTCGATCCGGTCCCGGTTGGCTTCCGATTCCCGCAGGGCGCTGTGCAACTCCCGGGTCCGTTCCTCTACGATTTTTTCCAGGGTATTGCGATGTTGGGTCAACTCGTCCTGAAGTGCCTTGGCCTGGGTGATGTCCCGGGCAATACCCAGGATCAAGCTTTCCTTCCCGATTTTTACCGGGTAGGTGCTGATTTCCGCCACCAACCGTGACTTGTCGGGTCGGGTCAGTGCGAATTCCTCTCGCTCCGTTGGGTGGCCGGCTGCGTTTCGGGAGAGCAATTCCAGCGCGCGCTGGCGAGTTTTTCCCCGCAACCTGAATTTTGAGAGCATGCTTTTGCCCACCAGTTCGTCATGGTTCTGCTGGAGAAGATTCTGGGCCTGCCGGTTGGCGTCAATGATTTTGCCGTCGAAGTCGATCAGGAAGTACCCGTCGGGAGCGAATTCAAACAAAACTTGAAAACGTTTCTGACTGGCGCTCAACCGGTCGATCATTTCCATTTCTTCGCTGAGGTCCACGACAATGCCGCGAAAGCCCTTGGGGTATCCGTTTTCCTGAATGGGGTTCACTTCCACGAGAGCCGGAAATGCGTGCCCGTTTTTGGTGAGCCCCGTGTATTTGACCGTGCCGAGATCTTCGCCGTTAAGCCGCCGGGCGAAGTTCTCCCTGGCCAATGGTCGGTCTTCCGCAACCAGGAGTTCGAATGCATTGAGTCCGGCGGATAATTCCTCCGGGGCATACCCGAAGATATCGTGGGCTTCGCGGTTGGCGTAAATGATCCCGCCGTCCAGATCCATTTCGAAAATCACGATGGGGAGCATTTCCGCCAGGTCGCGAAAGCGTTTCTCGCTCTCCCGCAGAGCCGTCTCCGCTTTTTTGCGTTCGCGGATGTCCCGGGTGGAACCCTGCAGTCCTGCCGGCTCACCGTTTATGAACAGCGGTTTGCCGACGATTTCCAGCGGCACCAGGTCGCCGTTCTTGTGCCGCATCCAGGTCTCGAAAGAGATCTGGGCGTGCTCTTCGGGATTCCGGATCGCCTCAATCCCAATGCGGGCTATATTTTTCGCCTCTTCCGGCGTGGAATGATCGCTTATATGGGTTCCGATCCATTCCCCGGGAGTATACCCCATGATCCGGAACAAAGACGGACTCAAGTACGTGAATCGCAATGATTCGTCTAATTGCCAGATGCAGTCAATGGCATTGTCCGCCATCAGCCGGAATTTTTCTTCACTGCGCCGCAGCTTTTCCTCCGCTCGCATCCTGCCCTGGAGTTCCTCGTGTTTTTCCAGAACCTCCCGGACAGCGAAAGGCAACCGCGTGAGTTTTTCCTTTAAAACGTAGTCATCCGCGCCGGCTTTCAGACAGGCAACGGCGGTTTCCTCGTTGATGGATCCGGTCAGCACGATAAAGGGTATCCGCTCCGGATGGGATCGGGCGATTTCGAGCGCCCGCATGCCGTCAAAGGCGGGCATCACATAGTCGGAAACAATCAGGTCCGGAACAAAATCCCTAAGGGCCCGGCGAAAATCCGCTTCGGTTTCCACGGTTTCATGATCGAAAACGATCTTTTCCTTGTAAAGCTGGCGCCGGGCCATTTCGGCGTCATTGGGATTGTCCTCCAGGAATAGGATGCGAAGCGGTTTTTGGGGATCGGAGGTCATATTCGCCTCTTTATTTATTGCTGGTTCAGGATCAGCCAGTACAGGCCGATCTTGCGAATGGCCTCAACGAATGTATCGAACTCCACGGGTTTGACAATGTAGCTGTTGACGCCCAGGCGGTAACTCTCCACGATATCCCGTTCCTCCCTGGAAGAGGTCAGAATAATTATGGGAATCACTTTCAACTGCGGATCGTTCTTGATCGTTCGCAACACTTCAATGCCGTCCACCTTGGGGAGTTTCAGGTCCAGAAGGATGATCCGGGGGCGGTTCGGGATCTCCATGTCCGAGAATTTTCCTTTCTTAAACAGAAAATCCAGTGCCTCGGCGCCGTCGTTGACCACCTTGATATTGTTGGTGATGCGGTTCTTTTTCAGGGCTCGCAAAGTCATTTCCACGTCACGCGGATTGTCTTCGATCAACAAAATTTCCACTTCATTCATTGGATTCATTCGTTACCTCTCTTTTTGACTCGAAATCGGTTGTGTCACGGGGTAATGTGAAAAAAAACGTTGCCCCCTCATTGACTTTTCCCGAGGCCCAGACACGGCCGCCGTGACGGTGTACGATCCGTTTCACGATGGCCAGGCCGACGCCTGTACCGGGGAAATCCTCATCTCCGTGCAAGCGCTGGAAAACGCCGAAGAGTTTGTCCTTGTAGCGTTCATCGAAGCCCTGGCCGGAATCACGAATGGAAAAGACGATTTCTTTTTTCTTTGGCACCGCGTCTATGAAAATTTCCTTTTTTTCAGATTTTGAGCTGTATTTCAATGCATTCTCGATTAAATTGCGCCACACCTGCTTGATCAGGTTCGGATCGCAATGTACCCGGGGCATGGAAGCGACGGTGAAATCGAAGGATCGTTTTTCCTTATCGTCGGCGACTTCATTGTACATGGAGCGGATCAGGGCGGCCATGTCCACCGCCATCAAACTCATTTCCTTGCGGGAGGTGCGGGAAAGGTTGAGGAGGTCGGAAATCAGGCGATCCATCTGGTTCGCGCTGGCGCGGATTGTCTCGATAAAGCGTTGCCCCTCACTGTCCATTCTGTCGGCGTAATCCTCCTCCAGGAAGCGGGAATACCCGTCAATGGCTCGCAATGGTGCCCGCAGGTCGTGGGAAACGGAGTAGGAAAAAGCTTCCAGTTCATTGTTGGAATCCTGGAGCTTGCGGCGCTCTTCCTTGAGGGCTTTGGTCGTGAAGTTGAGGTCTTCCACCATGTAGAGCATGGCCTGCTTGCTGCGGTCCAGTTTGGTGACTTTTTGCCGAAGTTCCTCGGTGCGTTCAGCCACGGTCAGCTCCAGCTGATTTTTCAAATAGCGTAACTCGCCGGTGCGACGCCGGACTTCCCGGCGCAGGAGCAGGATCGTTATGCCGCCCGCCATGATAAAGATGAGTACGGCGATTATTATTACGGTCCTCACGAGCCGTTTCATTTGGTCACGGGATTCATGGCGGGGACCGAACCAATTGCTGCGGATATCTTCGTAGGTATCGTTGGCGATGACGATGGACAAGCCTTCGTTCAGGCGATCCAGCAGCGCTTGGTCCCCCTTGCGTACGGCGAAGCAGAAATCCTGGCGGAATCGGGGCAGCTGCAGGTCCAGTACCTGGATGGAATCGATCCCCATGCTGCGAAGCAGATTCAGCCCCATGATGCGTTGGGTAACCACCGCGTCGTGGCGGCCCTCTGCCAGCTGCCGGAACGCCTCTTCAAACGTATGCGTGGTGACGATGCGTTCCGATATGGCGTACCGGCGCAGGAGCTCTTCGGCGTTATCGTCTTTCATTACGGCGATTTCCATCTTTTTCAGGTCGTCCAGGGAGTGAATGTCCCGGGTTCCTCGACGTACGAACACCGCTCCATGGAGAGAAAGGTAGGGCATGGTGAAGTCGAACAGAGGCTCCCGCTCCGGAGTACGTCCTACCAGGGGCAGGGCGTCGAGCCGTCCCTCCACCAGATCCGTCATGATGCGAGACCATATACCGACCCGCATGCGCACGGTCAGCCCGGCGGCACGGGCTGCTGCATGGAAAAGCTCGACGGCGAAACCCGCGGGGTCTCCGTTTTCGTTCACCATGCTGAAGGGGGGGTAGTCGGGTTCCGCGGCGGCGGTAATGACTCTGGCGTGCGGGCGTTCCCGCGCCGAAATGTCCGTGTCACCAGCGCAAGCCGGACCGGCGTTCGCCAGCAGGCAGATCAGCAGAACCGGCACAAGTCGGATATCCCTCTTCATCGGCCTTTGCCCTTGAGTCGGTCGATTTCATCACGCAATTCCTTCATGCGGATTTCACGATCGATGGTGGCGTCGTGAAAGCGCTCCAACTCAGTCAATCGTTCACGCAATTCGCGGGTTTTTTCCTCTACCAACGTTTCCAACCGGTTTCGGTGTTTTCCCAACTCACTTTCCGCCTCCTTGCGTTTGGTGATGTCCGTGATGAATCCTTCCAGGTGGGAGAGGTTCCCCTTCTCATCGAAAACCCCCCGGCCCCGCTCCCAGACCCAGCGGATGGCGCCGTCCCGCCGCCGGATCTGGTATTCGATTTCCACCGCTTCGCGGCGGGGGAGTTTTTCCTGCCAGATATTCCAGATGTCTTCACGTTGTCCCGGCAGGATCAAATCGTTGTAAGAGATTTTCCTGTTTTCCACAAGATCCTCCGGGGGATATCCGGTCACTTCCAAACAGCCTTTGCTGACGAAGTTCATGGTCCAGTTCCGGTCGTTCCGGCAGTGATACACCATGCCCTTGAGGTTTTGCAGCAAAGTATGGTAGCGCTCATATTGGGTTTGCAGGGTTATTTCCGCGCGTTTGCGTTCGGAAATGTCCTGGATCGTGGCGAACAACCGTGTGGCTTTGCCCCGGCTGCGCTTGAAAATCCCCCGGGTGCGTACGAATATGATCGTGCCGTCCTTGCGTTGCAGCCGGTGTTCGAAGGGAGGCAAATCTTCGTTTTTCGACTCGATGCCCCTTTGCAACCAGCGGGTGAAGGCTTCCCGGTCATCCGGGTGGAGCAGCCGGTTGTTCAGGATGTCCAGGTCAATCCGGTCATCTTTAGAGTATTGCAGCAGATCGTACAAAGCCTGGGAAAATGTAATTTCTCCGGATTCCAGGTTGTAGACGAAGTCTCCCATGCCCGCGATGCGTTGCGCCCGTACCAGTCTTTCGCGGCTTTCCCAGAGGTTGATTTCCGTTTCCTTCAGCCCGGTGATGTCGCTGTAGATGGCCACGATTTCTCCGGCTGGCAGTTTGTAGACGAAGTTTTCCCGCCACGCCGTTTTATTCGCGTCCCGGTATACAACCGGGGGGAGGTGTTCCGCCCGGCCCGTCCGCCAGACCCGTTTGAATACGTCCAGCAAACCCATCTCGGACACTCCGGGAAAGACCCGGGAGATCCGCTCGCCGATGAGTTCCGCTCGCGGGATTCCCTCCAATTTCTCCGCCGCGGCGTTTACGTCCACGAA
>Ga0272442_10006882_pt1 | contig 14815 bp, 7 predicted proteins | sample SSMForm2O_FD_200262 | JGI IMG/M metagenome (GOLD analysis project Ga0272442, IMG submission 200262) | Marine sediment archaeal communities from Little Sippewissett salt marsh, Falmouth, MA, United States - SSM-Form-2O | ecosystem: Environmental > Aquatic > Marine > Wetlands > Sediment ...
TCCCAATCATACAATAAGACCAGAAATTATTTTAAATTAATTCGTTGAAAATTTTTTCTCGCAAAAAAAAGTTTGCAGCTAAAAAACTTTCAAGCCCTGCATAAAATTGAGTTCCTGCATAGAATTGGACAGACGATGTATTTTCAACCAGAGAACCGAGCTATGGGTGGACTACGGAACTGGCGGGACAGGGGAAGCAGCAATTCTTCGGCGTTCAGTTTTCTTTCAGTAGTTTTTCATATTTCAGGTTTCCTTCCTGCACCCTGACTTTTCCTCTACCCGAGTCCCGGAAAACCTGGACCCTTCAACATAGCAAAAAACATAACCTGAAAAAGTCCTTTCCAAAAGTAGACAGAGCAAAAAAGTAGGCAACAACACAATAAAAAAAGCACACATAAAAAGGCACCAAAGAACAAAAGAACGAAAAAGCAGATCAATAAAAAAGCATAGAAAAAGCACAGAAAAAGAAGTAGAAAACAACTGAAGAAGAAGAAGAAGAAGAAGCCCGAGAACGCTGCACCCATTTACTGTATCCCCAATACAGCCGCTTCGAAGATATGCGCCCCCGTGCATATGGATACGAAGCAAGATCAGAGTCCTCAGGCATTTCTTTTTGTGTCTGATTTTTCCCCTAGTCTAATTTTTCCCTATTTCTCTCCCAGTTCCAATTATACAATTATATTGGAAATTATTTTAAATTAATTGATTGAAAATTTTTAATCGCACGAAAAAGTTTTCCCCAAAAAAAGTTTCGAACCCTGCATAGAATTGGACATGACACGTATTTTCAACCAGAAACACCAACTTCCAAAAACTGCCCGCGATGGCACAAAAATTAAGTACCATAAATAAGGTATAGCTAAAAGCCTTCAAGCAGCCTTCAGGCGGCTTCAGGCAACCATCAAGCAACCATCAAGCGCAGTCCTGTAGGGTAGTGGTCAATCCTTCGGGCCTTTGGAGCCCGGGACAGCGGTTCGAATCCGCTCAGGACTATTAAATATTAAAAAATATATTAATTTTCAACAGATGATACGTTGATAGGGGCACATGAGTTAAAAATATTAATTACTTTTTGAAAATTTATTATATAAATCCATTTTTAATTGAATATTCCCCTAATATCCGTTGAAAATTTACTTTCTTCATATAATAAAGATCCAGATTTTGCTGGTTTTTTTATGCTTAAATCAGTTCTGGAAATAACATTCATTTTTTGAGGAAGAGGGGTCAAGTCCAATGCTTGAAACAGTTCATTCCATTCACACTTATGTAATCGAAAATCATTTGAATCTTCCATACGTACATAGCGCAAAAATTGAGATGGATCTAGAAATTTTGCGATTACTTCTAAACGATCTTGCAGTTTTTTGTCTTTGATTTTTCTTTGTAACCGCGTTTGCTCCTGTTTAAGGTTTGCCAGTTTTTTTGTATCCCTAGGATTAGGACACGTTATTAATTCTTGTTCAATTTGGGACAATTTGGATAAATACGGAGCAATTTCAGAATCAATTTTATTTTGTAGTTGAACGCCAGCAGTAACAGGGTATTCATCGAGATCCACACTTTTGAAGTTTTTTACCAGAAGATCAGGATCCCTTAATTGTGCAGATAAATGAAATTTTTGTGCATCATCTAAAGGTTCAGGCGTCGACCTAGACCTTACGAGACTTTTTAAGAAGTCATTGTCCATCCGATATTCAATATCAATTTTCACAAGATCTAAATTTATGACTTTATTAAAGTCCAATACAATGCAATCACCCTCATTATACACAGCATCATCAACAATCTCAAACCTTGGCTTTAAACTGTAAACTTTTACATTATAAACATCATTAAGATCAAATCTTTTCTCATGTTTAATCAGCTTGAGGACCCAGTCAACAAAATGATGTTCTACTTCGATGTTTATTGTATGTGTCCCAATGTTTCTTTTGCAATCGACATGCAAACTTTCGTGTTTATCACCTTTGAACCACTCCGAAACTTCCTTAGCAGTATCAAGGAGATCTTTTGTGTCGCGCACATAATTAACCATCAACACATACCCTCTCAATTTTTACAAAATCTTTAACAGGTATTAAGACGTTTTCATCGCTTTCAATTATTGTTTCAAAAGGTGTACCTTCATTACTGTTCTTATGGACTGACCCTTCTTTTTCCAATATGTTAACATAGTAAATAATTCCTTTAATATGACTGACACCTTTTGGAACATTCAAGTGAAGAAAAGGAACATCTAAAAAAACCCGATCTGCAGCTGATGCCTCCAAATAATCCAAAAGAGGTCTTATAATTGAATCTTTTATACTTTCATGCTTTTTTGCTGCATTATTCACTACAGATTGAATAGCCCTTTGAAATTCTACATCTGGTTTAACTTTTTCAAACTCAACTTCAATTATTCCTTCCAATTTTGTTTCGGATATAAGATTGGAATTTTGTGTTTCACTTAAAACAACCTCAAAAAAAGAATCATATTGTGGATATATTTTTCTAAGTTCCATTAAACCCTCTCTCAAAGAAAAAAGAAATTGTTCGATTGCATTCTTTATTTCAGGGAGAAGTTCGAAATTAACCTCATTATCAACATCAGGATGTATATCCACAAATACTGTTGTTAATCCTTTGAATTTAATTTCCATAGGAGGTTCTTCAAAAGGCAATTTTATTCTTTTTGGTAATTTACTTACTTCCAAAATGGTTGAATACAATATTCGATGCTCTTCTAAAGAAACTACCTCACCACTATCTAATTCGAAAGTAACTTTTAAGCTTGATTCTTTAAAAGGATCACCAGTTAGAGAAGTTTTAAGAACTCCTCCAAAATAATGTTTCGTTTTCAAGTCCTCTTTTTTAATTACCCTATCTTCCGTTGAAAAATCTTCTATAACATTATGATATTCAGTAATTTGTTCAAAACCATCAAACTCAATAATTATTTTTATAACATCGTCTCTTTCCCAAATTAGATAGAAAGGAACTTCTTCTCCTTGCACAATGTCTTTAGATAGATAAAGCTTGAAAGTTTCTTTATCCATATTTCCACCAACAGTTGATATATTAGATACAGAAAATGACAATCTATAGATATGTTTACCATAATTTTTGAGATAATTGTTAATGAGGGATTATTAGTTAACCAGCAAAGCATGAACAAACATTAAATTTCTTTATGTTAGTTGAACCATATTTAACAACAAATGTGTTTAAAATATATAAACAGTAAAGATTAATAGCTCAGAGTAGTCCGAAAAACACCAATGTTTGGCAGTTTGTATATAAAGAATGCATAAACAATTATAAATAAGATCAAAAATTAATCGAAAGAACCGCCAGGCAAGCTGGCGGAGGCTCTCTGCAATCATCACAGAAAAAAACCTTTTCGGGATTATCTAAAGCATTATGCAAAGCCAAAAAGTAAAAAAATTGCAGCAAAGTAGCTGCAATCAACCGTTTATTAAATTTGTTTTGCTCTCATTCCCTTTTTTTAAATACACAGAATAAAGCAGTAACGACTCCAAGCGCAAGCATAAAACCAAAACCCGGAGTGCTTTCCGGTTTTTCTTCAGCCCTTGGCATTTCAACATCTGATGAAGTATTTACCGAAGCATCAGAGTCACCCTTTAGGGGGACGATATCCGAAACTTCAGAGCCGGAGCCGGAAACTGCCACACCATCTGCTATTATTGAGAAAGGTGAGAAACCTGGAGTTTTTGCTTCAAAGTAGACGCAGATTTCATCCTCGCTCACCTGGCTAGTATCAAGTTCTGACCAGTTCCCTTCATTATAGCGCCATATGCTAACGGATTCCAAATCAGAACCCTTTTCTTCGAGCCAGGCTTTTTCCACCTTAAAACCTATAACTCCGTTTTCTATGTTTTCAGGGGTTGCAACCCCATTTCCAACCCAGATGTTCAGGTTCTTGTAGACGGCACCGGCAGGAAGTTCAGAAACCAGTTCGGACTTACCCTTCAACATCTCAACAATGGTTGTTGTCTTTCCCAGGGTCCTTTTTGCATCGAAACCCACGAATTCCAGGCAGGTTACTCCCTGAGGGAACTGGAACTCAACATGCGTTCCGTTTGCAATGAACTGCTGAGAAAGTTCCTTTACCTCGACGTTACTCTGAGGTTCGGGAGAACCACCGCCTCCACCGCCGCCGGAAGAGCTGCTAGAGCCACCGGAACCACCGGAGCTGCCACTTGAAGAAGCTATTGAAAAAGAAGTGGAAAAAGTGGCAGGATTTCCTGCGTTATCGAAGACAGTGACTGAGGCTTTGTGGGTCCCGGCACTCAGGCCCGTTGCGGTATAACACAGGTAGCTGCCCGTAAGCTCCAGATTATCACCGGAGCTTACTTCCTTGCCATCAAAACTAAACTTTATCGAGCTTGCATTGATTCCTGTCTGCACATCAGCATAATCGAACCCTACATTAACAGATGTTGTTCCCCGGGCAAACCCTGCCCCGTTTACCGGGGTTACACTTTCAAGCACGGGAGCTACTGAATCATCCGCAATCGCCGCAAAAGTTGAGAAGTGCACAACCTGCGTAACCCAGCAATTGATTCCGTTTATTTCCCTTATTTCAGTATCAAGAATCTCCCATGTGTCTTCCGGGGAATTATAGTAGCGGATTGAGACATCTTCAACCTTAATATCTGAAGGCAAATCTGTTTCGTTCACCGGGATAGCGATTGTCGCATAAGAGAGATTCTCATTCAGGAAAGTACCGGGTTCAATATTGATGAAATAAAACCCTATGCTCCCCTGGCTTACATTTACCATTGGGGCACTGCTTTCAGTGAGAATTACAAAATCTTCAATATCTTTTGTTGTATTGAAAATAATAGAAGTTCCCGTATTCTCGTTAAACAACGAAGCATTTCCTTCTAAAGTCCTGATTGTTCTCAGGAGGGCTTTCAAACTGCCCTCTCCCCTGTTTCCTGCAAGATCCGTACCACTCATATCAATAGTGTATACCTCACAGTCCAGCGGGATAAAACCGTACCAATTTCTGTGGTCTGGCTCAACCATCACTGGCTCAACTGCAACCGGCTTTCCATTTACTTTTACATCAGGATTTTGGCCAAGCGTTTCGCTGGAACTTATTTTTATTCTTCCGTGAGTGTCATTGAACTTTGTGACCCGGGCGGATAAGCCTGGGCTATTTCTGTCCAGTACCGAAACAGCAGGCAGCATTGTAGAGTTGATGTTTCCTGCGGCATCTTTAGCAGTTGCAGTCACAAAATATTTCCCATCATCGGGGAAGGAAGAAAGATCAAATGTTGCAGTCCAGTTCCCATCGATAAGTTCCGCATTTAATACACGCTTAAAACATGTAAAATCGGAACTCAAAGTGAATATAGCTTCTTCAGCGTTTCCGGGTGTGCCTGATGCGGAGGCTTTAACTTTCAGGGTTGAATTAGTATACACATCCAGACCTGTTGATCCCGTACCTTCCAGGCTTTCGATATTGACAACCGGTTTATCGTTATCGACATCTACGGAAACATTGATTGAAGCCCTGTTGTAAAGGGCATCAATGCTGCTTACAAACAGGCGATACTCCCCACTTGGAACAGGTTCATCAGAAAGATCGGATGCGTCCCAGGAAAATTCATAATTAGCTCCATTTGCAAGCTGAACTGTAACTGTTTCATTAAGAATTTCATTATTTGAAGCATCCCTGATGACAAATAGTGTTGAACCGGGATTTGCATCGCCGCTATTCAGGACGATAGTTACCGGATTGTTGATGCTGATATGTTCCACAGGTACGGCACAAATATGTACATCCGGCTTATCGTTGTCCACGGTTACGGAAAGAGTTACATAAGCGCTGTTTCCGGAGGTGTCGGTACTGCTTAAGGTAAGGAGATACTCCCCGCTAGGTACACCCTGACCGGAAGAATCGGTTGCGTTCCAGATGTATTTGCAATTTGCTCCGTTTGCAACCCGGTCCGTAATGGTTTCATTCATTACATAGGCACCCGAAGAATCCTGAATTAAGACTTCCGTAGAGCCCGGATGAGCATCAGAGCTGCTTAAGAATAAAGACACCGGCCGGTTAATACCTATAAGTTCTCTCGAAGCCGCATATATGTTTACTTCCGGAATCGTGTCATCAATAACGCTTACACTTGACGAAACCGGCTCTGACCAGACTCCTTCGTCATCTTTTACACTGAAATAAACTGTATGCTCTCCAAAAGAAAGCCGGGAACTCTGGAAACTGGCATCCGTGCTAAGCAAACCATCGATATCCGAAGTCCAGTTATAAGCAGTTACGGAACCCTGGGCATCCGTTCCCGAACCGCTGAAACTCAATAAACTCCCCTCGGAACAGGGATCGGGGCATATGGAAAGGATTTCGGCTAATGGAGGCTTATTTTCAATGCTAAATGTAGTTGAAACAGGTTCGGACCAGACATTTGCATCATCTTTTACCCTGAAGCTGATAGCGTGGGTTCCCGGAGATAGATTATCAATACTAAAAGTATCAACATCGCTTAACTTCCCATCAAGGCTTGAAACCCATTCGCAGGCAGTAATCAAGCCATCGGGGTCACTCCCGTGACCGGCGAAAACAATAGAATCACCTTCAAAAGGAGACTCGGGAATGTAAGTATCTATGAAAGCCTTCGGAGAAGGGGTGTTTGTAAAGGCTTTAATGCAAATGCTGGTATTTTCACATATATCGGAAAAATCCATCCAGGACCCTCCATCCGAACTCAGGTAACTTTCACCGGGATTTGCTGTTGCCTTGCTGCTGCTGTGAGATCCCAGAGGTTTTTCGACTGCCGCAAGATAAGAATAATCCGGGTCCGTGAATTTAATCACGATTGAGTAATCCTGTCCGGATTCAAGGGGAATAGAGCTATCGATGTCTACGGTATGGTATCCCGCATACTCAAAAGTGCCCGAAGAAGAGTATACAGGCCCACCGGAATCAAGAGGTTCTCGGTCTAGGCTTCTATATATGTACAGTTCATACTCTGTCATTTCATCTGTTGTGTAGAAACTGACAGCTTTCAGGTATTCATTTGAATTTGCCATAAAAACGTTTGCAGCCCACGTGGTATCTCCGCCATATCCGTATGCGGTCACATATCCGAACGGGTCGTACTGATAGATGTTATCATAGTTGTCCGCGTCTTCAGCGTTCATAAAAACGGAATTTATACCATATCTCCCAATATACGGGTCGTAGTAAGAAATGTAGAAATAACCGTTGTCTCCATATCCAGTTCCCCAACTATTTTTGGCGATAAATGCCCCGTCACCTGGAGGCGTAATCGAAAAATTGCTTTTGCTAAAATTATCGTCCCATCCTACAAGAGCAATTGCATGACCTCCCTCTCCGCCACAATTACCGATATAATATGTAGAATAATACTCATTAAAACATTGCCAGTTCACCTCTATAGACGTGTATATAGCCCCGTATTCCATCAAAGCCCTTTTCAAAACTTCATTATCATGCGGGTCCCCCTCGTATCTATCAGGAAGAAATATTGCCTCCTGGACATGTTTTCTTTCGGGAAGATTTACATCAGAATAAATTGAAGTGTCATTATAAGGATCGTCGGATTCGTAAACTGGTCCAGTCCAGCGCGCCAGGTAAGCCAGGGCCATTAAACTATTTCCTCCCTCATCGGAAGCACGGTCGAAGCCATCGGAATAATTATAGCTCAGACGGTTTTTCATATTATTTTCAGAAAAATCGTATACACCATTTGAAATTGTGCAGGATTCAAGCGAAGCATACGAAGCAAAAGTCCAGCAACTGCCTGCAGTGCCCTGATCTTTTACAGGGGTTACTCTCCCTTCATCACGAAGGTCATAAGAAGATTGCAAGACCGGAGAATCGGATAAAAATAGGTTTGTGTTATTTGTGATGGATATTTCAGTTTTGTCTATATGAGAATTGTCAACAGGAGAAGGAATTACCCCATTTTTGAAATAAAGGCTTTTTATTGATTCATTTTGGTTTTCCGGAGAATCAACCAGAAAAAGGTCAGGGTTTTCATACTGTTTCAGTTTTTCTTGATATTCAATAAATTCGGGATTTAGCGGTGCAATCAGCGGTTCTGCTTTTGTGAAATTATTTTCTTCTAATAAGCTGTTGCTCATAGATTCTGCAAAAGCAGGAACTGCCAAAAAAAACAAAAGGAAAGTAAATACAAGTATTCTAGCAAATTTCATAAGTATCCACCAATTTGGAGCTAAAATCTTTGGCAAGTATATCAATATATAGGCGTTCGAAATACCATTTTAACATTGCGAATACAACCTTTTAACGGCACATATAAAGTTTGGAGATTAACTCAATACATTAATTAACACAATGTATTAAAGTACAAAGAGAAGGCAGAATATATAAAAATACTTTCACGCAAAAATTTGTCCAGGCTGCAAATATTCAATTTAAACAAAATAATGAAGAGAGAATATTTTATTAAAATATTTATTAAGTATCTGCCCCGGGCTATAAACAGAGTCCATCCAAATAAAAAATCCATAAATAATTTAATTAATAAGTAAGATGTTAAACTTCAGTTTTATTTTTACAACAATATTTCAAAAAATAAAAAGAGAGAAGCATTTACAATAATTAAAGAAAAAACTTTCAGGGTTAATCAGGATTTTATACATCAAAATCAGAACAAAATGTATACATTCAGAAAACAGCAAATGAAATTCTCTGAATAACAGGCACGAAGAAATGAAAGTACATGCAATAGTTTCACGCCAAACTGAAATGACGAAGGAGAGAACTTCCTGCCTCTTGAATTAAAAAAGGTCGTTTCAGGACATGCGGCATGTAACTCTTGACCGCGAAACTCTTAACCACATATCCTGTTGCTTAGAGATTTCCATCTGGCGATAGTATTTTTCAAAGCCTTTGTTGTCTATCGCCTCTTCAATTAGTCGTTCAATTAGTATATTTGGCAACCATTAGAGCCACTAGAACAATTGGGAACCGGTAGAAAATCAGGTTTTATTCCCGGATTTTTGTTCGTAAATTATCGCATCCCAGTATTTTTCAACTCTTTCTGCAGCAAGCATGGCTCCATTAACTTTAATATCCTCATTTATTCTTCTACAATGGGTGGGGTATTGACTTTTTTCGTATTCAGGACATTGACTGCATTCTCCGTAACACAAAAATTCCATTACACTAACTCCTTTGGGTTTTTTAATTTATGGGGTATTTAATAAATCCAGTATATTCACATACGTTATAAGTATATTCATTTATATTAGAAATTTTTTTTATTAGACGCCGGAGGACTCCTTTCGGAGCAAAAACCACTAAACAAATCTCGGGCCGCTGATGAAGGTATTACACTCAGAAAGGTAGCACAATCCGAATGAAACAACATTAACCGGAATGATCCAGAATGAACCGGCATGGAGCAGAGACTCCAAAAGAGTAAACCATGCTAAAAAAGAGAAAACTATGCTAAAAAAAGAAAAGTATGCTAAAAAAAGAAAAGTATGCTAAAAAAAGAAAAGTATGCTAAAAAAAGAGAAAACTATGCCCGAAATGAGAAGCTTGAAGTAAAAAAGCCAGATATAGGGGTGATCCATAAGGATCTTCAGCAATTGAATGAAGTCCCGTACCCATCAAGTTGTACGGCTTCCCCATCCCTTTGTTTCTCCACCCCTATGGATCAATTAAGATTATGTATTGGATAATATAAATCCATAGCGATAAAATATATATTTCTTCAAGTAGTCCTGCTGCATTGAGTTTTAGGGAAAGGAATCCCATATTAGAGACGCCCCCATAATAGGGGCAAAACCATATTCGATAAAATTCAAATTATATAAACGAAGAGTGGCTATATATTCTCTGGAAAATCGTTTCCGGAAAGAATCCTTGAGGGGGGAAGAGGATTAGTGCCTTATCGATATCCGAGGACTCGGGACCTGAAGAACTTGAGGCAATAGCAGTTGCGTTACATTCCCTGATAGGGCTTCCCACAACCATCCGAAGTCTCAAGCGTAAGGGGCTCAGGCTGGAAGACGGGGAAATCCTTGACAGGGACTATACCGGGCCCGTACTCGAAGAGGTGCTCAGGACAGGCAGGACCATCCGGGAGGTCCCCATGGAGGGCACTTACAGGTGCAGGAACGTGGTTGTGTCTCCCATCTTTTCGGATGATGGAAAGGTTATTGCGGCAGTGGGGATCGTGGACCTGATTTCCCTCCTTGAAATGCAGGAGATAATCCGGACCGTGATAAGCAACAGCCCTGCGGTGGTATTCCTGTGGAGAAATGAAGAAAACTGGCCTGCGGAGTTCGTTTCGGAAAACGTGGGCAAGTTCGGGTACACGGCAGAAGACTTTACTTCAGGAAGGGTCCTGTACGGGGAAATCATCCACCCGGATGACCTGAAGAGGGTTGAAGAGAACCTTGAAGAGCGGATCCGGGAAGGAGCTGTTGACTTCAGCATGGAGTACAGGATCTTTACGAAAGCCGGGGACCTGCGCTGGGTGAGCGAAAGGACTTTTATCCAGCGGAACCCGGAGGGAGAAGTAACCCACTTCCAGGGGATCGTCCTGGACGTAAGCGACCGGAAGGAAAGCGAAGAAGCCCTTAAAAAAGCTCTTGAAATGCAGGAGTTGCTGAAGACCATACTCAACAACAGCCCGGCAGTGGCTTTTCTGTGGAGAAACGAAGAAAACTGGCCTGCAGAATACGTTTCGGAAAACGTGACCAAATTAGGGTACAAGGTAGAAGATTTCACCTCGGGAAAGGTGCTTTACGGGAACATCATCCACAGGGATGACATCGGGGAAGTCGTTGAAGCCCTTGAACGCAACATTGCGGAGGGAAAGGACTCTTTCGAGATGGAATACAGGATCTTCACCGGAGACGGGAAAATGCTCTGGGTGGATGAGAGGACCTTTATCCAGAGGGACGAGGAAGGCAAAGCTACCCACTTCCAGGGCCTGGTTGTTGATATTACCGAAATAAAAGAAACCCGGGAAATGCTTGAAATCCAGAGGGAACTGGGGACAGCCCTTGGCACCACATGGAGCCTCCAGTCCATGCTCAACCGGGTCCTGGACGACTGCATGCAGATACGCGGGATCGATGCAGGGGGAATATATCTCAAGGACGAACTCCTGGACCGGATAAACCTGGTAGCACACAGGGGAATTTCCCCCGAGTTCAAAAGAAAAGTTTCCAGATACGGAGTGGATTCCAGGGAGGCAAAGCAGATCTGGACTGAAAAGCCCATCTATTCCCTGGACTTTTATTCCGAAGAAATGGCTGATGAAATCGAAAAGGAAGGAATCACAGCCGTTGCCGTAGTTCCCATGAAATACAAAGGAGAAATCATAGGCAGCCTGAACTTTGCATCCCGTACCCTGGACAAAATACCCCCGAATATCCGCAACTTCCTTGAAAACGTCGCCCTCCTGGTAGTAAACCATATTGCTCCGATCAGCATCCAGGCAGAACTTTCGTGAAAGACCGGAAAACGGGGTATGGATAGCTTATAGACATGTGAAAACAAGAGAAAAAGAAGGAAAACAGGAGAAAAAAGGAATATTTGGGGAGATTAGTGAACTGAAGTTCACCTGCTTCCTGCTCCAATCCCTGAATTTGAAAGAACCCTTGCCAGGAAATATGAATGACGGAAAGCAGCTTTTACTCAAACCGGAACCTTACTTATCCTTCCCGCATATTCCTCAGGACCTCCCGTAAAGCCGGCCTTTTTCCGTACATAAGGAGGTAAGCCCTGAAGAGGCGGCTTGAGAATATGATTACGCCCTGGATAGAGAGCATCAGGATAAACAGGCTTGCTGCTATCTGGTAAAAAGGCACATCCGTAGACCCGATCCGCACCAGCATGGCTACTGGAGAGGTAATTGGGAAAAGGGAGAGGAAAACTGCAAGGGGGCTGTCGGGTTTAGTGAGAAGGAGCTGTATGAAGACGAGGGGGGCTGCGGCTGCGAAAGTGAAGACCCCGGCTACCTGCTGGCTTTCCTGGAGGGAAGAGGTCATGGCACCGACTGCAGCCATGAGGCTTGCGAAGAAAAGGTAGCCGAAGAGGAAATAGACCACAGCCAGGAATAGGAGGAAAGGGTCAAGGTTAAGGGGCAGGGCGTACGAGGCCCCGAAGGCGACTGCGGAGATCCAGACCATGATTTGCAGGAGGCCGACTCCGCCCAGGCCCAGGACCTTGCCGGTCAGGAGTTCGGTGGGGGTTGCGGAAGAGAGCAGGACTTCGATAACCCGGTTCTCCTTTTCTTCGGAAACCCCGCGGAGGAGGTATCCTGATGCCGAAAAAATGCTGAAGAAGAGCAGGACGGCTGTAAGGAAGGGAAGGCCCAGGTCGCCCAGGATATCCGCAATGCCCTGCTCGTCGGCTTCCCCGCTCTCCCCGATGTTGAACAGCTTTATGTTGACCGGGTCCTTGACCCTCCGGAGCACGGCTTCGTCCACCTCGTCCTGCAGGAGGGAGGTGACAACGATATCCGAAAGGTCTGCGGCAAGGTCAGCCCTGGGGACAGGGACTCCTTTTTCGGAAACGTAAAGTTCGATTACCCCGGTCTCCAGGAAGTCTTCGGGGATTACGATGTAGGAAGAAATCTCCCCTTCCCTGAGCGCCTTGCTGGCTTCAGGGCTGTCCTCGTACCTGACAAATTCTATTGTTGAGCTTTTCTCCCCGAAAGGTCCCACCGCAAACCCTCCATTTGTGACTTCCACGGGAAAGTCGAAAGAACCGGTACTGTCGACGTAACCTGCGCTCTGGTCCTCCGAAGGGGTCATGCCTGCAAGCAGGGCAGGGACAAGGGTAATCCCGGCCAGGAAGACCGGGAAAATGAAAGTCATGAATAGGAATTCCTTGCGCTTCACAGTTTTGAGGAACTCGTGCCTGGCAACCGTAAACGCCTTTCCTGAAAATTTATTCACTGGCGTTGGCCTCCACCGTTTCAATAAAAATCTCATTAAGGGAAGGGAGAGACTGCTCGAAACGCAGGACTTCGACCCTACTGACAAGCTCCTCCAGGATTGCCTGCGTACTCACACCCTCCTCAGGGAAGATTTCCACGAACTTTTTATGCTCTTCTTCGTGCTCCACAATTATCCTGACCCCGGAGATTCCACGAAGCAAGCTCAGAGCATCAGCTTCCAAATTACCTCCTGCGTTAACTCCTGAGTTCGCGCCGGCGTTAACTCCTTCTCCATAGACTGTACCGATTCCTGTGCCATACTCCGGGCCATACTTCGAACAGTGCCCGGAATCAAGCCCTTCGCCATATCCTGCAAATTCTACAAGCAAGGAATTTTTCCCGCGCTCTTTCCGGATCCCTTCCACACTGCCGTAAAGCACGCTTCTTCCCCTGTCGACCACCAGGATCCGGTCACAGAGTGTCTGGGCCTGTTCCATCATATGAGTGGAGAGGATGACCGTCTTGCCGGAATTCCTGTACTCGATAATCCGCTCCTTGACAGTCTTGGTGCTCAAAGGGTCAAGCCCCGAAAAGGGTTCGTCCAGGATGACAAGGTCCGGGTAATGGATAATTGAAGAAAGAAACTGGATTTTTTGCTGCATCCCTTTGGAAAGCTCTTCAACCTTCTTTCCCCTGTGCTCATAAAGCCCCAGGGACCGCAGCAGGGACTCTGCATTTTCATGAGCCTGCTTCCCGGAAACGTTCTTGAGCTGCGCAAGATATACCAGCATATCGACAAGTTTTGTTTTCCGGTACAGCCCCCGTTCCTCCGGGAGATAGCCTATCCTGTCCTTTCCCGCAGGGTCCAGGGACGCCCCGAAAACCCTGATCTTCCCCGAATCAGGCCTGATAATGTCCAGGAGCATCCTGATAAGCGTGGTCTTCCCGGCCCCGTTTGGCCCGAGCAGCCCGAAGATCTCCCCCTTTTCAACGGAAAAGGAGATGTCCCTGATGATATCTTTTCCCCCGAAGGACTTTGACACTCCTTCAACTTCGACAACATGCATCCGATTAACTATATCCTCGTAGGGCAATAAAGTTAATTCAGTCAATTCAATCCGCAATACAAACAATATTCAGAAGAAAAAGATCCACGAAAAGATCCACGAAAAGATCCGGAAGAAAAAACCGACAAAAATCCATGACTACCAGAAGATCCAAACTAAAAATACCTTCAGGTCCGGTTCTCCAGGAGACAGACAATGCTCCCGAAACTAATAATCCACAACAGCATAAGCCTCGACTGCTCAATTACCGGCTTCGAAGCCAACCTCGAACTCCACTATGGCATCCTGAGAAGCTACAGTCCAGATGCCATGCTCGTAGGTTCGAACACCGCAAAAACCGGGATCGAACTCTTCTGTGAAGAAATCCCTCCCGAAGAGGAATCGGATTTCTTAAAACCTGAAATCCGGCCCGGAGACCCGCGGGCCTTCTGGCTCCTTGCAGATTCCCGCGGGACCCTGACAGGGCTGCTGCATATTTTACGGCGCTCCGAATACTGCAAGGACGTGATTGTCCTGGTTTCGGAAAAGACCCCTGCGGAATACCTCGACTACCTTAAAGAGAGGAATTACGATACCATCAGGGCAGGGGAAGCCCACGTGAACTACCGGGAGACGCTGGAGATAGCAAACGAACGCTACGGCTTCAAGCTCATCGTTTCGGACAGCGGCAGCACGCTGAACAGCATTTTGCTGGAACAGGGCCTGGCAGAAGAGATCAGCCTGCTTCTAAGCCCGGTACTGGTCGGGAAAACAGGGAAAAACATCTTTGGGAACATTGAAAAAAGCGGAATCGAGCTTGAACTTGTGAAAAACGAAAGGATGGAAGGA
>Ga0272442_10006883_pt1 | contig 14814 bp, 18 predicted proteins | sample SSMForm2O_FD_200262 | JGI IMG/M metagenome (GOLD analysis project Ga0272442, IMG submission 200262) | Marine sediment archaeal communities from Little Sippewissett salt marsh, Falmouth, MA, United States - SSM-Form-2O | ecosystem: Environmental > Aquatic > Marine > Wetlands > Sediment ...
ATTACGATCGAATCGATGACGGCAAGCAGGGGATCTTGAGGATCATGCTCAAGTATGACCAGGATGGCCGTTCCATTATCAACGAGATCCAAAGGACGAGCACACCAGGGCGCCGAGTTTATGCCTCCGTGGATCATTTACCACGCGTGTTGGGGGGCATGGGGATCGCGATTGTTTCGACGAGTAAAGGTGTCATAAGTGATAAAAGCTGCCGAGCAGCCAACGTCGGCGGCGAAATACTTTGTACGGTTAGCTGATGAGTCGTATCGGGAAAAAACCAATTGACGTCCCCAAAGGGGTCAAGGTTGAGCAAAAGGGCCTCAGTATCAAAGTCGAAGGTCCGCTCGGGAAACTGCAGATGGATCGTCATCCACGGATCAACGTTCAAATCGAGAGTTCCGGGGGGAAAATCCTTGTGGAGAACGATCGTCCCCGTGATCGCCAGAACCGGCAACTGCACGGCACGATGCGTGCGTTGATTGCCAATATGGTCACGGGTGTCAGCAGGGGTTTCGAGAAGAAAATGGAGATCTATGGGACAGGATATAGTGTCAAGGAGCAGGGCGGCAAGCTGGTGCTTCAGGTGGGCTTTTGTCACCCGGTCGAGCGCGTCATACCGAAGGGGTTAAAGGTAACGATTGAGACCGGTGCGACCCGGGGAAATGACGTTCCCGCGCGGTTTACTGTTTCGGGGATTGATAAGAGATTGCTGGGGCAATTCGCAGCGGATATCCGTAAAGTGAGACCACCCGAGCCTTACAAAGGAAAAGGGATCCGTTATGCCGGCGAACAAGTACGACGTAAGGTCGGCAAAGCATTTGCTTCCGGGGCGGCATAACAGAAATTTTGAATTGGGAATTGAGCATTGGGAATGGATAAAGTACAAAAAGCAGCTCTCCGGCGTAGATATCATATTCGGAAAAAGGTCTTTGGCACGCCGGACAGACCGAGGCTGTCCGTTTTTCGCTCGAACAAGCATATCTATGCCCAGGTTATCGATGATACGGCTGGTGCGACACTCGCGTCGGCCAGTACGAGATCTAAAAGTCAACCGAACAAATTGCCCAACGCCGGAAATATCAAAGCGGCTGAAATCATCGGTGAAGCCATTGCCAAGCAGGCACTTGGCGTTGGCATCCAGTGTGTTTGTTTCGATAGAAATCGATATAAATTTCATGGCAGAGTCAAGGCGCTTGCCGAAGCGGCAAGGAAAGCCGGACTGGTTTTTTGAAAAGACGAACGATAAAGTGTGGAGATCAAATTGGCAGTAGAACCCATTAAACCTGTTGAGGGCAAGAATCTCAAAGAAAATGCTGCTCCTGCTGTGCGGGCTTCGGAAGGAACCCGATTGTCAGATCAGGAAGAAAGGCCGTTGGAAGACACGGTCGTGAAAGTGTTTCGCTGCTCTAAAGTCGTCAAAGGTGGGCGGCGATTCAGCTTCGCGGCATTGGTTGTCGTGGGCGATCGCGCGGGCACGGTAGGCGTCGGCTACGGGAAGGCGAATGAGGTTCCGAGGTCCGTCGAAAAAGGTGTTAAAGACGCCAAGAAATCCTTGCATAAGATTCCTTTAGTGGGTCGTACAATTCCACACCGTATCAACGGTAGGTACAGAGCAACGAAGGTGGCATTAGTGCCGGCCAGCCCGGGTACCGGCGTGATTGCCGGCTCCTGCGCTCGAGCGGTTCTCGAATATGCCGGTGTTCAGGATGTGCTGACAAAAGTGTATGGTAGCACGTCAGCTAAAAATGTCGTCAAAGCGACACTGGATGGATTGTTGAAGTTACGTAACAAAGAAACGGTCGAATCTCTTCGCGGAGTCGTTGTTAACGTTTGACAGTGGACGATTGGTATTTGGGTGATTTCAATGTTGAATCATGAAATAACTTCCGTTGTGGGTAGGCATAAACGTCGTCACCGAATCGGCAGGGGGACAGGGAGTCGACGCGGCAAGACCTGTGGTCGCGGCCATAAAGGGGCCGGCAGCAGAGCCGGATCAACATCCGTGTCTCTCTCAGAGGGCGGACAAATGCCCTTGTTTCGCCGGCTGCCCAAGCGCGGTTTCAATAATCGGAAATTTGCAGTGCGCTGTGAGATCGTGAATGTCTGTCAACTTGAAAGATTTGAAGATGGCGCCACCGTGGGGATGGAGCAATTATCTGAGGCCGGTTTGATCGATAGCATGAAAAGCAGGGTTAAGATTCTCGGCAAAGGCGACCTGACCAAAAAGTTACAGGTGGCCGCTCACAAGTTCAGTAAGTCCGCCGAACAAAAAATTACGGCCTCCGGTGGTATGGCGAAAGTGGTCTGATTGTTATCTATGTATTATTGGACAGGACAAAAAACACAAACCACGAAATACGGGATATAAAACAATGCTTGGAACAGTGGTCAATATATTCAAAGTCCAAGATCTGCGGAACAAGATTGTTTTTACCGTTGCGCTGCTGATCATCTACAGGATTGGTTTCCATATCCCGGTTCCCGGTTTTGACTACCAGGTGGCTGAAGCGGCAACGCAGTCCGACACCCCGCTGGGTCGGGCGGCCGAATACATGCAGATGTTTACAGGGGGCACATTGAGCCGGAGCAGTCTTTTTGCGCTCGGGATTATGCCCTATATTACCTCCTCGATTATTTTGATGTTGTTGGGCGAAATCATTCCCGCTTTAAAGAAATTACGCCAGGAAGGCCAAACGGGCCATAAGAAGATACAGGAGTATACGCGCTACCTGACGGTCTTGATATGTATCGTTCAGTCGATCATGTTTATGAAGCTGCTGGGCGGCTACCAGCTTATCTATGCCGGCATGGAACGTCGTGCCTTGTTCATGGGGGTTTTCGGCATGACGGCGGGAACGGTCTTCCTGATGTGGCTCGGTGAGCAGATTGATGAATACGGTATCGGCAACGGTATTAGTTTGATTATTATGGCGGGAATTGTTTCCAGAATGCCGTGGGCGGTGTTTGATGTCTGGCAGAAAACAGATTTTACGGTGGTGGCGGCGCCCGGCCGATACGGCCCGGCCAAAATATTGTTTTTGTTGGCGGCTTTTGTTTTTGTCGTGGCCGGTGCGATACTGATTACGCAGGGCCAGCGCCGAATACCGATTCAGCAGGCCAAACAGATGCGCGGTCGGCGAATGTACGGTGGCCAGAGACATTATTTACCGCTCCGAGTCAATCACGGGGGGGTCATGCCGATCATCTTCGCATCGAGCTTTATGATGTTCCCGCCGATTATCATCGATCAATTAGCGAAGCGATTTCCCGAATCGGGATTTCTACTCACGTTGAATGGTGCGTTCAGCGGGAATGCCTACACGTATAACGTTTTATATATGTTGTTGATATTCTTGTTTGCTTATTTCTGGGTTACGGTGCAGTTTCAACCGAAGGAAATGGCCAAGAATCTGCGGGATTCGGGAAGCTTTATCCCTGGGTTGCGACCGGGACGAAGAACAGCAGATTATTTGGAAACCGTGATGACACGGATCACTTACTTTGGCGCTGCATTTCTGTCAATTATTGCTGTTGTGCCGTCCGTGATTGCACAATCCATGGACATTCCTTTTGGCGTGACCGCATTTCTGGGGGGCACCGGATTGTTGATCGTTGTGAGTGTCTCCCTGGACCTTGTTCAGAAAATAGAAGCGAATCTGCTGATGCGCAGTTACGAAGGTTTCAGTGGATCCGGTCGAATCAAAGGAGCGTATGGATGAGAATCGTTTTGTTAGGTGCCCCGGGAGCCGGTAAGGGAACGCAGTGTAAAAGTCTTGTGGCCCGATACGGCTTGCTTCATTTATCCAGTGGGGATATCTTGCGTCAGGAAAGGTCCGAAGGGACGGAATTAGGCAAGAAGGCACAAAGTTTTATGGATTCAGGGGCGCTCGTACCCGATGAGATTATCATCGAGATGATGGCTAAGGCCATCGAGAAAGCGCCGGAAGCCGGTTTTATACTGGATGGTTTTCCCAGGACGGTGAACCAGGCGATTGCCCTTGATGAGGCGTTGGATGCTCACGGACAGAAGATAGATGCCGTATTAAATCTGGAAGTGGATGATCGTATTATTGAAAAACGAATGACCGGAAGGCGAAGTTGCCCTCGGTGTGGAGCGGTTTACCATATTGAAAATATGAAACCCAAAACGGAAGGATTGTGTGATCACGACGGGGCTGAGCTTATTCAGCGTCCCGATGACAATCTGGAGGTTGTGGCCAAGCGGCTTGAAACGTATCACCAACAGACGGAGCCGTTGGTGGATTATTATAAAAAGGAGGGCATCGTGTCAGATTTCGATGCCAACAAGGCCCCCGATAAGGTGGCGAATTTAATTTTTGGGACACTGGATTCTCTATCTCGAGTATGAAACGCTTCAATTGGATTGAGTACGAATAACGAGGTAAGGACGACGAGATACGAAACTAAATGGCAATTACGCTTCGCAGTCGAAGAGAGATCGAGTTAATGCGTCGAGCGGGCGCTGTTGTAGCAAACGTTCTTTCACAATTAAAGGAAATGGCCGAGCCGGGGATGACCACCGCAAGGCTCGACACTATTGCTCTACAGATGGCGGTCGAGGCCGGGGCGGAGGCTTTGTTTAAGGGAGTCCGAAGTCCTGTATCGAACACGCCGTTCCCAGGGGCTATTTGCGCTTCAATCAATGAGCAGGTGGTTCATGGTATTCCCTCGAAGCATACGAAGCTTCGTGAGGGGGATATCCTGAGCGTTGATTTCGGCGTGAGACTTAACGGCTATTGTGGAGATGCTGCTATCACAGTACCGGTGGGTGACGTTTCAGAAGATAAACGTAGATTGCTGAATGTCACCGAGCATGTTTTAGGACTCGCGATTGAAAAATCGACCCCGTCCGTCAGATGGAGTCAGGTCGCCGCCGAGATGCAGCACTATGCTGAGTCGGCGGGGTTCTCTGTTGTCAGAGACTTTGTCGGGCATGGTATCGGCAGGGAAATGCATGAAGAGCCGAAAGTACCGAATTTTGTGAGCCGTGAGCTCCTGGACGATGATATTGTCCTGACTGAAGGGATGGTTTTGGCCGTCGAACCGATGATTAATGCCGGTTCCTGTGCCGTGCGTACATTAAAGAACGGATGGACGGTCGTTACGAGAGACGGCAAATGTTCGGCCCATTTTGAGCACACGATTGTGATCGTGGATGGAGGCTGTAAAATTTTGACGATTGTATGAGTCGCCAAGAGTGACGTACATTAATGAAAAGAAACGGAAGCCAAACAGGAAAACATGGCAAAGAAGGACACATTACGAGTTCAAGCCAAAGTGACTGATGCTTTGCCGAACGCGATGTTTCGAGTGGAGCTTGAGAGTGGACACAAAGTTTTGGCTCATGTTTCGGGTAAGATGCGTATGAATTTTATTCGGATTCTCCCGGGTGATACGGTTGTGGTCGAAATGTCGCCGTATGACTTAAATAGAGGCCGAATCGTCCTTCGGCATTAATTGCCGATTGAATGTGGGAATGAATCGTCATCGGTAAAAATAAAAGTGGCTGGCAGGTATGACCAATGAAGGTTAGAAGTTCTATAAAACGTATATGTGAAAATTGCAGGATTGTCCGTCGTAAAGGTGTTGTGCGCGTGATTTGTACAAATCCGCGACATAAACAACGCCAGGGATAGCTTTTCAGAGGTGGGCATGCCGCAACAGATAAGAGTCGAGAAGGAGTTAATATGCCGCGCATAGTTGGTGTTGACATCCCTGATGATAAGTCCATTTGGATTTCCCTGACTTACATCGTTGGCATTGGTAAACAGACCTCGAAGCTCATTTTGAAAGAGGCGGGTATCGATCAGAGCACGCAGGCCAAAAAGCTTAGCGAAGATGATCTTAGCCATATCACACAGATCATCGACCGTAACTACATTGTGGAAGGCCAGCTGCGCAGGCAGGTGTCGCAGAATATCGCGCGTCTGCGCGATATCAATTGTTATCGAGGCACTCGTCATCGAAGGGGTTTGCCTGTTCGGGGGCAGTGTACACAAACGAATGCACGTACGCGTAAAGGACCACGGAAGACCGTTGCAGGCAAAAAGGGTCTGAAGGAAAAACGCTAAGAAAATAGATTTTATAGGATCAATACGCTAAACGAGAGAGAGAATGGCAAAAAAGACAAAACGAAAAGTCAGGAAAAATATTGTCCGGGCCATTGTGCATATCAGAGCGACGTTCAATAATACACTGATTACGGTTACCGATTTGGATGGAAACGTGGTTTGTTCCAGTTCGGCAGGTTGTCTCGGTTTTAAAGGATCTCGGAAAAGTACGCCCTTTGCGGCTCAAAAGGCGGCGCAACGCTGCGCCAGTAGCGCGATGCGTAACGGCGTACGCGAGGTTGAAATCAGGGTTAAGGGGCCCGGTTCGGGGCGTGAATCGGCCATTTCCGCTTTACAGCAAGCGGGCTTGCGGATCGCCTCGATAGAAGATGTGACGCCGCTGCCGCATAATGGCTGTCGTCCTCCGAAACGAAGACGAGTATAACGGGTACCAATCATTTTGGGAGATACGAAAAGAAGATGGGACGTTACTTGGGTTCATCTTGTAAACACTGCCGTCGCGAAGGCATGAAACTGATGCTCAAAGGCATCCGGTGCGAGACAGCACAATGTCCGGTCGAGAAAAAGCAGCGGAACTTAACGCCCGGTATGCATGGATGGCGCCGGGGACGTGCAAGCGAATATGGTGTTCGGTTGCGCGAAAAGCAAAAGGTCAAACGGTATTATGGCCTTTTGGAACGGCAGTTTATGAGGTATTTCTATGAGGCCAAACGAGGTAAGGGAAACACGGGCGAAAAATTACTCCAATTGTTGGAAAGACGCCTGGATAATGTTGTCTATAAGCTGAATTTTGCGCCGTCGCGTAAAGCGGCCAGGCAACTGATTGCTCACGGCCACATATATCTCAATGGACGAAAGGTGAATGTCAGCGATTTTACAACAAAAATCGGTGATAAGATAACCGTTAAAGGTTCAGAAAAAAGCCGGAAAACAATAAAGGAACAGTTAGAAAGTAATCCAAATTTTGTGACGCAGAACTGGTTGCAGTTGTCCCGGGAGAAACCCGAGGCGACCGTGGTGGCGATGCCGACCCGAGAGGATGTTCAAATTCCCGTCGAAGAGCAGTTGGTTGTGGAATTTTGTTCCAGGTAGAGAATCTTTTGTCTGAGGATTTTTAGTGTTTCTGCTCACATTTGGTATTCAGCGGTGAGTTTTCGCAGACCCGGTGGAGTCAAAAACGCATAACTCAAAGCTTACATAGGAGACTTATATGCGAGTTACATGGCGTGGTTTGGAGTTGCCCACTCGTGTTGAACGAGATACATCGATATCGAGTGACACGTATGCCCGATTTTTCATCGAGCCTTTCGAACGTGGTTTCGGCACCACGATTGGCAACAGTCTGAGACGCATATTGCTTTCCTCTCTGGAAGGTAGTGCGGTCACATCAATCAAAATCGCGGGTGTCGACCATGAATTTAGCTCGATAAGCGGAGTGATGGAGGATGTTACGGATATTGTCTTAAACGTCAAGAGTCTCGTGCTCCGCCTCCACGAGCAGGGGCCGAAAACGATGAACGTTTCAGTCAATAAAGTCGGAGAAATCACAGCCGCGGATATTGTCGCCGATCCGGCTATTGAAGTGAAAAATAAGGATTTAGTGCTGGCCACGTTGACGGAAAAAGTGAATTTTGAGATGGAGATGATCGTCGAGAACGGTCGCGGGTATGTTCCCGCTGCTGAGCGGATTGCCGCGGCGGATCGATTCGATCAGGAGATCGGAAGGATTATTCTTGATGCCGTTTACTCTCCTGTGACAAGAGTTCGCTACATGACGGAAGACACCCGTGTCGGCCAGCGTACCAATTACGACAAGTTGATCATGGAAATTTGGACGAACGGGACAATTACACCGGAAATGGCTCTCGTTGAAGCGGCGAAAATCCTTCGAAAGCACGTCAATCCTTTCGTACAGTACTTCGAGCTGGGCGAAGAGACGGTCGCCGCCTCTCAGGTGGCGGAAGATGAGAAGGAAGAACAGGGAGTGGATGAGGAATTGGCCCAGAAGCTGAACATGCCTATTCAGGAATTGGAGCTTTCAGTCAGGGCGAGCAATTGTCTTGAATCCGTCAAAATCCAAACGGTCGGTGAGTTGGTGAAAATGACAGATGGTGACCTATTGAAGATTCGCAGTTTCGGTAAGACGTCCCTGCGAGAAATCAAAAGAAAGCTTGCCGATATCGGTTTGTCTTTGGGAATGCCAGAGGTTTAGACAAAAGAGGAGTCTGAATAGATGCGTCATAAAGTAGCAGGGCGTCGATTGGGTCGAACCAAAGAGCATCGTCTGGCGATGCGACGAAATTTGGTTAGTGCGCTTTTTCAGCATGAGACGGTTTCGACCACCATCGAGAAAGCAAAAGAGGTCAAGCCGTTTGCTGAAAAGTTAATTACATTGGCCAAGAAGGGTACCTTATCGGCCAGACGCCGAGCGATTTCTTTACTTGGAAATCGCGATATTATCGACTACGAAGAGGGCGAGGCCGTCAGAAAAGGCACCGTCATAGGAAAATTATTCAGCGAACTTGGCCCCAGATACCTGGATAGACCGGGGGGTTATACGAGAATAATCAGGCTGTCCCTGAAAAGGCTCGGTGATAACGGCCAGCTTGTCTTATTGCAGCTTGTGGGGGCTGACGAGAGTACGGAAAAAAAGCCCAGAAAACGTTCGCGTAAGAAAATGAAAGAAGCCGTTGAACAAGAGGAGGTTATCGAAGACCGGGAGATGACAGAGGTTGAGGAGCAAATCGAAGTCGAACAGGCCGAAGATCGAGATGATGCTTCGGAAGCTCAAGATCCTGAAAAGGAGAATAGCCGGGGTCAGTAACGTATTTTTATTGAAGGCCCGATGATGAATGCGGATGATTGTATTTTCTGCAAGATGGTAGCGGGGCAAATACCCTTTGTGAAGATTTTTGAAGATAATGATGTTCTCGCTTTTCTTGATATCGGTCCGATTAGTGATGGCCATGCGTTAGTGATTCCGAAGCAACATTATGAGAAATTACATGACTGTCCCTCCGAGCTTTTATGTCGGGTGTGTTCGCATCTGGGTCGGATAGCCGGAGCGGTGACAAAAGCCATGAATTCAGAGGGTTATAATGTACTGTGCAATAATGGTAGAGCGGCCGGTCAGCTTGTCAGGCATTTGCATTTTCACATCGTCCCTCGAAACACCGGCGATGGTGTGTTTGACCGGTGGCCTTCGTATCAATATGAAGAAGGAAAAGTACAAGCCATTGCTGAAAAAATTTGTCGGTCTTTGTGATTTTTAAAATCGTTCTTGATTGGGAAGTTGACTTGGAGTATCTTATTTTGTATTGACTTAATTCGGTAATGCAATATTGACGTGAATTGTGCAAAGTGATATATAAGAATAATGATCGCGGGGTAGAGCAGTCTGGTAGCTCGTCGGGCCCATAACCCGGAGGTCGGAGGTTCGAATCCTCCCCCCGCTATTCCTTGTCAATAAAGGACTTGTGTTTAATCGCGAGTCCTTTTTTTATGGCCCAAAATGGCAAATTGTACATAACTTTTTGCCAAGCCGTGAAAAAAGACTGATAACGTAAGATATTTTTCACACAATTTTATGAGACATGAAAGAAGCCCTCAATCTGATCGATGGAGAGTTGACTGAATCAACCATTCAATCAGAGAAAGGGCTTGAAATCAAAAACAAGAAGAAAAGATGATGAACCTATAATGGCATTAATTGCTTGGGATCAGTCCAATGCGTGGCCAAGCTCCTGGGAGTACCAAAATCTGTCGGCATAGCTCCGCCAGGATATTTGGGCACACTCATTTCAAGGCAGGTATTGTTTTTTCTTAGACATCTCAGACCAATATTCATATGATGTATTAAGACGCTCACGTCATTGTTGTCGGATCACGGATTGGGCGTCTCATCGATTAACGTTCGATCCCGGCGTACGGGCAAATGGTTGCGCGGGGCGTTCAGCTCGGCCCAGCCCCGGGAACACCAAGAAGTCATAGATGATTTTAAGCATGCGATGGACATGGCCGCCGAAATCGGTTCGCCGAGAATCTCCACGTGTCCATTGAATGACGGCCATGACTACGTTTTCGAGATGAATTACTTCGACGCCTACCGCTATGCAGAAGAGACGTTTAGCGCGATCTGCAATCACAATCCCTCCATCCGTCTCTGCATCGAGTACAAGTGGAACGATCCGCGCACCCGCTGTCTGTTTGCCACGGCGGGAGAAACGCTTAGTTTCTGCCAATCGGTCGATGTTGACAACCTGGGCGTAACAATGGATATCGGTCATTCCATCCAAGCCGGCGAACGACCGGCACAGTCTGTGGCCCTTCTTCACCGTGCCGGCAGGTTGTTCTATGTTCATTTGAATGACAACGACCGCAACTGGGACTGGGACATGATGCCAGGCGCCTACAATTTCTGGGATTTTATCGAGTTTTTCTACTATCTCAATCGGGCCGGCTATCAAGATGATTGGTATGCCTTCGATGTGCTCTCCAAGGAAGTCGATCCGGTTGAACACTTCCGGCTCACCGCAAAATTGACACGAAGGTTGGAAGCACTGACAGGCCGGATTGACAGCACACAGATGAAAGAGATGTCGGAGCGGCGTAATCCGGCGGAAATTATGAATTACCTTTATGAAACTGTCATAAAATAGGAATAGACAAAGATTCCAACGGAGTCATTACCCTTGATGAAAGACATTACCATTCCATACGGGCATGAAACCGTGACAGTGCGAATCCCCGAACGCAATCTGGCCTGGGTGGAAGGCCCTCGATACGTGCCGCCTGTCGGCGATCTGGCGGAGGCCGTTCGCAAAGCCATCAGTTCCCCAATAGGCGCACCAAGTCTAAAGGAACTCGTTGCACGGCACGGCACAAAGACGATGATCCTGGTCGATGACGGGATACGTAATACACCCCAGAAGCTGATTCTACTGATTCTGTTGAACGAGCTGAATGTAGCCGGGGTCAAAGATAGTGACATTACCGTTTTAATCGCGCTCGGTACGCATCGTGCCATGAGCGATGCCGAATGTGCGGATCGCTACGGCCAAGAAGTAATAGACCGGGTCACTGTCATGAATCTCCCGCAAGATCCTGAGAGCTTTATCGATTTGGGTACAACCCCCCTCGGAGTGCCTATTCATGTCAGCCGGTTGTATCTCGAGAGCGAACTAAGCATCGCCGTTGGCAATATCATTCCACACATGTATGCCGGTTGGGCGGGAGGCGCCAAGATGGTACAGCCCGGTGTGACCGACCATGTGACGACGGCGCAGACACATTTGATGGCCGGCACCCGCGTTTATGAGATCCTCGGACAGGTAGATAATCCTGTGCGAAAAGAAATGGAAGAGATCGCTTTGAAAACGGGTCTCAAATGCATCGTCAACGTCGTACTCAATAGTGAAGAAGAAATCATCGCCGTGGTGGCCGGTCATCCTATCCAAGCCCATCGCGCCGGTGTAGAAATAGCGCGTCCTGTCTATACTATCGAACTTGAGGAGCAGTCGGACATCGTCGTCGCAGGAGCTCAACCTGCGGATCGAGACCTCTGGCAAGGATTTAAACCGATCAATGCGTGCGGCATGCTGGCTAAAGACGGAGGAACGCTCATTCTCATAACTGCCGCCGCGGAGGGCATCGCTCCCGATCATCCGCAACTGGTGGAACTCGGAACGACGCCACAGGAAGAAGTATTCGAACTGCTCAAGGCAGGTAAGATCTCAGATGGCGTTGCCGCAGCGACGTATCTGGCACTCGTGCAGACGCGCCGGCGTGTGAATATCATTGCGGTCACGGAGGGCTTTACGAACAAACAGGCGGCTCAGATCGGACTCACGGCCACATCCAGTTTTCAAGAAGCCCTTGCAATGGCTCTCGAGCGCCACGGAGACAGAGCCTGCATCGGCGTCATTACAAAAGGCGCCGACATCATGGGGCGCTTCGGATTGGAATCGTCCGGCCACGACGAGGGGCTTCAGCGAGCACAAGAAGTGATATAGTGGCTTACATTAATAAGGGAGGCATTGACGGTGCATCACTATCCGGAAGAACTCATTAAAGAACTCGCAGCGAAAGCTCAACAGTTCCGTATTCAAGTCCTGAAGATGATCTACGATAGCCAGAGCGGACATCTCGGCGGCGCTCTTTCATGCGCAGAGATTATCACGTGTTTGTACTTTCAGCATATGAAGGTCGATCCCTCTCGGCCGGACTGGCCCGAACGAGATCGGCTATTGTTCTCCAAAGGCCACGCCTGTGCGATGCTTTACACCGCTCTGTCACATAAAGGATTCTTTCCGATCGAGGAACTGATGACATTTCGAAAATTCCGCAGCCGCTTGCAGGGACATCCGGAACCCGCCAAGACTCCCGGTGTGGAAGTCGTCGCCGGACCTCTGGGCCACGGGATCGCCATCGGCACCGGTATGGCCCTGGCCGGGCGGATACCGGCCAGCCAAAAACCTTCGGCGATGAGTGCTCCGACAGCGATGGCGTCCGCTTATCGAGTCTATGTCCTTTTGGGGGACGGAGAGATTAATGCAGGTGTGATCTGGGAAGGCGCGATGGCTGCGGCGAAATTTCGACTTGGTAACCTAACAGCCGTTCTTGATTACAATGGTATTCAGCAGACCGGGGCCACAGCCGATGTCATGCCCACCGAACCCATCGCCGACAAGTGGGCCTCTTTCGGCTGGCATGTGCAGGAGATCCACGGACACAATGTCCTGGAGATCCTCACTGCGTTGGATCGCGCTGACGAGGTGCACGCACGTCCCAGCATGATTATCGCCCGAACGACAAAGGGTAAAGGAGTCAGCTTCATGGAATATGACAACCGATGGCACGGTATGGTGCCAAGCGAGGCGCAATATCACCAAGCGCTGCGAGAACTCGAGGAGGGGTTATCATGAAAGACGAATGGGTCAACATGCGACTGGTTTACGGCAGGGCCCTCGTGGAGCTGGGCCGAACGCACCCGGATGTCGTAGTCCTGAGCGCCGACGTGTCCAACTCGGATCATAGCTACATGTTTGAAGAAGCCTTCCCCGACCGGTTCTTCAACGTTGGAATCGCCGAACAATGTCTGGTCGATGTGGCGGTGGGTTTTGCGTCCAGTGGAAAAATACCGCTGGCCAATACGTTCTCATTTCTTTTTGCAACACGCGCTCTGGAAATGGTGCGGACACATTTGTGCTACGGCCGGGCCAACGTCAAGTTGATGGGAGCATATTCAGGTCTCTCCGATTCCTTCGACGGCCCTACACACCATTCGATCACCGACATCGCTATTATGCGATCTCTGCCGAACATGACCATCGTGGTCCCGAGCGATCCGGTCTCTCTGAACAAGTTACTACTTCAGGTCGTGGAATGGCCGGGCCCCGTTTTCGTGCGTTTAACACGAAATGAGGCACCCGTGCTATTCGAAGAGGACCACTATCCCCACATTGGCGGGGCGGTCGTACTGCGTCAGGGGACGGATCTGACGCTGGTGGGTATGGGAATGATGCTCGATCGCTGTCTTAAAGCGGCAAAGGCCCTGTCAAAGGATGGAATTGAAGCAAGGGTAATCGAGATGCATATAATCAAGCCGCTTGATACACTGTGCATTCTGGCGGCTGCCCGGGAGACCGGGGCTATTGTTACGGTTGAGGAGCACAGTGTCATCGGAGGTTTAGGAGCGGCTGTGGCGGAGGCCGTAACGGAGAACTGTCCCGTCCCGGTCCGGCGAGTTGGCATTGTCGACCGGTTTACGGAGACGGGGCCTTATCACGATTTATTGGATCATTATGGCATGTCCGTAGCAGAGATACTCCGGGCAGCAAGAGAGGCCCTGAGCATGAAGAAGAAGATACCACATCCATGAAATCAGAGTGGAAGTTAGGGCATGCTGCGACGGCTACAAACTTCTCCTATAGATATTTTAGAAGAAACGCGTGCTAATAATAAGAACCTCCGAAGATCATCACCTGTTCAACGTTGGGGCTTACCGCGAACAAGATTTTGCTGGTGTTCTTTCATCCACTCCAAAAGCTCTCGCACGACGTCGGGATGCTTGTTGGCAACATTATATTTCTCCGACGGATCATGCTCGACGTGGAACAGCAGAGGCGGATCGTGCTCTTCAATCGGCCAGTCGCCCCAGGTGCTCACCGAGGCCGGACTGGTCGTTTTGACATGGATTTTCCAGGGCCCTTTTCGGATAGCCCAGAGTTCTTCACCGAAGTAATAAAACATTTTCGCCTCACGTTCGGAGCTGTTCCTAAAGAGCGCCGAAGAGATGTCGCCGCCATCGATGTTGCGATCTTTAGGGATCTCGGCGCCGCCAAGTTTGGCAAACGTGGCAAACAGATCCATCGTTGTGGCAAAGGCCGGATTGGTTAGCCCTTCAGGAATCCATCCCGGCCAGCGGAAGATGGCGGGTACGCAGTAGCCACCTTCCCAGGTGCTGACCTTGCCTTCGTAGAACAATCCCCCGGAGCCGCCGTCGAGTTTCTTTCCGAGCCAGGGCCCGTTGTCGGAGACAAAGCCGACGAGTGTATTGTCTTCAATACCCAGGTTTTTTAGTGTTTTCAAAACCTCACCGCACGACCAGTCCAATTCTTCCACGACGTCGCCATAGAGCCCGCGAAGACTCTTGCCGCGGAACTTCTCACTGGCAAACAGCGGTACATGGGGCATTGTGTGCGCAAGATAAAGGAAAAACGGC
>Ga0272442_10006884_pt1 | contig 14814 bp, 9 predicted proteins | sample SSMForm2O_FD_200262 | JGI IMG/M metagenome (GOLD analysis project Ga0272442, IMG submission 200262) | Marine sediment archaeal communities from Little Sippewissett salt marsh, Falmouth, MA, United States - SSM-Form-2O | ecosystem: Environmental > Aquatic > Marine > Wetlands > Sediment ...
AGCCAAATGGTACACGACGAAGATATTCGGCATTTTATTTGTTGTCGCTATTTTTATGACACTTAGTATGTGGACACTTGCCGGGTTTCTGGTTGCTTTGATTGTCAGTGCAGCCATCTTACTATTACAAATCTATCAAACATTCCTGAGAAGAGAATTTTAATAGGGGAGTAAAAATATGAAACTACAAGACAAATTTCAATACATCGCAAAGCCGGCCAAAGTCTTTATGGCGGCTCTTATAATTCTTATGGCAGTGTCGATTTTGCAGGGTATTTGTATTGAAATAGAACAATCATATGCCCGCAAAAGATATTCCAAGGCCAAAGAAAAACAGGAAGCAGAGCTTAGTCAAGAGGAAAACCGACAAGAAAGGATCCGCAGATCGTCAAAAGAGTTTTTACCTGATGGAACGATTCACCTAATCGACAGAGTGGAACATATATCCGACCGGAAGCATCAAGAGCAGATATATGATGTTAACGATAACCTGCTTTGGGAAGGTCCAAGCGATAAAAAGCCTTATGAATACCTTTCATGGGACAGGCAATCCCATGGCTCCCGTGAGGCCTTTTCACAGCAGGACATGAAACGAACACAAGCAATTACACCCGGCTTTTCGCGGTATATTGAGATACCTGTTGGCTTAGATGGTAAAATCGACCAGATTTGGCGCTATCATCCGGGCGCACAATACTTCAAGGGTTATGATATCAAAGGCAAGAAAATCGGCTACATCTGCTCGAATGGTTTTACAGAGTCAAAATACAAAGTAAAACCGCTCGGAGAATTCAGGCAATTTACTGCATGGTGCCCTGTTGATTCATACAATCCGATACTGCTTTTTCAAACTCAAAAAAGTATCTACCAAATCAATTTTGAAAAGAAAGAAGTAGAACTGGTTTTTGAAAGTACCGATTCAGATATTAGAAGAGTGTACATGCACGCCTGGATAGATGTTAAATCGGATATCGAAGAGTACGCTGACCCAAACAAGTACCGACCATTGCTTCACTGCGAAACAACGGACGGCAAGCATCATCTGATATTGAGGGAGCCTAAACAGCAATTTAGTTTCAACCTCCAACGCCCACGGTTTATTGCCACAAAGCAGGAAATTTTCGTACGTAATTTCGGCAACGACATGCCTCCGCCCCCGGATATTAACAGCTCAAAACAAATTATTGTTCAATGGATGCAAAAACTTCAGAAAAAAACAACATGGAACATTTGGACCGAGCTTTATAAATTACATAATAACGGTGATCTTGAATTGGTGAATCGTTACGACTATACAAGCTCTCTTGTGTCCAAGCCTATGACCAAAACCAAGGATCCCAGACCGCCGGTTCATCGTTATGTAAGTCAATTATCTCCTGGAATATTTGACTTCATCACTTATTTCAGTGCAAGATTCCGGTCCCGGTCATATCTATATCAGAACAGGGGAACACTACTATATGATTTATTGAATGGTGTACAGGAACTTCAGCCATATAAGGGTATGATAAACCGGATATTAAGTGCTCTTATGATGGTTTTTGTGTTTTGGCATGGCTGGCCGCGGCGAACCTCGTGGGCAAAATTTGTCTTTTGGCTGGTTTTCACAGGATTGTTCAATATAGCGGGTCTATTAACGTATCTGGCCCTTAATCACACTGCTGTTATCAAATGCCCTGTTTGCGGCAAACGCCGGGGATTGGCTCAGGTTGATTGCGTAAGGTGCCAGGGGCATCTGCCCGCCCCGGAGAAGGGGAAACTCGATCTGATATTCAACGTTTAAGCTGTATATCAACAAGAATTTCCTGATCTCTGACTGCTGCAAGAGGAATTTCCACTATTTCATCTTATATAGGCCGCCTCCCCTCAAATGTGCCATAAAACGCTGCTATATTGAAGAAAAAAAGCCGCTTTATTAGGCTGAAAAGGCATTTTTGCACAGGAAATCAACATCCGTGTTTACAAAAACCAACGCCACTCTAACTATTGTATAATACTGCCGTTATCCAAAGCAACAAAGTAGACGTAAACCCAAAACGTTGCATTTTGGCAACACGAGGTTTTAACCCCTATAAAGGCTGTTTTTAGGAAAGGACAAACAAAACTTAAGGGTGACACAGAAGGTGCGTTTTTAAGGCTGTTTTTAAGGGTAAGCATCAAAATTCGACGAAAATCAGCCTTTAAAGTGTTTGGGCATAAGCTTTGCTATATTATAAAAACAGGGGGCTATGGGGGTTCCCTATCGCAGGGTGATTTGAAAAGATGTTTTATTTGTGAGGAGAGTAGTGCGATGGATGAAACAAACCTGGAAGACAAACTTAATGAACTGGTCAAGGAATTCGGAGAGACAGCCAACCCCCAACATACAAAGCTGGCCAAGCTTGCAAAACAGGCACAGGCAAATCGTAAGAAACTTGAAAAGAGCATAAACAGCCTGCAGGAATCGCTTGATTACCTGCGGGTATGCATAAAATACCAGGTCTTCGACCTTGAAGCAACTCGCCGGGAAAACGCATACCTCAGAAAATTGCTTGAGGAAAATAATCAGTAAGGCGAAAAGCGTAAAATACAGAAGGCAAAAAAACGCATATCAACAATCGTGACAGTCCGTAAATTCTGTCTTGAAAGATACCCGTCAATCTCAATATCAGTGTAAAAAAATGAGGATTGAAAGGTCAGAGCAAATCCGCTGCAGAAATAAATTTTAACATGGATTGTGGTTTAAGGATTCGGCGGTTGAGTTTATATGTTGATTCTTACTAACCGCCGTCAGCTTTCGTTATAAAGCACCTCAGACGCTTGTGAAACAGCGAACTTACATTGACAAGTATCTCTCCTTTGTATTTATAGCAGAGAATGTACAGTTGAAATTGTAAAGACAAAATGGGGGCATTTCTTTTGGTTTTCGGACCCTAAAAAAATATGACGGTCAAAAGTTTAGGTTTGGCCTGGATAATATATGCCGACGATAGGGATCAACACACCATAGACCATGGTAACTAACCATGAGCAGTCTCCAAATCCGCAGGATGAGTAAACAAAACCAACCATGTAATGCTGATTTAATCAAATTGCAGAAAAAAGCAGCATAAAATTAGGATACGAACCTTAGAAGCGGCTTCAGCATAATTCGGTGAAAATGCATTAAAGTCGGTCACAACCTTTGCCGATAAAAAGCCCGATAAGCCCCAGGGTAGGCAATAGTTCTCTTGTGACGATGATACAATCGAACCGGAGAATATGAAACGGTATGGAACACGAGCAATTCAAACTCATTGACTTGATTGAACAGATTTGCACTGAGAAAGGTATCCGTCCTAAGCCAATGCGCGTTGCCCGGGACATTATGAATACCAAGGTTAAGAGACTTACCCTCGATCATACCGTCAGGGACTGTCTAAAACTTATGGAGGATAGCAGGGTCCGGCACGTTCCTGTAGTGGACCTTCCGTACGAAGGAGAAAGAAAGCCCTGCTTTATCGGTGTCGTTTCACAAAGAGATGTGCTTCGACTGAGCACATCTAATGCCAAAGAGTCAAATGAGCAACAGATAGACCAAAGAGCACTGGACCAGTTGTTGGTAAATATAGTTGCCAGAAACCCCAGGTCTGTCTCGACGCAGACACCGATACATGAGGTTATTACAACCCTGATCCGTAACCATATTGATATGGTGCCCGTTCTCGACGGCTCAGATTTGGCGGGTATAATCACGACCACCGACCTGATGGAGTTTTTCTCGGAACTCGGTAAAACGCTATATCAGCTATACCCGAAATCGAAAAGAGAAGCAACTGCTGTTTATACGGCTTCTGAAAACTCAGCCAAGACCGATATTTTGTCATCCTGGGCCTTTCGGGCCGTTCAGGATATTATGACCGAAACGGTGACTTGTCTTGGCCCTCATGACAACTTAGCCAAAGCAATCGAGGTCTTGCAGGCCAAAGAAATCAGGCACATAATTATTACGGATGAGCAAGGAAAATTTTTGGGCCTGGTGTCCGACAGGGACATTCTGCGGAATCTTCCCTATGCAGGCAGGCGACCTCCGTCGGCTCCAAAGAAATTTCGAGAGCATCTGTTTGCTGCCGATTCATGGACCACAAATTTCCTAACGCCACTCGAGAATGTTATGGTGCGGAATGTGGTACATATTTTACCCAGCCTCAGCATCTGCGAAACTGCGGGTATATTGTACAAGAAGAATATAAGCTGCCTTCCGGTAATTGATGAGAAAGAAAGGCTTCGGGGGATAATTACTGTAATCGACATGATGCAGGCATTGCTTACTGCTTATGAGCCGGCCGGGAAAGCCGGTCTAATCCAGAGCGAAAGCAGCATCTGCTGACTTGCAGCTTAACAAGTCAAATCGAAAATAAAGCTTCTGCTCGACATTCACCTTCAGACAATTTCTCAAGAAACCCTCAATTTCACATAGAGAACAAACCACAGATTCAATAGTAAACCTTCATTATTGGATGTTATCGGAATACGATTGTAATAGCTGGTTTCTGCCAGAGATTTGACGTTCTGCAAAATATACCACCGAAAAGTACAGGACGCTTTATTCTGCAATAACAAAGAATCCATACTTGCCGACAAAAGAAAAAGTCTTTTACCCGACAGGTAACTGAAAAGTTGGTGTTTGTTTTTGTCGATAAAATTGAAATGGAAGAAAAATGTTAGTGAAGAAAACGAACATCAGCCCGATTTGGGGCATATAAATAACAGTAACAGGCACCCACCTTCCTGTTAAGGGAGACTCAGGGTATTTTTTTGCCTATTTGACAGATGGCTTTAGTGTGATATAATAAACTTTGTTGCTTGATGCCCGTAATTCACATATCTATCAGGCACAAATGCTAAAGAGCTGTTTTGGCTCTTTTTTAGAAGTAAATTTCGAGGTAGAAGATGTTTGAACGCTTTACAGATCGTGCACGCAAAGTTATGGCGCTGGCCAATCAGGAGGCCCAGCGCTTTAACCATGAATATATAGGTACCGAACATATCCTTCTCGGGCTGGTTAAGGAAGGCAGCGGGGTAGGTGCAACGGTATTGAAAAATCTCGACGTGGATATAAAAAAGCTGCGTCTTGAGGTTGAGAAACTGGTCAAGAGCGGCCCTGATATGGTTACTATGGGAAAGCTTCCGCAGACACCACGGGCCAAAAAGGTCATTGAGTACGCAATTGAAGAGGCCCGGTCGCTTAACCACAATTATGTAGGGACAGAACATATCCTGTTGGGTCTGCTCAGAGAAAGCGAAGGTATAGCAGCCCAGGTTCTTATGAACCTTGGCTTGAAGCTTGAGGATGTACGTCAGGAGGTTTTGAATTTGTTAGGTGCAGGCGTGGATGACGGTCCCGCCGCCCTTGGGATGAAGATGAGCCCGACGGCAGGCCGAAAACCAAAAAGTAAAACACCGGCGCTGGACAGCTTTGGCAGAGACCTGACTCAACTGGCAATCGATAATGAACTTGACCCCGTAATCGGTAGAAAGAATGAGATTGAACGATTGATACAGATACTTTGCCGACGAACCAAAAACAACCCGGTTCTGTTAGGTGAAGCGGGAGTGGGTAAGACTGCTATTGTAGAGGGCCTGAGCCAGCAAATAATTAACAAACAAGTCCCCGAAATCCTCAAAGGCAAGCGGATGGTTGTGCTCGATTTGGCGATGATGGTAGCCGGAACAAAATATCGCGGACAATTTGAAGAACGAATAAAGGCAGTCATTAACGAGGTCAAAAGGGCAAAGAACGTTGTTTTGTTCGTCGATGAGCTTCATACGCTTGTAGGGGCCGGCGGTGCTGAAGGCGCTATTGATGCATCGAATGTGCTTAAGCCTGCCCTTGCCAGGGGAGAAGTTCAATGTATTGGAGCTACTACTCTCGATGAGTACAGAAAGCATATCGAAAAAGACGGCGCCCTTGAGAGACGGTTTCAGACGATAATTGTCGAGCCGCCTTCAAAAGACGAGACCTTAGATATTCTCAGAGGACTTCAGGACCGCTACGAGGAGCATCACAGGGTCCACTTTACCGATGAGGCCCTTTTTCAGGCGGTAGAGCTATCGACCCGGTATATAACAGGCAGATGTCTGCCTGACAAGGCAATCGATGTTATAGATGAAGCCGGTGCGCGGATTCGACTAAAGAATATGACCCCCCCGCTGGATTTGACACAGATAGAAGAAAAAATAGAAAAACTTCAGAAAGAAAAAGACGAAGCCGTTCGAGACGCAGACTATGAGCGGGCCGCTGCGTTGAGGGATGAAGCACAGCAGCTTTTGGATGATAAGACACAACTGCATAAAAAATGGTACGAGGAAAACAAAGAAGTAACGGGCATAGTTGATACGGAGACGATCGCAGAGGTTGTAAGCAACATGACGGGTGTGCCATTAACGAAGCTCGAGAAAAAGGAAACCCAGAGACTTCTGGAGCTTGAAACTGAGCTGCATAAGACGGTCGTTTCACAGGATGAGGCAATCACCGCTGTAGCCAAAGCAGTAAGACGCAGCAGGAGTGGTATGAAGGACCCCAATCGTCCGATGGGCTGCTTCATACTTCTCGGGCCCAGTGGAGTAGGTAAAACACTTCTCGCACAGGCACTCGCTGAGTTTTTATTCAGCGACAAAAACTCTCTTATCCGGCTGGATATGAGTGAATTTATGGAAAAGCACAACGTCAGCCGGCTGGTAGGAGCTCCTCCCGGGTATGTAGGTTACGAAGAAGGCGGACAATTGACTGAAAGGATTAGACGTAGGCCTTATTCTGTTCTGCTTCTGGATGAGATAGAAAAGGCACATCCGGACGTGTACAATATGCTTCTGCAGATTATGGACGAGGGCAGGCTGACAGACAGCTTCGGACGAAGTATCGATTTTAAGAATGTCATTCTTATTATGACCAGCAACATCGGCGCCGACCTGATTAAAAACCAATCCGGTTTTGGTTTCGGCAAAAAGAGCCCTGAAGCGAATTATGAGAAGATGAAAGATGTCCTTCAGAAAGAGGTAGAGCATCACTTCAGGCCGGAGTTCTTAAACCGGCTTGATGACACTATTGTCTTTAAGGCCCTAACAAGAGAAAATCTGCAAATTATCGTTGAATATGAACTTGCAAAGGTGTTTAAGCGGCTTATCGACCACGGCTTAAAACTGGAGCTGACCGACCAGGCAAAGGAATTTCTCATCGACAAAGGTTATAATCCTGAATTCGGCGCAAGACCCCTGCGAAGAGCTATCGAACATTATATAGAGGACCCGATTTCAGAATCTGTATTAGCAGGCAAATTCAAGGGTAAAAACCTTATAAAGATTGACGTACTGGACGAAGAGCATCTGAAATTTGAAGGCTTTGAGGTAAAAGAGCCAAAGAAAAGTGAACCTGCCGTTGCAAAATCAAAGTAGCAACGGGACAATTGCTGATTGTGTATCCTGCTTAGTTACGTCGATGCTGTCGTATAGTAATTGCCAAGAAAATAACACAGCCGGAAAATACCTGTTAAATCATCAACTCTCAGTCACGACTTTACCTTAACCAACCCGTTTTGAATTATCATTTTACCTTCGGCGAAAAGATTTATCGCCTGCGGGTATGCTATACATTCCTGCTCAAATACTCTGGCTGCAAGAGTTTCAGGACTGTCATCATCTTTGACCTGACAGCTTCTCTGGACGATTATTGGCCCTTTATCATATTCGTTTGTGCAAAAATGAACCGTACAGCCACTTATTTTGCAGCCTGATTTTAATACCGCCTCATGGACGTGATGTCCCCACATACCCTGTCCGCCAAAACTCGGAAGTAAAGCCGGATGTATGTTCATTACGCGATTTTCATATCGGTCGGGTATTTTCCACAGGCAAAGCCAGCCGCCCTGGATAACAAGGTCAACATTTGCCCCAACAAGCTCGGCCTCAATACGTTTGCTGAATTCATCGACGTCGGGGTGGTCCTTTCTGCGTATTATTTTTACTTCAAGCCCGGCATTCTTCGCTCTCTCGACACCGGTTACTGTTGAGCGTGAACTGATAACTATTCCGACCTCGGCATTCAATTTGCCCTGTTTGATATATTCGAGGATATTTATCAACGTTGTGCCGCCGCCGCTGATTAGCACACCCAAGCGAACAGGCTTTTGGTTTCGCATGATAGATTTGCGTTTTAGTTCAACGTCGTGCTTGAGATCCAAGGCCTGATTTACGAGTTTGTCGGCTTCTTTGTTTTGTTCCCTCGGAATGTGACGAACCTGCCAGCCTTTGAACTCGGCGAGCAAGTCAACTGCCTTCTGGAAAAGGGGCCAGATTAGCTCGCTTTTTACCTTGTATTGGCCGTCAATCTGCCTGACAAGCAGCTCGCTGTCACTAAAAACCGTTAGCTGTTCGGCTCCGGCTTGTTTTGCAGCTTCAAGAGCCTTTAAAAAACCGGTATATTCGGCTACGTTATTTGTAGCATGCCCTATGAAAAAGCCCTTGCCTACAAGCTGAGTTCCGGAAGAATCAGCCAGAGTGAAACCGGCAGCGGCCGGGCCCGGATTACCTCTGCTTCCGCCATCTATATAGGCAATTATCTTGTCAGGCAATATATCTGCTCCTTAAAAAGAAGGCTAAAAAATAATAAATATAATCAGGAATTCAAAACTTATTTCCGGCACCTGTTGAACTGCGGCTGAAAGCCTCAGGGGTGCGGGATAAGTTAGAGTTTTGTGGTTTTAGTTTTTGGTTTTCAACTTCCCGGTAAATCACCGAGGACAAGTATCCTCGTACAATTAGGACAGCGGATTATATCGTCTTTGGTCATCAGAAGATTAACACACTCTGCGGTGAGACCCATAAAGCAGCCACCACAGCTATAAGCCCCCTTTTTACCGCCCTGCTGTTCAATCAACGCAACGGCCTGGCCATCGTATGTTTCGGTAACGCGTTTGAATATCTCTAGCGGTTTGTCGGGTATGGTCCGTGCAACCTCGTCCCATTCAGCCTGGATTTTGTCTATCTCGACCTGATATTTGCCGGCCTGAGTCTCGGCCTCGGTGCGAAGCTGCTCAAGATGCTGCTTTTGTTCGTCTATCTGGTCTTGTATATCTTTACATTCGTTTTCATCAGCTTCAATACTCTTGAGCAATTCCAAAGACTGGGTTTCTATCTTGGAATTGTCGGCTTTGGTTGTGTTTAGCTGAGTGAGAACAGCGGCATATTCTTTATTTGTTTTAGCGCTGTTGAGCGCCGATCTTAATTTGGCTATTGACTCATCTCTGGACTTGAGTTCCAATTCAAGACGGTCAAACTGGACCTTACTCAACTGAACTTCCTCTTTTTTGGCTTCGAGGGCGTTTTGAAGACTCCTGATCTGATTTTCCTGGATTATTACATTTCTTCTGCACCTTGTAAGCTTTCCTTTTTCAATCCGCAGACGATTTTCAACGCTTTGAAGTTTTACCAACCCATTTAATACAGGTCCCATTTATACTCCTTTACGACGAGGCTTAAAACATTAAGCACCTTATTATCCTCACTAATAATTTATCTGCAACAAAAATATTTCTGTTTTTTCTTTTCTTGTGTCATATTGTATAATTGCCCTGCTATGAAAGATCTGTTGAAAAAACTTATTAATGCCCAAAGCACACTGGAAAAGGGCGAATTATCGACAGCGGAAGTACTTTCAAAGGAATTCGGTAAATCAGGGTTAAATTGCCGGATAGATGCATGGGACCAAACCAGGGCGAATATTATCGCACAGGTAAACTCCGGCAGGCGTAAGGGTAGTCTGTTATTTGCCTGCCATCTTGATGTTGTCGGGCCCGGTGAAGAGAAGTGGAAAAAGCCCCCCTTCGAGGCAATTGAAAGCGATGGTAAGATTTATGGCAGAGGCTCGGTAGACATGAAAGGCGGCATCGCCGCGGCTGCTACAGCTATCAGAGAGGTCGTCGATTCGGGTACAAAGTTAAAGGGCGATATTATATTTACAGCCGTCGCAGGAGAAGAAACCGATAGCTGCGGCGCGAAAAGATTTATTAATAACCATGACCGGCGTGCTGACTTTGTTGGTGTAGTTATTCCTGAGCCTACGGATTTTTCGATTGTTACGGCGCATCGCGGAATGTTATGGCTGGACATTACAACCAAAGGCAAGGCCGCTCACGGCTCTACGCCGCAATTGGGTGTAAATGCAATAAACTCAATGAGATTGGTTTTGGATGAGCTGGATAATTACGAAATACCGGCCGAACCCCATAAGCTCCTGGGTAAGTGTTCTATGAGTGTCAATACCATTACCGCTGGTAAAGCACTTAACGTCGTGCCGGATAAATGCAACATTGGAGTGGACATCCGCACTTTACCCGAGCAAAATCATCAGGACATTATTTCTGATTTGAAAAAAATCTTTACCAGATTAAAATCCGGGAATCACCAATTTGACGCAGAGGTCGGCGTGGTACGCCAGGTACCACCTTTAGAGACCGACTGCGATTGTGATTTTGTTAAGATTTTTTGTTCGGCTCTTGGAATCAATGAAACCGTGGCTGTCGGTTATACAACGGACGGCCCTTATTTTGCTTCATTGGACGCACCTGTACTAATTTTCGGCCCGGGCAAACCGCAACTTTGTCACAAGCCGGATGAATATATCGAAATCACCGACATTGAAAAAGCGGTAGAATATTATAAAAATATCATCCTGAAATTCCTGACCTGATATTAACTAAAAGTCTTTTCGCGTCCAGTATCGATAAAGCGACAAATTTTTTGATAACCGGTATTTTGTGTCAAAACTCGAAAAAAAAATCACCATCATTGGACAATTATAATCATTAGTATTTCTTGACTTTTTGTCCGGTCGCAGGTAATCTATCTGCGAACAAGATTTAGCACTAAAAATAGCAGAGAACTTATGACGGAAGTCCAAAAACCACAGGAGCAATTCGAGGATATGCATATCCTCGACGAGTTGAAGAATTCATACCTTAACTACGCGATGAGTGTGATAGTTTCGCGCGCTTTGCCGGACGTTCGTGATGGCCTGAAGCCTTCACAAAGGCGAATACTGGTTGCGATGAACGATTTGAACCTCGGGCCGCGAAGCAAACACCGTAAGTGCGCAAAAATCGTCGGTGATACCGGCGGAAACTATCACCCGCACGGCGACCAGGCAACATACGGGACATTAGTCCGTTTAGGCCAGGACTGGAATATGAGGTATCCATTGATTGACCCGCAGGGCAACTTCGGCAGTATCGATTCGGACCCGCCGGCGGCTATGAGATATACCGAGGCAAGAATGGCGGCGCCGGCTGTGGACATGCTCGAAGATATTAAGCTGGACAGCGTTGATTTCGTACCGAACTATGACGAGACCCGCGAGGAGCCGACCGTTCTGCCTTCAAAATTCCCGAACCTTTTAGTCAACGGCTCTACCGGAATCGCGGTAGGAATGGCCACTAATATCCCGCCTCACAATATAACCGAGATCTGTAACGCCCTGCTTTTAGTCATTGATGACCCAAATTGCGGATTCAAAGACATTATCGAGTGTCTTCCCGGACCGGATTTTCCAACAGGTGGAATTATTTGCGGCAGAAAAGGCATCATCGATGCATACACGACCGGTCGAGGCCATTTAACGGTCCGGGGAAAAGTAGATATCGAAACAACCAAAAGAGGCAGGGATAGAATAGTAGTAACCGAAATACCATATATGGTCGTCAAGACCACGATTGTCTCGAAGATAGCCGATTGTGTCCACAATAATACGATTCCGGAAGTAGCCGACATCAGGGACGAATCAGACCGTCACGGACTGCGGATTGTTGTGGACCTCAAAAGAGACGCCGATGTCGAAATCGCACTGAACAAACTGTACCGCTACACTTCTCTGCAGAGCACTTTTGCTATCGCCAATATTGCACTGGTTGATAACAGGCCTGAAACTCTCAATATCAGAGAAATGCTCGATTGTTTCATTAACCACCGCAGGATAGTTATCCGCAGAAGAAGCAGGTTCCTGCTGAAAAGATGCAGGAACAGGGCACACATTCTCGAAGGCCTTATCTTGGCCGTTAGTGATATTGATGAAATTATCGAACTGATAAAAAAGTCACCCGATACACCGACTGCAAAATTGAACCTTATGAAAAAGCCATTGCAGTTGGCTGAGGTCGCTACCCTGAAGAAAATCCTTCCGAAGGCTTTCATTGCGGAAAAAAGTAAAGGCAAGCATTTCCTCACCGGTCCGCAGGCCGATGCGATTTTGACAATGCAGTTGCAAAGACTGACCGGCCTTGAAATGGAAAAGCTGGCCAGGGAGTATGCGGAGCTTACAGAAAAAATAGAGGGTTACGAGGCGGTATTGGCAAGTGAGGAGATTTTGCTGGATATCATTCGGGAAGATATCTACGAAATAAAGGAAAAATACGGCGATGCCAGGCGGACAAAAATCGCGGCCAGGGTAGAGCAGCTTGATATGGAGGACCTTATTGCCGAAGAGGAAGTTATAGTTACGGTCAGCCACAGCGGATACGTTAAGAGGCTGCCGATCGATACATACCGAAAGCAGGGCAGAGGCGGCAGAGGAATCATCGGCTCGGTGACAAAAGAAGGTGATTTTATTGAGCACCTGTTCGTCGCCTCGACACATGATTATCTGCTTATCTTCACGAATCGCGGCAAGTGCTATTGGCTTAAAGTCTATGATATCCCGAGTATGTCCAGGCAGAGTAAGGGAAGAAACATTGTCAACCTGCTGAATCTGGGGACCCAAAAAGTCACCTCGATAATTAACGTCAGCAGTTTCGACGACGATGAACAGGAGGGTGCAAAACAGCGGCAGCTCGTTATGGCAACAAAAAACGGTATTGTAAAAAAGACGAGACTGTCCGCTTACGGCAATCCGAGACAGTCCGGCGTAATTGCCATAAATCTCGATCCGACCGATGATTTAATCGACGTTGCACTAACCACCGGAGATGACGATATTGTACTTGGGACGCGTGACGGCATGACGATAAGATTTGATGAAAGTCAGGTTCGATCAATGGGCCGGGTATCGCGAGGTGTCATAGGGATTAAGCTGCGAACCGGAGATGCTGTGGTCGGTATGGTGATTGTCGAAGAAAAAGCCGCTTTGTTCACACTTTGCGAAAACGGATACGGCAAGCGAACGGGGCTTGAGAATTACCGGCCGCAGAGCCGGGGGGGAGTTGGCCTGAAAAATATAAAAACATCCGCCCGAAACGGCAAGGTGGTTGCACTCAAAGCCGTACATAACAAGGATGATTTAATGATGATTACGGCCACCGGAATGATTATCCGCACCGGACTTGACCAAATACGTTCGATTGGCAGAAATACTCAGGGTGTGCGCTTAATCAAGCTCAAGCCCGGTGACAAACTCGTCGCAGCCGAAAAGATAATTGCCGAAGATGCGAATAACGGCAAAAACAGTTCCGGCAATAATAAGAAACCGCAGGCAAAGCCCAAAGCTGCAGCGAAACCCGAAGCCAAAAAGAAGAACAGTAAAAAAAGACGCAAATCGAAGTGACATTTCGACACATTTTGATATTTGAGTTTTCATGGATGAGCTGATTTACATAATTGCCGGCAAAGAAGAATCGCTCGTCAACGCTCATTGCCGGAAGCTTCTGGATAAACTCCTTGATCCGTCACAAAGGACAATGGGGCTTTTTAACGCCGAGGCCGCTTCGGTCCAGGCATCTGAGGTACTGGATGAGCTGAGGACGAGCCCATTCCTGACAGACAAGCGAGTTGTCCTTGTTAAAGACGCGGACAAGTTCATATCTGCAAACCGACCGCCGCTCGAGAAGTATTTTGATAATCCCTGCCCAACCGGACGGCTTATATTTACCGTACGCTCATGGGATGCCCGAACGAAACTGGCTAAGAAACTGGCGAAAACCGGCAAGCTTATTAGCATTACGCAGCCTAATCGCCGGGAACTTCCGCACAGGCTGATAAAATATGCATCCGAGGCACACGATAAAAGGCTGACTCAGGACGCCGCGGCACTTTTAATTGAGCTTACCGGAGACGAGCTGCCGCGACTGTATAGCGAAATCGATAAGCTCGCTTTGTTCGCAGATACCGAAAAGGTCATAACACCCGGGCATATAGAATCGCTCATCGGTCATAATCGCTTATTCAATGCCTTCGCAGTAATTGATGCCGTTATCGACGGAAATGTCGCCGTAGCGGTTGAGCGGCTCAGGGGTATGTTCGCACAGGACAAATCAACCGAATTTTCTGTAATCGGGGCTTTCGCTTATCATTTCCGAAGGATGTTCAACGCTAAAGTGATGCTCAATAAGGGTGTTCGGCAAAAAGATATTACCGACAAATTCCGCTTGTGGTCTTATAAAGACAAGTTCTTTGCACAGCTTCGACAGATGAGCTTAAAGCAAATCGGCGGCTACCTGCAAAGACTGGCCGAGAACGATTACGCAATCAAGACCGGCCGGACCAAAACGCCCGTGGCCATGGAGCAATTCATCCTAAAGCTTTCAACAATGTGAATACCGCAGCATAACCTTTTATAAACTAAGCTTGAGGCGGAATATTATCAGCCAGCTAAACGTTCTTTTCTCTTTAATCTCCACTGGGCCACAGCCATGCCAATTCCGGCTAAAATAATGCCAGATGGAACAGGCACGACATTTAACTCATAATCCTCAACTTCACCTTGCCAATACTCGCCGTAGGGAGAATCTAAAAGGAGATGATCGCAACTTACTCTCGCTCGAAGCCATGTCGTCCCAAGTACGGCATCGTCGGGAACATCAAATTTTGCGGTAA
>Ga0272442_10006885_pt1 | contig 14813 bp, 13 predicted proteins | sample SSMForm2O_FD_200262 | JGI IMG/M metagenome (GOLD analysis project Ga0272442, IMG submission 200262) | Marine sediment archaeal communities from Little Sippewissett salt marsh, Falmouth, MA, United States - SSM-Form-2O | ecosystem: Environmental > Aquatic > Marine > Wetlands > Sediment ...
GAGAACGTCTGGGTGACGGGCATGGCGCTCTTGACCTTCCTCTCGACGCTTTTGTCCGTGATGGCCTCAAAACGCGAGCCGGATGTGGCACAATGGCCCCAGATATGCGCCAGGTGGATCCTTATTATCTGCATTGTACTGCTTGCCACGGTTGCGGCGGCGGTCGCGTTCGGACCGCTCGGCGTGACGGGATTCATCATCTTTATCCTCTTCATCAGCTCGATCATCGCCTACTCGGTGACCTCCCGGTACACCACCGCGGCGTTCGTGATCTCGACCATCGGCTCGAGCATGCGGCAGAACCTGCCGTTGCCGATGGCCCTGGAATCGGCCTCTCGCGGACTAACGGACGATCGATCGAGAATTCTTCAACGTATCAAACAATGGCTGGTTCAAGGCTATCCGCTGAGCGAAGCGATCCGACGGGGCTACCCGAAGTGCCCGGGCCATGCGATGGCGATGATTGCCGCCGCCGAGCGGATCGACCAGCTTCCATGGACCATCCAAGCCGTCGAGGCCGATATGGTGGCTAAAGCCGACGACCGCCGAAAGATTCGGCCCGTGCACCCGTTTTATCCGGTCATCCTGATGGTCTGTACATTCTCCATTGTGTCGGGAGTCATGTTGTTCGTCGTTCCACAATTTAAAAACAGTCTGATGGAAATGACCGGGGAAGAAGAACTTCCCCTTGCTACCCGGATATTGCTGGAGATCTCGGGCTATGTTCTGTTCAAAGGCGGATGGCTCATTGCTTTAGTGATCCTGCTGACGATTATCGTATCCACTTTCGCATGGCTCTACGCGAAGTTCCGACCCCGTCGGCCGGATGAGCCGTACCTGATTTCGCGAATCGGCGACTTCATCAAGTGGCATCTACCCATCCTGCATCGCTTTGAAAAGGATTATTCGACGGTTCAGGTCGTGGAGCTTCTTCGGCTGGCACTCAACGCGGGCTGTCCCGTCAACGACGCGATCGAGAATACCTTCGGTCTGGATGTGAACCACCGCTTCAGGAAGCGCCTGCGACGATGGCTGGCAAGAGTCGAACGCGGCGATCCCATCGCCGAGGCCGCCCGAAGAAGCCGGCTCGGCTCGTCGGTCGCCTGGGCCTTCGACGAGAAGGTCAATCAGGGCAATACGTTATCCATATTGGAGATGCTGGAATCGTTCTATCGCTCGAATTACAACTATTATGTGAACCTGGCCCGGTTTATTATGTGGCCCTGTGTCACCCTCCTGATGGGAATTATCGTGGGCTTCATCATTTTAGCGATATTCTTGCCGGGTATTCAAATTATCAGTCAACTGACAGGGATAGTCCACCCATAGATAATCGGAGTAAAACTGTGTTGATTACGAAAAATAAATACCGAGGTTTCCTGCTGACCGAGATCATCGTCGCAATGGGTTTGCTGGGATTGCTTCTGGCCGGCCTGGCCTTATCGCTGCATGGAATGGCAAAGTTCAATCGTTACCAGTTAATCCGGCAGCGATGCATCGCGGCCGCTCAGGCCCAACTCGACAGCATCACTACAACCGGAGAGCCCATCGGCGAAGAAGACGTCGAACGGCTCTGGCCCGGGCTTCGTCTATCCGTCAAAAGATCGCCCGGCGCTGGTCAATGGCAGGGATTGGAACGGCTCGAGGTGACGGCAAGCGGCAAGAGCTTCCGTAAAGATATTCACATTCGGTTGTCCAGATATATTCAAGCGGGTCAATCCGCCGCGGAAGGGAAGTGATCGATATGCGAAAAGGCTTTACCTTCGTTGAAATCCTGGTTGTTGTCATCGTTTTACCCATCGCGTTCCTTATCCTGGATGGATTATTTACGACCCTTTTAGCCGACATTCCAAGGTCCTATCACATCGCTCAGGAGAGCGTCACGTTGCAACATCTCCTGGAGCACATGCAAAAGGATATGGACAAGGCAAGCGGACTGCCGGAGACGTTTGCAGACCATACGGCTGACGACAAACAGATTCTGATCGACCTACCGGACGGCGTGATTTGCTATCAACAGAAAGATGAGAAGATCATCCGACGCAATCTGACAGACGCTTCACAAGGTCGCATTGAAGAACAACGAGCCTGGTCCCTGCCCAGCACTAAAGTGGAGTGGGAAATTTGGAAAAAAGACGCGAAAGGCTACGCGGTCGAAGTCAAAACCCATATCGAGTATAAAACGCGCGGCCGATGGAAAAAAACGACGGCGAATTCGCATGTGTATTATGGGGGGGGTATAAGATGAAACCTCAAAAGAAGCGTCATAATGGTTTTATTCTGGTCCTTGTGATCGTGGCGATTATCATTATCGGTGTCGAGATGTTTGTATTGGCCGGCATGGCAAATACGATGCAATACCAATCCCACAGGGCGTATCTAAAGGCGTGTGAAAGGAATCTGCTGGCCAGCGGTCTGGCGTGGGCGAGACAAAACATCCAAAATAATACTGGAGCAAGCCCTGGCCAAATGATACAATTGGACGTGAGCGAAATGGATATTCCCGGCTCGGCGTTGGAAGTGACCCTCGGCTCTGCAGATGATAAGCCGGAAGTCCGAATCCATACGTCGTGCAGCCGCGGCCGCCAGACGCTCAAAAATACCGGTACTTACTCAATTGAGCGATATGATCAGCCGAAAACAACTCCTGGAACACGCCAAGGCCCAACAGGCGACTGACGTGCACATCTGCGCCGGGGCGCCCGTTCTATTTCGCGTCGGAGGGAAACTCGTTCCTATCACGAAAGAGAAGCTGACCGCTGCGCAGAGCCGCCAGATGTCCCTGGACCTCCTGACGGAAGAGCAGAAAGTCGAATTTGAAAAGAATCTGGACTACGATTTGATGCTGGCCGATGGCATCGGTCGATACCGCATCAACATCGGTTTTTTCAACGGCGCGGTCGGCTCGACGATTCGCATCCTCCCCACGCGCCCCCGAACGATTCGCGAATTGCATCTGCCCGACGTCGTCCAGACGCTCACTCAGAGAACGAAGGGATTGGTGCTCATTACCGGGAGCACCAGCCAGGGCAAAACCACCACGATGGCCGCCATGATCGACCACATCAACACAACGTGCGAAAAGCACGTCGTGACGATTGAAGACCCCATCGAGTACGTGCATACGAACAAGGCCGGCGTCGTTCGGCAGAGGGAGGTCGGGCGGGATACGCAGTCTTTTTACAGCGGGCTGCGGGCGGCGTTACGACAGGACCCGGACGTGATCGCCGTCGGTGAGATGAGAGACTACGAAACGATCAAGATCGCCCTGGCCGCCGCGGAGACCGGCGTCCTGGTCCTTTCCACGCTGCACGTGATCTCCATCGACAAAATCATCGAACGGCTCCTCAGCTACGCGCCCTCCTCCGATGAGAGCCAGTTGCGGTTTCTTCTGGCCGAGTCGTTGCAGGGGATGATCCATCAGGAGCTCATCCCCACGGTCAAAAAAAGCCAGCGGGTGGCCTGCGAAGTGCTGGTCGTCACGAGCGCCGCCAAGAACATTATCCGGAGAAAGGGCGGCTTTTTCCTTCGGAGCGTCATCGAGACCGGCAAAAAACACGGGATGATCACGATGGCCGAATCCATAACCACCCTCCTCGAAGCCGGCATTATCAACGAAGGCGTCGCCAAAAGCATCCTGGCCAACTACGAATGACCGGTCGTGCAAAATCTCAATCATCATATCGGCGAGGAATATATTCTTGAATCAGCGACTCTCTTTTTCTCTATAACTTCCCACGAAAGCCCGTTTGTTTTATCATTAAGAATTCCGAAAACTCGATTTCCTTAGACTAAAAAGCGTGCTTTGTGTGTTTCCATGATGAGTAGTGAGTACTCGCGTCGTTAAGGGCCGACCCATCGTGATAGAAGATAGACTCTTAATCTGGAGGTTTAACGCAGGGGATATGGATGCTTTGCGCTGTATATACGAAAAATACAAGCCGGCCTTACTCAGTGTTGCAGGAGCCTTACTGAATGACGCAGCGGCCGTTGAGGACGTGCTTCATGATGTATTCGTCCGATTTGCGTCCCAGGCCGGGCATTTCAGCCTGAACGGCTCGCTGAAGGGCTATCTGGCGATCTGCGTCGCGAATCGCGCCCGAAACGTCAATCGCAAAGACAGGCGGATCGGCTCCGAACGACTAACCACAGCCACGCTGAGAGCACCTTATGAGCCGGATTCATCGAAAGCTATAGCGAGTGCAGAACAACGGCAGGTCGTGTCTCATGCCCTGGCTCAAATGCCCCTGGAGCAGCGGCAGGTCGTTGTTTTACACGTGTTAGGTTCCCTGCGTTTTCGCGAGATTGCCCGTCAAACCGGCGTTTCGATCCATACCATTCAGAGCCGATATCGCTATGGGCTTGAGAAATTGCGGTTGTTATTAAATGGCGAGGCGGATCAATGAGTCGAGCCGAGAAAATCAAAGGGCTGTTGCGCAAGACGTTTGGAGAACTCGCCGATGGTTCCGACTTGAGCCGGATGGACGAGCGTATTCTCTGCGATGCCTCTAAAAGCATGAAACAGGCGGTGGCCGCTCACGAGCGGATGGGCCGTTTATCCACATGGAGAAAAATTATGAGAACCAAAACAGTAACATTAGCTACCGCTGCGACGGTTCTTATCGCAGCATTTTTATTAGTAACTTTAGACAGATCCGCCAGTACAGCCTGGTCAGTACAACAGACAATGGCGGCGATCAAGGCGCTGAGTACGTTACATATTGAGGGAAAGGCTTACTGGGGCTCCGTTTCCGATCCTGAGCTTGTGAACTTCAATTTTTGGGTTCAGTTTCCCAATGAGGACTCTGAATTACTTAAGATGCGATTCGAATGTTATAAACGCATTGTTATAGCCCAAGGGGAAACGGCGTACGAGTGTTGGCCTAATGAAAAAATCGCCAAGATCATGAATGGCCCTGAGATCCCCGAATTTCAGGCCTGGTACAAGGCCGCAGACTTCAGCCCCTGGCTGACTGGTAAAATGCTCTGGATTTTGCAACAATTGAGCGACGACTGGACGGAAGAAGCTCAATTTGATCCCAGCACCGGTAAAAAGCAAATTCTTGTGACCTGTAGCTATGCACCTTCTGATACGTCATACTCCATTGTTGTTGATGCTGAGAGTAAATTAGTACAAACAGCGAGGATGTGGTTGAAGGGGCAGCCCTGTGTGGATGCATACGCATTTACTTACAATCAGGAGAATCCCCCTGGTGCCTTTGAGTTGCCCACGGATTATACCATCATCGACGAAAAAGCCATCGAGGAAAGTCGAGCCCTGTACAACCATGCCGGAAAGTTGTTCGTGGAGAAGAAATTCATGGAAGCGTTGAAATTCTATCAACAAGGCTATGGCCAGTATGGTTCTCTGAACAACGGGCAGGTTGGCGCCGATATGTTATACATGGTGGGAATGTGTTATCCAGAAATCGGGCAATTCGACAAAATGGTGGAAACTTTTTTGAAATATATTAACGAATATAGCCATCTGCCAAAATACGACCATGCTTATTATTGTCTTGGACTTGCTTATGAAGAATTAGGGCAAAACGAAAAGGCTCTGGAGGCTTATGAGAAGTGTCTTCTTATAAGTGAGGGTATAAATGAGCCGGATCAGTACTCGGTTAAGAGTGCACGCAGACATATTGAAAAAATCAAGGCAGAGCAGGACAACCGATCCTCCCCGTAGCCTCCGCCGCTCATAGAAGACATCTCAGGTCAAACCTGCTGCCCTGAACATCATTGAGATCCTGCCGGTCTGTTAACCGAAGACCGGCAGGATTTTCAGCGAATGTGCGTATCTTGGAACCTTTCTGACAGGTGTAACTCTGAAAGTTTGTGAAGGTCGTTCGATAACGTCCTTGAGGTGTTGTTAGGAAAACCATATACTATCTTGTTAGCAAGGACCGAATGGAGTGAAAGCTATGAAAAGTGAGAGCAGTAATATCTGGACAAAGCGTACCGCACAATTAATCGTTGTTTTTGCCATTCTGTTAGTCTTGTTTGGCTCGGGCTGCAGTTCTATCAGCCCGAAATTACAGGATGAATACCTGAGGCCCGGTTTAAGCCAGGGTATGTGTCATGTATTTGAAAAATACCGCCAACTGATCCCTAAGAGAATGACCGAGGACAAGGTACCTGGCCTATCGTTCGCATTGGTCGATCGTGACGGCACCCTGTGGGCAGCCGGATTTGGCTATACCGATTATGACCGAAAGACGCCTGTTACAACCGACACTATGTTTTTAATCTGCTCCATGTCCAAGACCATCACGGCCACGGCCGTGATGGTTGCGGTTCAAGATGGCCTGCTTGAGCTGGACGTCCCTATCATTGAGTACTTGCCACAGTTCACTGTTAATAGCCGATTCGAAGAGAATCCGGAGAAAAAAATAACCCTGCGTCACTTGTTGTCTCACACGTCAGGCATTGCGTTTGAAGCCCCTGTCGGCAATATCAGGGAACCATCTTATGGTTCGCTTGAAAAACATGTACTGAGCGTCTCAAATGCATGGCTCAGGCACAAGGTAGGCGAAAGATACAGCTATTCCAGCTTGGGGTATGATCTGGTGGGGTATATATTGCAGGTCCAATCCGGCCAACCGTTTCCTCAATACTTAGAGGACAAGGTTTTTATTCCCTTACATATGACCAACTGTTCGGTAGACCCTGAGTTCATCAGAAGCCATCCCCACCGAGCTATGGGCCACATGCCCTATGTAAAGCAATTGCCCCTGGTGATGGATGTACCTTGTGTTGGATCTGGCGGTGCGTATACTAGTGCCAAGGGATTGGCCAAGTTCGTGCAGTTTTTTCTCAATTGGGGCAAGGTGGATGACCAAACAGTTCTTGATGAGAGCCTCATGACAAGCCTGTATACCCCATCGATACGTAATAAGGATTATGGATTGGGACTCGACATTTACCCCAATAACGAACACTCCATATTAGGTCATGGAGGCTCTGGGATTGGTTTTGGGTCAATTATGATTTGGTATCCTGAATATGGAATTGGTGGTGTGTTTTTGTTTAATCTTGATCAATATGCATGGGCTTCTGGTTGTACTGATATTTTTTCTGATCTGATCGAGGAGAATCTTGTTCAGAAAAGCGAATCATTCGAAATTCCATCCAGCGAGTATCAGGCCTGGCAGCCACCTGACCCCAACACCTTCACACCATTCAAACCAGAATGGAAAAAGTATGTCGGCACCTATAAATATATTATGAGCGGCTGGAAGTTTAGCATCTCTGCCAGGATCGCACTGGCCCTGGGATTAACGATCAAGAGCACTCATATAAAGGTATACGAGAAAGATGGATACCTTTATGTTGACAGCCTCGTATTTCACGACGATGACGGTGGTCGACTGGATGAGTATCTGCCGGGCCTGTTCTTCACGCCCTCCGGAAAGTGTCTTGACCTTCGTGGTCCCAAGCTTACATGGCAAAACTACAGAATCAAGAAAGTCAATAACGATGCTGATAGGAATTTTAATATAAACTAATAGGGGGCTTTTGCTGAAAAAAGCTGCATCTTTTTTCGTCCGGTGAGCTAATCGTTCGCAAGAACCAAATGGAGTATGGGCTGTGAAAAATATGAAGGATGTGCTTCAAGTAATCATAAATAGTTTGACCTATGAAGGTCAGGTACTGTCTATTATATGGTCGCCTTTCCCGCAATGACGACGATTGCACATCTTGTTGCGGCAGGCCTCGACCTCGGCGTTGGGCTATCCTATCTAATGCAGCTTATCGCTGTGAAAAAATGAGTCATACGAGTCTTAAAGGAACAGAATGCCGGGCAGAATTGAAGCTCACATGTCCCAATCCTCGAAAGCGTTTAAAAGTCATAGATGAAACTGACCGAGATACTTCGATGTCCACAAACGGGAAATAAGCTGTTATTCGTTTCGGACGATTCGGTGGTGCGCGTGGAGCGCTCCGATGTGACTTATCCGGTGGTGGATGGAATTATCGACTTCTGCCTCTATAGGCCATACTGGTTTTTGCTGGACATGTGACGTCCATAAGGGGAAAATGCCCTGGATGAAAATGGTGACAGGTTTCCATGAAGGCGATTGAGGTCAATACATTAGCCAAACGACACGGCCAAGCCCGCAGTGTCGAGGAAGGCGAGATTTTCAGCTATCTCGATCCGAACAGGATACGGATGGCTCCTTAATTTTTTTATGATCTCCTGGAACTTTTTGCGGATTTTCGCGACATTGAATATATGTACAAAAAGAACGACCCTGTGAAAGCCATTGAGATCGAGACGCTCACGAAACGCTACGGTAAATCCCGCGGTGTTGAGGATTTGTCCTTTGATGTCGAACAAGGAGAGATTTTCGGTTATCTCGGTCCGAACGGCTCGGGTAAAACGACGACCATCCGCTGCCTGATGGGCCTGCTCAGGCCCACGAGCGGTCAATGTCGCATATTGGGCGAACGCATCGCCCACGGAAAGGCAACTCAACACAATCGCATCGGCTATCTGCCCGGCGACTTTCGCACCTGGCCGGGACTGACACCGCGAAAGCTGCTCCGGCTGCTGGCCCGATTGGGTCACGGCGAGGAGGTCAATCGACGACAAGAGGAGCTGGCCGAAAAGCTCGATCTGAGTCTGGATCGAAAAATGCGCGCCCTCTCGAAAGGCAACCGCCAGAAAGTCGGCATTGTTTACGCGTTTCAGCACCAGCCCGACGTGCTCATCCTGGACGAGCCGACCATCGGTCTCGATCCGCTGGTCCGCCAGAACGTGCTCGATTTGATTCGCGAGACCGCCCAGACCGAGGCGACGATCCTGCTGTCCAGTCACGACCTCAGCGAGGTGGCGGCGGTGTGCGCCCGGGCCGCCATCTTACGCGAAGGACGCCTCGTTGAATTGGCGCCGATCTCACGGATCGTCCAGCAGGGTCAGCGCCGCATCAAGGTCTGGTTCAAAGAAGGAACGCAAGTCCCAACACCACCGGCGGATCAGCTTCCGGGCGTGCGCGTCATCCGGCAGAATTCAAATACATTGCATGTGGCTTATCAGGGATCCGTCGATGCCCTGCTGAAATGGCTCGCCCAGTTCCCGGTCGATCGCATCGCCACGCCCGAAACGTCGCTGGAAGAGGCGTTTATCCAGTACTATCGCAAGGAGGGCAACCATGAAAGCTAATCATCGTCCTCCGTTTCCGTGGCTGTTATTGCGATTCTGGACGCTTCGTATTCTACTGGCATGGTGCTTGATTGCATTTTGGATCTTTCTTTTTCAGATCGTCGTCTGCGGCATTGTGCATGACAATGAAAAAGTTAAAGCGTTCATTCAGTACATCGACATGCTTCCGTCTTTTATCAAAACGTTCATCGGCGGCGAGGCCGTGCAAGTCGGAAATATTGCGGGCCTCATTGCCATCGGCTATCAGGAACCCTTTGTTTTATTATTGTATATGCTTTATGCCGTCGGTGTCCCCACCGCCCTGCTGGCCGGCGAAGTCCAGCGGGGCACGATGGAATTAATCCTCAGCCGGGAAACGACAAAAACACAAATCTACCTCTGTGCCGGACTCATTACCGTGATCGGCATGTTCGCCCTTGTCGCGGTCATGTTTCTTGGCACCGTCGCCGCGACACGTCTGTACGACTTCGAGCAGGACGTGCCGCTCTATGCCTTTTTCATCCTGGCGATCAACGGGGGCATTCTCGCCAGCGCCGTCGGGGGAATCGCCCTGCTGGCGGCGGCCTGCTTTCGCCGCAGCATGGCGGTGTCGATCGCGGTGGCTTACCTGGTCTTAAACTACTTCGCGGAGATCGTCGCAGAGTGGTGGCCTCGCATGGAATGGCTCGAACCCATTAACATCTTCCATTACGTCAATAATGTGAAAATCTTCACGGAATCCGCATGGCCTGTGTGGGATATGACGGTCCTGATAACGATCCTGGTTATTTCCATCGTCGCCGGCGGGGTCATCTGGTCCCGCCGGGATTTGCCGCTATAGAACAGATTGTGGAGATTGTATTCTGAAAAATTGAAGGTTAAATATACTTTTTAAAAGAGAAGTGTCGCGGGCATCCTGCCCGCGATTCGAGGGCGGGACGCCCTCGACACAAATTATATGGGAAAACAAACAAGTGCCTACCTGTATGCCCTTGTCGCCGTATTGTTCTGGTCCACCTCGGCGTCGGCGTTCAAGATCTGTCTGTCGCCGGAGCGATTGAACGTCCCCGTCCTGCTTCTTCTATTCGGCGCCTCTTTGGTAGCGAGCGTCGTATTGTTGGCCTACTTAGTGCTTTCGGGCAAAGCCCGGCTGCTCAATACCCTTTCACGAGAGGATTTTACCCGTTCGGCCTTCCTGGGCTTCCTGAATCCCTTCCTGTATTACACCGTTCTTTTCAAAGCCTACTCGATCCTGCCCGCCCAGCAGGCCCAGCCGCTTAATTTCGTCTGGCCGCTGACGCTGGTCTTGCTGTCGATTCCCATCCTCAAGCAAAGAATCAAACGAAGGGACATACTCGCCATCCTCATCAGTTTTTTCGGCGTTATGGTAATCTCGACAAAGGGACAAGTCCTGAGCTTCCGGCTGACCGATCCACTCGGGGTGGCCTTAGCCACGGGCAGCTCCATCCCGTGGGCGCTGTACTGGATCTACAACATCAAAAACAAACGAGACGAGGTCCTTAGCTTATTCCTGAACTTCACGTGGGCAACCGTCTATGTCTTCATTTTGTTGCTGATAGTCGGTGAGTCTAAAGCTCTTAGTTTTAAGGGTGCCCTCGGTGTGACCTATGTCGGCCTGTTTGAAATGGGCATCACCTTCCTGCTCTGGCTCAAAGCGCTGAAACTCGCCAAAACCACCGCCCACGTCGCCGGCCTGATCTACCTGGTCCCCTTCCTCTCGCTAATCGTCATTCATTTCGTGCTTGGCGAGATCATCCTCCCGGCCACCCTCCTCGGCGCCATCCTCATCGTCGCCGGCATCCTCCTGCAAAAGCATTGACGATTGACGATTGACGATTCCTCCCTCGCTCAAAGTAGGGTGCGATGCATCGCACCATTTTTTTCTCTTGATCTTAATTGTTCTTCTTTGGGACCTGAAATGTTAAGCGTTCTTTTCCCCTCCTAAAGAAATCACTCTGGCTCTGGCAAGCGAGGACAAAGCCGTCATCGGTTCTTTCATATAAAAAGTCCTTACCTGTATAAGGATCTTTGGGTAAGTCATCCGGTAATTCTTCAGGCAGTTGCCCTGTTTTAGCTATGATAAGATAAAGTTCGACGGCCGCCTTGAGACTATTTATCCAAGCCGTATGACCAACCTGAGATGTAAAATCCCCATCAATTGAGTTCAATGATAATCCAAATGTTGATGTCTCGATGGCATATGCTTCACTCAGTTTGTCGATTGCTTTTTGCATTTCGGCACGTTTTTGTTCGTCAGTCATTTCGCGATTCACGAAAAAGCCAAAGTCAATGTCCTTTCCCACGGCATGAGAGAACTTCGTTAATAACTCAACGGTATTAGGCTCTGAAGACTTATCAATAATTTTCTGTATCTCGGACAGTTTCTTCTCTTCTGTCATATCAATGCCTCTGCCGACTATAAGGTCAGAAATCTCTCCTCCGAATTCATGATATATCTTCATGAGCGGCTCAAAAACCTTTCGATTTATTGTATAATGAGTAAGTTCCTGTATTTCAACTTGCTTTTGCTCAGCACTCTTATCACTGAGCAGTATTGCGAAAATTGAATCGTAAAAACCTTGGACCGCATCAAGGGCTTGATTGCGAATTTGGTCATCTGTCAAATCTCGGATGTGTTGCCTGGCCCGTTCATCAGCCGCCCTCTTTAGGAGCATACCTCTGAGCCTCGCAATCGAAGAGGTTTGGATTAGATCTCTTCCATTTCTTAAGCATTTTTGTAAGAATCTTTCCAGAAAAGGCGTTGCTTCCTGGAATGTGGCAAGCCGGCTTTGAAACCATGTAAGAATATCTTCATCGAGCGGTATGTCACCAAGAATTCCAAGAATCGTTCTTAACGCCGTACCTTCGCAAGCGCCCGATACTAAATGTAATAGTGGATCATGGCTGAGATGCCTGGCGATTCGTCGTATTGTCATACATCGTTCCAGAGCGGCACGGTAATGCCCCTCTGAGGCAAGCATGATCGCATCCACTGCAATAATATAACTAAAATGTCGAAAAGTTATCATTAAAAATATACGGCTTCTTTTTTCAGAAGGCCACACCATTTCAGGCCATACTCCCCAGGTACATTGCGGCATTCGAGAAGCGATTTCGGATATTTTCATCGAGGGCAACCACTGTCCAAGAAGAATTCTTATCCGCGTGTCCGGCTCGGCCTCCCCATGTAAAACATCGTGAAACTTATTGATAATCTTCTGATTATGATCCGGCCTTAACAACAAGGCCTGGTAATAAAGCAACGCCGCATTGTTGTGATCCGGTATCGCATCGTCTTCTATCCATGAATCGATTTCAGCATTTCTTTTCTCGTACGCTTCCAGGGCTCGCCGGTCTTTGTAGTGATAAGGTTTTGAAGGACTTGCCGGACGCACCGTGCTTTGCGCTGCCGGAGGTGAACCGCGCGGTGGTCTCACGACAGGTACAACGACGCCGAATATAACCGAGAGCATAACGGTCAATAAACACAACAAAATAATCACCCTATAACGTTTAAGACTGAAAGTGCTCATCGTTGTGTTCCTCTCAATATTACGGTCTTTTCATACCATAAGTATTGTGAATGGCTCCGACTCCATAATTCTAATATAAAATTCAAAACAGCACAAAAAAATCACAAAATAAAAAGAAAAATGGTGCGAAATATCGCCCTCTAAGTGTTAAGTACAAAAGGCCGGCTCACCCGATTGGTTACTGCTTGGTCTCAAAGTTCGGAACGGACCAATTCACATGACCCAAGCGAACAGTTGGCAAATCCCTCAAGGTTGTTGCCAAAAAAGTCGATTGATTTGCTGGCGGGCTATATACAAGAGTAACCCATCCCCAGATGTCCAAATGTTCTAAGGTCAAGGTGCGTTGTAAAAGCGCCCAAATGCTGGAATTTCCGCGAATTGGCGTATTCTTGGGCTGTCCGGCCAGAATGTAGCTTAGGCTGAGGTTCAGAGGCGTTGGCATTGAACCTCGTATGGTGTTGTTAGCTGGACGATGGTCATTTTTACGAATTGTGAGATTTTTCGTACACTTTCGGAAGAATTATTGTAACGAATTCGTATTCTTACTCTCTTACATGTAGTGCCTGAAGTGGATGTGGGAAATCCTGGCTCCACATAGGAAGTACATCGCTATGAAGAGAACAACATCGCGTCACGGTGTGTGGATTGAGCTGCTTCATCGTGTCTGCCAAACGGGATGGCGGTATAACCTCTATGGCTGGAAGTGTTGTGGGGCAACCGTTTTGCCTCGCTTTATCGAAAAGGCGCGCGGTTCACAGGGAGGGCGGTATCATGCACGGTAAGTCACGAGCGGCACTTTATGTGCTGGCGGCCGGCTCGGGGCTGCTGCTGGTCGCCTCACTATTGCTTCCGACGGTAGTGGTCGTCCTTATTGCCTCGCCGCACCCCCCGATCATCGGCGTTAGCTCGGCGTGGGACGCGTCGAAAGTTCTCACTTTCATCGTTGGCGCGGTGCTTCTGGCGCCCATCTTTACTCCGTGCGTCGCTTCAGACGGCAGGAAATGGTGGCTGCCTCTAGCGATCACGGCTCTGGCGACCCTGTCACTGGTCGGCATGCTGGTCGTGGACTTCACCGCGAGCAATGGATTCGGATTCACCCTCCACGGCATCGTTGCGGCGGCGCTGCTGGGTCTATGCACCTTGGCCGAAGCCCTGGTGGCACGGCGCCGCGCCAAACCGACTCCAACGGCACTCTGATCCGGTCTTTCCGGCTTATGTGTAGCATCTGGTATTCCCTTCCAAAGTCAATAGCAAAAGAAAACAGATATTAATCTCTAAATCCAAAGCCTGACCCTTTTCCTCCCTCATCCGCTATTTATCGCCTTTTTCTTTTTCCTTTGCTTTTTCTTCCTCTTTCGTCTGCAAGTATTGTGCTAGTTCTTTGTATTTGTCGCCCGGTCTGGCTGCCAGCGCTATTTCTTTTGCAGTCTTATTCATTTTACCTCTTGAAGGACGAACGTACTGCCCTTCAGCCAGTGGTCTGCTGTAATCATGATAGTTTTTTGCAAAAATGTCCGCCCCATGCTCAACGAGTGCCTTTGCCGCCTCTATATTGTTGAGCATTGCCGCCTGATGTAACGGGGTACTTTGATTTTCATTTCTTGCATTAACATCGGCGCCGTATGAAATGAGCAAGTTTATTACTTCCTTATCGCTGTACATTGCAGCATCATGCAATGCTGTTCGGCCATTCTTATCTTTATGATTCACCTTTGCCCCGTGCTCAAGCAATGTCTTTATGGTTTCATACTGCCCATGTCTTGCATATCTGGCAGCAAGCAGCAACGGCGTATCTCCGATAAAAATTTCTAATTCAATATCAGCACCATGGTTGAGCAGAAATTCCACTATTTCGATATGCCCCTTGCCGGCGGCAAGGTGTAATGGTGTGAAACCTCGTGAATCTTGAACGTTTACTTCGTTGGGGTCACTTTTAATTATTTCTTTTACTTTCTTCAAATCCCCTTTATACGCAGCTTTATGGATTGGCTTTTCATCACAACCAACGCAGAAAGACAGGGAACAAACCATCAAACACAAACTAACCTTTTCCAAGATATTTTTAGGCATAATCTTGGGTCCATTTAATTTCATCAAACGACCTTCTTGGAACA
>Ga0272442_10006886_pt1 | contig 14812 bp, 17 predicted proteins | sample SSMForm2O_FD_200262 | JGI IMG/M metagenome (GOLD analysis project Ga0272442, IMG submission 200262) | Marine sediment archaeal communities from Little Sippewissett salt marsh, Falmouth, MA, United States - SSM-Form-2O | ecosystem: Environmental > Aquatic > Marine > Wetlands > Sediment ...
CCGACACATATGTTTTTGGCTCTCTGGAAACCTAAACAGATATCACATATTACTCCGCATGGGGCGACACTAATATTATCCATAGTTAATAGACGGGCTCCCCTTTTTTCATAAGCTTGATACTGAAAGTATAGAAGCGTATCCTTTATGTTTTTGAGTTTGATATCTTTTTTGATGTATCATATACCAATTCTATGTAAGAATTGTTGTTATATTCAAACTCCATCACTACTTCCAGGCCTAGTTTTTCAACATGCGCCTTAACTGATCTCGGATTTTTCTTATTAACAAAGGTTACCAGAATCGGGTATCTTTTATTCATCTCCTTACGGGCAAAATCAAAAATATTTTCCAATACTCCGGACCCTCTATATTCTTTATCTATGCAGATAGGGCCATACTGATAGGAGTTTTTTGTGTTTAAATTAGTGTCAAGAAATTCTACCTCATGCAGTCTTTCTATCATGTATTGAAACATAGGCCATTTTGAACAATAGGTCCACGATGCAGCCATAACATAAGAAATTATTCTATCACCATCTTTTGCAATAAATAATCCGTTTTCGTCATCAATTAATTCTGAAAGTAATTCTCTGGAAAACTGGGTAGTTACAAAACCATCTTTTTTATCGTTTTCATCAATTGTATCTACATGATATTTTCTATGAAGAGATAGAACTCCATCAATATCTTCTTTTGTCGCAGCTTTATACTCCATAAGCCCCCCTTCAAGAAGTGAATATTATATCATAATATTCTTCTATCCCGAAAGGCTCAAATACGATGAATGAAGCCGTTTACTGAATTCCCAGAACGTTACCGCGAATATATGCAGTTGCGTGTTCGGGACACAAGTCCTGTCCTACTTGGAGAGCTTTCCAGGACAAGGACCATAGGAGGGGCTGGTGCCCATGTCTGGAGAAGCTCACACCTCCAAAGCTGTCATGGCTTCTTCGCAATCTTCCTGTTTCAAGTAGAGAACGACCCCATAACTTCCCTTTATATTAGCTATTCCAATAGATTCGTACACATTAATATCGGCCTGAGAAAGCTTCTCATAGATATCAGCCAAGGCTCCTGACTCATCATCATAACCCTTTATTAACAGAGCAGAGTGGGGGCCATCTAAAATCAGTCCTGCTTTTTTCGCGCCATCGTTCATCTTTGAACTGTCATCAGGAAAAAGAGAGAACCGGGTACGCATAGGTTCCACAGGAACTGCTTTGAAAGCAAGCAGGTTTACACCAACGCCGGCAAACACAGATAGCAGTTTAGATCCTTCCCCGGCATAACCATCAACTGTTATGTTGTAGTATTGAACCTTTTCTATATCTAATGCCATTTTAGTCTCCTTTTAACCTGTATTGCAGTAAGTACTGTTTTTTTAGTATTTACTTCAAATTGCATCCAATGTTCCGCGAATATGCGAATTTGGTCGAAGGATAGTGTTAGTAAAGCGGATCCGCTTGTCGCCGGAGCCGCCAATTCGCTGTTATGTGCTGTCTTTTCCTGCCTGTATCGATCTTATCTGAATCATTGACGATAAAGTTAATTATACCAGATAACAATTCTGTTATCTTAACGATTTTTCGTAGCATTGCTCGGTTAATTCCTTTCCCCAAATCTTGTGCTGCTTTTCCTCTGTTAGTTTGAAGCCGTTCTTTTTATACATATTAATCGCTTTATCTAACTCATCAACAGTCCACAGGATTATTTTTTTATATTTTTTTTCCTTCGAAAAGTCTATTGCTAATCCTATCAACTCCTTTCCAATACCGCGTCCTTGAAGACTGGTATCAACTATATACCAACGCAGCTGCGCGATGTCATTTTTATACTTAGTTATCGCAATACATCCTCTGAGGGCCCTGTTTTCCTCAACGATCCAGATCCGTTCGTCTGAGTTTTTACGCTGTACAAATTCCGCCAGCGGGATGGCAACATACGGCTCGAAAGTACTGTCAAATCCATTGTTCCTATGATAGAATTCCCCATGCAGCTTTATTATTGAGCCAATATCCCCCGGCATAATATTACTTCGTATTGAAATATCATCATTCATTTGAAAACCTCACTTATAGTAAACATACAGTACTATTCAGTATTTTGACTCCATTAATGGCACAGAATACCTGGAACCTGAATCAAAAAAAGTGAATACAACGTTGACGGTTGCCCGGTGTTGCGGCCGAAGGGAACAATTGCGGTGAAGCGGGCAGGGGGCGCGAAACCGGGCAGCCGCTGTTATATGAAGTATGCTTCCTTATTTCTTCATTAACAAGCATTTTATCAACTCAATGTATTAATAATTTTTATCATGGTCTGGAACACGAGATCAGGCTTTGCCTGCTGGTTTATAGTTCCCGTTATGTATATATCCATGTCAGGCACATAAAAAGCCGCTGAACCTGTAGAACCGCAATGGCCAAGCATATCGGGCACGGGATGAAAAGGTGAAAGAACGCGGGGCATATAAAATTTTTGTATGCCGATACCATATTTAAAAGGAAAGAAGATCTTATTCCACTTTTCCAATTCGTTCAGTCTTTCCTTTGGGAAAAAATAACCGTTGAAGAATGCTTTTAAAAATGTCATTTGGTCCTTTGCAGTGGAAATAATATCATTCTTTGTAGAGGTGAGAAAAAGCGGGATATGTCTTGTTTCAGATTTATAACGGATGGGAACAAAAATTCTATCATGTGCATCTTCACACACATAGGTTTTTGTCAGTTTCATTTCCCGAAACAGATTTTTCAGGACAATATGAACAGATTCTCTCGTAATATTTTCTATGATTAAGCCCAGAATCTGATGGTTTGTATCAATATATTTTGCCCTGCCTTCTTTCCCGGGAGGAAAGTGGGGTTCCATCCTTTTCACCTCTTGAATTACTTTGTGAATCGGCCATGATTGATCGATGCCTGCTTCAAGTTCTTTCATCGTTGTTTTCCCGTTGGATTGTTTATCGATCAGATAACAGGGAAGCCCCGAGGTATGAGACATAAGATGGGCAAGGGAAAGGTCATGAGAAAATTCCTTTCCCTTATACACATGTAATCCACGAACGACCTCTTCCGGAAGGTATTTTGAGATTTTGTCCTGCAGGTCCACTTTTTTTTCTGTATACAATTTCAGGATGATTGCAGAAACAAAAAGCTTATTTATGCTGGCGATATAGTATTGACTATCTTCCTTTATATTTCCGGATGCGCTGATTAAATCGATGCTGTTGTCACCAGATGATACATAGAAAACAGCTCCGTACATATATTTTTTTGTAATAACATTATTTACCAATTGATCTAGAATTGATTTATTCAGTTTACCTTTCATTTCTATCCTGCTCATCATCTTTATCCCTTAAAAATAATGAATTATATTTCATATAACATTCCGCGTATATGCGAAGTTGGTGGATGGAGCCTGAGGCGTGACCGCGTATGTGCTGTTATATGATGATTTCATGTTACGACAATACATATATTTTTATACAGTTACTGTTTACTGCTCTCTGATACCAATCGTTATATACAAGTTCCAGTTCTTTTACTTCGAAAGAGCCAAAATCATAATCTTTATATTTATTCAAAATCGATATATATTGTTCTGCTTGAGATAATCTTTCTTTTAATCGAACAATTGTAGAATGCGCTGTCAGGATCTCATATCTCTTATCAATTGAATGCTCAAGATCGGATTTCTTAAAAGAATTTCTTAAATTATTCCTGATATTCTTCAGACTATCATTTTGAGGAAAACCTTGAATCATTACACAAGAAGAAGATGCTGTAATCCCTTTAAAATCAATATTAAAACCTGTATTTGAAGAGATCGAATTTCTTATTAACTTGTCATAATCAGATAGTGTAATATGTGATAAATCAAACCCGTTATAACATGAAATTATTGACAAAACAGTTATATGAATATCTGACTCTGGATAATAATACTGAAAAGGTTCAATTTTTTTTATCTCCTTCAGAAATCCGTTTATTCTATCCTTTACTTCAGAGGATGGACGAAATAGCAAAGTAATCCCGAATCTTTTGTCATCCGGAGAGTCAATTAATGTATCGATATCATATTCATTTTTTGAAATATTTTTGATTGAAGCATTATATAAATTTGAGTAATATTGTTTCAAATCCATCTTTACTATAGTCCCTTGTAAAAATTTCTGAAATTGCCATATAACGATCCGCGGATATACGAAGTTGGCCGAAGGCCCATCTGGATGAAGCGAAGCGGAACCGCATATTCGATGTTATAATCAGTTTTAATATCGCTCACAGTAAATTACTCAACGTATCCATGGTAATTAATGTATCTTTAATTACTTTGAATTCTCCCGTCTCGATGCTCGATTTCGATAAATCCATTTGGGATTTCATTGATGTAAAAATCATAATAGAAGGTAAGCTCACTCTCTCTACTCTTATTTCGCTGCAATCATTGAACTGTCTTAAAACCTGATATTTCAATGATTCTTGCTGAAATCTCATCATAAGCATCAGGTACAAACAGTGTTTCCTTATTATTGATTAGTTCTTTTAATATATCAAATTTTTTCATCTGTTGACTTCTCGATATTAAAAGTGCCAATAACGTTCTAGGAATATGAAAAGTTTCTGACTACTGTGCGCTTCTATTTCTTAAAATACAGAGATGCATTCTAAGAACATATTAAAACTATCTGTCAAAAGACTTACCAACTACCTGAGTATAGACAATTTTTTCATAGTCTTCTAATCCCATTATATCATGTAATTTTTCTCGATCAACTAAACCCAGAACTACTGTGTTTAAGTTCGCAGCTGCAGAATATAAATAAACATTCTGACTAATAAAGCCTGTATCGGCTGTTGAAGTAAACCATTTCAGATTATCATTTTTAAAGTAGAATGCTTTCAGTCTTGAATAATCAGAAACATAAATAAGCCCAACCGGTGCTGAACGCATCATTTTTTGTGTGCCTATATCTTTTCTGATATCTTCTGAAAGGACTTTTATAAGTTGATGATTTTTCTCATCATAAAGAAATAAGCCATTGCACAAAGCAATATAAACCTTGATTTCCTGCGAGTTACATGCAGATGGAGCTGTTCGTCTACTTTTACTTCTTTTCGTTTCCTTATACGTAACTCCACAAGCTGCCCATAAAAGATTTGATATTTCCTGATATGTTAAATCTAATTGCTTCCATTTTCGTTTTGTTCTACGCTGCTCAAGTGCTTTCATTAAGGGAAACTCAAGATTTTTTTGTGGAGGCGGTAATTTAATTATCGCTGATATTTTCATTCAGTTAATATAACACGAAATAGCTGAGATGTTTTTGTTTCGAATAATAATTTTTAAAATTGTTATTGTTATTTTCAGACTACAGATAGCATGATTTTTCGAACAGTAAATCAAAATCAGGAATTGGACATAACGTTCCACGCATATATGATGTATTCACCGTAGCGATAGCGGAAGTGAAAATCTGGAAAAGCTCGAAGCAATGCTGAGCATATATCCTCTGTCAGGCGCAGTGCTGAACCTATTTTGTAAAAAGCCTTTTTATTGCTAATACAATAACTGTTAATAACGTGAGCCAAATTAAAATAAATATTATAGCAAAAAACCAGTTTTTTCTTAATTTTATTGGTTCTTTTTCTGCTCTTTGTCTTGATTCATCTATAATTTCCTTTTTAAGGCTTTTTGCTTTTGATTCTAAGTTTTCTATTATTTTCACTTCTCACCTTTTTGTAACAGCCAATTTTGTTCAGTATTGCACCTAACGTTTTGAAAATATATGACGTCCATCCTGCTGGATGTGGCGAAGCCCAAGCCGAAGGCGGAACCGCATATTCGCTGTTATGCGCTGGTTTTTATATGTTTAATAAACCTATCATCTTTCCTGTATGTTACTTTCCCGGGGTTTCCCTCTGTACGATATACATCCCCACTTCTCAAATCAAAAACAGTTGACCAAATAGTGTCGAAATTCATCAATTTACCATACTGACACATAAATCCAAAGCTTCCGTCCAAAATATTCTGACTAAATTTGATCTTATTTGTATCATCTTTTCGCATTAATGCTTCATGAGCTGTTTTGTATCGTTCTTTTGAATAGTATTCTCCATTACCGGAGCTTGCATCATATTTCTTCATTTTATCTGATGTAAAATGATTGACTGTTATAATAAATTTCCTTTTTTTCCCATTTTCTTCAGGTTCTCTAACATTTACCTTAAAAGGATTACATTCTACAATAACCATTTTCCCGCTCAGATCTATTAATAAAATATTGCAGCTGGAAGCTATCGGTAAAGTATATAATGCTTGAATACCTTCATCGACATTTTTACATTTTTCCAGAATATATCTCACAAGAAATACAGAATTGAACCCGGGTTTTATCTCATTCATATTTGGCAGAACAAAAGTCATAGAGGCAACTAATCCAAAACTATTTATACCTTCTTCCCCATTAATGAATGATGATGTATTTAGGAGAAAACTGTTTCCTGTATTTGGTTTATAAAGAATACTTTTACTAATATATTTTAAAAAAGGTGGTAAATCATTATTTCTACCATAAATGATTATTTCTTCTTCAACAAAACTGAATGCAGTACATCCTCTTACTTCAAGATTGTATAAACAGCAACCCATGCACATCATCCATGCAACAAAATTCTGCATGTTGATGTTCAGAACATCTACTATTCCCCTTATTTCTTCAAATGCTTCTGGAAAATGTTTTTCTAAAAGTTTTCCACTCTTCACCCCATGATCAAGTTGAAAGTGATCAAGATTAATTGGAAATTTTGTACTATCTTTTTTAACTATATTTCCAAACTTTTGACCCATCTCATAATGTGTTCCTTTAAATCTAGGGCGATACATGTTTTGCCTCCTAGATCCCAATTTTGAAAGTATAATTATTAATGTCAATAGAAATATGTGAATAAAAGATCACGTCCATAAAGGTTCGCAATTTGAAAAAGAAAATGGAGCCAATATTTCCTCCGAGATTCAAGTAGCGATAGCAAAACCTGAAGGAGGGAGAACTATGACTCCACGTAACTCTACCGTATCTGCTCAATTTTCTTTAAGGATCTTCATTTTAAAAATTATTAGTAATGCAGTCTGCTCATGAAAATGAAAAATGTGTTATTGGCTCTGGTGTCCGTGCTGACTTTATCCTTTCAGGCCTGTCCCGATTCCGATCATGATCGGTTTTGTATCATACCGGGGGATATGCCGGGTTCTTTATTTGACAGGACATGCAGGCACTGCAGTCCGCGATATTATGTGTTTGTAAATCCGTCAGTGCAGGCAGCTGGATACCATGGAAGGGGCCGCATTAACCAGAAGAATTTTCATGGCTTTGTTCCTCCCGCTGTAATAAATTCCATTCTTTTGTCCAGGACTTCTTTTGAACCAGGGCCAAAATATAAAAAGTGTGAATCCGTCGGCGCTTCAAAGAGTACTGAATCCTGTATCATTGTATGCGCGTATTGAGCATGTGAGAAAGGAACGCTCGCGTCATTTTTTGAATGTATTATAAGGGTGGGACATTGTATTGTATTGATGTTCTTTGCCCTGTGTTCGATGTCATGCACAAAGCCTTCACCTGAATCATTTCCTGTTATCATGGCCCCTTTTAATTGTTCGAGATCTTCAGCGCTCATCCTGGCAATAACAGCAGCCGGATCACGTTTCGTAAACAGTTTCATGGTATTAACCAGGGTTTTTTCAGGGTTTTTATAAAGCTTATTGCTTAAATTTTGCCAGAATTTTCCCTGTTTTTCAGGATTAAAAATGACCCTGGCTCCGTAATATTGAAATGTTAATTTATGAAACCATGGTTTCACAATAGCAGATTCGAGCACCAGCTTTTCTACAATGTCAGGATACCGCTTCGCGAACTCAAGCGCGGCCGGTCCCCCGGCTGAGTTTCCTATTACAATGACCTTTTTAATTTCCAGTTTGTTCAATAAAGCGGCAAATAAATCGGCTGTAGATTGGGCCGTTTTTCCGGAGCATATCGGTGTACCTCGATACCCCGGCCGGGACGGTATCAGGACAGAAAAATTCCTGTCTATTAATGCCTGTTTCATATAATCACCGCGGCAGCTGTCATGGCCTCCATGAACAATCAAAACAGTCGGACCGGTCCCCGCGTGAAAGTATTCGATCCTGCCCTTTTCAGTTTCGCAAATTTCTATTCCATTCATGTACATGCTCCTACATAGTATCAATTTCCTGTACCGATGTATCGACCCAGTCGATTTCGGCTTCCAACACATTGATGCCGTTTGTAAGAATGGAGCGATACAGAAAAAGTTCAATCTTTCCAGTCGCGTATTCGACCAGCTTCTTTGTTTCATCGCTTTTCAGGAACTCTAATCTTTGGTGCAGTTCTTCTTTATAATGAAGCAGATTTGATTTGATTGTCTCTTTATCAATGCTGCCGGAAAAGAACAGTTGAACAAGAAAAGGATTCCGGTGATTGGGAATAGTGATCGGAGAAGAAAGCCAGGCAATCAATGCGTCATTCCCTTTTTCAGTAATGGAATACACTTTTTTGTTCGGTTTTTCGGCCTGATAATGAATTTCAGAGACAATCAACTTGTCCTCTTCCATCCTGTTCAATGTTCTGTAAATCTGGCTTTGAGTAGAAGTCCAAAAGTGGTTTATGCTTTTTTCTATCTTTTTTTGAAGATCATATCCTGTTTTTGGACTGTTTTTGAGAAAACCCAAAATTGCATAATCTAATGACATTATAACACAGCCTCCATAAGACTATTAAGTTATATAACACATATGTCTTATGATGTCAAGTTATTTCCACTGTTTGTTTACATTAGAGAAAAACTAATCAGGAAAAGAGTTCAACAAAATTACATTCAACGTCCCGCGGATATGTGAAGTTATGCAAAATCAGCGTGATAATACCTCTGTTATGGCCAGTATCGGGCGTACATAGCGGCAATAATAAAAAAAGCACATGAGGTTCTTTTGTATAATTACTATTTTACCGGGCCATGGATGGCGATGGCGGTTTATTTACTCAGCGAATCACTGCAATTCCGAGTTCAAATTCAGACCCTTAACGTGCCGCGGAAGCCTCTGACGCCGTAGTAAGAGGGCGCACTGTTGTGATACACGAAGACATTGCCGTACCGGCGATCGGCAAAGACGGCACCGCCGAGTTTTCTGATATCAGAAGGTGTTTTCAACCAACTCGATGTTTTTGTATCGAAATTTCCAAGTTTCTGCAGCTCTCTATATTGTTCTTCCGTTAAAAGCTCAATGCCCATGGCAGCCGCCATATCAATCGCGTTATTTTCCGGTTTGTGTTCTTTCCTCGACTCCAGCCCTTCACGGTCGTAACAAACATTTCTGCGGCCTTTTGGACTTTCCGCTGAACAGTCATTGAAAATGTATTCGCCTGTCTTTTTATCATGACCGACAACATCCGGTTCACCACCAGTTCTTTCCATTTCATGGAGTGACCATAATTTTTCAGTATCAGCTTCCAGCTTTGCCTGTATTTTAGTCCAATCATGGTCTTTATGACGGTTCATGTTTTTCTCAAAACGGACTTTTAATGCTGTGAGCAGTTCTTCACTTTTTTCTGGAGACAACTGCCTTTTTTCATTTTTCAAAATGGAACCTCCTGACGATGTTTTTTCAAACTCCATATTTCCGCTTCCTCCCAAAAAAATTGCAGCTAAGGTTCCGCGGATATGCCCCTCGCTGTTATACGATTCAGCTAACAATTTTCTATCAAACAACTCCATAGTACCACTCAGCTTGACTCCCGCAGCATGCACCAAATCGGCAACCCGTATTTTGGAATCCTGACTGTGGCTATCAGGTCAAAACCATATTTTTGATAATATGGCACATTTTTCTCATCGTGAGTTTCCAGGTAAACAGGTACTTTTTGGGCATCAACCTGAGTCAGCACTGGCAACATCAAAGCTGCACCGATACCTTTTACCTGCTGCCTGGGATCAACCGCCAGTCCCCATAGATAATAGTGCGGCCGGTTTTTCATTAATCTTTCCTGGGTATATGCAACAAAACTCTCACAATCCATAGACTGCTTAAAATTACGAAAGCCCAAAAAGAATGGAGTCAGAAGAAAACCGTTCTGAATATATTCCCATAACGTAAATTTTGTATGGCCCGGTGGCAGGGTAAAAATCACTCCTGAAATTTCTGGTGTTGTGTACGCTTCACCATAGCGCATAGCGCAGTTCAGTATGTTCCGAAAGTACCACGGCAGGTAGCGAGCTCGTCTCTTGGGATCAGGAAAATAGAACACAAACATTGGGTAATTAAAAAAAGCCGCCGACAAAACGGTAGAAGCTTTCTGTATATAAACCGGGTCCAGTTTAACTATTTCCATATACATCTACCTTATGATCTATAGGATAAAGCCGAAGGCGGAACCGCATATTCTCTGTTATGTTCAGTACTCAATTACTCTAAAGCAGCAGCCCCAAAGTACAAGGATGTGCTTTGGGGCTGCTGAATATTTATTCGGCTATTGATGTAACAAAAGTCACATTTTCACCATTCCATTGGTCACTTCCCGGCAAAACATCTTCATTCAATGAAAGGACATTAAATTTACTGTCTTTCATGATATTTATAAGATCGTCATGTGAAAAGAAATGGGTCCAGAAATGATACGTTCTCAGTTCTTTGTCATCATCTGCAATAAAATGCTGATATAAAATAACCTTTTCTTCTTTATACAGATATGAATTTGACAGGTGTAAATAAGGGCTATCACTCCAAAAGCCCTTTTCCTCACACTCCCAGGTTTTATCTAATATTGCTTCAGCCAGACATTTCTCGTTCAAAACATCGAAAATGAAGTATCCTTCCGGTTTTAAGGCCTTCTTAACATTATTAAGTAATATCTTTCGTTCACCTGGATCTAATACTCCAAAATCTGTATAAATCATAATAACCAGGTCGAATTCATAATCTCCCAATTGGGCTTCCAGATAATTCTCATTTTTGTACGATATATCTAAATTATTTTTCGCAGCTGATTTTTTAGCATATTCTATTGATTCCATAGAAATATCTATTCCTGTTATACTATGACCAAGTTTCGCGAATTCCTCAGAATACAGTCCCGGTCCACAACCTAAATCAAGAATATTTAATTTATTTTTATTAACTTTTGTTAGTATCCATTTAATTGTCTCTAATATTGATGTTTTCTTTCTACTTGCAAGATCAATGTTTTCGTTTAAATGAACCTGTAAAAGCTGTTTTGATATGTAGCTATCTGTCCACATTACATTTTTGCCTTTCGTATATACCTCAGGCTTTGCTGCAATTTTCGTCAGATTATTGATAATCATAATAATCTCCTGTAAGTCGTATATTGCGACTTTTTTTAAAACACGTATAAGCAATTTATCTATTTTGAATTGTATCTATCTTTCTGATTAAAAAAAGTAATATCGGAATATCCAGCATATATAAAACCAGAATGTAATGTATTACCAGGAATATAATAAATATCGCCTTTTGTATATGTTTTTTCTTCTCCATCAATGATTAAATCTATATTCCCTGAGAGAACAAATCCAACTTGACTTTCATGTTTATGTTCTTCCAATTTAGCATCTTTTTCAAATTCCATGAAAATTACCTGATGGTTTGAACTCTGTGATAGAAAAGCAGTAATACCGTCAATGGGAATATCTGCTTCAGGTAAGCTCTGAATTGGTTCAGGGAAAATACTCTTTTTCATTCTGTAATCCCTCAAAAAATTATTTCATGTATTGTTTGCCGATATGAGAAGTTGCGCGGCCGGAAAAACCGGCTGACATGCGCTCTTGCTCTTCTTCAGCAAAATCATGTTCGGCCTCTGATAATATCACAACTCGATGCTGAACGAAACGAGCAAGAGTCATGACAAAGCGAAATTTGGGCGAAGGCGCTTGTCGCAGTAACAGCATATTCGCTGTTGTGTGCAGCAGCGCCATTTAGATTTACTTCTTTCCTCTAAATAATGTATAGGTATAAAAACCATAATAATGTTGCTTATTCAAAATATAGTCATCTGAATCCGGATCATATAGTCTTTTGAAATCATTCAAATCATTTTCAGTAACTTCAGATTCTGATTCCCCCCAAAACATTTGAAATAAAATGGTTAATGCATTTCGATCGTTTCCACTTAATGGAGCTATAATATCTCCCAAATAAGTTTTAGCTGAAATATCATTAAAAACAGCTTTTTGTAACCAGTATCTTCCGTTCATTATATGATTTACTGGTTTCATTCCTTTATTATATGGTGCTGTTGCTGAAGATGTTGTATTAAGACGAGCTTCAAGTATCGGGTAACCTGCGAGTAATTTTTGCGAAGACCAAAATAGTATAAAAACAGATCCTCCTGGTTTAATTACGCGATGAAATTCTTTAATTATTTTTAAAGGGTCTTCTGAAGGGCAACCTAATTCTTTTGGACCAGGCCATATTGTATCAATACTCCATACCCAGTCAAATGAATTATCATCAAATCGCAAGGAATTAACATTCCCTTCTATGAATTGAGTATTATTTGTTTGATTATTATTTTTAGCATAATGAACAAAATCTTTAGATAAATCTACGCCAATTACATGTCCTTTTTCTCCAACAGTTTCAGCAAGCAATTTTGTAACAGAACCAATTCCACAACCAGCATCCAATCCTTTACTTTCAGCAGGAATACTTAATGACTTGATAATAGAATTAAGCAATGGTTCTTTAAATTTAGTAAGGCATTCATAAATAGAAATTTCTGTTTCAGAATTTTGAATGGTGTTTTCTATTTCATCTTCCATTGAATCCTCCTAATGATCTATATTCAGACTATTGAAGTCTCGTTTATCGTTTCCAGGATATACGATGCTTTGCTACAGTAAAATGTCCCGAAGCACAAGGTCGGCAGCCCATAGAGCGTATGGTGTGCTGTATGAAGTAGTTTCATTTTAAATCCTCCATGGTTATTTTTCTTCCCGCCCCGATATTCATAAAATTTCTGCCATACTCTTTTCTGAACATATCTCTCGCGGCATTACCTGAACAATGACAGGGTCCTGCATAGCACGCTCCTGAATTCCTGAAACAAAGAATGATTCTCTCAATTTCAGCCTTGTTCACGCCGCCCAAATGGAAACCGCCCATTACCAGGAGCACTTCCCGGTTAAACACATCCTTCGCCCTGTTCACTATTTTTACAATCCCCGGATGAGCGCATCCGGTTATTACAATCAAGCCTCTTTCCGTATGAATGATCAATGATTGTTCCTTCAGCCATGATCCGAGCTCGCCTGTTGAATCAATCCCCCGGCAAATCTCCAGAGGTCCTGTAACCTCGACTTTTTTCGCGCCGTATTTTTCCACATTATCCTTAAAACTCTTCGGGAATGAGGCAGGTAAATAAATAGTAATATCGGAATTCCTTTCAAGGATGTTTTGCAGTCCTCCTGCATGATCTTCGTGAATATGGGAAAGCACAATCAGGTCTATTTTTTCAGGATTGATACACAGCTTTTCCATGTTTGATAACAATATTGAACCATCGCCCCCTGTATCAAAGAGAATGGTTTTTTCAGCGCCCCATACAAGGCACGAAAAACCCCAGGCGGCAGTTAATCCCTCTTTATATGGATTATTGTCGTAAAGAACGGTAATGCCGGGATTTTTTAGGACCGCCGGAGAAATCTTTTCATTGCTTTGCATAGTCCGCTCTCTTTCACCTTCGTCACACCCTGCAAAACGGCAACACCCGCGAATAAGCCGATAATCATTAGTGGTAGAGTAGTTAAAGGTAATGATACCGGGTATCCGCTGATATATGAAATGATATGCGCCGTCCGTCCAGGATACTATATACGAATTCTATAAGAATCTAAGCGCATTCAAAAGTGATTTTTGTTCCCACATAACTATTTTTTACTTTTTCCCGTCCAGATTGTTCTTTGAGAATATCAATCGCTTTGCTTTTTTTTACAAGAGAGATGGGGAGTTTATCCGTTACCGGTATGAGCGCATCCCGCGATAATGACTTCTCCTTCCCTGCTTTTGTTGATTTTCACTGTTCTGACGTTGGCCCTTCGAATTAATTTTCCTGTCGTCTATTATTGCTTTCCCTGATCGTTCACATACACCTGATACATTGTCTCACAGGCGATATGATTGAGCCGGTCCACATTATCGCTTGTGTAGGAGATGTCCCGTTCATAGTCAAACCGTCCGCCTTCCTCATGCTGTTTCAGGAGGCTGGTCACGCAGACGCACAGGGCCCCTCCCCGAAGGCCGAACAGGCGGCTGAGGACCATGATGATACTGCTCTCCATATCACCCGCCAGCACCTTCATCTGCTTCAGATCGCTCAGGAAATAATCCCAGTCGTGTTGCCGGTATCCTCCGAAAGACGTATTATCCTCGGGACGGTTGGCATAGAGGGCGTCGGAGGTACGGGCGGTACCCACGTGATAAGGCAGCTCCATGCGCCTTGCTGTATCAATGGCGGCGGCGACGATCTCGTGGTGGGCGACCGCCGGGTATTCCGGCGGGACGTAGCGGTGAGAGGTGCCCTCGAACCGGCAGGCCGAATCAAATATGGCGATATCTCCCGGCTTTATATAATCCTGGATGCCCGCGCATGTGCCCATCCGCAGGAATGTCCTGGCCCCGCACCGGGCCAGTTCTTCTACGGCGATGGCGGTGGAAGGGCATCCCATCCCTGTGCTGGTGCAGGAGATCGGCATCCCTCTGTATACACCGGTGT
>Ga0272442_10006887_pt1 | contig 14811 bp, 12 predicted proteins | sample SSMForm2O_FD_200262 | JGI IMG/M metagenome (GOLD analysis project Ga0272442, IMG submission 200262) | Marine sediment archaeal communities from Little Sippewissett salt marsh, Falmouth, MA, United States - SSM-Form-2O | ecosystem: Environmental > Aquatic > Marine > Wetlands > Sediment ...
GAAAATACATATGCAGCTTTGTGCCGGCGTACTGACATAAGAGCGTGACCGCTCGAGCCACCGTAAAATCTGAGTTATGCGAATCACATCACGCGAGCGCAGACATTGCATACGCCTTCGTGCTGATTGTCAGCTTGAACAAAAGATCGGGAGATTTCTTCCGGCAACCCTGACCTGCTTGGTCGACTACCCTTCGACCTCCGCGTTGATCAGCACCTTGTCCAGCAATGCACGACTCTCGGGATTTTCCAACACCTCGTGCGCAATAATCAGGCCGGTAGCCGACCAGATCTGGAAAAAGTTGGCGCGCCGACCGATCAGGTCTCCGCGTCGACCATCGTAATATTCCGGCCAGTTGTCTTTCTTGAGGCGGTCGGTCATGATGCTCAGCGCCTGTTCAGCCAGTTCGAGGCGACCAATGCGCACCGCCGCGGTCACGAAGGGCCAGATCAGCACCGGCCAGTTGCCGCCGTTGTGGTAAGAATAGGGCACATTCTTCGGATCGCTGCCAGTCGAGAACCGCCATTTTTCCCCGACCATCGCCGGATAAAGTATCTTCATCGGCATTTCGCCGATGAGCTCGTCCCAATGATGCAGGTACAGGTTCATGATCGACTGGGATTGTGCGGCAGTAGTTATGCCGAACAGAATTGACAACAGGTTGCCCTGGGCGAAGAAACGAAAGTCGATTCGCCCGGGGCCGACGTTCCCGACCAGGTAACCGCTGCGCGCATCGAGCCAGCCGTCCATCCACCCGGGAATACTCTCAGGGTAAACATTCAAGACGTTCACCACGTCACGGCCAAATTGCTCCGCCTCGTAACGATGCATTTCGTTGAACCGTCGGCGGTCGACCCAGTAATAATTCTGCAAATGGCTGAGCAGCGCGTTACTGAGGGCTTCGAGGTCACCGATGATCTTTCGATTATTTTCGCTGTGAATCAACAACTCGCGTGCAGCCATCAGCATGCCGTAATAGAGCGCCTGAATCTCAAGCGGATAACCATAAACCGCCATGCGACGGTCAATCATGAATGCCGCATCAGGGACCAGCAAGGTCGGAGAGGATTCGAAGCGTTCGCGCAGGTACAGGTCCAGGATATTCGAAATACACTTTTGTACCTCGTCGCTTTCTGCAAAAGCGCGGTCATCGGTGGCGACAACATAAGCCCGCAACAGAATCATCCACCACATCGCCGAATCCACCGGAGTGACGCGTCCGATCGCACGATCGCCAAAGTCGGTGATCACTTTTTCCTCGCCCTCTTCTTCGACTACGTGAAAGCTCGCCGGCATGAGCCCCATCGAGCGTTTGTGGCCTTTAAGCACGTGCTGATGCCCACTGAAATGCATGACGGTTTCGAGAAAATTGCGCACGATCTGATGCTGGCCGTTCATCAGGAACACCAACGCAGAAGGCACAAAGTCTCTGACAAAGCATTCATTGTAGTTCGCAGCCACAACACTTTGGTCACAAGCAGCTGCCGTTCCGACGGGCTTGCCCTGAAAAAAGATGAGTGAGCGGTTCAGCAGTTCATAAGCAGATTGTATCGGCATCGTTGCGAGTTCCAGAAAACGTGGACAAACACGGGATTCATTACAGCCCAACATTGTGACGGCGGTCTTGCGTTCCCGCAAGGCCGTTTATAACGCAAGTCGTGCCTGCCAAAGAAAGTCGAGAATGAATGCGACAGCGCTTGCTTGGCAACCGCGCCTGCGCGTTCGCGTCAACTGACGGAACGCTGCGATTGAAGCACCTTGTGTAGCCAAAATAACGAAGCCGAAGCATAAGGCCTCGACTTCGTCTCCAATCTGCTGCCCCTATCTTCAGACGGCGGCCTTGACCGTTTGCAGCTTTCCGAACGTAATGTCGCCGTCCTTGACATCGACGCGGATCACATCGCCACTGGCGTACTCGCCGGTGAGTAACTGTTGCGCCAGCGGGTTTTCCAGTTGATGCTGGATCGCGCGTTTCAGTGGCCGTGCGCCGTAGACCGGATCGAAGCCAGCCTCGCCGAGCTTGTCCAGCGCGCCATCGCTGACATCCAGCGCGATATCCTTCTCCTGCAGACGCCTGCGCAAGTGCTCGATCTGGATGCTGGCGATCGCGCGGATCTGCTCGCGCCCAAGCGGATGAAACACAACGGTCTCATCGACGCGGTTGATGAACTCCGGGCGAAAGTGCTGGGCGACGATGTCCATCACCGCAGCCTTCATGCTCTCGTAATCGCCTCTCGTTGACAAATCCTGGATTTGGTGTGAGCCGAGATTCGAGGTCATGATGATCACGGTGTTTTTGAAATCCACCGTCCTGCCCTGACTGTCGGTCAGGCGGCCATCATCGAGCACCTGCAACAGCACATTGAATACATCCGGATGCGCTTTTTCGATCTCGTCGAGCAGGATCACGGAATACGGCTTGCGCCGAACCGCTTCGGTCAGATAGCCGCCCTCGTCGTAGCCGACGTAACCTGGCGGGGCACCGATCAAGCGGGCTACCGAATGTTTCTCCATGTACTCCGACATGTCCAGCCGCACCATCGCGTCTTCGGTGTCGAATAAAAACTCGGCCAACGCCTTGGTCAGCTCGGTCTTACCGACACCGGTCGGCCCGAAGAACATGAACGAGCCGTTCGGCCGGTTCGGGTCAGACAAGCCGGCACGCGAGCGCCGGATCGCATTCGACACGGCGGTCACCGCTTCATCCTGACCAATCACGCGCCTGCCGATCTCCTGCTCCATGCGCAGCAGTTTTTCCTGCTCGCCTTCCATCATCTTGCTGACCGGAATACCGGTCCAGCGCGAGACGATCTCGGCGATCTCGTCTTCCTGTACCTTGTTACGCAACAGCCGGTTCTCGGACGTCTCGCCCTGCTCCACTTCTGCCGCGTGCCGCAGCTGTTTTTCCAGCTCCGGAATCCGGCCGTACTGCAACTCGGACATCCGTGCCAGGTCGCCGGCGCGGTGCGCGGTCTCCAGCTCGATACGCGCACGCTCGAGCTCTTCTTTGATGTTCTTCGAACCCTGGACCGCGACTTTTTCTGCGGTCCATTGTTCCTCGTAATCGCTGTATTCGCGCTCGAGCTCCGCGATTTCTTCCTCGAGCGTCTTCAGCCGCGCCTTGGTGGCTTTGTCTTCGTCTTTTTTCAGGGCTTCGCGTTCGATCTTCAGCTGAATGATACGACGATCGAGCCGGTCCATGACTTCGGGCTTGGAATCGATTTCCATACGAATGCGGCTGGCTGCTTCGTCGACCAGATCGATGGCCTTGTCCGGCAACTGGCGGTCGCTGATATAGCGATGCGACAGCGTCGCTGCCGCGACGATAGCAGGGTCAGTGATATCGACACCGTGGTGCACTTCATAGCGCTCCTTCAAACCACGCAGGATCGCGATCGTGTCTTCCACGTTGGGTTCATCGACCAAGACCTTCTGGAAACGACGCTCCAGTGCAGCATCTTTCTCGATGTATTTGCGGTATTCATCCAGCGTGGTCGCACCGACGCAGTGCAACTCGCCACGGGCGAGTGCCGGCTTCAGCATGTTGCCCGCGTCCATCGCGCCCTCCGCCTTACCCGCACCGACCATGGTATGCAGTTCGTCGATAAACAGGATGATCTGGCCTTCCTGTTTGGCGAGATCGTTCAACACCGCTTTCAGGCGCTCTTCGAATTCACCGCGAAATTTTGCACCAGCGATCAGCGCACCCATGTCCAGCGATAACAGGCGTTTATTCTTCAGGCCTTCGGGCACCTCACTATTGACAATGCGCTGCGCGAGACCTTCGACGATCGCTGTCTTACCGACACCCGGCTCGCCGATCAGGACCGGATTATTCTTGGTTCGGCGTTGCAGCACCTGAACCGTGCGACGGATTTCTTCATCACGCCCGATCACCGGATCAAGCTTGCCCTGCTGGGCGCGCTCGGTCAGGTCGATCGTGTACTTCTCCAGCGCCTGGCGCTGTTCTTCGGCATTGGGGTCATCGACTTTCTGACCACCACGCACATCATTGATCGCCTGTTCCAGCGTCTCCTTGCGCAGGTTGCACGAACGCAACAGTTCACCAATGCGGCCTTTGTCTTCGATCGCAGCCAGAACGAACAGCTCGCTCGAGATATACTGGTCCTTGCGCTGCTGCGCCAGCTTGTCGGTCACATTCAGCAGACGGCCGAGATCATGGGATATCTGCACATCGCCTTGCGTGCCCTCGACCCGCGGCATGCGATCCATCTCTTCGAGCAACTTTGAAACCAGCAGGTCGACATTACAGCCGGTGGTCGCGAACAAATGTCTGACCGTGCTGCTGTCCTGCTCGAGCAGTGCCGCCATCACGTGTATCGGTTCGATGAACTGATGATCGCGCCCAACCGCCAGAGACTGCGCATCAGCCAGCGCCATCTGGAATTTGCTGGTGAATTTATCCATTCGCATTTCGCTAACCCTCTGAAAAAACTTGATTGTTCCTTATATGAGGATAATCAGTGGGGTTTCAAGGTGCGCTCAGAGTGAACACGCAGGGGACTTGGTTTCCCATTCACCATCCCGGCTTGTTCTGAGCTGGCACCGAGACTGATGAAACCGAATATTGTCGGTCAAAGAGCAATGGCATAAATTTTAGGGAAACTCTGATTAATTCAGAGTTTCAGCGGCGCACGGATGCGCCGCCATTTTTGATCGCCTTAACCGATTGAAAATGGAGGGAATCATAAAATCGCATTTTATGTTTCCCGTGCTCTGATAATTCAGGGATGAATTATTCAGAGCTTCCTTAGATATGCTCGCTTCATGCCGTCATTGCGAGGCACGAAGCAATCTTCTTAACCACACGCCCCAGCAAGATTGCCACGTCGCTGTCGCTCCTCGCATATGACGCTACCAGGTCGCCTTAGACCTGAGTAAGTGTTATTCGGGCCAGAGAAAAATCTATCCAGCTTGGCGGGCTTGTTTTTGCTTTGACCCCAAATATGAGGCCAAGCAAGGCCGGTCGTCAGCCGCAAATGAATTCGTCACCGCAAATCCGGGGTGCAGAATCGAGATTGACAAGAACGTCAGCGACGAGCAGCTCAGCACCCTCAGGGTATTGCAGTCCGACAAGAGCCCCAGGATAGTTTTTCGTGCGCATCGGCCTCCCGGAAGCAACAGCCAACAGATTCAGGTGGCGCTTGCTTTCTCCTTGCCGCATCGTTTACAACGGAAAAGGCTGACCAGCCTGCCCTGCTTCACATCGAACTGCTTCTGCCTGACGATTTCCCACTTGTGAAACCCGCTCTTGCACAGCGTTTTACCCTTGTGCTTTTCAGACGGCTTTTTCGTTTTGAAAGCCAGAATTTCTGCCATGGTTTAGACGATCAAATATTGCACAGGCATGAGATAATACGCCCTTTGAGGTCACTTGTCCCGATCCGGCAAAGGCCGCCGATTTCACTGCCGCCGAAGAGAAACGACATGCTTCCTGATCAAGGTCATAGGACGATCACCATCAAGCACTAAACTAGACATGTTACGAATATGTATCCGGATGATGCGCCCGCTTTTTCACAGTCTGCTGTCCGCCGCGCTAATCGCACTCACCGTTCGGGGTCCGGTTTTCGCGTTCAGTGATGATATCTTCATCGAAAGCGTTGACCTCAACGCCGAAAACTTCATCGACATACGCGCGCAGCGGTTTCGCAAATCGCAGGACTACGCCTGGTACGACAGCCTGAACGGCTGGCGCATCGCCGTGGCCAGCCTCGATGGCGATACCTTCTGGTACGAAACCGAACTCAAGTTCCAACATCAACTCTCGAAGTATGTCAACGTGCGCATGGACATCGAGCAAGAGGTTTTCTTCAACCGCGACCCCTTTCCGCCGCCGCGCTTCGAAGTGCAGCTGATGCCCTGGGGTGGGAATCTTGGCATAGGAGTACAGGGCCATATTGCGTATGACAAGCGGGACAATGACGTCGGCCTGGCGATCACCTATGGCCAACGGCCATGGGAGTATATTCGTCTTGGCTATATGCAGCTCGATGCGATGTACAACGAAAAGAACCAGTTCGACGACACTCGCCATACCCAAAGCTCTGATTCATACGAAATCGAAGGCGCATATCAGCAGGAAGACAGGTATAAAATGCGCTTCAAACTGCAGCGCAACACACCGCTGGAAATGGTGTCGCCCGATGTCAACGGCACCTACAACGAGGAAGGCGACCAGGGCTGGCTGCTGTTCGATTACAACCTCGACAAGGACACAATCATCGGCACCACCCTGCGCGGATTCGAATCCGACAAGGTCCTCAGCCAGACCGGCCAGGACCAGAGCCAGGCCATCAGCTATGCATCCTATGATTTTTACTACGTCAAAGGCCTCTTTGGTGAGTATGAGATCAGCACTGGCGTCATCTACGACCAAATCCACGAGCACCTGGTCGATCGGCTCGACAGCAACGTGAGCCGCGATTACCGGCTGGAAAGCCTGCAGGCATACAGCAGCGTGTATCACCGCTACAACGACCACATGGCATGGGATGTCGGGCTCCACGTTGCGCGTGTCAACGAGATCACGGATCTGCTGAGCACCGGCACAACCGACGAAGAAGACAAAACCACCGAGGCCGCTCTGCGCACCAGTTGGGAATACCGCTCTGCAGACGGCACCAGCGCGTTGGTGTTGCACTTCAGCTTCAATCTCGATGACCTTGCCAACGACCCCAGCGATGGCGGCGGCGCCAGTTTTCAGGCGGTTTTCTAGCTTGCGGCAAACCGCTTCAGGTCAACGGTGCGCAGAAAACGCGGCATGAGCGCCCGAAAGAGATTGCCGCGTCGCTGCCGCTCCTCGCAATGACCCGGCTCAGAACACGCGGGATGAGCGCCTGTGAGAGATTGCCGCGTTGCTATCGTGGCTCGTAATGGCGAATCATTGCGAAAGCAGAGGCCAAACAGGAATGGCGTTCGTCAGCGTATGACATCCACACTGAGTTCGCCTACACTGCCTTCATGTTTGTCAGACTGCTGCGCCATTTCGAATTTCTGCTATTGCTCGCGCTGATCCTGATCAGTCGTGCTGCATACGCGCTCGAAGAAAGAGACAACACCGGCTGGCGCCTCAATCTCGACAACGACATCCTCGCCGAATCCGACCGCGACTACACCGGTGGTATCGCGCTGACCTTATCGGGCCGACGCGCGCAGGACTATCTGATATCACTGGAAGGTGCGCGCAACTGGCTGGATGATTTGCTGCGGGTCAGCAAACTCTATGATGATCAATCATACTTTCAGCTGCACAGCCTGCAGTACGGCGCGATGCTGTTCACGCCGGAAGATATCACCGACCCGGCGCCGATCTTTGATGACCGTCCGTACGGCAGCCTGTTCTACTTATCCAACACTGAACTGACCGTGTTGCCGGCGAGTGACCAGGCCTGGATGTCGACGCTGACCTTTGGCTTCTTGGGTCTGCGGGCCGCCGAGGATATCCAACGGCTGATTCATGCGCTGACCGATTCCGATGTCGCCAATGGCTGGGACAACCAGATATCGGCCGGTGGTGAACCCACGCTGATGTACACGCTGTCAAACCAGCGTAACCATATCGACTCGGCTGGCGCAGCGCGACGACATCAATTCAAGACCGTTTACGAAGCCAATGCCGGTTTCAGCACCGACGTCAATGCCAGCCTGAGCTGGCGCTGGGGGCGAATCGACACGCCCTGGTGGAGTTTCAACCCGCAGCACGCCGAGTACATTCAGCTGGGCGCGCCGGTTTTGGCCCGCGAATCCTCGGGCCGACGTGAACTGTATCTGTGGGCTGGCGCTGGAATCAAATACCGCTTCTACAGCGCGTTATTCCAGGGACAATTTCGTGAAAGTATTGTCACAATTGGCAACGATCAACTCGAAAAGCTACTTGGCCAAGTCTGGCTGGGCGCAACCTGGGAGTTCGCCGACAATATCAGAGGCAGCCTGTTTTACCGTGCGTCCAGCAAAGAGTTCAACGGACCGAACGCACATTACCCGGTCTGGGCCGGCCTGATTATCAGCCGGGCCTACTGAGCCCGGATGCCGCGCAAGCTGATGACCAGGCCGAGCAAGGCCACTGTAATAGTGGCATATTATTAATCGCTAATTTTGTTACACTAAGAGTATTTGAACCCGCTTCGGCTGCAATGATCGAATACGCTCTGATACTGCTCAGCACCATCCTGGTGAATAACTTCGTGCTGGTGAAGTTCCTCGGCCTTTGCCCGTTCATGGGCGTTTCGCGCAAGCTCGAGACCGCAATGGGTATGGCGCTGGCGACGACCTTTGTGTTGACGCTGTCCTCGGTGTTCAGCTACCTGGTGAACCAGTATATCCTGACCCCGCTCGGTATCGAGTACATGCGGACGATCATGTTCATTCTGGTCATCGCGGTCGTGGTCCAGTTCACCGAGATGGTCGTGCACAAGACCAGCCCGCTGCTGTACAACGTGCTCGGCATCTTTCTGCCGCTGATCACGACGAACTGCGCGGTTCTCGGCGTCGCGCTGCTGAATGTGCAGGAACAGAACAATTTCATCCAGTCGCTGTTCTATGGTTTCGGCGCTTCGGTGGGTTTCTCGCTGGTCCTGGTGCTGTTTTCGGCCATGCGCGAGCGCCTCGCAGCGGCGGATGTGCCCGAAGTCTTTCAGGGCACATCGATCGCGCTAATCACTGCCGGCATCATGTCACTGGCGTTCATGGGTTTTGCAGGTTTGATCAAGGTATAGGCACAGATTAGGGCTGATGATCGTTGTCATAATCACACTGGCGATAATTGCAGCGCTTTTCGGTCTGCTGCTGGGATACTCGGCGATACGTTTTCGTGTCGAAGGAGATCCGGTGGTCGACCAGATCGATGCAATCTTACCCCAGACGCAATGCGGCCAGTGTGGCTATGCGGGCTGCCGGCCCTATGCGGAAGCTATCGCCAAAGGCGAAGCCGATATCAATCAATGCCCGCCCGGCGGTGAAACGGTGATCATCGAGTTGTCAGATTTGCTCGATGTCGAGGCGAAACCATTGAGCGCCGAACATGGCGTCGAAAAGGAACGCAAGACCGTCGTCTACATCGATGAGGAGACCTGCATTGGCTGTACTTTGTGCATACAGGCTTGCCCGGTCGATGCGATACTCGGCGCTGCCAAGCATATGCACACGGTGATCGAAAGCGAATGCACCGGCTGCGACCTGTGTATTCCGCCCTGCCCGGTTGACTGCATTCATGTCAAGGTCCTCGCACCGACCCTGACGACCTGGAAGTGGCACGAACCGCAGGGTGGCTTCGCCGCGCCGAGGGCTGGTTGACATGCGTGCAAACGATCATTCAAGCGTTCTGAAATCGGAAGAGCACGTCGGACATTTTCACGGCGGCATCAAGTTGCCCGGGCACAAGTCGATGTCCACGCGAACGCCGATCAGCCGGATGCCCGCGAGCCAGCGCTATACGATACCACTGACCCAGCACAAGGGCGCCGAGCCGGAAGTTGTCGTGAATGCCGGGGATCGCGTCCTCAAAGGCCAGATTCTGGCGAAGCCCCACGGGTTGATCAGCGCAGCGGTGCATTCACCGGTATCGGGACAGGTCGTGGAGATAGCAGCGCATCACTTTCCGCACCCCTCCGGTGTCGCCGGCACCTGTGTTGTGATCGAGAATGATTTCCGGGAGGAATGGGCCGAACGCAAGCCGGTCGGTGATGGCTATCGTGAGCTGTCCGCGCACGACCTGCGCGCGCTTATTCGTGACGCCGGTATCGTAGGACTCGGTGGCGCATCGTTTCCATCTGCTGTAAAACTAACCGAAGTCGGCATTGAAACCCTGATCCTGAATGGCGTCGAGTGCGAGCCGTATATCAGTTGCGACGACATGCTGATGCGCGAGCGCGCAGAAGAGATCATCAAGGGTGCCCAGGTGATCGCTCATATCATTAAAGCGAGATCATGCATCATCGCGATAGAAGACAACAAGCCGGAAGCAATCGCGGCGATCACACATGCGGTGGAGGCCTCTGGCAGCGATAATCTCGAGGTTCAGAAGGTGCCGACGATCTACCCGAGCGGTGGTGAACGCCAGTTGATCCAGGTGATTACCGGCAACGAAGTGCCGGTCAATGGGCTGCCTTCGGATATCAATGTGCTGTGCCACAACGTTGGTACTGCCTATGCGATCTACAAGGCTGTGTTTGAAGCCGAGCCATTGATCACGCGCATTGTCACCGTGACCGGTCGCGGTGTGCACGCACCGAAAAACCTCGAGGTCGATATCGGCACACCGATCCATGAGTGTATCGAGTACTGCGGCGGCTACGAGCCCGACGCCAAGGCACTGATCATGGGTGGGCCAATGATGGGTCTGACCCTGGATAGCGACCAGCTGCCGGTGATCAAAAACAGCAACTGCCTGCTGGTCAGCGCCGGCATCGACATCACACTGCCAACCAGCGAGCAACACATGCCCTGCATCCGTTGCGGCAAATGCGTCGAGGTGTGCCCGGCCAATCTGCTTCCGCAACAACTGTACTGGTATTCGAGCAGCAAACACTACGATCGCGCGCTCGAATACCATCTGTTCGATTGTATCGAATGCGGTTGCTGCGCCTATGTCTGTCCGAGCCGGATACCGCTGGTGCAATATTACCGCCATGCCAAATCCGAGATCTGGGAACAGGAACGGGAACGCAAGAAATCAGACATCGCTCGTGAAAGGCACGAACGCAGACTGGAACGCCTGGAGCGACAGAAACAGGAGCGTGAAGCGCGGCTGAAGAAAAAGCGCGACGCGCTGGCGAAAAACAAGCCTGCCCGTGAAACCGAGATGGACAGAAAGAAAGCGCTGATCGCCTCGGCGCTGGCTCGCGTCAACGAAAAGAAATCGAAACAGAACGTTGAGGCAAAGAACACCGAGAACCTGACACCGGAGCAGCAGCAAAAGATCAGGGAGGCCGATGCGCGCCGCAAGAAAATGAAGCAGCAAGGCAAATAAGCGCGATGTTGTTCAGCAAAGCGGACTCGCCCTACCTGACGACCGACAGCAGTGTGCAGTCGATGATGCTCAAAGTCGTCTATGCGCTGATACCTGGCGCGCTGGCGATGTTCTGGTTCTTCGGCTGGGGCGTGCTGTTCAATCTGGTGATCGCGATCGGCGTCTGCCTGATCAGTGAGGCGGCGATGCTCAAACTGCGGCGGCGCCCGGTCAGGCCCGCCCTCAGCGACGGCAGCGCGCTGGTAACGGCCTGCCTGCTGGCGTTGGCCTTGCCACCGCTGGCACCATGGTGGTTGACCACGATCGCGAGCCTGTTTGCGATCGTTGTGGCGAAGCACCTTTACGGCGGCCTGGGCTTCAATCCGTTCAATCCGGCCATGGTCGGTTACGTCGTGGTGATGATCTCGTTCCCGCGCGAGATGACCTTATGGACACCGCCAACCGGTGTCGGCGAAGGCTGGCCCGGTTTCATCGATACCCTATCACTGGTTTTCGGCAGCGGCGCTGGCGTGGACATCGATGCGATTACCATGGCCACACCGATGGATACCTTCAAGACTCAGATTGGCCTCGCCTACGACAAGGCGTATATCGAGGCGCATTCGGTCCACGGGCAGATTTACACGTTTGTGTCCGGTGTCGGCTGGGAATGGATCAATGGCCTGTACCTGCTCGGCGGCATCTGGTTGATCCGCCAGCGCGTGGTCGACATACGCCTGCCGTTGTCATTTCTGATCAGCCTGATAGTGATCTCGAACCTGTTCGCCGTGATCGACTACTCGAGCTACCCCTCGGCGTTGTTTCATTGCTTCAGTGGTGGCACGATGCTGGCGGCCTTTTTCATCATCACCGATCCGGTCTCGGCCAGCACGACGCCCAAAGGCAGGATTATTTACGCAGCCGGTATCGCTGCGATAACCTACGTGATTCGGACCTGGGGTGGCTACCCGGATGGCATCGCATTCGCGGTATTGCTGATGAACATGGCCGTGCCGCTGCTGGATCATTACACCCAACCCCGCACTTACGGTGAAGCAGGCGGCAGCAAGTGAAGGCGCACAAGCAGGTATTGACCACGGCCTTGCTGCTGATGGTTTTTGCAATCATCGGCTCTGGAATCGTCGGTCTAACCTACGAAAACACCTACGAAAGGATCGAGCGCAACGAACAACAGGCGATGCTTCGCAAGCTGAACACGATCCTGGCACCCTCGGAGTACGACAATGAATTGCTGGACGATCAGGTCACGCTAGAGCAGGATTCATTGCTCGGCACCGACGAACCGACCAAAGCGTATGTGGCTTACAAAAATGGCAAACCGGTGGCCGCAGTCCTGTCACCGATCGCACCGAACGGTTACAGCGGGCCGATCAAGTTGCTCGTCGGTATCTACTATGATGGTACCGTGGCCGGAGTCCGCGTGATAAAACACCGCGAAACACCCGGCCTCGGTGATGCGATCGAATCGCAACGTTCGGACTGGATCAAAGGCTTCGATGGTAAATCGTTGCAGATGCCGACTTCGAAACAGTGGAAAGTCAAGCGTGACGGCGGGGCATTCGATCAGTTCACCGGCGCAACAATAACCCCGCGGGCGGTGGTCAATGCAGTCCACTCGGCTCTGTTATACTTCAATACGCATCGCAAACGATTATTCAACGAAAACGCAGATGGCGGCAGAACAGGTCAAAATAGTCAAAGAGGGCCTTTGGGGCAACAACGTTGCCTTGGTACAGCTGCTCGGCTTGTGCCCGCTGCTCGCGGTTACCGGCACCTTCATCAACGGCCTCGGGCTTGGCCTGGCAACCTTGCTGACCCTGGTGGTATCCAACATTGCCGTGTCGGCGATCCGTCACTGGATCAGGCCGGAAGTCAGAATTCCGGTGTTCGTGCTGATAATTGCCTCGATCGTGACCACGATCGAACTGGCGATGAACGCCTGGTTCCACGAGCTGTTCCTGATTCTGGGCATTTTCATCCCATTGATCGTGACCAACTGCTCGATTATCGCGCGCGCCGAGGCCTTCGCATCCAAAAACAGTGTCCTCGACTCGGCGCTCGACGGCTTTATGATGGGCTCCGGATTTCTACTGGTTCTGGTGACACTCGGCAGTCTGCGTGAAATCATCGGTGCCGGCACATTGTTCGCCAACGCGCACCTGGTCTTCGGCGAGAGCGCTAAAGCGATAATGTTGACACTGGGTGACGATTATCCCGGTTTCCTGTTGGCTGTGTTGCCCCCGGGCGCGTTTATCGGCCTGGGCCTGTTGATCGCGGCAAAAAATCACCTGGACAAACGCCTCGCCTCACCAAAACCTGCGCTTGTCGGTGAGTCTCCCATTGGGTCAGGAGCCAGTTGAAAAGGCAACTCGCAGGGTGCACCGTGCGCACCTTAAAGCTTGCCTTGCTGTTGACAAATGGTGCGCACGGCGCACCCTACGGACGTGAAAGATATTGAATCTTGCCATGGCGCCAAGGACGTAGAGTTATTGACGCTGGGTTCTCGGTTCAAGTAGATCTTCGATTGTCTGCGATCCTTGCGCCCTTGCGAGAAAACGATTTAATGAACAAAGCGAAACGTCATGAAATCTTTGCGCGCCTGCAGCGAGAGAATCCAGAACCGGCCACCGAACTGGTCTATTCGACTCCATTCGAGCTGCTGATCGCGGTGATGCTGTCAGCCCAGGCCACCGACGTCGGGGTGAACAAAGCCACCGCGAAGCTGTTCGCGGTGGCGGACACCCCGGAGGCGATGCTCGCACTCGGCGAAGACGCGTTGAGGGGATACATCAAAACGATTGGCCTGTTCAACAGCAAAGCGAGGAACATCATCAAGACCTGTCAGGTCCTGACCGAGCAGCACGACAGTCAGGTTCCCGAGCAGCAGCAACAGTTGGAAGCCCTGCCCGGTGTCGGTCGCAAGACCGCTAACGTGGTCCGCAACACCGCCTTCGGCCATGAGACCATCGCGGTCGATACGCATATCTTCAGAGTGTCGAACCGCACCGGTATCGCGCCAGGTAAAACGGTGCTGGAAGTCGAGAAAAAACTGCTCAAGTTTGTACCCGCGGAATTCAGGCGGAATGCACACCACTGGTTGATCCTGCACGGCCGCTACACCTGTGTCGCGCGAAAGCCCCGATGTGAATCCTGTGTGATCGAGGACCTTTGTGAATACAAATACAAAACCCACTGATGTTCAGTAACGACCGTGCCGAAATGCGCAAATTCTTCCGGGATGCCTGGACGCTGAAACGCCAGGGGCAGGCGCTGGAGCCTTTGCAACAGATGATCGTAAGCGTGATCGATCAGCATCCGGAATACCACGAACTGCTTCAGAATCGCGCTTCGCTCGACAAAGACTTCGACCCGGCTCGGGGTGAATCCAACCCCTACCTGCACATGAGCATGCACATCGCGCTGATCGAGCAGATATCCACCAACCGCCCGGAGGGCATCCGGAAAATCTATCAGCAATTGGCAAGCCTGAAGGATTCTAACCACGATGCCGAACACAGCATGATGGAATGCCTGGCACAGGTCATCTGGCAAGCCCAGCGCGATAACGCGCCACCCGATGAAGCGGCCTATTTGGCCTGTTTGAAAAATCTTGTCAATACAGACTGAGCATCTGAACTTCAAATGCAAATGATTGTCATTTGGATTGTAACCTGTAGAATCGGTTACCCCATCACTCGGGGACGATCTTTATTATCGGAGAACACGTATGTCTGAAAAATCCTTCAAAAAACCACTCGCGATCGCCATGGGTGCGACCTTTGCGGCAGCGCTTTCGGCTTCGCCAGTCGCCAGTGCCGACA
>Ga0272442_10006889_pt1 | contig 14809 bp, 15 predicted proteins | sample SSMForm2O_FD_200262 | JGI IMG/M metagenome (GOLD analysis project Ga0272442, IMG submission 200262) | Marine sediment archaeal communities from Little Sippewissett salt marsh, Falmouth, MA, United States - SSM-Form-2O | ecosystem: Environmental > Aquatic > Marine > Wetlands > Sediment ...
ATGAAAAAAATAGTTATATAAAAAAGATTTATAACTCTTAAGTTAATAACAGATATAAACGGGGAGATAAACTAATGAAGAAAAAGATAATTGGTATAATATCAGTCGTGCTAATGTTATTCAGCGTTTTTGCAGGTGCTCATGTGAACGTTCAAAAGGGTTTAAAATCAGCTGATATTATATCAGGTTCAATCCAAATAACAGTTAATATTGGTGAATATCAAGTGCAAGATACGAATCAGGGTGTAAGGATCTCAATTGAGGATTTTGGTCATTTGTTTATACCTGGTAAACCTTGTCTGCCATCTAGGATTGTATCAATTGCCATTCCCCCTGGTTCTGAGTTTGTTGATTTCAGCTATGATATTATTGAAATGGAGAGGCTTTCAGGTTTCTACTATGTTGAACCAACACCATTGGCTAGGGTAATAGGTGAGGAAGATCCTTACATTTTAAGACAAAATCAAATTGAATATCAAGAAAATTATAATCAGGCATATCATGGTAAAGAAATATACCCTTCTAGTGTTGTAGAGTTAGAACGAAGAGCTGGATATAGAAATTATAATTTAGTGGACATGCGTATCAATCCATTTTCTTATCATCCAAGGTCCGGTGAGCTAGAGTTCTTTTCTGAAATTGAAATTTCTATTAATTATAGAATCAATGAAGAAATAAATAATCTGCACATTATAAAAGATGATTCAGAATACATTGAAAAGACATCAGAGAGAATAATCTACAATTATGAACAGACAAAAAATTGGTATGAGACCTCATCAAAGACAAGAGATTCAATTGAGTTTGTCATAATTACAACTTCAACATTAGAATCAAAGTTGACTGATCTTGTAAACTGGGAGGAAGCAAAAGGAAAAGATGTTGAGATTGTAACAACAACCTGGATAGACTCCAACTATGATGGCTATGATTTGGCTGAAAAAATCAGAAATTTTCTTAGGGATAAATATCCGTCAAATGAATGGGGTATCGAGGATGTACTTCTGGTTGGGGATTATGATGATGTCCCAATGCGCCGATGTGCTCAGGATCTTGGGTATGGAAGTCCTGAGACAGATTTTTATTATGCAGAACTTTCACTTCCAGATAGTGAGTCCTGGGATGCTGATGGGGATCATAACTATGGTGAGGATTCTGATCCCATAGATTTTTATTCAGAGGTTAATGTTGGAAGGATACCATGGACCAGTTCCTCGACAGTTGAACATATCTGTGAAAAAACAGTGGGCTATGAACAAAACAGCGATTCTTCATTTAAGAAAAACATTCTGCTCTTGGGTGCATATTTCTGGCCAGACACAGATAATGCAGAATTGATGGAGGAGAAAATCGATAAGGATTGGATGTCAGATTGGACTATGACAAAGATGTATGAGCAGGGTCATTCAACATATCCTTCTGATTATGATCTTAGCTATTCCAATGTAAAATCAGTTTGGTCTTCAGGTAAGTATGCATTTGTGAACTGGGCTGGTCATGGATCACCCACAGGTTGTTATATATATTACTCTTCTGGTCCATTTGTTGATACTGATACATGCGATTCCTTGAATGATGAATATCCTGCGATTGTATTTGCTGATGCTTGCAGTAATTCTGATACTGATCATCTAAACCTTGGAAAGGCTATGTTAAAACAGGGAGCTGTTGGTTTTGTAGGCGCAACTAAGGTTGCCTTTGGCAGGCCTGGTTGGGACAGTCCATATGATGGCTCAAGCCAATCCATGGACTATTTCTTCACAACTAAGGTAACATCTGGGGAATACACACAAGGACAAGCCCATCAATGGGCACTTCTTGAGATGTATACCAATAGTTTATGGTATTACAATAAATATGAGACATTTGAATGGGGGGCTTTATGGGGAAATCCTGATTTGGCCATGAAACCTCCTCTTATAACAATTAAATTCCCTGAAGGCTTACCTGAGTTTGTTGATCCCGGAGTTCCAACTAATATCTCGGTGGAGATTTTTGAAAATACAGATAACTATATCCCAGGTAGTGCAAAGCTGTATTTTAGAAATAATGGTGGAACATATCAAGAATCATTTTTGGAGCACATTAACGGCAGTCTCTATAGGGCTACCTTGCCTCCAGCTTATTGTGGACAAACTGCAGAGTTCTATTTCAGTGTGGAGGGCGAAGAGGCTGGAACAATCTACAGTCCGTTTAATGCACCAAATACTGTATATTCTTCAATAGTTGGAAATTTTATTACCTTTTTTACTGATAATTTTGAGACAAACAAGGGATGGACTGTTGAAAACGATTCAAACTTAACAGAAGGTTCTTGGGAAAGGGGCATTCCTGTTGGTGGAGGTGATAGAGGAGACCCTTTGATAGATAACGATGGCTCTGGGCAGTGTTTCCTTACCATGAACATAGATGGTGACTCTGATGTAGACGATGGTATCACTTGGCTTATTTCACCAAAATTCGATCTTAGCTCTGGTGAGAATTTTATTGTCAATTATGCCCTGTGGTACACAAATGACCATGGTCATGATCCTGACAATGATTATTTTAAGGTCTATGTCTCTGAAGACAATGGGGCTAATTGGGTTTTGGCTGAAACCATAGGACCTGAGTCCTCTGCAGGTTGGAAAGAACATAGCTTTGCAATTGGTGATTTCATAAATCCAAGTAATAGAGTTAGGATCAGATTTGAGGCATCTGATCTCAATGATATATCTGTTGTAGAAGCAGGAATCGACTCTTTTTTAATATCTATCCTTGAATGTGATAATCCTCCTATGCCAGATCTATGCTGTAATGGAGAGCTGAAATGGAGAGATATAAAACCAGGGGAAAACGTTTCTGGGACCTTTGAGATAGAAAACTGTGGTGACCCTGATACACTTTTGAGTTGGCAGATACAAACACCCACAAGCTGGGGAACCTGGAGTTTCAGCCCTGATCATGGAACTGATCTACGGCCACAAGATGGGCCTGTTACAATCAATGTAGAGGTTATTGCCCCTTCTAAGTCAGATACTGAATATATTGAAAAGATTTTTGTGTATAATCCTGAGGACTCTGTAGATATCTGTGAAGTTGACGTTGTTCTAAAAACCCCAAAAACATATAATTTTTATAATATCGGCCTTTTAAGTGCACATTTTCAGAATTTCCCTTTAATTAGGCTGTTGTTATATCTATTTATTAAATAATTCTTTTTCTTTATTTATTATTTTTAAAGAACTTACACATTTCATCTAGATCATCACATACTTTTTGAAATAACTTAGAGTTATTATTTTTTAAGAGAAAAGCAATACCTTTGCTTAATTCAAAAATTGCGATTTTATGTTCTGTCTTTGACTTATGTATCTTGTGCGGACCAGTATTTAAACTATCATATGATAAAAAAGTATCCGGATCCTTTATTTCTACCATATTTTCTAAATTAGTCCTTAGCTGAAGTAGAAAGGCGTGTAATTGAATTAACTCATCCTTTTGAATTTATCTCCCCAGCCTCATAAAGGATTTTATGTTAATTAGCTTTTTGCATGTTATATCAAAAGTTTTATTTTTTTACAAATCTATAAATTGTTTTAAAAAATATTTTTATGATTGAATTAAATTCAACTAAAAAAAACCTAATGATTATTTTAAGAATAGAGCATTATAATTGAAACATGGCCAAAAAACCCCCTGTTTCGAATGGAAATATATCTGTTGGAAAAGTATGGGCCAGAAGAGATTCGAACTCTTGACCTCCCGGTTATCAGCCGGGTGCTCCAACCAAGCTAAGCTACTGGCCCAATCAGACCACGTATTATTGTTTTCATATATAATGCTGATGTTAAAAATGTTTTTTTCTTGGTTAAAATATAAGTAAATTATCTGATTATAATATTTGATTTGGTTTTAAAAAATTATAAGAAGGTTCCATTAATTGCGATTCAAAAATTATTAGAATAAATTTATATTTATATTATTTTTTAAATTAATTATAAAAACCTTCAAAAAATAAATATCAATAATTTCATTTTATTTAATGGAAATGCATAGCCAAAATGATTCATTTTCAGAATTTCATAAAGGAAGGTTATATGTTAACATTGCAATGGTTTATTTTATTTTATTACCATTACTAATAATAATTTTTATCTTTAATATAGTTAATAAATTAGATATTCCAAGTCCTTTAATTTTCCTATTAACTGTTATAATTTCCTCAATACCTTTTAATATCTTTTACATTTATTCTCAAAATAAAAAAGAGTCACGAAGAAATTTAGAATTAGGAGATATGGAAGATAAGATCGTTCGAAAAAATCTTCGAAAATGGCTTTCCAATTCAAAATTAGTTAAATTCAATTTATTATTAAATGGATAGATCTGACGTTTTATTAGTATATATTAAAATAATGCTAATTACTTTCTATCTCGTTCAATTGATCCCATCAATAACATTGTGGAAAGTAAAACCCTTCTATCAAATTGAGGTGGCACATTTAAGCAGTTCATTTCCCAAATATCACCAATTATCTTAAACTCTTGATTAACCTCTGCAACTGTTTGGCCATTTAACTCAACTACCATTTTTTCAGGAACCAATCCTCCTCCGGGAAGATATTTTCTTGCAAGTGCTCTTCCTAATGATTTTTCTATAATGCGGCCAATTAGTTGATCATTATTATCAAATATCTCCCAAGCATCCCTACCAAATTCTGAGAAGAATCTCCTTTGAAAATATCCGATTCTCATATCACTGCCAGAATCAAATACTCCAAATTTTCCCCACATATCAACTATTTGTTCCTGTTTAATGCTAAATAGTTCATTGGAAAGACTTTCATCTGAATATACTCTTATATCCTCTTTTAATTTCAATAACTTTTGTTTACAGAAGCCCAGTACATTTCCACCAGAGTCCTCTATCCAATACTTATTTCCAACAGTAATAACTTTTTTTCTTATTTTATAATAATTCTGCAACCACATACTTGAACTTACATTGGATTGTATCTGATGGGTTTGAGTATTTATTGAACCTTGTGCAGATGTTACTGTTGTTGAATACTGATCAATCTTGTTTCCACAGGATGTACAAAAGTTACTATTATCAGCAAGCGGTTCCCCACAATTTGGACAATAAATTGTCATTTTTATTACTCCTTCCTATGTTTTTTTGTTATACATTAACATATTAATAAATATGTCCAAAATCAACAATCGATATTTTAATAGACAATAAATTTATTCCTGGTCTCAATGGATGAAAACAAAATCTTAAAGGAACTGTCAACAAACGAGAAAAAGGTCCTTTTAACACTCAATAAATTAAATGGTCAAGCAACACCTGATAATATTTTAAGGTCAGGTGAATTCAACAGAGAAGTTGAAGTTATGAACGCATCTTCATGGCTTCAGTCTAAAAAACTTGTGAAAATAGAGGATCACATAAAAACAGTTTATAATCTTGGTAAAGAGGGAATGCAATTCTTAGAAAAAGGATTTCCAGAAAAAATCGCTTTAAATTTCATTAATGAGAAAGGTGGCAAAGTATCCCTTTCAGAGCTCTCAAAGGTTTTACCAAAACCAGATATCCCAGTTGCTATCGGCTGGTTAAAGAAAAAGAATTGGGCCGCAATCAAGAAGGATAAGGACACCTTCTTTGAAATCACAGATGAAGGAAAAAAAGCTTTACAGATGGAAACAAGCGATGAAAAGCTACTAAAAATATTAAATGAAAAACCAGGAATTGAACTTGATAAAGAGAAAATCAAGCATTTACTCTCTAGAAAAAATGTAATCAAGGAAAAGGAGATAATCACAAGCACTATTCATTTAACTGAAGAAGGCAAGAAAATAATACAAAAGGGAATAAAAATTCAAGAAGAGATATCCCAGATCACCTCAAACATTATTAAATCCAGGGATTGGGAAAGCAAAAACATCCGTCCCTATGATATCAACGCCTTTGCACCTGCCATTTATGGTGGTAAACCTCATCCATTGGCTGATCTTATATCCAAGATAAGACAGATATTTTTAGAGCTTGGTTTTGAAGAGATACAGGGCAACTTCGTTGAATCATGTTTTTGGAACATGGATATGCTTTTCATACCCCAGGACCATCCAGCCCGTGAACTACAGGATACTCTTTATTGTAGTGTTCCTACAAATATTGATATAAAAGAAAAAAACCTGGTCGAAAGCATAGCAAAAGTACATGAGGATGGAGGAATGACCTCTTCGACTGGATGGGGATATAAATTCTCTAAAAAAGAAGGGGAAAGGGCCCTTCTAAGGACTCATACTACAGTCAACACGATAAGATATCTCTATAACAATCCAAAGCCTCCTTCAAAGGTATTTTCCATTGGTAAAGTTTTTAGAAAAGAAAACATTGATTCTACTCATCTTCCAGAGTTCTATCAGATTGAAGGCATTATCCATGAAGAAGGAAGTAGCTTCAGACAATTAATAGGTATATTAAAGGAATTTTACAAAAGAATGGGATTTGAAAAGGTAAGGTGCAGACCTGGATATTTTCCATACACTGAACCAAGTATGGAGGTAGAGGTTTTTTGGAATAATAGGTGGATGGAACTTGGAGGCAGCGGCATATTCAGACCCGAAGTCACTGAGCCTATTGGTATAAAGGACCCTGTTCTTGCTTGGGGACTTGGTCTTGAGCGTCTTGCCATGTTAAGATTCGATTTAAAAGATATAAGAGACCTTTATATCAGTGATCTTGGTTGGCTTAGAAAGAAACCACAGATTTAGTTTTTTTACCATTTATTTTTTTGTTTTTTTATATTGTATAAAACCGATGATCGATGCTGAAATAATTATCACTATTATTGCAATTATTGCAGTGTTTGCAATCATTGTTTGAACTCCAAAAATTGCATCATCTGAGATCCTTTTTAGATATATGCCTAACAATGCCCATACGATTACTGCACTGTAAGCGTAATCTTTTCTATTATACAAAACTAAAATTGTAAGAATTGTGGCAATAATTATTATGAGAATGGTCCAGGTTTGTTGGCTTATTCCAAATCCGTCCCAGTTGATTTCAACTAAGACTGCAGTGACATTTGCAATGGTTGCAACTGTTATCCAACCAATATACACGCTGAATGGGACCTGTATAAATAACTTCTCATTCAATGAAACGTCGGATTTTCCAATCTCCAATCTTAGATATATCAACAAAAGCGAGAAAAACAATAAAATCATTGCAAGAAGGGAAAAAATTACTTGTTCATAGTGCCATAATATGATCCAAAGTATATTTGCAATACTGGAAATAATAAATAAAACGCCTATTTTTTCTAAGAATGGCATATCTATTTTATCTTTTTTGAAAATGTCTCTTATCTGATAAATTGCAAACAAGATTAAAAGTGTATAAATGACACCCCATATACCAAAAGTAAGGCCTGCAGGTACAAAAAGATTTGGAATTGAATCAGATATTTCTCCTGTTAATCTATTATTTATTGGTAATATATTTGCAAGGGAATTAACAACTATTGTAAATAATACAGATAAAAAATTAGATATTTGCAGGATCATTTTCTTTGCATTATCTTTCATTTTTTTCCTCCTTAGACATATCAAGATTTATAAATTTATATCGATAACAGATATATCACTTTGTTGTTTTTATTATCAATTAATTTCCGCTACTGTGAAATCATTTATATTATAAAAGAACATATTCAAATTAATGGTTGAAAAGGTCAAATATGAAATTATCAAGAGAATTGATGATATTGAATTTAGAAAATATCCAGAGATCATTCTTGCTGTAGTGGAAGGAAACAATGACAACAGTGAATTTGGTTTATTATTTGATTATATTTCTGGTAATAATAAATCACAAAAGAAAATTGAGATGACTGCACCAGTGATAACCCCTGAAAATAGGCCTGAGAAAATAAAGATGACAGCTCCTGTTATAACACAAAGTAACTACATGGCTTTTGTGATGCCTTCAACCTACGATAAAGAAACAATACCTATACCAGTAAATCCAAGGGTAAAAATCAAGGTTCAGACAGAGAGAACACTTGCTGTTCTCAAATTTGGAGGTTACGCAACAAAAAACAAAATTAATACTAACAAAGAAAAATTGCTAAAAAGCCTTGAAGTTCATGAGGTTAAAGCTCTTGGCGAACCGATTCTAATGAGATATAACAGTCCATTTGCACCAGGTTTTATCAGAAGAAATGAAATCGCAGTTGAGGTTATTTATAAATAGTCATTTTTTCAACAAAATAAAATATACTATTGTATTTCTGTTTATTAATAAGATTAGAGATGGTTTACATGAAAATAAAGTATGTGTATCTTATTCTATGTGTTTTTGGAATAGCACTTCCGTATTCACAGTTGATTCCCATTCTCATTGAGGATGGTTTTTCAATAGATATGGTAATGGATCAGCTGTTTGTAAACAGGGTAAGCACCTTGTTTGCCTTTGATCTTTTTGTAACTGCTGTAGCATATATTATCTTTGCATTGTATGAGGGATTAAAAATGAAAATCAAGCATCTGTGGATTCCTATTATTGGTACGTTTTTGGTTGGTGCATCACTAGGTTTTCCATTGTTTTTGTACATGCGTGAAAGATATCTAGAAAAAACTGTTAAAGCTTAGTTTGAATTATTTATCTTAATATTTAGCAGCATATGCATCGGCATTGAATTTTCTTTTCAGACCTTTTGCGTTCATATATCTAATCTTGCCAAAAACCGGTCTTTCTATCCAAGGCCTGTCATGTTTCCCAAAACACCATGCAACACCTGTAAATCCATTTGGGTCACGACCATCTAGCTCATATTTATTGTTTAAAAATAAGGCAATATTGAATGCATCTTCTGGTTTTTTTGTCCATTCGATTATCTTTTTCCCCCAGTACATTCGCATATATCCATGCATTTTCCCTGTTTGAACCATCTGTTTCTGGGCTGCATTCCAATATTCGTCATGTGTCTCTGCATTTTCAAATTCATCTTTCGAGTAGATGTGCTCCCTTTTGTCAGACCTATGTTTTTCAAGGCTTTCTAATGCCCAATTTTGCACTCCTTTTATAGAGTCATATCTTTCATTGTAATATACATAGTTCATGCTAAGTTCACGACGAACAATCAACTCTTCCAAAAATTCCTCAAATCCCTTTTTTAATTTCATTGTTTCCAAGGCAATAAATACTGGAGATATTTGTCCAAAATGTAGATAGGGGCTTAAATTGGATGTTGAATCTAGATTAGGATCATTTCTTTGGCTTGCATAATTTTTGATTTTGTTTTCTAAAAAATCTTTGAGCAATGCTTTTGCTTGTTCAGTTCCACCGATAAATCTATCTATAGGTTTGACATTTTTATCGATATCCATATTTAATAGTATTTTGGATATATCAGAAAGATCAATTGTCTCTATATCACAATCCAAGGATTCGAATTTAACTTTTTCCTTGCTGATAGGCTTTAAAAATTCAGTTAATCTTTTTTTAATATTATTTCTAATGGTATATGCAGCATACTCTTCTTTGTTTGATGCGGTTTCAACAGGGACTACAACATCACTTTCAATTTGAATGAGAGGACATTTAATTGAGTTTGCAACCGTCTTTCTCCAACGTTTCTGTATTTTCAAATATCCTCTATCAACAACAATCAATGATGCATTCTTCGATAGTTCAACTATTCCCTTTTCAGGCGAAATCCTCTGAATTATGAGTTTTATATTACGCTTTTCAAGTCCTTCTTTGACACATTTCAGACCCTGAAGCATAAAATGATAATGCCTTAGGTTTGCATCTGGGAATCCATTGGTCAATCCAAAAAAAACTATAAGTGGTTTTTTATATTTGTTTGAATGTTTTATTGCATATTCAAGTGCATGGTTGAATTCAGTTCTCTGCGATGCCTGCATCCAATATATAATATATTTTTCAGATTGTAGTGTTTTGTTATTTAAATTTTTTATACGGTCAATATGTATTGACAATTTTCAACAGACCTTCACTTTAGTGGAAAAATACGCTTATTATTAAAATTATCAACAAAAAAGTATTTTTGAATTTCCAATTCAAAAAGTTCACAGTCAGGTTCATTTAAAAAGCCTGTTAGTTCCGGGTGTTTGTCCTTTAGCATTTTTTTGAATTTCTCTTTATTCTTTTTTACATCTTTTGCAATAGCTTCAGCTGAGACAGCAATTGCGTCCTTGAGGTCTGAAGGAAGGTTTTTTCTGTTATCAATTAGTATGGAAACACATGGATTGTTTAACATGTTCAAAAATTTTGTTGTATCGCGCCTTGTAGCAAAAAAGATGCTCCCCAATCCATCTGTTGATGCAAATGCAACAAGATTTGTATATGGGACATTATCCTTCTGTGTTGCAATAACAGCATATTTTTGCTGATCTAAAAGTTCCTTAATTCTCATTAGAATTTTCCTATCTATATTCTCACCTCATTTAAAATGATAAATCTGGGATCGGATTTAACTATTTCCATTATTCTTAATACACTTTTTTCTTTATCCTTTATCTCAAACATGATATCAAAATCAAATGATTTTGTCGTTTCTAAAAACCTTAAAAAATCCTTTTTATCAATTGCCTCTGCATGTACACCAGCGGTTTTACCAGGTTTTTGAGAACTATAATCCAACATAGGTAATCCATCACTTTTATCCCATGTTTTTGAAAAAAGACTATATGAATCTTTTATTGATTCGCCACAATTAAATATTTTATTATGAAAGACGTCAAATAGAACTGGTATACCAGTTTTCTCATGTATTTTAAGACAATCCTTTAAACAATATAATCTATGATCATTTTCTATGACAAGCCTTGATTTAATAGATCTATCAAGTGAATTATAATTTTCACAGAACCTCTCTAAACTCTTTTGTTTGTTGTTATAAATACCACCTACATGAAGTTGTATCTTTGCAGTACTATCTAGGTTCATTAGATCCAAAACTTGGGCATGATATTTAAGCTCTGCAATACTTCGATCGACAATTTCTGGTTTTATTGAGTTCAGCACAATGAATTGATCGGGATGCATGGAGATTCGTACATTGTAATTTTTTATGATAGAACCAATCTCCACGAATTTCGATAAAAAATGTTCCTGCCAATTATATGTACAAATGGGATGAGAGGCAAATGGTATTAAATCAGATGTTATCCTGAAAAAGAGAATATTATTTACAATATTGAATTTCAAAATTTTTAATAAACAACTCAAATTATTTTCAATTGTCTGAACCAATCTATCCTTTGAATAAGATTTCAAACGAAATGTCTTGTTACCACTACAATCAACAGTTCTGTTTATACATGGGTATCCAATTTTCATTTCCAGTAATCCCTAGCTGAACAAACATCAATTGATTCCACGCTCATCAAATCCTCTGGATATGGATTAAAGAACGTTTGGTCTTTTAAATAATCCTCTTCAAATCTTATTATCCAGGATTTGATAATGGTGATAGGAACATTTATTGAAACTTTTCCATTGATAAACTTTTCAATTGAATCTAAAAAAAGATCTTTTTCTTTTTTGGAAATATGCTTTGAAAAATAGCCAAAGGCATGTTGTAAAACATTAACATTTGAGGTACATCTTGGTGCCTTTAAAAACGCCTGATATAAATGATTCTCATAGTCATTGATTATATCTTTTAGAGATCCCTTTTTATATGATGCGACAATGTTTCCTAAAATCTTCAATTGTTTTTGGTTATATGACATCAATAAGAACTTATTATTTGAATGGAATTCAATTAATTTATTTATTGAGGGATTGGATTTTAAATCTCTGAAAGAGGCAAAAACAAATACTCTTTTCAGAAAATGTTCTCTTATTATTGAGTTGTTCAATCTAGTCTCATCTTCATATGCAAGATTTTCAAATTTTTCAACAACAGCTTCTCCAAAAAAGCCCTTACCCCGTTCAATAGGTGCTGATTTTTCCCGGGTTGGATAGATTTTTACATCCTTTAAACCACATGATGGTGATTTTGATTTAAGAATAAAACCATCAACAGATTCCAAAGTTGAGAGAAAATCTGAACAGAATTTACTCATCTCATCTGTTACATCTTTACCTGTTGAAGGTTGAATTAATCTTCTATTCTCATTCTCAATAACAATTCTAATGGGGTTACGCGGAACACCCAATCCAATTTCAACCTCAGGACAGGTGGGTATAAAGTTTACATATGGTTTTAATGAATTTACAAATTCACTTCTAATTATTTGAGAGTTGTACCTACAATTTTCAAATTCAATACATTTGCTGATAACAATATTTGGCTTTGAGAATTCTTTTTTCATATTATGTCCTCAAATATTATATTAATTATAGATTATAAGATATAAAATATAAACATTGAAAAGAGCTAGATAGGAAATTATTGAATACATATTAACAGTGGCAACCTTTGTTGCAATTTTTTTTGTAAATGGCTTGTATATTAGTCCGATTAACGCAATTATTATTGGTATCAAAGATATTGCAAATACGACTGTGAAATCTATGTATTCACTATACAACTCTAACAATGATATAAAAAAGAAGTATATTGAGGTAATTATCATTGATATTAGAAGAATAATATAAGTTGTTTTTCTGCCTATTTTTACAACAAGAGTTTGCTTTTTACCTTTAATGTCACCTTCCATATCTGGTGTTTCAACAATGACCATGAAAACAAGACCATATATAAATAGGGCTATAGCAAAAACAAAGAAGAATGGATCTAATACTCCTTTCATCACCCAATAACCAATTCCTGGCATTAAAAGCCCCATGTTTATCATGTTTGCCAATTCGCCAAGTCCTCTGTATGCCATTCTAATAGGTGGGGCTGAATAAAACCATCCTAGTAAATTTCCGAATACAACAAAAATTAATAGTAAAAATGAAAATGAATATATAAACATAAAAGCAAATGTTACGATAATTGATATTATCATCAATGTTATTGAGATGTTCTTGCATGTATCTTTTAATTCAGGATGTTTTATAAGGCTTTTACTTCCCCCTGAGATACCTATTGGCTGGTTGTACTTATCCACGTTTATATCAAAAAAATTATTGCTATATGATAGAGATAAATGAGCAGGAAACATTATTGCATAGCCAAATATGAATAATTCAATGGAGAAAGAAACATTTGAAACAACAGCTAAGAGGGAACCCATTATGTATAGAAGGAAACCTCCCGCTAAAAAACGAAAACGGCCAAGTTCAATAATATTTTTTATTTTAACCTTGTCCGTATCTTTTTCCCCCATTTTTTTTTATATCATCTTTTGATTAATACAAATCAAAAATAAATTGCTATATCTGTTTTCTTAATTTTATTGTATAATAAATATGAACTTAAAGTTATGTTTATATTAGAAATCCTTTGATACATCCTTATTTTGATTCTATTATTAAAAACAACATCACGTATTATAATGGAAAAAAATATTGCACTAAATATTATTGTAAATGCAATATTTAAAAATCTGTGATTATCAGATAAATAGGTGATAATAATTAAAAGAAATAATGTATCCAACATATCAAGCTACCATAAAAGCACCTAACGAATTTCTGCCTGTGCGGATGGTTTATCGCTCCTGCATTGTATTGGATTTTTTCCATTTGATTTTGATGGATCGATGATGTTCATTACAATTGATTGAATTATTTTTGAGATCTGAGGTTTGACCTTTTCGCTGTAAACAACAAGTGGATTACTATGGATTTGTTCAGCTGTCCAGTTATACATCTCAGATGCAGTTTTTATTGATATAAGATATCTTTTTGGAATAAATTTGTATCCCTCCTCTGCGATTTGTTGCCATTTACAATAGTATTCTAATTGTTTGTTTATAAAATTTGAGAATTTATCAAAGTTTTTGGAGATATATTCATAGTCTAATCTTTCAAGACCATATCTTTTCATATCCGACTGAGGAAAATAATTTCGTTTTAGTTTTATATCTTCTGCAATATCCCTTATAAAATTTATGTATTGCATTGACCGTCCAAGATATCTTGCACATTCATATGACTCTTCTTTTAAGTTCATAATTCGAGCCATCATAAGTCCCACGACTTCTGCTGAACCATAGATGTATTCAAGGGTTTCTTCCATTGTTTCATATTTGGATTTTTTAATATCAAGCTCCATTGAATGTAGAAAACCATCTACCCATACTGGATCAATTTTCTTTTTATTCATCAAATTTACAAAAGAATCGATTACTACATCATTTGTCCTTTTTCCATTTATAGCATTAATGTATCTTTTCTTGAACTCATGATAACCATTTACATCCTGTGGCGTCGAATCAACATAGTTATCTGCCTTTCTTACGAATCCGTAGAGCGTGAATACATCCTTTTTGATATTGGTTGGAAAGAACATGCTGCTGTAAAAATAGGTCTTGCTTCCCTCTTTAAATATTGAGAATAATGTTTTGTTAATCATATTTCATCAATTTTTTAATTATTATTTTATTTTATTTTCATATATATAAACTTTTTTAATTATTTTTCGGTAAAAGAACCTCGTCGATGACGTGTATTACGCCATTTGTACAATTTATATTGGTTTTGATGACCTTCGCGCTGTCTATTTTTAGGTCACTTGATTTTTTAATGGTAAGCTTTTTTCCGTTTATGGTATTTGCTGTCTTTAGATTTGAAACTTGAGCGGCCATGACTTTATTAGGTATAACATGATAAGTTAGTATATCAGTGAGCTTTTCTTTGTCATGAATTAGATTTTCTAATGTTCCGGCA
>Ga0272442_10006890_pt1 | contig 14807 bp, 13 predicted proteins | sample SSMForm2O_FD_200262 | JGI IMG/M metagenome (GOLD analysis project Ga0272442, IMG submission 200262) | Marine sediment archaeal communities from Little Sippewissett salt marsh, Falmouth, MA, United States - SSM-Form-2O | ecosystem: Environmental > Aquatic > Marine > Wetlands > Sediment ...
GATGCGCGTCCCTGCCTCGGGTCTCCCGGGTTAGGTTGTCGAACGAGCGCAATCGGGTAAGGAGCCGATGGGCTCGCTTTCCTCGCCGGTGGGGCGCGGTCAGTCCGGGAGTCCGTCCGTTGGGTGCATTGTCAGCGCAGGGTTGGGACTCTATGGCGCGAGGGCTTGGGTGTCGTTGCCCGCAAACGTCATTGCCGCGAGATTGAATACTGCCGCCAATATGCCTATCAACAGAAGGGTGAACAAAAGGGATTCTGATCCGACCGGGCGCTCGATCGGTGGGAACAGCCATGTCGTCTGATTCCGCGTGTCGAGGCTACCGTGGATATTATAACGCTCATTAATGAACACCGGTCGGATGTGTCGCGACAAGTCCTCGCGGCGTCTGCGTAGATGATAAATTCGATAGCGGTAAATAAAGATAAATCGCCCGCCCGCGAGGCTGGCCAGTACGCACATCGCGGCGGCTGACCAGCCGATCCAGTATCGACCGGTGGCCGACTCCGGCATTGTCCTCAGGATAAGAACAGCCGCCCATGTGACCGCAGCGATGACGATGATCGCTTCACGGAAGATCGCCGTCTGCCGCCGACGGTTTGATTCAATGTCTTGGAAAACGAATTCCAGCAGGCGGATCAGACGACTGGGGGAGGGCGGTACCGCGTCGGGAGGACGGGGGTAGGCACGTGGCTTCCCGACGCGAACGAGAGGTCATTGGGTGAGGAAACGGTGTGTGGTGTTGGGCAGAGCCCACAAGCCTGCTGTAGCTATGATGCCAAGAGACAACAAGCACAATTGCCCGCCGTGTGTTAGGAAAATCATGCGAAATGCTCCTGTATAGAAGGCGGATGCAAAAATCGGCACGGATGGGCTTCCGTGCCGTGATACTCCTGGGTTCGGTTCTCAGGGACACGCGGCGCGGGGGCGGGCGGGGCCGATCGCGCGGCGCGCGGGGGAATCAGTCCACTTCGTCCTTTGCGTTGTCGGTTTGCTGCTGGATGGGGTAGAGCCGATTGAGTTGGCCTTGCCTGTCCTCGTCGGCGTCGTATTTGGCCTTGGCCTGCGCGGCCCAGGTTGCGCAGCCGTCGGTATAGGGGGTGTCTCCGCCCGGGGCGGGCAGTTCGGTCGGGGAATCGAGGCCGCTGTAGTACGGATGGACCATGGCCGTGGTGGCGTTCGACTGCGCAGGGTTCAATTGTGCGTTGAGGTGGGTGACGTCCTGGCCGGATGTCTCCGAGATGAGTGCAGGGAGATCATGGCGCGCAATCATGCGCAGCCCCTTTCGTGCATGATGCGGCCTTCCAGCGTGCCCTATATGTCGGAGTATACCTCCGGACATCGGGCATGCAAGCCTAATGTTTCCGGATGCAAAACCGGTAGAAATTTCTGGTAGAAATCAGCGCTTTGCCGGTCTTGACCTGGCAGCCGGTTGAAAGAGGGAAATAGCGGCGGGGGGCGGAAGCGGTATCATAAGGGTGGAGCAGATCTGAAGTCGTGGAGGAGGCGGGATGACGTTGGGCACACGATGCGAGCAGCGGCACACGCCGATGTGGGTGGGGAGGGAGAAGGTCGCTCCGGGGCCGGGGAGCCCGTTCTATCATCAACTCAACGCGATTCTCGCCGAGGCCGGCTTCGATCGCTTTGTGCAGGCGATGTGCGCGAGGTTCGATGCCCAGCGATCACGGCAATTGGTGGCCGGCTCGATCCATCGAGCAACTCGGTCAGTTCATGGCGAGCCTTGACGACGAGGAGGAATGGATGCAATACGCCGGGATCGATGTCGGTGGCCTCGGCGCGGCGGCGGTGCGGCGGGACTGAGAGGACGCCGACCCGGGCGTGGACGACGTGAATGCCGATGGCCGGGGCGAGGCGAGGGGGGAGCCGGGATTCCCTCAGATCGACACGGTGACCGGGGGCAACCGGGTCCACGAAACCCGGCGCGCGCGCAAGAGCCCGGGACGAGCGTCCCGGGCGTGGTGGTCGAGCAGGATCCTGGTTGTTGTTCAGGCCTGCGCCAAGGCGCGGAGCATCCAGAGGGTCTTGCGCATATCGTCGAGGTAGCCGTCGAGGAGGTTGACGGTGGTCGTGTCGCCGGTCTCGTCGGCGGCATCGCGCACCGCGGCGAACCTGTCGGCCAGGGTTTGCATGTCGTCGTGGAGGTTCTGCACCATCTGTTTGGCCGCAGGCTGGCCCGTCTCCTCCTTCAGCGTCGCGTGTTTGAGCACCTCGGCGAGCGTGGGCAGGGGACGGCCGCCGGCGGCGAGAATACGCTCGGCGATTTCGTCGATCTTCTCGGCCCAGTCGTCGTAAAGCTCCTCGAACTTCGCGTGCAGGCCGAAGAAGTGCGGCCCGGTCACGAACCAGTGGTAGTTTCGCAACTTCATGTAAAAGACGGTGGAGTCGGCGAGGAGGCCGTTGAGCTGATCGGTCACGGCGCCCATCTGCGCCTGCGCGGTTGCGGCTGTCGTCATTTTCGTAGCTCCCTTCGAGATAGTGTGCTTGGTGATGACCGTATCTTTCCAGCCAGACTAACCGGATTCTACCGTTGATTCATCCCAAGTATTGAGCTATGGTTTCTATAATCATGATAGGTAAATCCTATGGAGCTTCGCCAGCTTCGGTACTTCGTGGCGGTGGCCGAGCACGGGAACTTCTCGCGGGCCGCGGGGCATTGCGGTCTCGCCCAGCCGTCCCTTAGCCAGCAGATTCGGAAGCTGGAGCGTGAGGTGGGTCGGCCGCTGTTCGACCGGCTGCCGCGCGGCGCGGTGCTGACGGAGGCCGGCTCGCGCCTCCTGCGGCATGCCCGGGCGATCCTTGCCGCCGCCGACACCGCCCACCGCGAGGTTCGCGAGCGCAGCGACGAGCTTGCCGGGCCGCTGGCCCTCGGCGTCATTCCGACCATCGCGCCGTATCTGCTCCCGCCCGTGCTCAAGCGCTTCATCCGCGCCGTCCCACGCGCCGAGCTTGTCCTCCACGAGCACGTCACCGACCGGCTCCTGGAACTGCTTGCGGCCGGGACGATCGACCTGGCCATCACGTCCCTGCCCGTCGATCATGGGCTGTTTCACGCGGAGCCTCTGTTCACCGAGCCGCTGCTGCTGGCTTTGCCTGCGGATCATCGCCTTGCCCGGCGCAAACTCGTTGCGTGGAGCGAGGTCGCCGGGGAGCGGTTCCTTGTCCTGCACGAGATGCACTGTCTTGCCGGCCAGAGCCTGGGGTTCTGCCGCCGACGAGGCGCCGATCCAAACGTCGTCATGCGCGGCGAGCAACTCGCCACGATCCTGCATATGGTCGCCCTCGGCGTCGGCATTTCTCTCGTTCCGCGGATGCTGGCGCGGACCGATCGCTCGGCGCGGCGGGTCTACCGCCCGGTTCGGGGCGAGCAGCCCGAGCGCACCATTGGCGTCGTGTGGCACCTTCATCGTTACCGCACCAAGGTTTCGCGCGCGTTCATTGACGCCCTGAGGTCCTGATCCGCGTCGGATGGCCGGCGGCGGCGCGGGCCATCAGCTTCTTCCCGCACGGCACGGGAGCAGGCCGTAGCGGACGACCACAGGCCCACGGCCGCGAGGTGGAAGCCGACGGCCCTACTCCAGCAGCCGCCTCACCTCCACAATCAGGGTGTCGTCCTTTGCCGCTCCGGACCGGTGTTCTCGCACCGCCGCCATGACGTCCTGCGCGTACCCGGCGGAGTCCGTGACCGTGGGTAATGCGGCGATCAGGCGCTGTATCCCGTCGATCGTGAGCATTCGTCCGTCGGGATCGCGCGCTTCGATCACCCCGTCGGTATACGCGATGACGCTGTCGCCGCGCTTGAGCGGCAGCGTCTGCTGTGCGGGGTCGAATTCCTCGTCGCGACTGGCGCCCAGCATGATCGCCGTCGGTTCGAGGCGCTCGACAAACCCGCCCACCGTCCGCACAAAAGCCGGGGGGTGGCCCGCGCTGGCCCATTCCACCACCTCCCGGTGGGGATCCACCCGCAGGCACAGGGCGGTGGCATAGACATTGTGTTTGGCGAGGGTGACGTTGATGTAGTGGTTCAGCGCCGCGAGGGTGCGTCCCGGCGAGATGCCGCCGTCCTCGCCGAACAGCCGCTCGAGTTCCCCGTGGATGCGATTCACGGTGAGCGCCGCGCCGATGCCGTGGCCGGTCACGTCAATGATCACCACGCTCAGGCGGGGTTCGCAGCCGTCGCGCGATTCGTCCATGGAGAGGTACAGGTAATCCCCGCCGATCTGGCGCATGGGCTCGTACCGGTAATCGAACCGCAGCGGCCCGTGGTCGATTCGGGGCGGGAAGAGTACCTCGTGGATGCGGCGGGCGTCGGCGAGTTCGCGCTTCATCGTGCCGTAGTGCCCGCGGAGCACCTTGAACTGAAACTTTTGCCGGAATCGGCTGTGGCGCCACCACCCGATGAGCACGCCGGGGACGCCGACCAGCGGGGACAGCACGACGAACACGAGCCGTTCGACGAACGACGCCGGCGAGAAGACGAGCGTGATCACCGCGCTGACCGCCAGCAGCGGCACCAGCGGGCGGATCGCCTGCCGCGGTGTCCACGGGATGAACAGCGCCGCCAGAACGTGCATCTCAAACACCAGAAACAGCGGCCCGACGTGCTTCACCGACTGCTGTGCCTGTTCGTCGGAATCCACGGGCACCCCCAGTTTGGTGACCAGCGGCATCACCACGATGCTGAGCAGTCCGATCGAGACGATGACCCAGTACACCATCCGGAGCAATCGGTCCGCGGAGAGCCTTTGCCTCGCCGCGCGGATCAACGCCGCCGCGAACACCGCGAGGCTGATCGCGTTCGTGCTCATGTCCAGGGTGATGGCGAGCGGGGCCACCTGCGACGTCGCGATGTGAAGCAAATACGCGGCAAGCAGCGCCAGCGAGATCAGCAGGTCCGTCCCGATCAGTGCCAGCGACACGCCGCAGTACCACAACACCCGCCGCCGCAGCCATCGCGTCCGTTCCGCTTCGTACTCCTCCCGGAAGTCCATGGTCACCGTCGATGTCATGTAGCCTCGGTCCATCGTCTGCGCCACAGCGTAGCGGAATGTCGCGGGGCGGTGACGTGCAGTTCGGCGGTGGCGGGAGTTGCTGGCCGGCGTTTCGGCCCGGCGATGCCGGACCCTCCGCCCCCGCGGCTCGGCGCTTTCTCAATACGCCACATTCGGCGTGGGCAACTCGACCATATCCCTGGCCAGCGCCAACTCCCCGACCTCGGCCTCCACCGCTTCCAGAATCGAGTTGTTTTCCACCATCCGGCGGATCGTCTCGATGTCCGGATACATCACCCGATCATCAACCAGGGGCGGGACCTTCTCCCGGATCAACTCATAGGCGACCGCCGTGCCTCTTCCGGGCTTGCGGCCCTCGTGGAATTCCATCGCCTGGGCCGCGGCCATCATCTCGATCGCCAGCACCGCCCGCACGTTTTTCACGATCTCGGTGCACTTGCGCACGGCGATGGGGCCCATGCTCACGTGGTCCTCCTGGTCGGCCGAGACGCTGATCGAATCCACCGAAGCCGGATGTGAGAGCACCTTGTTCTCGCTGACGAGTGCCGCGGCGGTGTATTGGGCGACCATCATGCCGCTGTTGAGTCCCTTGCCCTCGACGAGGAAGTCCGGCAGGCCCGACAGGACGGGGTTCATCATGCGATTCGTATGCCGCTCGGAGAGGTTGGCGACCTCGGCCAGGGCGATGCAGAGGAAGTCGACGGCCATGCCGACGCCCTGTCCGTGGAAGTTGCCGGCGGCGTAGTACTGGTTGTCCTCGCTGAAGAACAGCGGATTATCCGCCGCCGAGTTCATCTCGGTATTCACCACGGACCGGACGTACTCCACCGTGTCGAAGGACGGGCCGAGGATTTGGGGCGTGCAGCGCATGGAATACCCGTCCTGCACCTTGCCCGTGCGGTTGGCCATGATCTCGCTGTTCTGGAACAGGCGGAGGAGATTTGCCGCCGCGGCGTTCTGGCCGCGGAACGGCCGGACGCGATGGACCGCCGGGTAGTACGGCCGATCGAGGGCCCGCAGCGCGTCCAGGGCCATCGCCGACGCGATAACCGCGTTCTTGAGCACGCGCTCCGCGTCGTAGACCAGCATCGCCGCCCCCGCCGTCATCATCTGCGAGCCGTTGATGAGTCCGAGTCCCTCCTTGTAGGTCAGATCCGTGGGTTCAACGCCCGCCTGCTTCATGGCCTCCGCCCCCGACATGAGCTTGCCCCGGTAATAGGCCCGCCCCTCACCGATCGCCACCTCCGCGAACTGCGACAGGGGCGAGAGATCCCCGCTTGTCCCCAGGGAGCCCTTCTCGTTGACGTAGGGCACGACTCCCTTGTTGATCATCTCCACCACCGTGTCGATCAACTTCAGCCTCACGCCCGAGTAGCCCTTGGCCAGGGTGTTCGCCCGAAGCGTCATCGCCGCCCGCACGACGTCCTCCGGTTGCGGGTCGCCCGTCCCCGCCGAATGGCTGTAGATGATCCGGCGCTGGAGCTCGGCGCTCTGCTGGCCGGAAATCCTGATCCGGGCAAACTCCCCGATGCCCGTGGTCACGCCGTAGATCGCCTTGTCCTCGGCGACCCATTGCTCGATGACCCGGCGCGATTCGAGCATCTTCTCCCGCGCCTCCGGGGCGATGGCCACCACCGCACCATTCCGCGCCACCGCATGAATCTGCTCGATTGAAAGGGAGTTCCCGTCCAGAACGACTTCCATGGTCCGTCCTTTCGTGCCGACCCCGACCGTTCGCTGCGCGACGTGCCCGGCGTTGGCTCGACCTGTGTCCAACTTCTCCGCTGCGTTCGCCGCATCCCGGCCGCCTGGGTGTGTTGGCGACCTACGGGTCCATCATAGCGCCGTCAGTCCTGTCGATGGCGGTGTCGAGTCAGATATCCGGGTCGCAAAAGGGGTGCGAGCAGCATGCGGCAAAGCGCGCGGCTCGGCCGGTCGCCGTCGCATCGCGTGCCGCCCGGGAGGCGATTCGGTCGCCGAGCCGGCCGGTGCCTCGGGGCGGGCACGGTACGGTCGGCGGCATCGCCCGCCTAGGGTTCAGCCCGGCTCCCTGCTCGCCCCTTCCGGCCGCGACGGCTCGATCCGCTTGTCCGACCGACCCGCGTGAGTTGTCAGATCGGGGCTTTGCGGCTACACAGAGGGCATGCTCAGTCTCATCACCCGCAACACCATCTTCATCGGCGCCATGGCGGTCGGGGCGATCGTCGGCGGGCTGCTGGCCCCCTGGACGGTCTCTGCTCGCGGCGCGTTCGGCCCGACGATTTTGCAGGCTCAATCCGTTCCGCTTGCCGTGCTTGCCGCCGTGATCTCCCTTGCGGTCTGCACGGGTCTTGCCGTTCTCGTCTGCCGGGTCTGCAACCCCGCGGTCGCCATGTTCTCCCTCGGCGGGGGTCTTTTTGGGCTCGCGTGGCGCATGGAAGGCGCCCAGGAACTCATGCACAGCGGCTCCTTTGCGCTGCTGCCGATCGAGAGCGTTCTTTGGGCTCTGGCGGTCTTCGGGGCGACGGTCATCGTGTTCAAGCTCGGTGGTCCGATGCGTGATGTAGATCCGGATACCACCGGCCGCGTTCACGACGGCCTCTTCAGCCTTGCCGCGCTCAAGGCCGCGGCACCGGGCGTTCTAGTCCTTCCCGTGGTTTGGGTCCTCGCCCAATCACCCATGAAAGGTCAGATGATCGGGTCGGTGTTCGTCGGTGCGATGGTCGCCGGTCTCCTCGGCCGTGTGCTCTCTCCGCATGTTCAGCCGCTGTTGCTGTTTGCTTCACCCGTGCTGTTCGGCGCCATCGGCCAGTGGATCGGCATCGCGACGCTGGGGGCGTCTCCCGTCGACGCCTGGGTGGCCAAGGCGTTTCCCCACCTGCTGCTGCCCATGCCCGTCGATTACGCGGCGGCGTCGATGATGGGCGTCGCCTTCGGGCTCGGCCTGGCGAAGTCCTCGGTTCATCACGAGCAGCCGTCCGCCCAGTCCGCCGAGTCCGCCCGATCTGCCGAGCCCGCTCCGCGGCCCCGGGTTTGAACGGCGGCTGTGACCTGACGTGCCCGTCCGTATTCGTTGTCCCCTGGCGCCCGTTGGCCTACCATCCGGCGATTCCTCGTCCCGGAGAGGGATTTCTGTTTGCGGTGGAGCAACTTATCTCATGGCCAGACTGCATGAATACCAAGGCAAATCACTCCTGTCGGCGCATGCCATCCCCGTGCCCCGCGGCCGGGCGGTGAAGAGTGCCGGCGAGGCGCGGCAAGTCGCGCAGGAGATCGCCGCCCCGGTCATCCTCAAGGTCCAGGCCTGGACCACCAGCCGCAAGGCGAAAGGGGGGATCGTCTTCGCCGCCGCTCCCGACGAAGCCGCCGCCGCAGCCGAGCGACTCCTATCGATGACCTTGGGCAACTTCCCCGTCAGCGAGGTGCTTGTTGAAGAAGCGCTGGATATCGCCGACGAGTTGTTCGTCTCGCTCTCGATCGACGATGCCGCGCAGGCCCCCATCCTGCTGCTGGATTGCCAGGGCGGCTCCGGCATCGAAGACCGCGCATCAACCATCGCGCGCATTCCCGTCAGCGCGACCCTCGGCGCGGATGAGCCGGCCGTCCGCCGGGTGATCGAATCCTCCGCGGTCGACGCGTCCCTCCACGCCGAGCTTGTCGCGATCATTGGCAAGCTCGTCGATCTCGGCCGCGAGTGTGAGGCGCGCTCGCTGGAGATCAACCCGCTGGTAACGACGCGCGACGGCCGGATCGTCGCCGCCGACTGCCGCATGACCATCGACGACTACGCCGTCTTCCGCCATCCGGAACTCAACATCGAGATCGCCCGCGAGCTGGACCATCCCGCCACCGACCTGGAGCGGCTCGCCTACGAGATGGAAAAGAACGATCACCGCGGCACGTTCTACTTCGCCCAGCTCCCCACCGACGGCGCGAAGGACTCCCGCGGTCTCATCGGCTTCCACGGCGCTGGCGGCGGCGGCTCCATGATGTCCATGGACGCCGTCACCAACGAAGGCTTCACCATCGCGAACTTCTGCGATACATCCGGCAACCCGTCGGTCGCAAAGGTCTACCGCGCTGCGCGGATCATCTGCTCCCAGCCGGGGCTCGTCGGCTACTTCGGCTCCGGCTCCGGCGTCGCCTCGCAGGAGCAATACCACTCCGCCTACGGCCTTGCCAAGGCCTTCATCGAGCTGAACATGGCCATCCCCGTCGTCGTCCGCCTCGGCGGAAACAGCGAGGACCGCGCCGTCGAGATCCTCGCCGACGCCTGCCGCGATCTCCCCGCGATGATCGAGTGCTATCGCAAGGATGACACGCCCGCCGCCTGCGCTGCGCGCTTCCGCGAGCTTGTCGAGCAGAGCGGCGCGAAGACCGCGCAGATGAAGCGCAGCGCGCCGCCTTATGTCGGCCGCAGCGGTTCTTACAGCTTCCCCATCGAGGGCGGAACCGTCTGGATCGACCACCGCGCCTGCACGCCCGAAGTCGCAAAGCGCGTGATCGAGCATTCCGCCGAGCTGCTGAAGCTCGATGCCGATGGCAGGCCCGTCCTCGCCGTCGATGAAGAGGAGATCGCCAACAAGGACTCCGAACTCATCGCCTGCGAGATCGAGTGCTTCCGCGCCGGGCATCCCGTGCTCTTCGTCGATCTCGCGATTGAAGGGTTGGATTGACCGAAGTTCGAGCGCGAAACCGCAATCGCCAACCGGTACTTATGGCGCGATTCGCGTCTATCGTCTCCGCCCACGCTTGCGGTTTCGCGCCCCTCTATCGACAATCAACTCCATGGTCATCGCCTACCACCTCATCTTCACCGCCTATGGATGGTGGCTCCCCAATGACCCGCGCGGCAGCAGATCCCGCGAGATCCGCAGCGACATTATCGCCGAGCTCGGCGAGCTTCATCACGGACGCAAGCGCATCCAGCCTCCGGGCCCGGAAATCCGCGCGTTCTACGAACAGGCGCGGAGGCTTCTGAAGCACGAACTCCGCACCTTTGACGAGTCGACGCGTGCGATCATCGCTTGCGGTTTCGCGCAGGTGATCCGCGATCGTCAATACACCTGCTACGCCTGCGCGATCATGCCCGACCACGTGCACATCCTGATCCGCAAGCATCGCGACAAGGCCGAGCACATGATCGCGAACCTGCAGGAGACGAGCCGCGCGCATCTCATCGAGCAGAACGTCTACCCATCCGATCACCCCGTCTGGGGCGGCAGTGTTCCGGCGGCGGGCTGGAAGGTGTTTCTCAATACCGCGGACGACATCGAACGCACCATTCGCCACATCGAGCGCAATTTAATCCCCTACGGCCTCCCCGCGCAGTCGCACGACTTCGTCACGGTCTACGACGGCTGGGACCTCAGCCGCGCCGCACGCTGACCTCGCGACCGCGCCACATTAGAATCAGCTCCGTTGAAGGGCCCCTCCCCGCATCGCAACCACCCCCTCCGCCCACGCTCGCGGTTTCGCCCGGTTTCCCCCCCGACCCGCACTTCACCTCACGCAACCTTTTCTTCACAATCCCTTGACTCATCTCTCCCTGACTCACCGGAGGGTCCGCGGTGACCACGCTCCATATTCGCCAGGAATCGCAGGGCGGCGGCAAGTACACCATCCGACTTACGTCGAAGCGGCTCGCCCGGGCGTCTGGAGCGGTCCTCTTGCCTGCGTCGCGCCCCTTTTCAATTCACATGTCGTCCGCAAGCGAGCAGATTGGGCTCCAATGGCGCGAGACGGGCGATAGACTGGTGGAAAAGGCCCCGGGGATCGTGCCGGCCAAGGTCAAATCGGAAATGTCGGTTTGAAACGCCGAGGGTCGCGGGGGGATGAACGTCAAAACGCCGAAAACCGACAGCCGAAACGCGGGAAGCTGAAAGCTGAAGCGCAGAAAGCCGAAAGCTGAAATGGGGAGGGGATGGGCGAACCGCTCGGCTGGTAGAAGGGGCAAGGTCGCGGCAGGATTGCGGCCCGTGGGATTCCCCTTCTCGTCCGGGCGCTGGATAAGGAGTTGCGGACATGTGGCGGAACATCGCAATGCTGCCGGCGGCCTGCCTTCTCGCCGGGACCGTGCTCGCGCAGATGCCGGCAGCGCAGGATGCATCGGTTGATTCGGCTGTCGAGAAGCTGCGGGCGGGGCGCGCCCGGGAAGCGCTGGCGCTGGCTGAATCAACGGTGAAGGCGGATCCTCAGAGCGCGATCGTGCATGCGGTTTACGGCCTGTCGCTGCTCGACTGTGGCGAGTTTCGCAGGGCTCAGGCGGAATTCGGGCGGGCCATCGAGATTGATGCGGAATGTCCGGAGGCTCATATCGGCCTGGGCGAGCTGGACTGCGGTCGTCGGCGGTTCGCCGAGGGATTGGCGCACCTGCAGCGCGGGCAGCGTTCGGCGATTCTGAAGCTGCGAAGCGGCATGTCGCTCAGTCGTTGCCTGGACTGGCTGAACCGGCGTGGTGAGGCGCGGGCCGTGCTGATGGAGACCCTCGAGCAGGCCGAGCAGATTCCCGATTACATTCGAACGCGGATACAGGACCAGCTCACCCTGTTCAAAGCGTACGGCGATGCCCCTCTGTTCCGCGTCGATGAGTCGTTTGAGAGCACCTCTGTGCCGTTTCGAAACTCGCGCGGCCACGTCCTGGTTGAGGCGACGTTGAACGGCACGGAGACGGTCGAGCTGCATCTTGACATCGGCAACACGGGATCGGTGGTCATCAGCGATTCCCTGGCGAAGAAGCTCGCGCTGGAAATCGTGGGTGAGCATCGCGGCAGGAACGTCGAGAGCGAGCATACCGCCCAGGTTGCGGTGCTTGACAGTCTTGGGCTGGGATCAATGACCATGCACGCGGTGCCGGTATCGATACTCCCGGCAAGCCAATTCGTCGGCGGTGCGGCCGGCAACCTCGGCAACGCCGTTCTGCAGCGGCTGAACATCTCCATTGACTATCCTGACTCCCGGGTTCATCTCTTCGGTTTTGATCGCACCGACCTGCAGCGGCAGTTTGTCGCCTCCGCAGCATCGGGCGGCGAAGTGCCGTTCTGGGGCAGCAAGCTGATTCTGGTTGAGGCGACGATCAACGGCCTACAGCCGGCGCCGTTGGTGCTGGACAGCGGGGCCGGTGCGGTGGTCCTCGATCGAGCGTATTTCCAAGAGAATCTACAGACGACAGCGACGCCCGGTGATGATGCGGATGCACCAAAGGCGCAGCCATTTATGATCAAGACGTTCGGAATCGGCGATGCCGAGTTCACCGACATCTTCTCGGTGGTAATGGACCTCTCGGCTCTCTACGAATACGCCAGAGTGTACTATCCCGGGATTCTCGGCAACAACATCTTTCAACAATCAAGGCTGCATGTGGACTTCAAGGACTCGCTGCTGACTGTCGACTCCGGCGAGGATTGACAATCAGGAGTTCATCAACAGCCGTCATAGCAGCAGGGCGGCGGTAAGTACGCCATCCGACAGTGGACAGACTGGTGCACCGCTCGCGTGGGGGAAGTGCCCTCCGGCGCAGGCGGCGGGCAACCGTCCAACGGGCTCGCTGTCCAGCCCATCGCCGCAACGCACCCCGCCAACCGTGTGGCTCGGCCGGCTATCGCCGAAGTCGGCCTTCATCGCGGCATCCCCGGTACTGGCGGCGCAGCCGCGGGTGCTGAGCACGCCGGGGGGACACGGCGCCGGACCTGGCGGATGCGGCCTGACGCCTCGCCGGATCCGGCTCAACCGGCGCGTCAGGAAAGGGGATCGAACGGTCGGAACCAGCTAAGATGATGGCCTTGTCGAAAGGTCACGCCATGGCGATTCTGATCGATCGGTCCAGGAGGGTTCTCGTGCAGGGCATCACCGGCCGCGAAGGCCGCGCCCGAACCAAGCTCATGCGCGAGTTCGGCACGAACGTCATCGCCGGCTGCACGCCCGGCAAGGGCGGCCAGGATGTCGAAGGCGTCCCCGTGTTCGACACCGTCAAGGAGGCCATCGACGCCGTCGGCCAGCTCGACGTGTCCGTGATCTTCGTGCCCGCGCGCCTGGTGAAGGGCGCGGCGATCGAGGCCATCGAGGCCGGCGTGAAGCTGCTCGTGCTCGTGCCCGACCGCGTGCCCCTCTGGGACGCCATGGCCATCGCCGCCTGCGCCAAGCAGCACGGCGCGCGGTTCGTCGGACCCAACACGCTCGGCGTCATCAGCCCCGGCAAGGCCGTGCTCGGCATGATCGGCGGCCGCGCCGCCTCCGCCCGCGAATGGTTCAACGAGCCCGTGCCGGGAAGGACCGTGGGCGTCATCTCGCGCTCCGGCGGCATGACCAGCTCCTGCGGCTACTACCTCTCCCGCAAGGGCATCGGCCTATCCACCATGTGCCACGTCGGCGGCGATTCCGTCATCGGCCTGCCCATTCCCGACATCGCCCTCATGTTCGAGGACGACGCCGAGACCGACGCGATCGTCATCTTCGGCGAGATCGGCGGCTCCCAGGAAGAGCGCCTCGCCGAGCACATGGCTGCCGGGCGGGTGACGAAACCCGTGATCGCCTACATCGGCGGCAAGGCCGCGAAGGAAGGCACACGGTTCAGCCATGCCGGCGCGATCATCGAGGGCAATCGCGGCACGCACGCCGGCAAGGTGCAGGCGCTCACCGAAGCCGGTGCCACGGTCGTGGAAGGCTTCGGCGACCTGCCCGATGCCGCCGCCAGCGTCCTCGCCAGTCTCCAGCCCACCTCCTGATCGGGGCATCGATTGATCTTATAAACTGCTGTCAGGATCATTCACGCAGGACTCCACCTATGGCCACCAACCCCTGGACCACCGCCATCACCCAGATCGAGCCGAACCACGTCCGTGTGCGCGGCTACGACATCGCCGAACTCATGGGCAACGTCTCCTTCGGCGCGATGGTGTACCTCATCATCCGCGGCGAACTGCCCGATGAGAAGACCGCCCGGCTGATGGACGCGATCCTCTGCGCGGGGATCGACCACGGCGCCACGCCGCCCTCGGCGCTGGCGGCGCGCACCGTCGCGTCGACCGGCGCCAACCTCAGCGCGGCCGTGGCCGCGGGCATCATGTGCATCAACCAGCACCACGGCGGGGCGATGGAGAACTGCGCCAAGGCGCTCGGCGACGTGCTCGAGCGCGTGGACGAGGGCGCCCCGATGCAGGAGGCTGCGGCGGGCATCCTCGACGAATACAAGGCCACCGGCCGCCGCATCGCAGGCTTCGGCCACCGCATCCACACCGCCGACCCCCGGACCGCGCGGCTGTTCGAGCTCGCCAGGGAAGCCGGCGCGTTCGGGCGCTATTGCGAGGCCGCCCGGGCTCTGGAAGCGGTCTTCGCCGAGCGCGGCAAGGCGCTGCCGATCAACGTCGACGGGGCGATCGGCGCCGTGCTCGCCGATCTCGGCTTCGAGCCGGAGGTCATGAACGGGCTGTTCATGATCGCCCGCTGTGCCGGCATGGTCGCCCACGTCCGCGAAGAGCAGACGCGTATGAAGCCCATGCGCAAGATTGACCCGATTGATCACACGTATGACGGTCCGGCCGCCCGCAAGCTGAGTTGAGCGGCGCTTCCTCGATGCGTGTATCGTGATGGCCGCGTCCCTGCGAGATGGTTCAGATCCCCACGATCCATACCGAGCGCCTAATGTTGCGGCCGTTCAGGCCGAGCGATGCCGAGGCCGTACAGCGTCTGGCTGGTGACCGCGACATCGCGGCGACGACGATCCTCATTCCCCATCCGTACCCGGACGGCGTGGCCGAGGAATGGATCGCCACGCACGCCGCGAGCTTCGATAAGGGCGAGTGC
>Ga0272442_10006891_pt1 | contig 14805 bp, 16 predicted proteins | sample SSMForm2O_FD_200262 | JGI IMG/M metagenome (GOLD analysis project Ga0272442, IMG submission 200262) | Marine sediment archaeal communities from Little Sippewissett salt marsh, Falmouth, MA, United States - SSM-Form-2O | ecosystem: Environmental > Aquatic > Marine > Wetlands > Sediment ...
GTTTCCGTTTAAGTCTTCTTGGTCGCCTAATGTGCCATCGGTATCTATGAATCTAACGCCAGAACAAATAATTGAAACAGAACCGATACCGGTTCCAATAATATCAATATCAGAATATATGGTTAACGCGGTTGATATTGTCCAAGTACCGGGCCCGATATAAACAGCCGATTTGCCGTTCGTGTTGGCATAATCAAGTGCGGCTTGTATCTCTACATCGGTGTTGTTACCAGAATCGTCTGCCCAACTCTGAGCATTCACCACACCGGGGCTTATTTCGTATTTGCCAACGGCGGTGTACTTCATCAGCACGGGGCCGAGGAACACTATCGGAAATAGCCAATGAACCACCAGCATCGGTGCAACCAGTATCAACACGGTGGTCATTGGATATTTGTTGACCCACACCAATGACCGGACCTTTCTCGATACCCAACCAGACCGCAACCCCGATTTGATACCAATCCATTTGCTCCAAACGAGCCACGGATACCGTATACCGTAATATTTCGATTTGACGATGATAATTTTAGGCAACCCTAAGAACGGATTCTCAATATTTCCGATGTCAACGTGAAACCCTTTTTGCCCAAGCAATAGGATTAACGTGAACACGAACGGCATCATAGCCACCGACCAGATTATGATGTTGCATCACCTCCAGTGGCAGTAGCCACCCAATGATAATTATTATCTTTAGCTTTGAGACATATATACATCGTGTCCTCTACCCCGGCCCCTCCCGGCACTATTACAAATATCGTTGAATATTCTACACCCGGTATCGGTAATGCCGCCAACCTTACTACACCGGATGCAGATCTAATAAACGGGTCAGGCATTTCAATCACCACCAGAACATATGAATTTCTATCGCAGTTCCATCTCCACCATAGATAGAAATGTATTCATTGGCTTTTACTGGCAACCCAAAATCTTCTCCAGCATAAATCAGGTTGCCAACATCAACATCCGCATCACCGTCTGTAACTACCCGAATAGTTACAGCTGACTTATTTCGAATGATAAAATAGTCTATAGGTTTTCCGGTATTAGTATCCGTTGGAAATGTTGTACCAACATCCGGGTATCTTTTTGTACTTGCGTTCGGGACTAAAGTAGTGTAGTACATATCATTGTACGACTCGTCTGTAATCGGTTTCTTATTATTCCTTGTCATTCTGTCACCTCAGCCAATCTTGCATCTGTGAGATTCCCAATACCATGTTGGGCGAGAATATCCGCAGGTGTTTTCTCCTTCCATTGTTTGTCACCAATCATATCGAACTTGACATCTACGGTATGAGCAGTATAGTCAAGATTTCTGAAGAAAACATCCACTTGGTCATTATCCGAAATCACTTTTTTTACTGGAATCCGATAAACAACATCATCACCAGAATAGTGGTCCGAATATGACATCATATCTGGGAGCCAGGTGGACTTGTTCCAATGCATCCTAATTTCAACGAGATTGTTGCAACCCGGACTGAACCAAATCCGAACACCACCGACTTTATACCCAGACAGACTTAGTGTTCTGCACAATGTCCATTTACTAGATGGAGGAAGAACAATTGGCCCATTGTCATCTTCATCCAACGCATTAGTATAAGCACCATAAATGATAACTCCATCATCCGGTAGAGAACCACCAGCACCAGAATACCAGCAGTTTGAAATTAAGAATTTTACCAAATCTATCATTATCACACCATATACGAATTTTTTAGATATGTTCCAGTAGTTATTGTACTGGCATATCCGTGTCCCATTATGAAGTCAGAAGGCTGTGTTGTAGTTGATCTATCATCATCTGCATTACTAGGATGAGCATGCCAATCATCATTAGTACCACTAAAAGAATAATAGTAGTAAATTTTGGAAGTGTTTATGACACACCTAACATAGATGTGCTTTTTTGCTAACATACCATCCACGGTAGCACCAGTCCAAGTACCGTTCAATGCAGTATAAAGCCCCGTTGTTGTCCCATTATTACCAACGGCTGTTCCACAGAATGTTCTTCCATCAGCATCAGAATCCCAATAAAAGAATACACCAGTAAATCCTTGTGCTTGAATTATAGCATTATCTTCCCATCTAACTTTGGCATGGATTGTTATAGGCGAAGCATCAGTACCAGCCCCAAGACTGTTTGTTCTGACATTCAAAGAATAATTGGAAGTTCCGTATGATGATTCTGGATTATACATGAACACTTCGTCGTTTTTGATAGCGTTTGTACCACCGCTTGGTTTGTGTGTAGTCCAACCATTGCCAACAGAACCGTCCGCCCTATCAAAATCATCTTTGAAAGATGATCCTTGCGAACCTTTCGATGTATTCCATTGAATATATGCATTACCTTTTGAGTCTTTTCCAAAAGTGTACAAATCTGGATTAATCACGGTAAGAATACCAGCTATATATCCCTTGATTTCGGTTATCCCATCTATACCTTTTTCGAGATTGTATCGTGGTGTAGAAAGTGCATATGTTTTCCGAAGGGTTTTGGGAACGGAAAACTTAGGATTTTTAACCATCTTCTCGGCCTCCGAGAGCTGACAGGATAGCAAAACCTATTGAACCATAAAAAATACCCTTGGCAATATTGGGTGCTTTATAATTCAGTCCAACACCTATACCAGTCCCAGTAACCAATGGCAACAACCAGTGATCTCTGTTATGTAAAAGAGGTAGTGGGATGTTGTTCTTAATAGCGAACTGCCTCATAAATAATCCTACTGCGAATGCGATGCCTATTCCAGTAATTAGGTTTGATATCTCATTTTCACTTTTCATCTTCCTTTCCTACCAGCCTTTCTCGGGTCCTTTCCACCACCCTGCGGCATATTCTTGTGCCTAAAAGGTTTGTCTATCCAGTCTTCCCAATTTTCGTGTTCAGAGTAGTAATCCCCAGCTAACTTGGGATCAACCGTCTGTCCTTCGGTTCTAACTGGTCTTGAGTATGTCCCGCCTTCACCTGGCCCAGAAACATTCAAACTCGTCCTATTTGCTAGAAGAATTTTGGCACGCGTTGCACTATTATTGAAACGACCAGTTGCTAGAGGAATTTTACTCCTCCGTGTCGGAACTTCTTTTCCACCAATCATATATCCAGCCTTTCTCAAGGCTGAAAGTCGTTTCTCTGGATATCTCAACGCAGAATCTTTTAACCTCTTGGATTCTTGTTCCCTATTTGCTAGAAGATAATTTACCTTGGATCTCTTATTGTCAGCACCTTTCTCACGATAACCCCTCTTTCTAACCCTCCTAGATATTTTAGCGACATTTTCACCCAATCCATTAAAAGTGGGTGGGGATTCTATGGAACCAAAGTTTGCGGCAACATCCTTCTTGTTAATCCAAAAAGCTTCTGGTCCTACACCAAACATACCAAGAATACCTTTTTGTCGGGCTACGACAACATCAAATCCCCAAAGTTTTTTGGGAACTTTGATTTTTGTATCCTCTCCAACTATGATATATATAGCTTTCTTATTATCTGACTCGATTACTCCGACTCTTCTTATGTTGTTCCCAAACCTTTTTCTAAGGTTTTTTAAAAGAAGGAATGGATTCATGACTTTTCCAACCTCGGTTTCCTTGGGTCTTTGCTAGTAAATTCGGGATACCCGTCCTGTTTGAGCCATTCTGGAAGTCCATCTTCGTGACCACCAACATAAGCTCTTTCAGAATCGTCGCCAACACGTCCATGTTTTGGTTCTCTCATAACATAGTCCCTTTCTGGCTCATCTTTGTCTGGAATAATTTCAGTTCCTGGTTTTCTAGGTATAACCACATTTCTTGCCTGTGGTTTCGTGGCAGTTTTTGGAACTACTACAGTTTGCACCTGTGAAACGGTTTCCGTTGGAAGCGGTTGAAACTCGTATTGTACGGAAACTGTGTGTACGGAATAGTCACTATTCTTATATTCGATAGTCAATCTATCCGAATGATGCAACCTTTTCCCTAGAAAAATTTGATAATCGTTGTCCGACCCAACATATGCATTGGAATAGTTATTCAGAGGGTCTGGAAGAAGTTGGCCTCCGTTGAGAAGAATTCGTATTTCGACACTACCAGCACATCCAGCGGAAAACCAAATTTTGGCCTGCTTGAAAATAACGTCGTTCAACTCCGTTAGATTGAGGTTTGCTCCTGTTGTCCAGGCCGTAGCCCTAGCGGCACATGAAAGTACCTTGTTTACCGATCTTACTACCATATCATCACCCGTTTTTTATTAACCACCTTTCAGGTACACCCGGGAGTGTATGCGTTTTCCATAAAGGTCTATTTGCGAATGAATTGTCTATTTCGAGGTATTTAAAACTTCCGTGGAAGGTCGAATCCTTTGAACCAAACAGTCATAGTGTTAGACGAAGATTCATATGTCCAAACATCTATGGTATTACGGCACACAAGAGCTTCAGTACCCCAGATTCTTTTGATGGTCGTAGCTATGAGAGAGTTGTTGAGAGTACCACCCCCAGGAGTAATCTCTTTCATAAGACCATCTAAATGTATATCTTCACCAGCAGCATGGATAAGCATACCGTCGTTGCCAGTTGTTGAACCCGTCAACATTAACTTACCGTCAAGACGAATTCCACCAAAAACTGCATCAGCACCATTTAGGATTCTGATACCAGTAATATAAATCATCCTCCCAGAAAGAGGAGCCGTTTCTGTGGCACCGTCACCATCCAAATCAAGTGCTGTTGAATCTAGAGTGACTGTAACTTTGTTTGAATATCCATCAGAACCCGCAGTTGTTGTTATAGAGAAAAGAAACGGTGTCCCATACAACATAAACCTTTGTTCTGGGTATGTCCTTATTGGTTGTTCCATTTTTATTCCTCCTCAGTACTTCCTATCTACTAGGAATCCAATGAAAAAACAGTCCATATCAGAACCATCCGTGTCCTTGTAAACCTCTATTGTAGCCCTTGCTGGTATAGCATAAACACCAAGAGCTTCTTTCATACTTGGTGCATTCAAATCATCTTCAAGATTACCAAAAGCCTGGTCCATACCATCTATCAGCACATCTTCGCCTGCAGCATTTGCAAGATACGAAGAATTCAAAATCAAACGCCCATCGATAATTAGACCACCAAATTTTGCTGTTGTGTTCATCTGAAAACGTAATCCAGTTATAAGAAATGTTTTTCCGAGCATTGGCGTGGTTTCATCGTCCCCATCCCCATCATCATCATAATCACTTGAATCGAGTGTGAAAGTTTCTCTGTTAGCGTACCCAGTACCATCACCATTGGCATGGACAACTTCTAAAATTGTGGGGGTGCCTTCTTCAACCAACTTGTATATGAATTCCTTATTAAGTATGTAAGGTGCCGTTACGGTTAAAGCCATTGTGCATCACCTTACATCTGAACGTTCTGGTCAACCCAAAGCAACTGGTCTTTGTCTACTATTGTAGTTATGTATATATCGTCTGTGTAAGCATGGATAAAATCGATATAAAGATACTCACCTCTACCAATTGTCAAAGTTTTGTTGGAGGCTTTCTTGAAATCGACAAGACCATCCATATCACCAACATAGAACTGTGGAAAAACCTCTTGCTTCTGGTTTTGCACAGTCTTGTAGACAGTGACTTGGGTTCTGGGAGGAGCGATTAATACAATCGTCTTAATTTCCGAAGACTCATTCCCTTTGTTTTGATACGAAAAAGTATGAGTGGTGTTAGCCGTTGCTCCACCAGAAATATCGGCCTGCGTGAATACTTTCGGGGCAGGATCCCTATTTACTAGCACTTCTTGTTGCCGCACCTGTGGTTTCCTTGGTGCTGGTCTTTGTGGTACACTTCTTCCTTGAGCCATAGATAGCAACTCCTTGCATTTTCAGCACATTGGGTTGTTGTCCAACGCTTACGTCGCTGTTTACCGTCCCCGTCGGGACTTTAAATTGAAAAACAAAAAGAAAAAATAGGGTGGGTTTCCCCACCCTTTGGGTGTGTCATTAAGTTCTTAAACCAGAACCCGCTTGACACCGACGAAACGAGCCAGAGAGTTCTGGGCTGTCGTACCATCGTCCTTAAGCTGAAGCTTGAGGGACCTATTCAGGTTCTTCACAACCTTCACGACGGGGTTGAACCGGCACATCCTGTAGAGGTACTCATTCAACGTGCTCGCCGTGCTAGTTGGGTCGAACTGAAGATGGCACGTTTCCATAAACGGAAGCTCATTTGCACCGTCAGTATTCGTCACGGTATACTGATTGAACTCAATCTGGTCATCAATAACCACACGAGCGAGGGCTAAGTTGGCTACTGGCACAACACCAGCGGTCCAGACATAGTATGCCTCGTTCTTGGTCACATCGATTGTCAGAGCTGTGGACCATGTGTTGACGGTAGTGTCATCCACATCGAAGCTTACGTTTTCGTAGTAAGCAGCCCGGCCCTTCATTCCGCCCTTATAAATGTCGAAGTTCTTGTAAACCTCGGCTGGGACGGAACCCGCCTTGTACCTCCGAACCACTGCTGTAATGTAGTGGCTGGATGTAGTCGTGTCAGAAGGCTGGACATACACTTTAAGGTGGTCACCCTCGGACATCTTAAGCGTATAGTGCTTGGGGAACAAATACGGATTCCACATAGGGAGCGTATTCTGATCCTGGTCGGGTTTGGTACAGAAAGTATTCCATTCCCTGTTATTAATGTCCTTGACAATCGTTCTCTGACCGTTTGTTGGGGAATACACTTTAAGAGACAAAAGCTCTATGCACTCACCAATAGGAACGGTCCAATCAATACAACTCGTCTCGGTTGCACCCGTAATAGCATCCTGTTCGTCAACGATGTTGTACTCAACAACATTGGCAGACCGGCCCTCTACTTGGGGCATTGCAACTTTGTCGAACTTAAAACTTTCTCCTGCTTGTGTCATTTTATCACCTTTCCAATTTTTATTGGCACATCCTGCTGTTTCAGTCCAGGTTTGGTGTCGGGTAAGCCATTATGGAAGGCTTTCTCACTCCAGTCCTGTATAGGTAGGCACTAGGTCATCATCAATGACACCAATGTCGCCATATCCTTCTATAGCTTCATCAGCAGCATTGAATGCTGTCCTGATCATTCTGTCTCCAGCTGTAGCGGGGGACCAAAGTTCAGCCTCGGGTGAGAAAGGGGCGATGTCGTCCATCAGAACGTCCTCGTCCAGCATATCATCTCCTAACTCATCTCCAAGACCAAATAATTCCTCGGAATACAGTCCTGTTCCAACTCCTAAGCCAGCAAATGGAGAGAATTTTCGGGCAGGTGGGTACAGACGAGCTAAAACCATCCACCCTGTCATGCCAAGACCACCGATTGTGAACATGGTCCCAAAGGTCTTATCCTTCGAAAACCTGTTAATCAGCAGACCACCGGCAAGGGCAGTCAGTCCAGATACTGCAACACCTTTCCATCCCTCTCCCCATTTCTTGGCGAATTTCGGTGCGAGGAAACCACAAACAGAAATCCCAGCCATCGTACCGACGACACCCCTGATCCCGCCGCCGACCTTGAATTGGGTCTTTAGCTGACCAAGTGTACCACCGATGTTGATACCAGGGTTGCTCTTTCGGCCGCCCCACTTACTTGTTTTCGGGTTCACCAACATTACCTCCGTTAAAGGCATTTTTTTCGACCTCCTATTGGATGTCTAATAATAAAGGCCAAAGATGGGGTATATAAAGGTTATGTTGTACTTATTGCAATTTATGGTTTAACACACAATATTTTGTTTTATAGAATTATAAAACTTTGATTTTAATAAGCTTTATATACTATCATATTGAATTAAATTAATAATGACGAAGCAAAAGAAAGTTTATCGAACACAAGTCACATTGCCAGAAAGAGAAGGAGACTGGCTAAAAGCCCATCCTGAATACTCGGCTTCTGGACTTTTATTGGCCGCTGTAAGAAGAGAAATGGCAAAAGAAAAACAATTTGCCGAACGACAGCGTTGGTAACATCTATATAAATATATCTACATATTTATATATAGTAAAGTGACTAATTATTATATATGACTAGAAAACCACATTGGGAAAAAAATCCTTCCCGTCTAACTCTAGCGTTTCGTAGAATTATAAAAAAGATACCCAAGAAGAAAATAAAATTATAATTTGCTTCTTACGACTTCTAGGGCGAGGTTGGTAAGGTCTTCCCCAGCACCAGCATTTCTGTAAACCACTCCACCATCCGGTAGTATGTTTTCGTCAAAAAATTCCTGGCCAGTCAAACCGTGAAAAATGTTCTTTTCTATAGCAACCAAATCCGCATCAGAAGCACCAAATTCAACATCCGTTATGTGTAAGAATAGAATATCAGAATAATCATAAAGCAATTTAAACCAAGATACTGCTCTCACGATTTCATCTGGGTAACCCATATCGGCTATAAAAATGCTAAGACCCCTTTCCGTTTTCTCACCAAGAATCATATCCTTAATCATATATGGTACAGTACCCGTATAATCTTCCATACCAGTAGGAGATGCTGAACATAGTTTGTCCTCAATTCCATCATAATCATCAGATTTATGTGCATAGAAATCACTATCAAATCCACAGGAAACATTTTTTCCAGCAATTGTTATGGATGGGAGTGCTCTTCCACCTTTGGCCGGCGTAACATAAACACTTACTAAATCCCCTCTTTTCTTTGCTTCCCTTATGATAGCTCTCATACATCTCAGACCTGCAAAAAATCTCCCCCAACTCCCTCCACCACCCATCGCTGAACATCCATAACTGTTACTACCACTAACATCCCAGAACAAAGAAAATGACCCTGCCACTCTATCCACAGCTCTCGGAGGCTGCGGTGAATGAACCTTTGTTACGCCAAAAGGAGTTTCAGGATGCAATGAACCAAAACCTGCTATGGATTTCGTAGGATCCCACATCCTTTTTTCAGAAACACGAAGCCCAGTTCTATAACTCCTATCAAAACCCGGGGATCGTTTTTCTTCTTCGGGTGGAACAATATCTTCTAATATTCTAGACTTTACTGCATTTGTTCTAGCCCTATTCTTCAAAGCTTGGTCTATCCTAAGCTTATCTAACTCTTTCATAAATCTATCCCAATCTAAATCATCTGGTAAATCTAGATTGTCAATTTCTTGTGCCGTTGGTTCTGCATAATCTTCCATAGTTATATCATTTCCACCATCCCAACCAAAGTCCCAAGGTCTGTCATCACCACTTGGCTTAGGACCGTTTGTATCATCCTTTGCCCATGGGTCTTTGGGACCACCACCTTTCAAAATAATATCATCATTATCTCCACCTTGTCCCTGGTCTTGGCCTTGTCCTTGTCCCTGGCCTTGTCCCTGGCCTTGTCCCTGGTCTTGTCCCTGGCCTTGTCCCTGGTCTTGGCCCTGGCCTTGTCCTTGGCCTTGTCCTTGGTCTTGGTCTTGTCCCTGGCCCTGGCCCTGGCCTTGTCCTTGGCCCTGGCCTTGTCCTTGGTCTTGGTCTTGTCCCTGGCCCTGGCCTTGTCCTTGGTCTTGTCCCTGGCCTTGTCCCTGGTCTTGGCCTTGTCCCTGGCCTTGTCCCTGGCCTTGGTCTTGTCCCTGTCCTTGGCCCCCGCCACAACTTGGGCATCTTTCAGTTTTGAACTCGCCCAAAACTTCAGAAAATGTATCTTTACAATCCCCAACACGTCCTTTACTAAAACCTTCGTTCTTAAACGCCGTGTCAGTTGTCTTTGTCATATTAATTCCTCATATATATCTGATTGGTCAATAGCTCTATATGCTTTTTCTAAATCTTCTTCCGAAAATTTATAATTTTTCTTGGCACTTTTAGCAAATCGTCTCTTCAATTCTTCCTTGCATTGGTCTAAAGTTAATCCCCTATCGTCCAAAGAAGTTGGGTATTCGCCTGGGGATTCTGGTTCAGAAGGTGTATAACCCTGGTCCTTTGTTCCATATTTTGGAAAATCTAGACCAACCCCAGCATCTCTAAACATCTGAGCGCCCTTTGGTAAACAATCACCCAAATCAATTGCCCACCAATTCTTACCATCGTATACTTCAACAAAGCAATGACAATCAGAAACACAGTATCTGCAAGGTATTCCAATTATGTTGGCCGTAACATAAAATGCCATTGCCCTAGCACGTCCCGCACCTCTTTGAAATTCAAAACAATCTATTAATATATCAGACGGAATACCAGTCATCATTAAAGCCATCAAAGATTCTTTGCTACCGTCTGTCAGACAACAAGTACATGAAGCGAAAGTCTCTTCCATTTGTTTTAGGATTTCATAAAGTGGTTTTGATGTGTCTATATTTAAACCATCTACATGTGGTCGCATAATAGATTTTAAGTTGGAATCTACTGCTTCAGAATCACAAAAAGTTTTCACATCATTGAGTGTAATTTTTCTGTCCATTTTCTTAAGATAATGGTATTTTCCATCTTCACCCAACGTATAACTCATTTTAATAAATTTTCCAGAATTCCCTCTAACATAATAATTCCCAAGAACGTCTTTTGCTATTTCTAAATCCTCTCCATCAGATGTTGAATAACCGAGAAATTCAGAATTTGGCGATATTACTGGTATGGGTGTCCATTCAGAAGATGATATTTGTAGTTCACCCTTGCCTTCGTATATTATTTTGTGATTCGAAAGTTTTGGTGTTATAGTATCCAAATCTGGGTTACTAATAGTAAAACGGTATCCGAATTCACCATCATCTGACAATCTATTATAAGCACAGTGACGATGCAACCTTGCACTCACAGTCAATTTTCCTATAAACCATTTCTTACAAAATGGAGCAGCTTTAAATGAATTTGATTGAACCATCTCTAAAGGATTATCCCATTGATCAATTTCTGGGTCATAAAATCTATCATAAACATCTATAGGAACCGATATCGGATCTTCTGGGTGATTGCTGCGCTCAGGTTCTTCCTCCATAACAGATATAATTTCAGATATGTCTTCTCGAGTTTTCTTTTTCTTAATCTTAGTATTTTTAGCAATCCACTCTGGTGTTATATTCAAGGCAACTTCATGCGTATCATCCATAAGACCCTTTGGGTTTGTCCTTTTCTTTAGTTGTCTATGTGATCTCACATTATTCATAGTATTCATCTCCATAACATAAATAACAAATTGCCTAGACGATTTTTTTATTATTGGCAAATCCATATCTACTATTCTTTGATAAGTTTTTTTGCTAGTTTGTCCAGTTCTACAATCCCTTCTAACAGAAAAATATGCTTTCCCGTCTGGTTTGAGTAAACTCTTAACATCTTTTAGGATTTCTTTTTCCACATCCTCTGTAACAACATTCAGAACATAGTTGCATATAATCGTATCATATTTTCCAGTAGGACGTTTTGGCCACCAAAATAAATCGTATTTATCGAAACCAAGAACTTTTGCATCCTTCCCTCTTCCGCAACCATAGTCTAAAACACGACCCTTCAGAAGATTGTTTTCTTTCAACCATCGTGTTGGAGTACTAATTTTCCCACGAGACAACGCTGTCAACCACGGTTTGTCACTTCCAGTAATAACATCATACAGTTTTTGTATTAAAGGAAATTGTTTTGCATTCAACTTTTCCTTTGCATCATCGATTGTAAAAAATTTGGCGTCATCAATTTCTGGAAATTTCTGAATTTTTCCAGATCCTGGTGGCCATTCCAAATCAAAAGTGTTGCTTTTTGGTTTCCCAGAAAATTGTCCTTCAAAACCCCAAGCATGAACAACTTTCCCACTCTTTTGTGTAATACTTCCAAGAGGTATAAACGGTGGCTTTGGTTCGGTTCCAATTTCTTCTTTGAACTCTCGCACACCAGCTTCCCACAAATCTTCCCCATTTTCGACAAGTCCTTTGGGAATTGACCATGCATTTTTGTCCTTCCCTTTCCAGAGTGGACCACCTGGGTGTGCCAAAAGGAATTGTGGCTCCTTCTTAACCATTTTGTACATCACTAAACCGGACGAAATCATACCCAATTAACACCTATTTTTAGTTTTTCTATCATATCGTCTATTTCTTTATCATCATAACCTTTCAAACGGGCCATAGCTCTAAATCGTGCAACACTTAATCTCTTCAACCGCATAGATTGTTCTATTTTGCTCCCCATAATAAGTCCTTTGTCCACAACGAACCACCCATATTTTTCGCACACTTTCAGAATATATTTTCCAGAGTTTACAACAGTCGCAACAGAAAGACTATGCGGAACGGTGGATACGAAGAAGTAAAATAAATCGTCTATTTTTTCAAGTTCTTCTACGTCTTTAACATATAATGATGGTGGACCTGTCCAAATTTCATCCGAACCACAATTCGGACACTTCCCAGAATATACTATTTCTCCGCAGGATTTACAAACCGAAACTTCTTTCTTGAGTTTAAGTTCAGCAAAACCTCTATTTATCCTAAAATGCAATTCATCAAGACAAGTAAGTTTATCACCACTCCACATATTCAATGTATAAATGTTCATTAAAGAATATGCATAATCGTTGTTGAAAACATTATCATCAGATAATTCTGGGTTGAAACACTGAAAATAATTTATGATGCTATCTTGCATCATATTAGTCATATGAGCTATGTCGCTTCGACCATTCATAGAACCAGATATATCCCATCCAACCCAAGGTTTCTTTCCTTGTTCTTTCCACATCTTGTCATAGAGACCTCTCTTTATATCTTCGTCCATTCCTTTTTCCTCGGCCTTGAACCATTGGTCTGGTGCAACCAAAAGAATCCATTTCATAAAACCGAGTTTACTGGCTGGTGTTACCCTAATATGACCCAATTCATGGTTTATTAGCATAACAGCGAAATGTCGTGATAAATTATACCCATTCCTCACATGAACTTGTCCTTTTGTTTGAAAGGCTGGACTAACACGATGTTCTAATCCACAATTATCACACTGATCTTTTCCAGCAACATTAGAATTACACTTGGGACATTTCTCGGATCCAGCTAGTTTATCGAATTCAAGTTTATTGTCAGAAAACACATTTGCAGTAGTGTTATTGACATCCTTACTAATACGAACAACTTCCTCGAAACCAGTAATTCCTAATTTAATGTCTTCGGCCATTTAATTCCCTCTCGGCTTCTTTTATACTCCTAGTAGCATCCTCCAGGTGTCTTGTCACACTATCTGGAACACCCTGTTTCTTCATAACTATGTAACCAACACCTATAATTTTTCTAACACTTTGTAAGTATTCGTCACAACTTTCTATGGATTCTGTTGAACCTAGACCTACCATTTTTTTTGCACCATCAACAAAGTCCCATATTTTTTGAGCCGCTGTTTTTAGGTGCTTTAGTAACTTAACCTGTTCTCCTGGCTTCCAAGAAGCTAAATATTTTCCAGGTTTCCAATCCATCATCACACCGATAACACAAGATTTAGCAACACATCTTCAAGAGCAGTTAACCAAGGTTTCTTCTGTTTCATACGTTCGTACTTCTTTTCATCTCCACCACAAATTTCATATGCTCCAGTAAAAGTTTCTTCGTCAACGATTTTACCACCGTCATCCGGACACTTATTTATCTTAACTGGCTTCCCTTTCGCATCCAAACTATCCACCCTAATAACTTTCCCACACTTTGAACATTTTGCGAGAATTCCACCTTTCAAATATATTTCCAAACAATCTCCCATAATATTACTGTCTACGGATGTTATCTCATCAATTTTCCTAATTAATTCGATGAGCCCCTTTATTTGTTTATCGTTTTCTGGGGAACCTATCCCTTCTGGTATCAAGTGATATTTAACGAAATCAAAGTATGATAAGAAACTCTTATATGTCAGACAGTTAGGTGGACTACCGCGTTGTCCACCTATTCCACTAAGACCTACTCTATGGTCAACCACATACGGTAGCAAAGTAAAAACATCTTCTTCCCTTGGAATGATTGGTTCTTTTGCGGCATCTGGATTCACAAGGTTTCCTTCATCATCGCGTCTTGTCATCGTAAGGCACTTCTCAACCCAACAATATGCCTTCAAAAGTTTTGTTAAACTTTGTCTCGACCTATCTCCGAGAGGCATAATAACATCATCAAGATAATCCATAGTTTCCGGTTCGCCGCCAACTTCAACATCTGGACTTGCCATAGGCATTTTATTCAAAGCCCTAGAATAAGCTACGAGAGATTTGTCGACAAATTTCTCACCAATCGGTTGCCAGAAATGCCAGTTTCTGAGTTTTTTTTCAAATTCTTTCTTTTCGTCTTCTGTCTTCATTTCGGCAAACTCTGCAGCGAAATCAGAAAGCTTGACTTCACCGTGATAATGTTTCGAATCATACACTTTTAGGGTGCAACCAAACAACCAAGTATATAAACTGATTCTATATTCTATTGACTCTGGAATTTCTATGGATTCAACATCATCCCAAACTTCACGAAGGTGATTATAAGATAGTGGCTCCAGACCACCATATTTATCATCGTAAGACCTATTCAAAAGTTGGAAGAATATACTTCTCAAATCCTTGCCTAGCTCGTTTTGCATTTTCGAAAGAGCTACCCTGTTGAATAGAGATGGTGAGGGGAACCAAATACCAACATCCACCCTATCTCTGAAAGCTGGATCCAGTTCATAACCCATATCATCCAAGTGAGGATTGGAATCTAGAAAAGTTACACAACCCCTACCGACTTGAGGACTATTGAAAACTTCACCGAGATATTCTACTTGTTTTTCAGCCATAAGTCCAAGAATGGCATCGGCTACGGAAAGTGACATCCGGTTACAGTTATGCACAAGAAC
>Ga0272442_10006892_pt1 | contig 14804 bp, 12 predicted proteins | sample SSMForm2O_FD_200262 | JGI IMG/M metagenome (GOLD analysis project Ga0272442, IMG submission 200262) | Marine sediment archaeal communities from Little Sippewissett salt marsh, Falmouth, MA, United States - SSM-Form-2O | ecosystem: Environmental > Aquatic > Marine > Wetlands > Sediment ...
ATCATAGAAACGGCTGTAAGGGCAAGAGTACGCGAGCTTAGAACATGAGAATCGCCGTAGGAAGTGACCATCGAGGCTACGACGCCAAGCAGGTTGTCAAGGCCATGATCACCCAGATGGGCCACGAATGCATCGATTTCGGCACAGATGGGACCAATCCGGTTGACTACCCCGATCTGGCGTACGTCGTCGCCAAGGCGGTCTCGGATGGACAGGCGCAGCGCGCCATCCTTATCTGCGCCACGGGACTGGGCATGAACATCGCCGCGAACAAGGTCAGGAAGATTCGGGCCGCCCTCTGCCACGATGAACTCAGCGCCCAGATTTCGCGCGATCATAATGACGCCAACGTGTTGTGCCTCTCCGGCGACCAGATCGGACAGGTGTTACTCCGCAAGATCGTAGAGGTGTGGATTAACACCGAATTTAGCGGCGGGCGCCACCAGAGGCGCGTCAACAAGATCACGGCCATCGAGGAAGGCCGCGACCCTCGCGAAGTGCAAAACGGCTGACCGGCCCTGACGCACTGACATACCGGCCAATCAAATCATCAATCAGGTACGCCCTTCTCAGAACGACCGCCGGGCCGACGGGCATCACGCAAAACACTCAGGCTACAGCAGATTCCCAAGCCTGCAAGGGCACGCCTACGTGGACCGCTGACCAGGCATCCAACCCCCGCCCCGCTGCCGGGCACCTACTCAAGCTTCTGCTGTAGTTGCTGGAGAACGGAGCGAATCGCTGTGATCTGATCCTGCAATCCCATCATCTGCTCCGTCTGAACCTGAAGCTTGTTGTTGAGCTGCTCCATTTTTGCCTGAGCCGACTTGGCATCTGCCAGTGCCGCGTCCCGTGCCTTGGTCAAGGTCGCCACCTGCTTCTCCAACAATCCGCGCGTGTCAACCAGGTTCTCGACCATCGTCTGGAGTTCATTGCGGGACGTCGTCAAGTCATCGACCCGCGTCTGGAGCTGGGTCCGGGCCGCTGTCAACTCATCCACCTTCTCGCCCAAAGCGGCACGATCCTCGCTGAGCTGGCCCACCTTGGCCTGGAGTTCAGCGCCCGCACTGCTAAGGCTTTCCACCTTCGCCGCAAGCTCGTCACGGGACTTGCTGAGGCTCTGCACCTGGCCTTCAAGCTCGCTCTTGGCCTCGTTCGCCACCCGTCGCGCAGAATCGGTTTCCTTGAGCGTCTCCGCTAACGCTTTCGCGTCCGCCTCAAGCAGATCCCGCGCTTTCGTCGTTTCCTCGAGCGTCTTCTCGAGCTGCTCCACCTGCTTCTTCAGTTCGGCGGTTTCCGTGGTCACCCCGTTGCAGCCACCGAGGAACAGCACAGCGACGAGCGTGCATACCCACAACAACGCATGCCTGTCATTCATCATTCCGCTCCTCCTTTCCCATCTGACCAGCCCGATTGGGGCTTTGCACCTGCGTACCGCCTCGCGGACACACACGCCCGCGAATCAGCGTTGCCCATATTTACTCCGGACTGTAAATGTAGGGTATCCTGGGAGTACAGTAAAGTCAAGCGTTTTCCTCAGCCCTCTTTCCAATCGATTTGACGGTGAGTCGTCTGGCGAGCGTGGGCCGTACGCAACCAAAGCCCTCATTTGGCCCCCGTCCCTTAAAAACGAGCGTAAAACGGGGAAATCGGCCTGTAAACCGTTCAATTCGGGGGTTTCTGTGCGGATGTGGCGTTTCGGACCGATGGCCGGCAGGGCTTCGCCGTGCACGAATGTGGCTACACTTTGGTCGTGATGGAAGTCAGCTTGCGCGATGCACGCCCGGGAGCGGCAGCAATGGGCCGAGGCCTGACCGCACCGCTCTTGACGGCAGATGACGTTCCCACCGAGCGCCACTTGCGGTACCGGCTTTCGAGCAACTCATCCGTGCTTAGACGCTGCAACTCGGTCATCGTCCTGGCGATGTACGTCTCCACATTGTGGACCGCATCGTGCACGTTGCGATGAGCGCCGCCCACCGGCTCGGGAATAATGGCGTCAACCAGGCCAAGCTTGTACAAGTCCTTGCTGGTGAGCTTCAAGGCCTGGGCGGCGTCGGGCGCCTGCGAGCCGTCGCGCCACAGAATCGCGGCACAACCTTCCGGCGAAATTACGGAGTAGTACGCAAACTCCAGCATAGCCAGCCGGTCGCCTACGGCAATACCGAGCGCCCCGCCGGAGCCCCCTTCGCCGATGCAAATGGAAATGATGGGGACCCGGAGACGCGACATCGCGCTCAGATTCAGCGCGATGGCCTGAGCCTGCCCACGTTCCTCGGCGCCGACGCCCGGATACGCACCCGGCGTATCGATGAGCGTCACGATCGGAAGCCCGTACTTCTCTGCAAATCGCATCTTGGCCAGCGCCTTGCGGTAGCCCTCCGGATTGGGACAACCGAAATTGCAAACGATCTTCTCCTTTGTATTCTTGCCCTTGTTCTGACCGACGATCAGGACCTTGCTTCGGGCAATCTGGCCGATCCCGGTCACGATGGCGCGGTCGTCGCCAAAACACCTGTCCCCGTGCAACTCGCGAAAGTCCTTCACCATGAGCTTGAGGTAATCGGCCAGGATGGGCCGGTGCGGATGCCGCGCGACTTGAACGGTTTGCCAGGCCGTGAGATTCCCGTAGGTGCGCCTCAGTTCGCTGACCCGCTCCTTTTCAAGTCGCCGAATCTCCACGGAGTAGTCAATGCCCTTCTTGGCACTGATTTTGCGCAGCTCGCTCATCTGCCGTTCGAGATCGGCGATCTTCGACTCGAAATCCAGGTGTCCAGCGTTCTTACCGCTGCCGGTGTCGGATGGCATAGAGTCACTCAAACCTTCCCGGCGCCTCACCACCATATCCGTGTGGGCGTCTGGTATCGGGTCCACAAAAAAATCGCCCACGCAGTTGGCGGGCCCTGTTCCTTATTTCGCCATTTCGGCGGATTTTTCTTTAGAGGCAAAATGTTAGCATTTTGCCTTTTGAAAAGAAAGAAAAAAATTGACATGCCCCAACAGGAGCTATATCTTCGGGCATTGGAGTCAGGGCACAGCTTTCCCTTAACACCCTGTCAATGAGAGAGTTACGAAATATCTCGGTGGTGGGATTGGGGCTTTTGGGCGGTTCGGTTGCGCTGGCGGTGCAGCAGCGTCTGCCCGGCAGCCAAGTGGTCGGCTACAGCCATCGGGCCTCGACGCGCGCCAAAGCGCGCGACCTTGGTGTAGCCGGGCGTGTGGCCGATGATTTGCCTGCGGCCGTTCGGGACGCGGACCTGGTCCTCCTGGCGACCCCCATCTTCACCTTCGACCGCTACTTCGCCGAGTTGACAACCGCCGTGCCGGACGGTTGTGTGATAACCGATGTAGGCTCGACGAAGGTGCTGCCCCACCAGTGGGCCGCCTCACGCCTCAACAGGCACGGTCACTATGTCGGTTCTCATCCGGTCGCGGGCTCGGAGCAGAAAGGGATCGATTTCGCCAGAGATGACTTGTTTGACCGGAGCTGCTGCATACTGACCCGGACCGACAAGACAAACGCCGGCGCCCTGAGACGGCTGCGGCGGTTCTGGACGGCCCTCGGGTGCTCTGTGGAGTTGATGCACCCCGAGCAGCACGACCGGGTCTTTGCCAACATCAGTCACCTGCCTCACGTGATGGCCGCCGGATTGGTCAACGCCAGCGATCGTCATGATATGAAGTTCGCCGGCAAAGGATTTCTCGACAGCACGAGAATTGCCTCGGGTCCCGCGACGATCTGGGCTGACGTTCTGCTGGGAAACAGTTCGAACATCGCGGCGGGAATCGACCGCGTCATCGCGGAACTCACCAAGCTGCAAAAAGCCGTCCGCAACGGCAAGAAGGGCCAGATCGAAGAGTTGCTTGAGGCGGCGAGGAAGAAGCGGGCCGCCCTCGTGAAATATAAAATCAGGAAGAAGGAGCTTCTGTAGTGACGCACTGGCGTTTCGAGGTGTTCAGCCGATCCGGATTCCCCGATGTCCACGGCAACGGTGTCCTGGAAGACATTCACGAATTGGGAATTCCTTCCATCGAGGCCGTTCAATCGGCAAAGGTGTTCCTGATTGAGGCTGACTTTGACGGGGCTTTTGCCGAGCGGGTGGCCCAGGAGCTTTTGGCCGACCCGGTCTGTGAGGAATACTACATTGGGCGGAGCGGTCCGCCGACGGGACTGGCGCGAGCGACGCTGCTGGAGGTGCACCTGAAAAGCGGTGTCACGGACCCGGTGGCCGAGTCGGTCATGACGGCCATCCGCGATATGGGCGCCACGCCCGCACACGTGCGCACCGCGAGGAAGTACGTCCTCCTGGGAGAGGCGAAGCCCGCCGTAGTCGACACGATCGCCCGGAAAGTTCTGGCCAACGACTGCATTGAAGATGTCGTGATCGGCGACGAGGCCGAACCGCCCAGCCCGCACTTGAGTCCATATGAACTCGAAATCACTTACTGGCCCATTACCGAGCTGACCGAGGCGGACCTCGTCGAACTCAGCAAACAAAAAGACCTCTTCTTGAATCTGGTCGAGATGAAGGCCATTCAGGAACACTATCGACAGCTCGGCCGGGAGCCAACGAACATCGAGCTGGAGACCCTGGCTCAGACCTGGAGCGAGCACTGCGTCCATAAGACGCTCAAAAGTGCGGTCAAAATGACGCTGGACGGCCGGGAAATCCACTTTGACAACCTGCTGAAGGAAACGGTCTTCAAAGCCACCGAGCAGCTCCAGAAGGAGTGGTGCATTTCGGTCTTTGCCGACAACGCCGGCGTGGTGGAGTTCGACGATGAATCCGCGGTGTGTTTCAAGGTCGAGACGCACAATCATCCCTCCGCCCTCGATCCGTACGGCGGAGCGGCCACCGGGATCGGCGGAGTGATTCGCGACCCCATGGGCACCGGCCTGGGCGCCCGGCCCATCGCCAACACCGACATCTTCTGCTTCGGCGAGCCGGATAAGGGTCTCGATGAGATTCCCAAGGGGATCCTGCATCCGCGTCGCATCATGAAAGGTGTTGTGGCAGGCGTCCGGGATTACGGCAACCGCATGGGCATTCCCACGGTCAACGGGGCCATCTACTTCGATGACCGCTACCTCGGCAACCCGCTGGTATACTGCGGCAACATTGGCTTGATGGACAAGACCAAGGCGTTCAAGCATCCCCAGAGCGGCAATCTGATCGTGGTGGTGGGCGGCCGGACCGGCCGGGACGGCATTCACGGTGCGACGTTCTCCAGCGGCCAGATGACCCACGAACACGAGACGATCTTTTCCCACGCGGTACAGATCGGCAATCCCATCACCGAAAAGAAAATGCTGGACGTGCTGGTCAAGGCCAACCAGGCGGGCCTATATGAGGCGATCACAGACTGCGGCGCCGGTGGGCTCAGCAGCGCCGTCGGCGAGATGGGCCAGGACCTCGGAGCCGAGGTCGATCTGGAGAAGGTCCCCTTGAAGTACGCCGGGCTGGGCTACACCGAAATCTGGATCAGCGAGGCACAGGAGCGGATGGTGGTCGCCGTCAAGCCGGAGAACCTCGAAGCCATTCAGAGCATTTTCGACAGTGAAAACGTCGAGGCCACCGTCATCGGTCATTTCACAAACGACAAGAAGCTGCGTCTGCGATACGACGGCCGGCAGGTCGGCGAGCTGGACATGGATTTCCTGCACCACGGCGTTCCCAAATACAACCGGCAAGCCGTGTGGACCTCTCCGACGCTCAGCGAGCCGGCCCTGCCCGAGAAAGACAGCTACCTCGAAGAGCTTTTACAGATCCTGTCGTCCCACAACGTGGCGAGCAAAGAATGGGTGATTCGTCAGTACGACCATGAAGTTCAGGGCGGCTCCGTGGTTAAACCGCTCACCGGCGCGGCCAACGACGGGCCCAGCGACGCGGCGGTCGTACAGCCGAAGCTGAACTCGCAACGGGGCCTTGCCATCAGTTGCGGCATGAACCCCCTGTACGGCGATATCGATCCCTACTGGATGGCCCTGGCCGGCATCGACGAAGCGATCCGGAATCTGATCTGCGTCGGCGGACGTGCGGATCGCATCGCCCTGCTGGACAACTTCTGCTGGGGCGACTGTAACAAAGCCGAGGTCTTCGGCTCGCTCGTCCGGGCCGCGCAGGCCTGCTACGACGGTGCGATGGCGTTCGAGGCACCCTTCGTGTCCGGCAAAGACTCTCTGAACAATGAATTCGCCTGCGAAGACGGCACTGTGATCGGCATTCCTGCCACCCTGCTCATCAGCGCCATGTCGGTCGTTGATGACGTGGACCGGTGCGTGACCATGGACCTCAAGAGCCCGGGCAATCTGCTCTTCATCGTGGGCCTGACGGATAACGAGCTGGGCGGTTCGCACTACTACAAGACCCTCGGGCATCTGGGCGCCAACGTGCCCAAAGTGGATCTTCATACGGCGCCTCGTATCGCCCGCAGGGTCTCGCAAGCCCTCGCCGACGGGCTTGTCGTCAGTTGCCACGACTGCTCCGAGGGCGGGCTGGCGGTAGCCCTGGCGGAGATGGCCTTTGCCGGAGGGCTTGGTGCAGAAGTGGACCTGCGCGCCCTGCCCAAGACCGGGAATTGCTCCCGCGCCGACGTGCAGTTGTTCAGCGAGTCGAACAGCCGATACGTGATCGAGGTGAAACCCGAGCACTACGGCGACTTCGCGAAAGCCATGGTGAATATGCCTTTCGGCCAGATTGGAAAGGTGCTTTCCGAGCCGCGACTTATTGTCCGTAGCGAAGAGGGGAAGAACGTGATCGACGCCGATCTGGCTTCTCTCAAAGAGGCGTGGCAAAGGACTTTCGATTGGTGAGCACATTGTCCGAACGTGGGGTGTAAGTATGACGGATGTCCGAGCGATCGTACTGCGAGCGGCAGGCATTAACTGCGACATGGAAACGGAATACGCGTTGGAGCTGGCCGGGGCGCAGGCGGACCGCGTTCATATCAATCGAGTCATCGAGGACAAAGACCTGCTCGCCGGCTACCATATCCTCGTCTTCCCGGGAGGATTCAGTTACGGCGACGACGTGGCAGCCGGCCGAATCCTCGCCAACCAGGTGACGCACCATCTTTTGCACCAGGTTCGCCAGTTCGTCGCCGACGGCAAGCTTGTCCTCGGCATTTGCAACGGCTTCCAGGTTCTGGTGAAGGCCGGGATCCTGCCGGGCGGCGGCTCCTTCAAGCAGGAGGATGTCACCATCACGTACAATGACAGCGGGAAATTCGAGGACCGCTGGGTGTACCTCGCCCCCCAGACAAGCCGGTGTGTGTTCCTGGAACCGGAGCGCCATATCTATCTGCCGGTGGCACACGGAGAGGGCAAGGTGGTCGTCAAGGATCCGCAGGCGCTGGACCGCTTGCGGTCGGAGGGCCACGTTGCGTTCCGGTACGTCGATGCCGGCGGTCAAGAAGGGCCCTATCCGATCAACCCCAACGGCTCGGTCGAGTCCATCGCCGGCCTCACCGACAGCACCGGACGCATCCTCGGTCTCATGCCGCACCCGGAGAGGTTTATCCGGCGCACCCAGCACCCGCACTGGTCTCGCCTGGGCCAAGATCTGGACCCTGACGGCATAAAAATCTTTCGAAACGCCGTCCGATACGTCAAAGACAATCTGCTGGCCTCGTGCAGCGCCTGACCCGCATCACCCACACAGCAGCTTTCGCAACTGCCTGGTAAAGGCAGGCAGTTCCTCTCCGGGCTTGGCGGCGGGGGTTGTCTGCGGCAGGAGCTTGCCGATCCTTTCACAGAGAGACTCTCCCATGTCGGCAATGCAGTCGGCAAGCAGTTCCAGCACCGGAACGCAAACGAAGGGCCGGCTAAGATCGGGGTGAGGCAGCGTGAGATCGCCGTGCGATACAGTCAGGTCGTTGTACAATATCAAGTCGAGATCGATCGTGCGCGGGCCAAACTTCTCCGCCGTCCGGCGGCGACCGAGCCGGTCCTCAATCGGTCGCAGCAATTCGTTTCGCACCGCCAGGGGGTCCTTATCGGTGCGCAGCAGCCACACGCCATTGACAAAGAACGGCTGGTCGGCGCACCGCAAAGGCCGCGTGCGATAGAACGTCGAGGAGGCACAAACACAGGCCTGCTCCCGGAGCAGCGCCAGGGCCGCCCGGATATTGGCCTGCGGCTGGATATTGGCCCCCACGGAGACAAAAGCAATCGACCCACTCACAGGATTACTCTCTGCTGCGAACAATTTTTACCGCGACCGTCCGGGCAAAACGCAAGGCCCCCGGCTTCTCAACCTCGATGTCAACCTGCTTGACGTCATCGTGAGCGAGACAGATCTCCGCCATGCGCTGAGCCAGAGCCTCGATGAGGTGGAACCGCGAAGTCTCCGCCATGCTCAGAATTTCCTTCTTGAGAACTTTGTAGTCAAGCGTATCGGCAATGGCGTCGGTCCGGCCGGCGCGTCGCAGGTCCAGGTGCAGCGTGATTTGCGCCAGTACGTCCTGCTTCTCGCGCCGCTCGTCTCTGTCTATCCCTAAGACGCAACGAAACTGGAGGTCGCGTATGATGATCTGGTCCAGAGGATTCGCACGCGCGGCGTCAGTCATACATATGCCCTTTCATGTGGTATCCGCCGTCCACATAGATCACCTGGCCCGTGATGAAGCGGCTCGAGAGCAGAAACAGCACCGCCTCAGCGACATCCCCCGGGGCCCCAAAGCGCTTAAGCGGGTTGGCGTGCGCGAGCCGCTCGAGATAACTCTCGTCCTCCCCCGCCGGAGGGAGGATCAAACCCGGCGCGATTCCATTGACGGCAATGTCCGGCGCCAACTCCAGGGCCAACATCCGCGTCAACGTCAAAAGCACACGCTTGCTGATGTGATAGGACACGTGCTCCCGGTCATACACCGTCACACGGGTGTCCAACAAATTCACGACGTGTCCCGCCCGCTCCTGACGAGCCAATTCTCTGGCCAGGGTCAGCGGAGCCAGCGCGTGAATGCGCATATTTCGCCCGAGAGAATCGTCCGTCACCTCACGGAGCGTATCCTTGTCGAAAATGGAAGCATTATTGACCAGGATGTCAATCGGGCCCGCGTGCGTGCGCGCCTGCTGAAACGCGTCCTGCGTCTGACGTGAGTCCATCAGATCCGCCTGAAGCAGCCAGGCCGAGGCACCCGCCCGGCGGATCTCGTCGCACACGCCGGCGGCCTCGTCACCGGATCGGTTGTAATGGACGACGACGTTGGCACCATGCTGCGCCAACGCCAGCGAGATGGATCTGCCCAGACGCCTCGCGGCCCCGGTGACAAGGGCAGTCCGACCTTTCAGAAACGCTTGTGAATGCTCCATCACTCGACCCAGCACGAATTTCGAACCACGTCATTCTACCGGCAGCTACGGCCAGTGCAAGCTCCCGGAGATACGTTGTGGAGGTGCAGAGGTTCACCCGCACCCCTCGGTCGTTTGACCGTTTTGAATGCTGGCGCGGGCCGGGAACAGCACGATATCGATCCGTTCAATCCGTGCCGACAAGCCAGTTGCGGGCCAGGATCGCCAGGTCGAGAAAGCCTACCGCGCCTGATTCATCGAAGTCGGTCCAGTTGCAGAAATCAATCCGGTTACAATTCTGGCGGCGCCATTCCAGGGCGAACCAGGCGAAGTCAATCAGTTCGACGCCGTCCGGGCAGGCGAGATCGCCGACGGGTATCTGCCATCTGAACACGGGATAATTCATGCCCTGACAGATGAGCCACAGGCTCTGGTCCCACCCGCCATCCTTGAAGTAGGTATCCGCCTGGTACAGCTCGTCCGTGGTCTTGCCCGTGCCGCCGGCGCTCGTGGTCATACCGCTGGCCTCGATGTCCCAGAAGCAAGTGATCACACTGCCGAGCGACCACGTGCTGCCCGTCACGCCGCCCACGTACCGGGTGCCGCTGACCGTGCTCGCCGAGTAGGATTTGTACAGCCGGCCGTTGATGACCGAGCCGGCCAGGCCGCCGACGTAGTCCGTGCCTTGCACGTCCGCGGTGGCGTAACACGAGTTCACGACGCCGTCCTCCTGAGCGATCGCCCCCACGACACCACCGACGTGGTCGCTGCCGAAGACCGTCGCCTTCGAGTAGGACGCCTTGACATTTCCCTTCGCCACATAGCCGATGAGGCCCCCTACGTACCGCACCCCCGAGACGTAGCCCCGCGAGGAACACTGCCGTACGCCGCCGTCCACGCGCCCGACGAGCCCGCCGACCCGAGTATCGCCCGATACATTCGCACCCCTGACCTCACAGTCGAGCAACGAGGCGCCGTCCAGATAGCCGACCAACGAGCCGACGCCCGCGCCGGCGCCGATGACTCTGGCGTTGCGAAGCTTCACATTGCGAATCTCTCCCACTTGTACGTACCGAAAAAGACCGACGTAGCTGGGGCCGAGATCCCGGTAGCGGAAATTCGAGATCGTCCTGCCGTTGCCGTCGAAGGTCCCTGTAAACGGCTCATTGTCGACCTCACCGGCTCCGACCCAATGACCGATGAGATCGAAATTGCTTTCGTCGTACCCCTCCAGGTCGATATCCTGCATGACCACGAAATGCTTGCCCCAATCGGCCCGCGTCCGGCCCAATTGGGCTAATTGTTCCGCGGTATAGATGCGGTACGGGTTGGTATCGGTGCCGCTGCCCCCGCCGTACTGCGCCAACGCAACAGGACTCCAGACAAGCAGCGCGGCCACACACGCCAGCGCCGTGCGAAGTCCGCGGCCCAAAACTACACGCCGAAGCAACTCGGTGTTCGATATGGCAGCCATCTTGATCCTCCATCAGGAAATTGTCGGGGCTGAACGTGCCGCTACGCCAGATGCACCACTCTCGTCAAAACGTAACGAGCCAACATACTGCCGCAAATGCCACGCCCGGGACCCTCCCGTCGATACCGTTATGCCCTTATTTGAAAGACATTCTATCACACCGACATAGGGCATGTCCAGACCCTCCCCCGTCGTATTTCCGGGCCCCGTTCGTTGACGGCACGCGGCCGTGAGCCTACAATAGCCGGATAAGCCGTGCTGGGCCGGACCGGGGGCCAAATCCTGCCGACACGGAGAAGACGCACCGGGCAGTTGACTTCTGCTTTTGACACAATGGGCAGGCGGGTTTGAGCCGTGGCAAATACGCACTTGGACAAAGATATATTTGCCGTCTACAAAGAGGCGGGAATGACCTCGCACGACGTGGTAAACCGCGTGCGGAGATGCACCGGGCAGAGGAAGGTCGGTCACGCGGGCACTCTCGACCCGTGCGCCACGGGCGTGCTCGTGGTGGGTGTCGGCCGACCGGCCACCAGGAGGCTCGGGCACATCGTTGAACACGAGAAGGAATACGTGACACGCGTCACGCTGGGTTGGCGCAGCACCACCGACGACCGAGACGGTGAGAAACAGCCCGTGGGCGTTTCGGAAATTCCTTCGTATCAGCGCGTGCGGGAGGCGCTGGCAGGATTCGAAGGCGCCATTGCCCAGCGGCCGCCGGCCTTTTCGGCCATCAAGATTGGCGGCCGCGCCGCGTATAAGCTGGCGCGGGCGAAACAGTCGGTCGAACTGCCCAGCCGCCAGGTTCAAGCGAAGGAAATCGAACTTCTCGCCTATACCTGGCCCTTCGTCGATATCCGGCTCGTGACGGGCCCCGGCTTCTACGTGCGCTCGCTCGCGCGCGACCTCGGCGAGGTGCTGGGCACCGGAGGCTACGTCGAAGAGCTCGAGCGAACGCGCGTGGGCTCATACACCCGCGACGACGCCATACGCCTCGACGAACTGGAGAAGATCAAGCCGCGCCTCTGATAGACGAACGGCTCATACGAATGGGCAAAAGGTCTTGCGCGGCAGCACAGATGTCATCCTGAGGCGGAAGCCGAAGGAATAACAACGCCGCGCACAAAATACACGCAATTCGCATCACATATCGCCGGCCCTGGGGGGCACAAAAGTAACGTTCTCCGTGGTGTTCGAAGGGATGTCCAGGGCGGCGCCTATCTCATGCACGCCCGGCCCGAAGTAGATCACGCCGGGAGCACCGCGCGAAGGAACGTTTTCTTCCAGTGGGTCGGCAAAGACAAGCAGCGGGTGCGTGATATCGTCGTCACACTCGACGGAGATTTTGCGCGGCCGCTCCAGCCGAAAGGTCACGCCGTCGGCCGCGATATCGGGCTCAATCCCATAGCTGCCGGGCAGGATCCGGCACGTCTGAAACGAACCCTTCAGCTTCCTGACCTTGACCGTGACGACCCCTGCAAATGAGAACGTCGTCCATGACGTGGTCTTGCTGCGGTTACTGCGCCACTGGGCGCGTGTCAGGTAGACGAAAGACTGTTTGACGCGCCCGTCCTACACGATCTCGACGGCGTATTGATCGGAAGGGTCGACACCCGCCGGGCCCGGATATACAACGACTTCCGCCAGGCCGGCCGATGTGAATGCCAGCAGCAAGCCGAGAGCAACTCCTGCAAAGTCATATCGCACCAATCGGTCGTTCATTCGAATCCTCTCACTCACATCGGGTGAAGTGATGAGTCCCGACGTCGGTCAAAGCGAAAGCTGAACCTTTCTCTTCTTGCGCCTCTTCTTTCCACCGACCTTCGAAGGCGACCCTGATCGGGTCGAGCGGTTTGTCCTTGATGGTGACGTCAATTTCGTCTCCGCGCGCCGTGATATCCAGGCGCACGTTGCGGTACAGCAGATCGTCCAAACCCATCCCCGGGCACGCCCGCGGGAGCCGGGGATGGATGCGCAGCACACCCGCAGGCTCTGCTTCCAGGCCCAGGAAGCCATAGATGACAATCGAGGGGACCAAACTGCTCTCGAAGAACTCATAGTCGATTCCGAGCCCGCCGGCGGTGCCGCCGCCCTGGAGCGTCGTGCCGCGCTTCCCGCCCTCATAATACTTGCGATACCCCCCTTCCGCATGCACCTCGGCCTCCCACTGCAGTATCTCCGTGAGGCGCTGCCAGCAATCGTCAGGACCGAATACCCCGAGTCTGGCCCACAGGTCGTAAAAGCTGAATCCCAGCACGGCCCCGCCGTCCTGAACTTGGCCCCCCCACGGTATCCCTTCCGGGCCGTGCCAGCCCTGCCCGTACCAGTCGATGTTGCGCAGCGTCGTGGCGCGCGGGCCGAACCGCCACCGATAGATGTCCGCGCCCTGCGAGGTGTCACCGGCCACCGTCCGCCGGCCGTCGATCCATTCCATGATAGACCGCGCGTGCGATTCATTGGCCAGGCCGTACCAGACGGCGTCGAGATTGAGGAACGTGTAGCCATAGTCGTAGGGGCGGCCCTCTTTATCGATGCTGGCAAAGAACCGACCCGTCCGGCCGTTCCAGAACAGGCGGTTGGAAGTCTCTTTCACTTCCGCTGCATGCTGGCGAAGGTGCCGCGGACGCATTCTAAGCACGCCGGCGGGCATATCCCAGCCGGGACGGCGTGCGATCGCCTCTTCCAGATCGGCCAGGGCCAGCGTCGCGGCGTGATACTGATTCGTGGCGTACAGATCGTCCCATCCGAAGGGCATCAGGTCCCAGTAGTTGTTGCCGATGCCGTGGCCGCCACGGACCACGGCCTTGCCGTTGGCGTCCCTGGTGAAGCCGGCCAGTCCAGCGTGGCCCGGCCAGGGATTGCGAATGTGCTTGTGCTTCAGGCCGCCCATCACGGTCTGCTGATAGCGCAGTGCCAGCCGCAAACGGTTGATCTGTCGGCGCAGGAATGCAAGATCCCCGGTCCAGTTGAAGTACCGGCAGCTTGCGAGGATGAAGATGGGGTTGTTGATGGAGTGACGCGTGTCGTAAGCGGTGAAGAACGAATCGATCTCGAACTTGCCGTCTGACTGGCCAGGAGCCAGGCAGATACGAACGCGTTCCACCGTGCCGGTCCATGCCGGGTGCCGGTACATCGGCATGATGGAATGATAGCAATCATGCGACAGCGGTGTGCGGTCAGCATAGAAGTAGACGCGCCGGTCGGGCCCGAATTCCTTCTCGCCTTCACGGAGCCATTCCACATAGCCCGCCGCGCGATCGTCGCGACCGTCGGCCTGTTTCCAGCGCAATTGCAGGTACGGCGCGTTGAACGCGTCGAGCGCATAGCCCTTGGGGCTCACCAGCGCCGGAGCCGCTCCCGTGACCTCGAGATGCCACCGGTTGTCCTGGATGCCCAGCGAACGGAGATCATGCAACTCCCAAAGCGAAGCGGCTCGCTGCCCCACGTATTCGTCCCGACCCCAGCGTCTGAGGTTGCCGCCGACCCAGCCCGGGACTTTGTCCAGCGGCTGAAAATGCCAGCCGAACGTCTTGCCTTTGACGCGGTCGGGGTGGCTGTCCGACTGGGTCCAGAGCGGAAAGGGCCAGCCGTGATCGTGCGCGTGCGAGAAATGCTGATGCGTCAGCACGTATCCTTCCTCGTCCATCTGTATGCCCAGCAGCAGGTCGCGATGCACTTGCTGAATCGTCTTTGTCGAGCCCCGGGGCTTGGCGTTGCCCAGCCAGATGTCGGACGTAAGCAGGTACTCCTTGTTGAAAAGCGTCAGACCATTGCCCAGGCGGTGATGAAAGTGGTACCACAGGTAGTGGGTCAGGAGCTGCGCCTGCTCGCTGTGCCCGGCAAACTCAAAACGCGGAAAATCCTCCGGCACGTTCTTCATCAACTCGGCCGCGGTGTTCTGTTCGGCTCCGGACAACCCGGAAGAAAGACCAAAACCGAGTGACAGCATAATGCAGATGCTACCGATCATTCTCATTTCATTTACCTCAAAAGGTTTCATCAGACGGTCGGGCGGCCGATTACGGGCCCTTATGCCAC
>Ga0272442_10006895_pt1 | contig 14800 bp, 11 predicted proteins | sample SSMForm2O_FD_200262 | JGI IMG/M metagenome (GOLD analysis project Ga0272442, IMG submission 200262) | Marine sediment archaeal communities from Little Sippewissett salt marsh, Falmouth, MA, United States - SSM-Form-2O | ecosystem: Environmental > Aquatic > Marine > Wetlands > Sediment ...
CCTGCTTCAAGGCAGGAATCCGGCCCACCAGGCCCAGGCTCGCGGACAGAAAACCACCCAACGCCGACGCCGAGGCAGCGTCGGCCGACTCGACATGGAGTCCAAACGACGCTGCCGGCGGCAATTCAAGACGGATCGTTGCCCACTGCAAGCCCTCTGTTAAGGGATGGCCCTTCGCCTCCACCCCTTGATCGATCACAACTGGCAGCATCGCTTCCAGGACGCGACGCGAATCCACACTGGGGATCAGGAACACCTCGACTCTTGCACCGCCGGCGCTGGCCGTTGCCTGAGCCAGTTCCGCACGGGCCTGGCTCTGCCACCGACCAATCATCTCCTGCGTCCCGACAACGAGCAGCCCCTCCTTACGAAGGCCCGTCGCGCGTCCGCTGTACAACGCCCGCCAGGTCTCCTTGAGCCAGTCCTTCATCGCGGGCTCCTTGAGACGATTCGTAACCGGCACAGCCAATAGAGGACCGTCGAGGCCCCACGCGACGTAGAGCGTCTGCCCGCCGGCCGCCGTGAACCGGGCCGTGCGCTGCTTCCACGCGGCGCGCCAGCGCCCCGTTACCTCCCTGACCTGCCGGGCGTCCATGCGGCGCGGCGCAGTCTGAATCACCCAGTCAAACACCGCATCGACGTCCACGCTGGCCAGGTCGATCCGTACGACCGCCAGCGTCTGATCGCCGACACACGGCGCCAGCAGCCGACCGAGGTCCTGGCCCGGCGCCGCCGGCGCGAGCACACCGAACACGGCAAGTATCACAATGGCACAGCTTCTATGGCGAATCATGGTGTTCCTCCCATTTCCAGTTCTCAAATCAAAGGGCTCTCGTCCTGTGCCCCTACGCCCCTACCTCAGCGTGATCTCATACCGCAGCCCATCCTTGGGCCCACCGTCAGGCGGGACGGGACTCTCGATGATCGCCTTCCCATCGCGTAGCTGATAGCCAAAAGCCCGGCCGTGTACCGGGTCAATCGGGATCGGCACCTTGCTGATCTCCGCCAGAGACCCGGGCAGCTTTCCCTCGTGCTCGGCCGCATACATCCGAATCGCCTCGACGCACCGCAACATGGCGATGTCACGCTCCAGACGCGTGCCGAGGAAGCGGATGCGGTATAGCGCCGGCATGAAACCCGCAAGAGGATTGGCCAGGACACTGCCGTGGCTGTGCTTCCAGAGGCCGCTCATTGCCAGCTCGCCGTTTCGCAGCCCTTCCCAAGCCTGCGCGTAAGGCACATAGCCCCACTTGAACGCCAGATCGCGCACGGCTCGGAATTCCTGGTGCTGATGCACCAGGATCGCGTACAAAGCAGGCCACGCCTCAACCGTCTCGGCCGCATACCCGTGCTGGATCAGGTGCGCCTTGGCCCGAGGGTACAGGCCCATCGTGCTCGTGAGGTCTCGCACGTGGTCGAGCCATTGCCCCGGGTCGTCGGTGGGCCCGAACATCGCGGCAGCGCGTTTCCACAGAACCATAACCTGCTCGTTCGTCAAAACGGTCTCTTCGATGGTCCGCATCTCTGGCAGCAGATCGTAGACCGACGCCGATTCCATCTGTAGCGAAGACCGCGGATCGACCAGCGGACGCCGCAGCACCGTCAGCGCCCAATAGAGATTCGGAGCCTCGGTTTCCTGAATCACCCCCTCGATTTCGCGCGCGGTTATCGCTGCCACGCCGACCCCGACCAGATGCTGAACGAACGAAGGCCCGGCACCCAGGTCCCGTCCCAAACAGATCCCGCTGCGCAACGTCTTCAGGGCGGCGCCGAAGTCGCCTTCGTGTGCCTCCAGTCGTGCCTTGATGCTTACCAGTCTGGCGAGCGCGCGATACTCCCCGAGTTGTGGCATGACGTAGTGGAGGGCGTCTTCGCGAACCGGATACTCCCACGTGCACCGTTCACTCTGGGCGCCCGCGTCCAGATATTGAAACGTGTGCCGGAATCTGGCGATAGCGGCCCGGACCTCTTCCACAGGCAAATCCCCCACCGCACTGCGATGCCATTTGTACAGCGTATCCCTGTCGATCCCATACTTGCCACTGTTGGTGTACATCATCTGTGAGACGGCCGTGTGATAGAGCAGCGCGGCGTTGCGCGGCCGCTGCTCCTCATAGGGCGTCTCGAGCAGATGCTGTAGTGCGTACCGGGGTTCCGGCGCCGCAGTAACGCGCAACTGGACCGTGCGAATAGAATCCGCCGCGCGGGCCTGCCCGGCGCACGGAACGAGACAAATCAGTGCGAATACCAGGACCCAACGTACGTTGCGTGCCATGATCGATCTCCGTCACTAGATTCCAGACTTCCAAATGGGTACATGTACGCACACGCGGGCAAACGCGCCCGCCCTCACGAGAGCAGGTCGTCCAGATCCTCCCGGGTCAGCGGTGGAGCGACGCTGTCCCTTTCGAGCCCGGAAGACGCCTCAATGGCCTCGACGCCCCGATTCAGCACCGCCCGCCGTGTGCGAACGTATTGCCTGAATGCTTCAATCTGCCCCTGATCGACAGGCTCAATCGCCCGATGCGACGCCCTCACGACCGGTCTGGCCACCGTCTCGGACCCACGCTCCGATTCGCCCGCGAACGGCCGGGTAAGGACTGAAGCCAGCAGCAGAACCATCAGCGCCGATGAGAGACCTTGCCACAGGCGCGTGCTCCGTCGCACCGAAGCCCGACCCGCACAGAACATGACCCGGTCGCGGTTGATCTCGGACCGCACCGGCGTCAACCCCGTCAGCGCCGCCTCCAGTTCCCGCTCGCTTGGTGTCATTCCCTCGTCGTTTCGCATGATTCCTGCATCCTCTCTTTGATGGCCGCCAGTGCGGCCTTGTACCGGCTCTGAACCGTCGTCAGCGGACGGCCCACGATGCGCCCGATCTGCTTCAGCGAGAGCTGGCCCCAGATTCGCAGCAGCACCACCTCACGCCGCTCACGCGGCAGCGTCATCAGGATCTCCTGGGCCCGCCGGGCGTCGATCAAATCCTCAGCCCCACGCTCGAACCAGCTCGGCTGTTCCGCCGATAGCAGTCGATTGTGCCGGGCATGGCGTGCCCGCCGGCGTAGCCGCGTCACCGCCTCGTTGCGAACCGTTCGGAACAGCCACGCCTGCACGTCCCGAGGCTCGCGCCATTGCCCCATCAGCCTCGCAAACGCCACCTGGACCGCATCCTCGGCCTGATCCTCGCCCAGCCAGTGACGCGCGTACAACATGAGCCGTTGGCTGTACGCATCGAACCATCTGGCTAGGTGCTCTGGATCCATCAAGGCCGCCCTGGGTAGCTCCGCGCGTTTCTACTACCATGACGCGCACCGGGGGCATTTTAACGAAGAAGAAGGGGAAATTCCGCGATCGTGGGCTTACGGCGAGGCAGACTCTAGCCCGTGCGGTGTCTGAAGATGTACGGCCAGTCGAGTTCCACGCCCATGCCCGGCGTTGTGGGAATCGCCAGATAACCTTCGCCGTCGAACGCCGGTTCCGGCGTTGTCCGCCCGGGCACAACACGCTGGCTCTGCGAAAGCGAGTGGATTTCCCGCCACCCGATCACCGTCTCCGAAGTGGTCGCGATCAATTGAAGATCGCCGTAGGCGTCAGGACTGACGTTGTGCAGGTCGAGCCGGACCCCGGCACTCTCGCAAGCCCGGGCCAGTTGCAGGCAGGCGCTAAAGCCCCCGTGGTGAACGCCGATACGGGCCACATCACAGGCCCCTCGCTCCATCCACGCCACCCGCGCCTCGAACGAGCCCGGGTGCATCTCCGGACCGCAGATCGGCGTCCGCAGTTCCCTTGCTAGATTGACATACCGATCGCTCCACGCCTCCGTCTCAGGCATGGGCGATTCGTACCACGCGAAACCCAACTCGTCCAGCAGCCGCCCGACCCGCAGCGCCTCGTCGAGCGTGTAAGTGCCATAGTTGTCGGCCATGCAGGGGTAATCGGCGCCAACCGCTTCCCGCACCGCCCGGTAGGCCGCCATGTCCTTGTCGGGAAACCCCGCATCGGCCATGCCGTTGCGTCCCGCCCCCCATTCCACGTAAGGCTGGATCTTGATGCCGCCTACGCCCGCCTCCTTGCACTCCGTCGCGTACTGCGCGTAGCTGCCTGGCTCCCCGAAGTTGTGGCCTGTGCTCAGATAGGTCCGCACCTTCTCCCGCTTGGCCCCCAACAGCGCGTGCACGGGCTTGCCCGCCATCCGCCCCCGCAAGTCCCACAACGCCACATCCACCGCCCCCAGCGTCTCCAGCGTCACACCGCTCTCATAAAGGTCTCGCCAGAGATTGTCGTGGTCGCCCGGCGCTTGTCCCACCAGTGCATCGCGAATCAGCAGGGCGGTGGCCTGCTCGGGCGCCGCCCAGATGGAGAAATCCGCCCAGCCCTGGGCCCCGTGGTTCGTGGTGATCCGCACGGCGCACCGCTGCTGCGCCTGTTCGTTAGGCCCACGCGTGCCGGCGTCGTAGGGAATCCACTCGATCCTCGAAATCAGCTCGTCCCCGCCCGTCTCCAGAAGCACCAGACGCCGACCCGACGCCCAGCCAGGCCAAAACGCGACGCCCGCAGCGCAGCCGGCCACCCTGAGAAAGACCCTACGATCCATCTGCCTGTTGCCGTGACGGTTCATGACCCCCTCGATGGCTTGTCACCCTCTCATCCCGTGCTGGCAGCCCCTCGACCGCCATCACACCCCAATTATCATACCGAAAACCGCTCGCTAATTCAACCGGTGGCGTCTTGCTGAGGTGGTCCCAGCCTCCAGAAACCCAGCCAGAAGCCCGAAAAAGAGGCTTTTCCAAAGCCACACTGGAAAATGCCGCCGGATATTACCCCTTCGCCGTAACGCCGCTGGCCGCCCTCGCCGCCGACTTGCCCGGCACGACCGCAATCTCCGGCCCGCAAGCTACACGCGGCGTGTGCCTCGCGCAGCGCAGTCGCAGATTATCCAGGACATTCATGTAATTGATGTAAGAATCGTAGGGCGAATTATACGGATTGAAGTACTTGTGCACGTCCCCGTCTTCGAAGTACTTCGTGCACATGTAGTAGAAGTGATCCGAGGTCTGTAGCCGCCGCCAGTCCCGCAGGATATCCGCATCCCCCGTCCGCCTGACCGCATCCCCCAGCCTATACACCTGCGTGATGGCGTTGTGCTGCATCGCGTTGCCCAGCCAAGCCGAGAGATCACGCTCCGTATCGGCCCAACTGATCAGGTTGTGCACGTCAATGATCCCCACCGCCTCATACGCCTCCGCCACCTCGCTCGGCGTCTTGAAGTCGTTGTCAGGGTGCTTCAGGATCTCGCTCGGCAACGCCGCCAGGAACTCGAAGATCCCCGTGTCCTCCCACTGATGCTCCCCGAACGTCTCATAGTCGACGAACAGGTTCACCACATACCCATTCCCGTTGACCGCATTGACCCACTGCGTGAACTTCTCCGGCCCCAGTGGCCACTCTTTCCAAAACCGGTTCGAAAAACGAAACGCGATATCATCGCTGAGTCGGTAGTTCTTCAGCAGCACCTTGATGTGCTGCGTATTCGGTGGCCGATAAACGTAGTCCGGGCTCCGGTACCCCAGGATGTGATCGGCCCCCTCCGAAAGCACCGCCTTGAAGCCCCCAAGCTGCTCCACTTCAGCCGCCAGCGCATTGTTGTAGATCAGCTCCGTATTGCGAAACACGCGCGGCGTCTGCCCGAAAAGCTCCTCGATCAACTGCTGATGGGCCGCGATCTGACGCGCGAACTCGTCCCGGTCGTAAAGGAAGCTCAGGCTGTGGTAGTACGTCTCACCCAGAAACTCCACGCAGCCCGTCTCCGCCAACGCCTCAAAGCTCGAAAGCACCTCAGGAGCGTAGTCCCGGAACTGCTCCAGCACCACCCCCGTCAGACTAAATGCCACCTTGAATTCGCCCTCGTGCTTGCGAATCAGCTCCAACAGCAGCCGGTTCGTCGGCAGATAGCACTTCGTCGCGACCTTGCGGCAGATCTCCCGGTTCTTCGCCTCGTCGAAGTAGTCCGCCTCGTTGTCAAAGATCGTGTAGTGCCGCAGCCGATAAGGCTGATGAACCTGAAAATAGAAACAAACCGAAGCCATTGAACCCCCATCCCCTGGGTTTAAGCAACGCTCACACCAAGGGCGTCGTGATAGATCTCGTTCATACGCGCCGCCGAGTCCTCCCAACGAAACTTGTACGTCTCCTTGTGGCCCTCGACCCGCAGCGTCTCTTGCAGAGGCGGATAACGCAGTACCGCCACCATCTTGTTCGCCATCTCGTTCACGTCCCAGAAGTCCACCTTCAACGCGTGGTGGAACGTCTCGGCGATACCGCTCTGCTTGCTCATCAGCACCGGAACGTCGTGTTGCAGCGCCTCCAGCGGTGCAATACCAAAAGGTTCCGACACCGACGGCATCACGTAAAGGTCCGCCATGCGATACGCCTTGTGAACGTCGTCGCCCCGCAGAAACCGCGTAAACAGCACGTGAGGCCCGATGCCCAGTTCGGCCGCCAGCTCGATCATCCGATACAGCATGTCCCCGTCGCCGGCCATCACGAACTTCACGTTGTCTATCTTCTCCAGCACCTTCTTGGCCGCATACAGAAAGTACTCCGGGCCCTTTTGCATCGTGATCCGACCCAGGAAGAGCACAACCTTGTCCGTCTGCGTCGGCCATGTGTTCCGCGCGAAGGCCTCCGGCACGCCGTTCTGCTCCACCCCGTTGTAGACCACCTCCACCTTCTCCGGAGGAACCCCATAACGACTGATGATGATATTCCGCGTGTAGTTGCTCACCGCGATGACCTTGCACGCCGCGTGCATCGCGTGCCGCTCGATATCATAAACGTACTGGTTCACATGCTCGCCGCTGCGATCGAATTCCGTCGAGTGCACCTGCACCACCAACGGTCGCCCCGAATGCGCCGCCAGCGCCACACCAGCCGGGAACGTCATCCAGTCGTGCGCGTGGATCAGATCGAAAACCTCTCGCTCCGCCAGATCCACCACCTTCTCGGCATACAAATGCACTTCGTGGTAGATGCTCGGGCCATAGTTGCCCTGCCCGTCGAGGCCACTGCCCTTGCCGCCCCCGTTCGATCGCATCGCCTTCGCCCGCGACGCCGACGCCCGCGACGCAGGCACCGACGGGTCCACGTAAGGCGTCAAACCGGACGCCACCGGCCGGATACGCACGTGCTGGAAGCCCGGCGATGGTTTCGACCCCGCACTCGGATCGGCCACGGGCTCGCCCCCGCACAGCCGGATCGGAGCGGCCTTCGGCAACACGAACGTCACAGGCATCCCCAGCTGGTCCATCGCCTTGGTCAACCCATAGCAAGCCGTTCCCAGACCCCCGCTGATGAAGGGAGGAAACTCCCAGCCAAGCATGAGCGTCCGTATCTTCATTGTTCGTCGATCCTTCCCGGGCAGCCCCGGCTGCTTAGCGTAAGATTCCCCGTGTGACGCTCCCTCGATTGCCTATCGAATCCCCTTGTGACTGGCGTATTCCCTTCTTACTGCATGCCGCCATCGGTCACCGGTCACCTTATCATTTAGAGCCAATGGGTCAAGAGGAATGTTCCTCGATTCGGTAGGCCATGCCCACTTTTTCTTATGCCAAATGCCGCCGCACAACACCGCCTGTCTTTGGCGGACATACGCCGCAACGCCGCCACGTGTTCCCACGAAACGCAGAATTGACACCCGCAACCCCTGTCACGCCATGGCCCAAACCACCATGCCCCTCCTCGCTTTTTGCGCCTTTTCCCTGTTAACACCGCCGCACCCGCGGTATAGTTTCTCTCTGGTGTGGACCGCAGACGCGTCGATGGATGGAACCGATCGGTTAGCGCAAACCTAACCGTTCGCCTGATAAGGATGGATGCTGTACGTGAAGATAGGAAGCGAGGTTGCCGAGATCCTCGGACGCCATGAGGGCCAATCCGAGCGGGCAATCGAAGCGAACGAACCAATGTTGGGAGGAAAACACCATGTTTGAGGCACTGGACAAAGTCATGTTGGCCGGACTCGGAGCCATTTCCATGACCCGCGAAAAAGCCGAGAAGATCTTCGACGAGTACGTCAGTCGAGGAACCGCCGAGAAGGATGCGCGCAGCGGTTTCGTCAAGGAGGTCATGGACAGCGCCGAGCGCACCCGCTCCGAACTCGAAAAGATGATATCCGAGCAAGTCCAGCAGACCGTCACCACCCTCCACCTGGCCAGCCAGGAAGACGTCGAACGCATCGAAAAAAAGCTCGACCAGCTTCTCGAGAAGAAGTAGCGGACACCTGACCATGTGGCGGCCTCGTTTCAAAAGCCGGCTGGACCGCCTGCGGCGCTATCGGCACATCATGGCCGTGCTCATGAAGTATGGCCTCGAGGAGGTCGCCGACGCCCTGCGGTCCCGCGTCACCGCCCGCTTCGGCCAGAAAACCGCCCCGCTATACGTCAAGAAGGCGGCAGAAGGCCACAGCCGCCCTGCGCGCGTGCGGTTTGCCCTCGAAGAGCTCGGCCCCACCTTCATCAAGTTCGGCCAGCTCCTCAGCACCCGACCCGACCTCCTCGCACCCGAGTACATCCACGAGCTCGAACGACTCCAGGATCAGGTAAAACCCGATACGTTTGAGCGCATTCGCGACGAACTCGAACGCCAGCTCGACGGCAAGCTCGAGGACATCTTCGAAACCTTCGACCCCGTACCCCTCGCCGCCGGCAGCATCGCCCAGGTCCACCACGCCACCCTCCCCGGAGGCCGCGAGGTAGCCGTCAAGGTCCGCCGCCCCGGCATCGTCGAGATCATCCACGCCGAATGCGAAGTCCTCGAAGAACTCACCGCCATCCTCAAGGCCACCATCTTCGACCACGAGATGATCGACCCCCGCCAGATGGTCAAGGAGTTCGTCGAAGCCGTCTCCAAAGAGACCGACTTGGCCAACGAACGCCGCAACCAGCTCCGCTTCGCCAAGAACTTCGCCGATGACCCCACCATCCATATCGCCCCCATCTATGAGCAGTACTGCGCCCCCGGCGTCCTCACCATGGAATACATCGAAGGCATCAAGCCCGTCGATCCCGAAGCCCTCACCAAAAGCGGCTTCGACTGTCCCCTCATCGCCAAGCGCGGCGCCGACTTCGTCATGCGACAGATCTTCGAGCAGGGCTTCTTCCACGCCGACCCCCACCCGGGCAACTTCTTCCTCCTGCCCGACAACGTCCTGGCCCCCATCGACTTCGGACAGGTCTCCCGGCTCTCCACCCAGGACCGCCGCCTCTTCAATGACATCCTCCTCGCCATCGTCGACAACGAGGCCATCCGCATCGTACGCGCCCTCGGCCGCGAAGAAATGCTCCACGAAATGACCAGCGTCAGCCAGCTCACTGCCGAAATGGAGCAGTTCCTCGACACCTACCGCGACCTGCCCCTCAAGAACATTCCCTTCGGCCCAATGATCAACCAGACCTTCGACCTCTTCCGATCCAACCACGTCAGCCCGCCACCCCAGTTCACACTCATGCTAAAGAGCCTCGTCACCATCGAAGCCTTCGCACGATCCCTCAACCCCGACTTCAACATCATGGAGACCCTCCGCCCCTACGCCCGCCGCGCCGCATTGCACGACCTCGAGCCCAGCCGTCTCTTGCGACAAGCCCGCCGCGCCGTCGAAGACGCCGGTGACCTCGCCTCCCGCCTCCCCGACGACATCAACGTCATCCTCACCAAATTCCGCCAGGGCAAGTTCCAGGTCCGCGTCCACCACGAGCACCTCGAGAACCTCACCAAGACCGTCGACAAAGGCTCCAACCGCATCAGCTTCGCCCTCATCATCGCCGCACTCCTCGTCGCCTCCAGCATGCTCGTCCCCCAGCAGGGCATGGTCCTCGGCCTCTTCCCCCTCCAGACCATGGGCATCGTCGGTTACATCATCGCCGCCATCATAGGCGTATGGCTCATCATCTCCATCATCCGCTCCGGCCACCTCTAACCAGCCCTAATCGCATGTCATACCTTCGCCCCGCGTGGCAGCGTCAAGCCCGCAGGGCTTGGCGATGGTTACCCCCGTGAAACGGCAAAGCACCGGCAGCCCCCGACAGCCAGATTGAGACGAGCTTGCAGGGTCGCTCTCCCAAAAAGACCGGCGGCGGAAAAGGCTCGTACGCCTGCCTCCAGGACATCGAAATCCTTCTCCGCCGACCACGCGGCGCCACGCATCTTCACGCAGGCCGCCGCCACAAAACGTTCTGCGCTGGCCCTTACCCGGCCGTGATAGCGATCTTCTTCGGTTTGGCCTTCTCCGGCTTCGGGATCCGCACCGTCAGCACGCCCGCCTTCATCTCTGCCGTGATATGATCGACGTCGATGTTCTCGTTCAGCGTGAACTGACGCTGATAATCGCCGACACGCGTCTCCCGGTACACCGGCGTGCCTTCCTCTTCCGGCCGGGCCTTGCCCGTCACCGTAAGCACGCCTTTCTCCACCGTCAGATCCACGTCCCCCGACGCCACACCGGGCATATCGAACTTCATCACCACCGCATCAGCGGTCTCCCGGATGTCCGTCGCCGGGCGAAAATACGTTGTCCGATCGGCCTCGCGCCGCTTCACTTCGCTTTGTTCGCGCTGGGCTAATTCTTGAGCAGTCATCGCAATCACCTCGTTCTAACGAGTTACTTTCTCATCTCGTAACATTCACGCTCTGCCGTCACGGCCGCCGACTACGACTGGATCGGAATCTGCCGGGCCTTCACTGCCTCGGCCTTCTCCATTGTCACCCGCAGCACGCCATCCTGGTACTCCGCCTTCACGGTATTCGGATTCACCGCATCCGGCAGCGTGACGGTCCGCGAGAACTCACCCACCGGTCGCTCCCGCCGAAAGACCTGCGCCTTGGCGTCCTCCTCAGACTCGCGCGTCCCCGTCAGCGTCACCGTATCGTCCAGCACCGTCAGCCCCAGCTTCCCCGGATCGATCCCCGGAACCTCGGCCACCAGCACCGACTTGTCCCCTTGGTTGTACACGTTGATCGGCGGGAACGTCCCCCGCGGCACACTCCGCAAACCCAGCGGCCGGTTCACCGCGTTGAACAAACGCTCCACCTCATCCAACGTCTTGTCCATGTCGTAAAACGAAAGCCAATTGTTCCGCCACATAGTACGTCACCTCCCTTTTTCAATCTCTGCACCACAATGGTCTATTTCGTTTCGCAAAGATCTTTGCGCTTCATATCACACTCACCTTATTTGCAAACACCGTGCCAGAACAGCCGTCCTGTGCGCAAGTGCTTGTAAGTACGTCAGTTGCAGCAAATATGATTTCCTCCGTTTTCCGATAACCGACTGCCAAAATTGCACCGCACGCCCACCCCGAGTTGTCAATCTGACACCATCGACGGCTCGCCTCACTCCGGGCCCGCCCTCACACCTTGATCTGCCTTCATGCAGCGCGTAATATCACTGAGTTCGTACGGAGCCTAACGTCCTGTCCGTATCAGTTGCGTCCGTTCAAGAGGAGTCCGCACCATGAATGCCAAGCTCATTCTCGCCTTTGTCCTGTCGTCTTCCCTGCTTTGCACCCGCGCCATCGCCCAGAAACTCACGGCAGACATCCCCTACGTCGCTAACGGTCACGCGCGCCAGGTCCTCGATATCTACACGCCGCAAGAACCAGCCCAAAAGCCGCTGCCCGTCATGTTCTGGATACACGGTGGCGGATGGCAGGCCGGCGACAAAAGCGACGTCGCACTGAAACCCAAGGTCCTCACCGAGCGAGGCTTCGTCTTCGTCTCCACGAACTACCGACTTCTGCCGCACGTGAAGATGGAAGACCTCATCGGCGACGTCGCCGCGTCGTTCGGCTGGGTGCATAAGAACATCGCCCGTTACGGCGGAGACCCCCAGCGCATCTTCGTCGGCGGACACTCGGCCGGTGCTCAATTGGCCGCCTTGATCTGCATCGACGATCGCTACCTGAAAGAACAGGGCGTCTCGTTCGACGTGCTCAAGGGCTGCGTCCCCGTCGACGGCGACACCTACGACATCCCCAAAATCATCATGACGGCCGAGCACCGCCAAACCCTCTACGGCGGCAAGATGTTCACCTTCGGACACCGCCAGAAATTCGGCAACGATCCCGAAAAGCACGTCGATTTCTCCGCCGTCACCCACGTCGCGCCGGACAAAGGCATACCGCCGTTCCTCCTTCTATACTTCTCCGGCAATCCCGACACCCGCGCCCAGGCCCACCGCCTCGAAACCGTTCTCAAGGCAGCCCGAATCCCCGCCCAGGCCTATGGCAAGCGCGACACCAACCACAGCCGCCTGAACAACGACCTGGGCAAACCCGACGATCCCGCCACCCAGGAACTCTACAAGTTCCTGGACCCACTAATCGATCAATAAACAGTGGTGAACTAGAGAAAACGGGGATCGGCTGGCGGCACGCCAGGCTTGTCCTGAGCAACGCCGAAGGATTCCGAGCGACAGCGAGGGTTGTACCTGTCCCCCTTTTCTCCGCGTGACGCATTTGACTTTGCCAACCGTTCCCGGTACAATCAGGACAGGAAAAGTCGAGCAAACGTCCTTCGGAGAGTGGCGATGGCAAACCCAAACCCCACCTGGCGTGACACCCTGTCCCTCGCCGCAATACTCACCGTCGTCCTGCTCATCCCCGCCGCCGCCCAGGACACCAACGACACCGACTGGCAAGCCCAGGCCCTCCAGATAGGCCTCACCGGGCCCGAAGTCCAACAGCTCGAAACCAACCGCATCCTCATCACCAACCAGCGCTACGACCAGATCTACGAAGCCTATCCCAATCGCTCGGGCCCCAGCTTCATCACCTCCGACTCGCTCCTCAACGCCTATCACGTCCTCTACGAAGAATCCATCCTCCGCCTGGAGCAAGCCTCCGCGCGCCAGTTGCCCGAGATCTTGCGGTTCATCATGGCCAATCTCGACGCCGCCTGCGCCAGTCTCGACCACCCGCCTGACCTCGTAGCCGCCGCCCGCCAAAGGGCGATGATCGTCCTCGGCACCGCCCTCAAGCTCCTCGACGACGAATTCACGGTCTCTGACGACACCGTCATGGCGATTATCGAGGACGAAGTGGCTAAGATCGTCGCGGCAAACGTGCACATGAAACCCGCTTGGCTCGGCTCCTCTGAGCTGGACCTTCTGGCTCTGGACTACACCCGCTACCAGGTCCGAGGCTTCTACACCCAAAGCGACACACTCACTCGCTACTTCCGCGCCGCCGCCTGGCTCCAGTCCATTCCTTTCCGCGTCAGCCACGACAACGAGCTGCTCTCCATCCTGATCCTTGGCAGTTGCCTCACCCCCGACCGCTTCGGCGATGACACCGAGACGTACGAGACCTATCGCCGGTTCTTCGACGCCTACACCGAATACCTGGGTGTAGGCGACGACTGGGATGTGCTGACCGCCGCCGATGCCGTGGCAGGCCGGCTGGACTTCGACCTCGAAATCAAGCGTGCCGAGCTGATCGCCCAGGCCCAGCAGGAAGGCGGTCCCCTCATCAACGACCAACTCCGCTTCGCCCCCGACGACCCCAACGCCGTCGCGGAGCCCAACTTCCGCATCGTCGCCGCCTACCGTCTCCCCGACGCCGTCCTCTTCCAGCGCACCACCGACATTCGCAACTTCCCCGCTCGAACCCTCCCCAGCGGCCTGGAAGTCTGTATCGCCCTCGGCTCCTCCTTCGCCCGCGAGAACCTCGAAGATCCCAGCATAGCCCACGTACTCGCGACGATCGACGCCAACCTCGATCTCTTCATCGGTTCCAGTCTCTACTTCAACTACCTAAACGTCATCGCGGCTCTCCTCGACACCCCCGAACCCAACGCTCCGCCCTTCATGGCCACCGATCCCTGGCAGGCCAAGAGCTGCGGCACCGCCCTTGCTGGCTGGGCCCAACTCCGCCACACCTGGGTCCTCCAAGCCAAACAGCCGGTGACATACTCATCGGGCCGTGGCCGGGGGCGCGCCGAACCTCCACCCGCCTTCGTCGAGCCCGACCCCGAGTTCTTCCGCCGCCTGGCCGATCTCGCCGCCCGCACGAATGACCTGCTCACTGAGACCGACGCCTTTGCCCCGAACTACCTTGAGGCCATCGAGACGCTCTGCAAGGTGGCTGATCTAACGGAACAGGCCGACGACTTCGACGATCTTCTCGCCACAGTATCGTCCCTGCCGGAGGACGAGATACTGTCCCTACGCTGGCAGTTCATGTATAGCGTTGTGATGAACCTCGAGGGTGATATGCCGACCCGGGCCGAACAGCTCAGGCGCATGGCCACCGACCTGGCCGAGGGCATTATCGACCCGGCCATTCAATGGCTCGTTCTGTCCTCCGATATCGACTTCGAATCGCTCTGGCCGCAACTCGAAGAGACGAGTCGCCACCTCGAATCCATCGCCCGCAAACAGCTTGCCGGTGTCCCGCTTGACGCCAACGACACTGACCTCTGCAAGAACTACGGCGGGCGCCTCAAGACACTGATGCTGAACAACGGGGAAACCCTGGACAAAGCCCCACGTATCGCCGACGTCCACACGAGCCCGGACTCGGGCGTTCTCCACGTCGGCATCAGCCGCCCCCGTGCCCTCTACGTCCTCTACCCTTGGCGAGACGAAGTCGTCCTCTGCCGCGGCGCCGTCCTGCCGTACTACGAATTCACCGACCCCGACCGGCTCACCGACGACGAATGGAAGGCCCACCTCGACAGCCCCGCCCGTCCCGACCTCCCCACCTGGCTAACCCCCATCGTCACCCCCCAAGGCCTCTCCGCCCCCCAA
>Ga0272442_10006896_pt1 | contig 14798 bp, 8 predicted proteins | sample SSMForm2O_FD_200262 | JGI IMG/M metagenome (GOLD analysis project Ga0272442, IMG submission 200262) | Marine sediment archaeal communities from Little Sippewissett salt marsh, Falmouth, MA, United States - SSM-Form-2O | ecosystem: Environmental > Aquatic > Marine > Wetlands > Sediment ...
CGGGCGACCACCTGCCCGTAGGCGGCCATGGCCTCGTTCGTCTTCTTCTGCTGCTCGAGAATCTGGGCACTGAGGAACATGGCGTCGGGCGCGAGGCGCGATCGGGGGTACTTCGTGGTCAGCTCGGTCAGCAGGTGAAGAGAAGCGTCGTAGTCGCGGCCATCGCGGGCCGCGTCGGCCCGGAAGAAGAGCAGGAGCGGCTGGTAGTTGAACTCGTTGTTGGCGGCGATCAGATCGTGGAGCTGGTTGCCGCGGGTTGCGGCGGGCGTGCGGGGGTACTGCCTGTGGAGCAGCTCGAGCTCGCGCTCGGCGGCCACCACGTCGCCGCGCACGAGGAAGGCGCGGCCGATGGCGAACTGCGCGTCCGCGGCCCGTCGGTCCCTCGGGTAGAGGAAGAGGAATCGGCGGAACTCGAGCACCGCAAACTCCTGCTCGCCCTGGGCCGCGAGCTGCTCGGCGAACCGGTACTGCTGGTCGGGCGTCATGCCCACTGCACCCACTGCCAACGCAGGGCTGGCGGCAGCAGCCACGACCATCGCCACGACGAGAGTCCACAACGTGCGCTTCATAGCATTTCCCTCCTGGGAATGGAGATGCTCGCGAGCGGCGGCGCGGCGCCTACTCCCTGGCAGGCCACTCCGCGTCGTCGCGCTCCTCGACCAGGTAACAGAACGGCTTCCAGGTGACCTCGCGGCCGCTGACGGGGCAGCGCAGGTGCAGGGTCTTGGCGTCGGCGGCCACCACCTCCCAGTCGCCTCCCCGCGGCCCGCCCTCGATGTGAATCTTGTGCTTCGGAGCGAACGGGTAGGGGCGGAAGACGCTAACGCGGTGGCCGGGCATAGGACACCTCCCGGTCATTCGACGGGGAACTGGATTTCGGTGCGGAACGACGCGGGGTCGCCCGAGCCGTCGGGGCTGGGGTGCACGAGGTAGATCTCGCGCGGCGGTCCCGCGACGGCCGCGCCCTCGACGGAGACCCAGGCCAGAAACTCGCTGTAGTGGGCGGCCATGTGCTCGTAGGGGCCTTCGACCACGACGGCCAGGACGTCGGCGGCGGGGAGTTGCTTGACCGTCACCTCGCCCGAGCCTGCCGTGCCCTGGGGAACGGGGAGGCACACCTCGAAGGTCCCAGCGTCCCAGTTGATGTCGCCGGGATGCTCGAGGAACACGGTGAAGGCGGGGCTGGCAGGCTCCACTGCCGCCTCGCTTGCCCACTGGGCCAGGCGGCGGTAGACGCCGCCGATTTCGCTGTAGGCGCCGGTGTGGGCGATGCAGGCGACGGTCTGGGCATCGATGTGCTTGGGCTGGGGGGCCTCCATGTCAGGCAGAATCCTCGTCTCGGGTTGCAGGACACGCAGCGGACACACGCTCCGGCGCTATTGTAGCCCTCGTCGCGCGCGCGAGTCAAGGAGCTACTTCGCAGCGGGGGCTTTGGCTGGGGGCTGCTTGGGGGGCGGACCCGGGGCGGGCGGCGGCGGCTCGAGCTTGAACGCGGTGGGGGCCAGGGGGCGCGCGCCGCGCACCTGGCCGTGGTTGCGGAAGCGGCTGGCGTCGATCGCCCGGTTGCCGCGGTCGGCGTCGAAGGTGAGCATCAGGTGGGCGTAGCGGTCGGCCTTGAGCTCGCGCTCGGGCTCGAACGGCTTGCGGTAGCGCGCCCCGTTCGTCACGCGCACCGAGTCGATCCCCCCGCTCCAGAAGCACGCCGGGTTGCCGTCCATGCTCCTGGCTCCCACGGTGAGCGGCTTCTCGTCGTAGGAGACCCGGCGGCGCGTGCGGCTCTTGTCCACGCACTTACCGTCGATATAGAGCGAGCGCTGTGCCTCCTCGCACACCAGGGCGCAGTGGACCCATCGCCCGGGCACACACGCGACCCGCGTGACCACGAAATCGGTGTCGATCCCGTCGCCCGTGGCGTAGGCCCACATCCCGTTCTGCACGTAGATGGCGAAGGAGACGGAGGTGGTCCACCCGCCGTTCTTGGCCACGACGCACTCCTCGGCGGCGCCGCCGGGGCGGTGCCACACCCAGGCCTCCACGGTGAACGTCTTGAGGCGCAGCGACCGCTCCCGCTTGTCGTCCGCCACCTCCACGTAGTCCGAGGCGCCGTTCAAGTCGAGCGCCAGGCCAGTGACTTCCGGCGGCTTGGGCTTCACGGGGGTCGCGGCGGCCGGCTTGGGAACCACCGTGATGTCCCGGAACGTCTTGACGAGCGCGGCCTGCGCACCTGCCTCACCAGCGCGGGCGAACGCCTTTGCGGCCCCGTCCGCGTCGGGCGTCGCGTCGTAGGTGTAGAAGAGGCCCAGGGCCAGGTTGTCGTCCGCGCTCTTCAGGCTCAGGCGGTGGCGCGCCAGGCTGTAGAGCCGGGCCTGGGAGAGCTTGCTGATGGGGCGTTTCGTCTTCGCGGGGCCGAGCCCGAGGACAAGGTTCTCGCCGTCGACGCCGACGACCTTGTAGCGGACGCCCTTGATCTCGATGGGCTTGCCGGCCATGGCCGCCGCCCCCTCGAGGACTCCCTGCCAGAAGGCGTCGAGGAGCTTCGCCGCCCGCGCGAGCGGCTGGAGCGCGGCCCGCGCCTCTTCGTCGGGCACGGCGGCAAGCGTGTCCGTCGCGCGCGCCATGGCCTGGGCGTAGCGGCGGTCGGCCCACAGGGTCTTGAGCTGCCGCACGAGCTCGGCCCGCGCCTGTGCCCGCTCGGCGGTCCGCTGCTTGTCGCGCGTCGTGATGGCCGAGTCGAGCTGTGTCCGCACGGCGCCGGCCCGCTCGTTCACAAGCGCCACCCCGTAGTCGACACCGCGCAGCACGGCCGCGGCCTCGTCCAGCTTCCCCTCCTCGGCCAGGGCATCGGCGCGCGCCTTGTCGGTCTCGAACGCCTGGTTCGCGCGGATCTGGTACTTCTCGACGATCTCGGCCAGGCGCTTCTTGGAATCGGCGGTGCTCAGATTGGCGGGCAGCCCCACAAGCAGCCTGAAGACGGCGGCGAACTGGCGCTTCTCCACGAGCGCGTCCGCCTGCTTCTGGAGTTGGGCGAGGTGGCGCGTGGTCGCTGCCTCGAGCTCCTGGATCGCCGCGTTGAGCTCCTTCTTGATGGCGAGCACCACGTCGGGGTCGTTGTGGGCGTAGAGGAGCGCCTGGAGCTTCTTGATCTGCCCCGGGAAGTCGTCGGCGTGGCCGTCGATATACTGCCGCACCTCGGCCAGGGCCAGGCGCACAGCGGTCGTCTCCTGGCCGGCCTTCGGCGGGGCCTTCTTCGGCGGGGCCTTCTTGGGAGGCGGCGGACTCACGATGCGGCTCGTCACGGGCCGCGGTGGCCCCACCACCACTGCCTTGCCCGGCGTGGCCTGCGTGCCGCCCCCGCGGCGCGAGGCCACGACGGCAACGATGATCCCGATGGCCGCCAACGCGCCCACCCCGAGCGAGATGGCGAGCGCGGGCGACGACGTCTTGCGCGGGGCTCGGCGGCGCTCCGCGCGGCTGGCCGTCGTGGTCTCGGCGAAGGCGCGGCTGAGCGCCGCGCGCAGCTTCGCCACCGTTTGGAAGCGGTCGTCGGGCGAGGGCGCCAGGGCCGTGCGGATCACGCGGTCGACCGCCGTGGGCACGCCCTCGGCAATCCGGCTGGCCGGCTTGAACGTGCCGACGGGCAGATGGCCCGTGAGCATCTGGTAGATCATCACCCCCAGCGCATAGATGTCCGCACGGTGGTCGGCAGCCGCCGTGCTCTCCCGCTGCTCGGGGGCCATGTAGTCCGCACTGCCCATCACCATGTGCTCGGACGTCAACTGCCGCGACGGCGACGTGTCCGACCCGATGATCCGTGCGATCCCGAAGTCCGCCAGCTTCGGTGTGCCCGAGGCGTCGAGCAGGATGTTCCCCGGCTTCAGGTCGCGATGCACGATGCCGCTCTCGTGGGCATACTCGAGGGCCGCGCAAATCCCGTCCGTGATGCGCATCGCCTCCTGCGCCGCGAGCTTCCCCTCGCGCACGAGCCGGTCGCGCAGGCTCTTGCCCTCCACGTGCTCCATCACGAAGAAGTACGTGTCGTTCTCCACCCCCTTGTCCAGGATGGCCACGATGTTGGGGTGGGACAGGCGCGCCAGCGCCGAGGCCTCCCGGCTGAACCGCTCGACGAACTGGCGGTTGCGGGCGAACACCGTGGGCAGCACCTTGAGGGCCACCGTGCGCTCAAGCGAGAGCTGCGTGGCCCGGTACACCACGGCCATGCCGCCACGCCCGAGAAGGCTCTCCACCCTGCACCCGCCGAGCACCGAACCCGGCTTGAGGTCGCCCGGCCGCAGCATGCGCCCCAGGTCCAGCCGCAGACCGCAGCTCGGACACTTCCCCTTGCCCGACTGAATGCCGTCGGGCACATTGAACGTCTTCTTGCAGGCCGGGCACTTGATGCGCATGTCGAGCCCAGAAGAAGAGAACCTGTCCACTACACAACGGGGAATCGGCCGGCTTACGGGCACACACACAACGCGAGGCACACCCGTACGCCGCACGACCGACGCTAAATAGTAGCACAGACAGCACGTCGCCGCAAGCCCTTCAGGGCGCAAGGCATTACGCTGCCTGCCCGTGACCGCACGCGGGATCCCCCACCGTGCAACTCGGCGGTCGGGCACCGCATCCACCACCCTCCAATCTACCACCCAGAGGTCTCCCCCGGAAGCCTGTTTACATCTGCTGACACTTCCGCGCGATACGTGACAGCAACGTCGCCCCTTGACACCCGCCCGCACCGCAGCTACACTCGCCATCGCTGTCCCATGCGATGGGCCGGACCACTCGCCGAGGGCCGCAGCAGGATGGGACTCAGGGCTCGCCTCGTCGCTGCCTCCCTTCTCGTGGTACTCCTCCTGGGAGCCACCACGATCTACACCGGCGGCCGCCTCATCGACCGCACCGTCCGCCGACAGGCACAACACCACACCGAGCTCGACCTGCGCTCCGCTCGCGCCCGCCTCGACAGCCAGCTCCGCCTCGTCCAGGAGACCATCGAGCACACCGCCAGAGCACCCGTGAGCACCCGCGCCCTCGCCGACCCCGCCGCCGAGGCCACACGCGTCGCACTCGAACACGACCGAATCCGCTACCACCTCGACGTCCTGAGCATCTGCGACCCACGCGGCCGCGTCCTCCTGCGAAGCTGCGCACCCTACACCGCCGGCGGCGACCGCTCCGTCGACCCCATCGTCGGACCCGCACTCAAAGGCCAACCCGCCAACGGAATCGTCATCCTCAGCGCCCAGGACCTCGAACGCGAGGGCTGCGACCTCGCCCGACGGGCCTTCGTCAACCTCGTACACACCCCCCGAGCAAAGCCCAGCCCCCGGGAGGCCGAGTCCTCCGGAATGCTCCTGTGGGCCGCCGCTCCCGTCCGAGGCGACGACGACGCCATCCTCGGAACCGTCTACGGAGGCATCCTCCTCAACCGAAACGACGACCTTGTCGACCACATCCGCAACACCGTGTTCGGCGACGAAACCTACGCCGGAAAACCCTTCGGCACCGTAACCATCTTCCAGTGGGACGTGCGAATCGCCACCAACGTGCGAAACGAACAGGGCAACCGTGCACTCGGCACACGAGTCTCCGCCGAAGTCTACGACAGCGTGCTCGAAAACGGACGCCGCTGGCACGAGCGAGCCTTCGTCGTCAACGACTGGTATATCTCCGCCTACGAGCCCATCCGCGACCCACGCGGACGCACCATCGGCATCCTCTACGTCGGCATCCTCGAACGGAAGTACACCGACCTGCGGAACGCAATCCTCCGTTCCTTCATCATCCCCGTGGGCATTGCCATCGCCCTGTCCATCGCAGTCTCCATCGCGCTCGCAAGGATGATCGGGCGACCCGTCGGCGAGCTCCTCCACGCCTCCAGGCAGCTCGCCAGCGGCGACCTCGCCCACCGGCCCCGAACCTTCCGCTCCGCGCCCGAGCTCAACCAGCTCGTCGAGGCCTACACCCACATGGCCGATGCCATCGGCGAGCGCGACGAAGCCCTCCGACGCCAGAACCTCGAACTCGAAACCTCCAACGAAAAACTCACACAGGTCAACCGCAACTACATGGAAATGCTCGGATTCGTCACCCACGAACTCAAGAACCCCCTCAACAGCCTCATCTTCTCCGCCGCCGCACTCCGCGACGGATTCATCGGCGACCTCACGGACAAGCAGAAGGAAACCGCCGACCGCATCGTCCGCAACGCCAAATACCTCGACGAGATGATCGCCGACTACCTCAACCTCTCCCGCATCGAGAAGGGCGAGATGGCACTCAACACACGCCCCATCGACCTCCGCACCGACGTCGTCCACCCCATGCTCACACAGCTCCAGGGCCACATCGACGAAGCCGGCATGACCCTCGACGACCAGGTCCCCGACGGCATCCGCCTCGTCGCCGACCCCGGCCTGCTGCGCATCGTCATCGACAACCTGGTGAACAACGCCGCCAAGTACGGCCGGGCTGGCGGCCGCATCGCCGTCCGCGCCGCCCCCGACGACGGCCACGTCCGCATCTCGGTGTGGAACGAAGGCGAGGGCATCCGCGAGGAGAACATCCCCAGGCTCTTCGGCAAATTCGTCCGTCTCGACCAGCCCTCCACTGGCGCCCGCAAGGGCGCCGGCCTCGGCCTCTTCGTCTGCCGCGAGATCGTCGACAAGCACGGCGGCCGCATCTGGGCCGAATCCGAAGCCGGCTCCTGGGCCGAGTTCATCTTCTCCATCCCCCTCGAACCCCCCGCCCCCTCGCCCGCGTGAGCCCCCGCCCATCCGCGAAAGCCGGGCCGCCACAGGCAGGGGTCCCATGCTCCCGGGGCTTGACAGGAGGATGGCGAGGGCGCATGCTCGTCGGCACCGTGCACGGGCAGATGGCGCCTGGAAGGACGTGTCCCAGGCCCGGTTGCAGGTTGCCGCTTCAGGGAGATGGCCAATGGACCCGACGAGCGGACGATTGCACACGCTGGCAGTAGCTGCCTGCGTGGCGTGGATGGCGGCCGGCGCGGCCCGCGCGCTGGAGCTGCGGGCCTGGCCCGTGGACCCGCTGATCAAGGTGCTCGGGGACGCCAAGCCGCCGAGCCGGCCCGAGCGGGCCGTGCGCATCGCGGCCGCCCGCGGGGAGTACGAGGCGGGCCAGGTGGCCTTCCGAGCCGACGCACCGGTCCGCCGGCTCACCGTCGCCGCAAGCCCGCTGGTGAATGCTGCGACCCGCGCGAAGCTGGACGACGTGGAGGCCAACTTCCTCAACGTCCACAAGCTCGACCGCGCCACGCCGCCCGTGGTCGAGGGCGAGACGTGCGTGACCCCGCCCGCCCTGGTGCCCGACGCCTTCTCGACCGATGCGACGCTCGCGCTCGAGCCGAACGTGACCCGCTCGGCCTGGATCACCGTGCACGTGCCCGAGGCCGCTGCGCCGGGAACCTACAGGGGAACGGTGGACCTCGATGCCGACGGCACGCGCGCGAGCGTGCCCATCGAGCTGGAGGTGCACGCCGCCGTGGTGCCCCGCAAGCGGAGCCTGAAGATCTACAACTGGCTCTTCTACGACAAGGAGAAGGGCTGGGGCAATCTGCGCCACCGCCTGGGCGGCGACCCCTGGGACGAACGCGACTGGAATACCCTCCGCGCCATCGCGGCCAACATGGTGGCCCACCGCCAGAACCTGTTCACACTGCCGCTCGTGCACAACGTGCTGTCCGGCCCTGGGATCTTCTCGGTGCGCACGATCAAGGATGGCGGCTCCTATCGCTTCGACTTCTCGCTCTTCGACCGCTGTGCGGAGATCTTCCTGGCCGAGGACCCCGAGGGCATCCTCGTGGGCGGCTATCTCGCCGTGTTCGGCGCCACGGGGCGCACGCTCGATGCACGGGGCAACGTGGCCCTCCGCTCGCCCCGCATCCAGCTCTGGGACCCGAAGACGAACCAGGCCGCGGGCGTGCTCGACTCGGTGGACGCCGACGATCCGGCCTATCGCGCCTTCCTCCGCGCCCTCATGCCCGCCCTCCAGAAGCACCTCGAACAGAAGGGCTGGCTGGGGAACTTCATGATGTCGCTCCACGACGAGACGTTCCCGCAGTATGCGAAGGCGCGGGTGGAGCTGGCCCGCTTCGTGCGGGCGCTGGCGCCGAAGATCCGCTTCGTGGACGCGAACCGCAACGTGGACCAGGCGGGGAGCATCCACGTGTGGTTCCCGCTCCCACACCACTTCGAGGCGTTCCGCGACTTCTACACCGAGCGGCAGGCCGAGGGCGACGAGGTGGGCTTCTACACCTGCGTGACCCCCGCGGGCTACCATATGAACCGCTTCGTGAGCATGCCGCTCATCAAGACCCGACTGCTCCACTGGTACAACTACAAGTGCGGCCTCACGGGCTTCCTCCACTGGGGCTACAACGCGAAGCTGCCCCCCGCCGACGCCGAGGCGATCGTCATGGACGGCGACGCGAACCTGGTCTACAAGGACACGGTGGGCTGCCCCGTGCCCTCGATCCGCCAGGAGGCGATGCGCGACGGCATCGAGGACTACGAGCTGCTGAAACTGGCCGAGAGCCGCCACAAGACCCTGGCCAGGCGCCTGTGCGACCACCTGGTGACCGACTGCCGCCGCTACACCCGCGACGTGGGCGAGTTCAGGAGAACCCGCGGCCTGCTCCTCCAACTCGCCAGCGCGGAACACGTGGCGCCAAAGCTGGCGAGCGCCATCGGCGCACTCCCCACAGACCACGGCTGGCTCCTGCGCGACCTGCCCCCCGCCCCACCCTCGAAGAAGGGCTGGAAGCTGGTGTTCAGCGACGACTTCGAGCGTGCGGAACTCGGCGAGAGCTGGATCCAGCCCGTGGGCAAGTGGACGATCCGGAACGGCGCCGCGGCGATGACGCGCAAGGGCGACGGCGCGCTCCTGTATGCCAAGCCCCTCGCCCCCGACCAGCGCATCGAGTTCGACGCCTGGACCGCCCGCGGCTACCCCTGCGACCTCTCGGGCCTGCTCTGCGCCGACCCCGCCGAGGGCCGCGGCTTCGCCAGCGCCTACTTCTTCGGATACGGCTGCGAGATGAACGCCTTCTCGAAGCTGCTGATCCGGGGCGTCCAGTACCGCGTGTACCCCGTGCGCATCACGCCGGGGAAGAAGGCCCACATCATCTGCGAGCGGGAGGGGGATCGGCTCTCGCACTGGGTGGACGGTGTCCCGATTCTCCATTGCCGGCACCGGGATCGGCTCGACGGCCCGAAGCACCGCCACGCGGGCGTCTACATGTACCTCCCGGACCAGTTCGTCGACAACGTGCGGGTCTACGCACGGTAGCGGGGCCGCGGCTGCGGGTTGACAGGGCTTCGGCAGGCTGATACACTTGCATTTGAAATGCACGTTTGAATTGCACGCTTCACGCGCGAGCGGCCCGGTCGGAAAGGCACACAGATGGCTTCTGGTGGCCACGACACGACGGCAACCCGCCAGCGGGTGCTCGAGAGCGCCTGCCGCCTGTTCGCGCTCAAGGGCTATCGCGACACGACGGTGCAGGAGATCTGCGAGCAGGCCCACGCGAACATCGCGGCGGTGAACTACTACTTCCGCGACAAGGAGAGCCTCTACGTGGAGGCGATGCGGCACGCGCACGACCTGGCGGCGGCAGCGTATCCGCTCGACGGTGGTCTGCCCCGCCATGCGGCGCCCGAGGAGCGCCTGCGGGCCCACCTGGATGCCTGCGTGCGCTGTATCCTGAACGACGGCCCGCCGAGCTACTTCCACCACATGCTGGTCAAGGAGATGGCGGAGCCCACGATGGCGCACCGCACGGTCCGCAAGCTCGTGGCGCCGTTTCGGAACAACATGCGGGCGATCCTGGGCGACCTGCTGGGCAGCAAGGCCCCCGCGAAGCTCCGCCGGCTGTGTGCGTTCAGCACGATCAGCCAGTTCCTGTTCCTGGGCTTCAACCGCACGGCCCGCGAGCAGGTGTTCCAGGAGCGCGGCACGTTCGTGCCGCCGACCATCGATGAGGTGGTGGACCACATGACCCGCTTCGCCCTCGCCGGCGTTCGCGTGGCCCGCCATGCCGCCGCGCGGCCCGGCCCCCCCACCGCCCACGAGCCAAGGAGAACCTCGTGAGTTCCCTCCGCACGGACGACAGTGCAGAGGTCGAGGCGCAGCCCACGCGCCGCGTGGCCCTGGCCGGTGCATCGGCCGAACGGATCCGTCGCGCCGAGCGCCGCCCGCTGCGCGAGGTGATACTGGCTCTCGTTCAGGCGGTTCTCGTGCTGGGCGTTTTGGCCGGTGCGGCCTACGTGGCCATTCGGCTGATTCGGACGGGCCCGAAGGCGGAACGCAAGCAGCGACCGCCCCAGGCGCTGCTCGTGGAGGTGGCTGCGGTGCGGGCCTCGACCGAGCGGGTGGTGGTGCACGCGATGGGCTCGGCGGGGGCGGCGCGCGAGATGGCCCTCCAGTCGCGCGTGGGCGGCGAGATCGTGTGGCTCACGCCCGAGTGCGTGCCCGGCGGGCGGTTCGAGGAGGGCGCGGTGGTCGCGAAGATCGACGCGGACGACTACAAGCTCGCGGTCGAGCAGGCGCAGGCGGAGATGGCGCGCCTGGCGGCGATGGTGGACCAGCGGCGTAGCGAGGTGGTCCAGCGGGAGGGGGATGTGGCTCAGCGCGAGAGCGACTTGATCCAGGCGCAGGCGGCGCTCAAGATCGAGCTGGGCCGCCAGGCCGTGGCCAAGCGGGAGTTCGAGCTGCTGGGCCAGGAGGTGGGGGACGACGACCGCGACCTGGTGCTGCGTCTCCCCCAGCTCCAGAGCGCCCGGGCCACGTGCGAGGCCGCCGAGGCGGCGAAGCGGTCGGCGGAAGCGATGGAGCGCTCGGCGGAAGCCGCCGCGAACGCGGCCGAGGCGTCGAAGGCCGCAGCCGAAGTGGCCCTGCGCCAGGCGCAACTCGACCTGGCGCGGACCACCATCATGGCGCCCCTCAACGCCATCGTGCTCTCCCGCACGATCCAGGAGGGCTCCCAGGTGGCCCCGAGCACCGAGTTCGCCCGCCTGGTGGGCACGGACGAGTACTGGGTGGAGGTCTCGATCCCCGTGGACCAGCTCAAGTGGGTCCGCGTGCCCTACAGCAACGCCGAGCAGGGCTCGCCCGTGCGCATCCGCAACGACGCGGCCTGGGGCGAGGGGGCATCCCGGGCCGGGTTCGTCCAGCGCCTGACCGCCGCCCTGGAGACGGAGGGTCGCATGGCGCGCCTGCTGGTCACCGTGCCCGACCCCCTCGCCCTCAAGCCCGAGAACGCGGGGAAGCCCCGCCTGTTGCTCGGCAGCTACGTGCGCGTGGAGATCCAGGGCGAGGAGCTCGAGGACGTGGTCCCCCTGCCGCGCGACTACGTCCGCGACGGCGACCGCGTGTGGGTGTTCGGTGCCGACGGCACGCTCGAGATCCGGCAGGTGAAGGCCCGCTTCAGCGGCCGCGACCGCGTGTTCATCAGCGACGGGCTGGCGGACGGCGAGCAGGTGGTGGTGACGGACATCGCCGCGCCCGTGCCGGGCATGGCCCTGCGCACGCAGGAAGACGATGCGGCGGCGCCCGAGCCCTCCGCCGCGCCCGGCAGCCCATCCGAGGCGAAGAGCCCATGAGCACCAGCGAACCACCACGCCGCGAACGCGGAGCCATCGCCTGGTCCACCCGTAACCGCGTGACCCCCAACCTCCTCATGCTCGTGTTCCTGGCCGGCGGCTTCTTCATGGCCCTCACGATCAAGCAGGAGGTGTTTCCCGACTTCGAGATCGACATCGTTCGCATCACGGTCCCCTACCCGGGTGCGAGCCCCGAGGAGGTCGAGCGGGGCATCGTGCTCGTGGTCGAGGAGGCCGTCCGCGGCCTCGACGGCGTGAAGGAAGTGAGCGCGACGGCCAGGGAAGGCAACGGAACGGTGCTCGCCGAGCTCTTCGAGAACGCCGACCGCCAGAAGGTCCACCAGGAAATCAAGCAGGAGGTCGACCGCATCACCACGTTCCCCGAGGACGCCGAGGAACCCGAGGTGGTGCTGGTGGCCCACCGCCGGTCCGTGCTCACGGTGGAGATGTACGGCAACGTGGGGGAGTGGGCGCTTCGCGAGGTGGTCGAGCAGGTCCGCGACCGCCTGCTGCTCGACCCGCAGATCACCCAGATCGACCTCCACGGCGCGCGCGACTACGAGGTGCACGCCGAGATCACCCAGGAGAAGCTGCGCACCTACGGCCTCACCCTCGACAAGGTGGCCCGCACGATCCGCTCGACCTCCGTGGAACTGCCCGGCGGCAAGATCGAGACCCGTGGCGGCGAGGTGCTCCTGCGCGTGAAGGACCGCCGCGACTGGGCGCGCGAGTTCGCTCGCATCCCCGTGATCACCACCGACGACGGCGCGGTGGTGCGTCTGGGCGACATCGCGACGGTTCGCGACACGTTCGAGGACGTCGATTGGGTGGGCACGTTCGATGGGGCCAGGGCGATGGGCATCGGCGTCTACCGGGTCGGCGAGCAGACGCCCATCGGGGTCTCGGACGCCGTGCGAAAGGCCATGGAGGAAATCGGCCCGGATCTGCCGCCCGGCGTCCACTACAGCATTCGCCGCGACCGGTCGGACATCTACCGCCAGCGGCTGCACCTGCTGCTCAAGAACGCCTTCCTCGGCCTGTGCCTCGTGCTCATCGTGCTCGGGCTCTTTCTCGAGGTCCGCCTGGCCTTCTGGGTGATGATGGGCATCCCAACCTCGTTCCTCGGAGCCTTTCTCTTCCTGCCGTCGATGGACGTGACGATCAACATCATCTCGATGTTCGCCTTCATCATCGCGCTCGGCATCGTCGTCGACGACGCGATCGTGGTGGGCGAGAACATCTACGAGTACCGCCAGCGCGGCATGACGTTCATGCAGGCGGCGATTCGAGGCGCCCGCGACGTGCTCGTGCCGGTCACCTACAGCATCCTGACCAACATCGTGGCCTTCATGCCGCTCCTGTTCATCCCTGGGGTGATCGGCAGGATCTGGCGGGTGATCCCCACGGTGGTGATCACGGTGTTCTCGATTTCCTGGATCGAGGCGCTCTTCATCCTGCCCGCCCACCTGGGCCACGCGCGGGCGGGGGGGCGGACGGCCCTCGGCTCGGTGCTGCACGACTGGCAGCAGGGCTTCAGCCGGCTGGTGGCCCGCGCGATCCAGAACGGCTACGGCCCGTTCCTGGACTTCTGCATCCGCTTCCGCTACCTCACGGTGGCGCTGGGGGTGGCCGTGCTGGCGGGGATCGGCGCCTACGTGGCCAGCGGCCGCATCGGCATCATCCTCATGCCGAGGGTGGAATCGGACTACTCCTACGTGTCCGCCACGCTGGCCGTGGGGAGCCCCATGGCCCGTGTGGCCGCGGTCCGCGAACGACTCGAGCGTGCAGCCCGGAACGTGGCGGAGGCCAACGGGGGCGACCGCCTCCTCGAGGGCGTCTTCGCCCTCATCCGCGAGAACGTCATCGAGGTACGGGCCTACCTCACCGACCCCGGCGTGCGCCCGATCAGCACGGCGGAGTTCACCAGCGAGTGGCGCAAGCGGGTCGGCCAGGTGCCCGGCATCGAGGCCCTCCAGTACATGGCCGACCGCGGCGGCCCAGGCTCCGGCGCCGCACTCACCATCGAGCTCAGCCACCGCGACATCGAGGTGCTCGACCGCGCGAGCACGGAGCTGGCGGAGACGCTCTCGGGCTTCCCGAACGTCAAGGACATCGATGACGGCTACACGCCTGGCAAGCAGCAGCTCGACTTCTCGCTGCGCTCGGAGGGCCGGAGCCTCGGGCTCACGGCTCAGGAGGTGGCTCGCCAGGTGCGCAACGCCTTCTACGGCGCGGAGGCCATCCGCCAGCAGCGCGGACGCAACGAGGTGAAGGTGAAGGTCCGCCTCCCCGAGGCCCAGCGGGTGAGCGAGTACGACATTGAGAAGCTGATGCTGCGGACGCCGGCGGGCCGCGACGTTCCGCTTCGCCACGTCGCGCGGGTGAAGCGTGGGCGGGCCTATACCGACATCACGCGTCGCGAGGGGCGGCGGACGGTGACGGTGACGGCGGACGTGGAGCCGATCGGCGAGGTCAGCCGGGTGCTGGCCACAGTGAACGCGGACGTGCTTCCGCAGCTTGTGCGCGACCATCCCGGCCTCGGCTACGGCTTCGAGGGCCGGCAGGCGAACATGCGCGAGAGCATGGGCAGCATCCGCGAGGGCTTCATCCTGGCCCTGCTGGCCATCTACGTGCTTCTGGCCGTTCCATTCCGCAGCTACGTGCAGCCGCTCATCGTGATGATGGCCATCCCGTTCGGCATCGTGGGAGCGGTGATCGGCCACCTGATCATGGGCTACAATCTGAGCGTGATGAGCATGATGGGCGTGGTCGCCCTCGCGGGCGTGGTGGTCAACGACTCCCTGGTGCTCATCGATTATGCGAACGGCCTGCACAGGCGGGATGGTCTGGGACGGTTCGACGCCATTCACCAGGCCGGCGTGCGGCGTTTCCGCCCCATTCTCCTCACGACGCTCACCACGTTCGGCGGCTTGGCGCCCATGATCTTCGAGACCTCGCGCCAGGCCCGCTTCATGATCCCCATGGCCCTTTCGCTCGGCTACGGCATCCTGTTTGCCACGGCCATCACGCTGGTGCTCGTGCCGAGCCTCTACCTGATCACCGAGGACTTCCGCCGCGCGGCCCGCGCGGTGTTCCGCATCCCCTCGCGGCCTGCGCCACAGCAGGCATTCCCCGAGTCCACTGCGTAAAACGGGATGGGCCAGGCGTGGCCCTGCT